>Ga0316189_10006605_pt1 | contig 11052 bp, 9 predicted proteins | sample LowCovwburrow_MG_FD_204930 | JGI IMG/M metagenome (GOLD analysis project Ga0316189, IMG submission 204930) | Coastal sediment microbial communities from Maine, United States - Lowes Cove worm burrow | ecosystem: Environmental > Aquatic > Marine > Coastal > Sediment | place: USA: Maine... | reverse complement strand
AAGTTCTTTTGGTTGATTTTAATTGGGTGGGTTCGAATTCTAAGGCCCCCATACCTCTTGTTCCAATAAAACACAACTGTTCTATGGGGTTCATACTATTCTCTGGGCGGCCATTTTGTGCTAACCAAATATTTATTAATTGATTTCCATACTTATCAGGTAATACATCAGCCAACAAACCTGGTAAGCCCTTAAAAGTATCAAATTCACTGTTTTTTGAAGACCTTAATTCTGGAAATGAAAATATATTTTGATTCGATGCAACAGGCATTTTAATTGGAGCTAAATCGATATGATTAGCTTTAAATTTCGGCTCATATTCGAAGCTGGCAAGCTCTTGATTTTCATCCCAAGCTACAGCTCCAACAGTTTGTCCCCAAATTTTAACAAATGCTGTTTTTACTGCTACCATTCGCTCTTATTTTGTTTATTCAAGTTATTACCTGCACTAGCTCTTTGTCTTTTTTGTTTTTCTAGCTTCGCAAGCTCTAATGGGCTTATCTGGTCTTGAATTTCAAATATGTTAAGTACCTCTAGTAGATTAAGAGCCCTTAAAATCTGTATTAATGATAGTAACGATATCGGTTCTCCGTTTTCAATTTTACTTAGAGTCCATCGATTAATTCCGGCACTCTCAGCAATAGTAGCCTGAGTTTTATTTTGAATTAAACGTTGGTGTTTTATGTATTCACCAATTATAGAAACAATCGATTTATCACTCATGGATAGCCATTCAATGCTGGTATTTACCATCTTTAATACTTTTATTTGTATTTATTGTTAGTATTTACTAACTCAAATATATGTATTTTATTTTAAATCGACAATAAAATGCGGGTATTTACCATCATTAAGTACTTTTTAACAGATTATGATGGTAATTACTAACAAATATAGCTAAGATTTAAACATTTTGTAATTGAGCAGCTTTTGCAACATACTGAGCATTGGCTAAAAGCAGTTACTTATTCGGTTTTAAATTCAGGACTGTTTATTTCTGCAAAACAGTCTGGAGTTGGTTTAACATTTGGATTGTTGAAAAAATCATTCGCAGCTTGCATGGCACATTGATTTCCCCAATTTGTTGTTGGTGTATGTTTCCAGGCTTTAAAAATCAAATGATAGCTATTAGCTAGGTTATTTTTCATAGATTCTGCCCATTTTACAGGTGTTTCATTATCATATTCTCCGTTAATCAACAAAATGGGAACATTACTTTTTATAGGTTGATTTTCGATTTTTGGCACTTGTTTGACACCCCAAATATCACAAATTTCCTTTTCAAAAACTGCTGGCGATAAGCCCTCAACTTGCGGATATTTTTTGGTTTCAGACACTATTTTTTCTTGAGAATTGAAAGGATGTTCCTCCGCACACCAAACGGAAAGGCGCATACCTAATCCTGCCCCGTTACCAGGTTCTCTAAATAAATAAGAAAGCTGTTCTTTCACAGAAGTCAAATCGTTATTGAGTAACTTATTTATTTCAAATGGAATGTTGATTATATCTCCTGTTGATGCATAGGTAAATACGGTGATTAAATCCTTGCCTTTAAGGTAGCATGTTTCCAATTTTCCACTTGTTGGGTTTTCAATAGTAACTACTAAGGGTTGATTCGTCTTTTCTTGTAAGTAATCAAGAAAACGTTGTTTAATGTCTGGAAAAGCTTTGTTGCAGTTGTTGTCAGACTCGCAATCGGAAAGTAATTTTTCTACAGACTGTATAAGATTTCCAAGCCCCTCTTCATCATAGTTAACTTCCAAAGGAAGCGGCGAGTCCATAACGACACTTCTGATTCGCTCAGGATAATCTCGCAACAATACTTGTGCAATTTTTGTGCTGTATGAAATCGTGAGCAGATTGTATTCTTTAATGTCTAATACTGTTACCAAATCATTAATATCGGCAGCAATTTCATTGGTATTATATCCATTCAGGTCTACACCTTTTTTTATGAATCTATCCTTGCAGGATTTAGCAGCTTCTGTAAAAAGGCTATCATATTTGCTCGTATCGAAATCGGGAAGATTTGACTCGTAGTTCGCTTTGGACCATTCCGGACAATCCAAGTGGGGTTGTGCATAAAAGTTACCACGTTGTTCTATAAGTATAAAATCTCTGTCATCAAGGTACTTGTAGTAGTTCATATATTGCGCGGAAGGCATTGTAGTTGACCCTGGACCACCAACGGTATAAATAACGGGGTCTTTTTTAGGATTAGGGTTTCTGCTTTTGAAGATATAAACGGGAAATTGAATCGTTTTTCCGTTGATATTGCTTCTATTTTCAAGTACTTCTAAATAGCCAAAGGTATATTCTTGTCCTTCAGGAATTTTATGAGTAGCTTCTTTTGATTCTGTAAAAATCGGAACAAAATCATTTGCAGTTTGCCCTGGGCAAGAACTTAAAATAAATACAAATGCTACTGAGATTAATAATTTTTGCATTGGTTAGTTTAATTACTGAGGATGTTTTTGGGTATAAGAAGTTGCTTGTTTAAACAACTAATTTAGCAAATACAAACCAAACCTGCCTTGGACGTGCAGTTAGAAAATCTGCAAAACAAACATACAGCAAGCTGCCGAGGCATTTTTCAAATATAGACGAGAACGATCAATTGTAGACAACCAATGCTGTAAATGGCTTATTTTATCTTCATATTACTGATGACTAGCCTAAATCCATCAGGGTCTATAATCATAATTCCATTCTCATCCCAAAACGGGTTTTTTGCTTTTATTTTTTCGATATGGTTTGCCTCAATTTGTTTAACAACTTCATCGTATTCACTCCTCTCTGTTGGATAAAAGACCAATATATCATCCACATCAGGTTTATGTTCAGCCTTGTCTTTAGAAGCCGTAAACTCCAGATGCCAGTCATGATTTGGCTTACCTATAAATACTCCACTATAGTCATTATGATTTTCAAAGGAAAAGAGCACCTTGAATCCGATAATTTTGGTGTAAAATTCTACTATATCTTTTAAGTTGTCTGTATGTCTTGCGCTTCTAAATTCCATGTTTGTTTTTACTGTTATCTAATTAGGTTTCGGGTAGATCAAAAAATTCAAAATTGTTCTTGAAAGAAAAATACCACTTAATTATTTGGCTCTAGAACAGAAAAACTCCTATGCCCCCAATTTTGATCCACGACCTCTTGTTTGAATGAAATTCCCTTCACCTTGTACTTTTTAAATAGTTCATCTATGTTCCAAACCTGAATACACATAAATACGCCCTGTGGTATTCTATAGTCTAAACCTTCACACCGGTTTTCTTCATCATCTGGACGATGCAGTATTTCAATTAACCCCTCACCTGCCTTAAAAAGTGCTCCTTTATCATACTCATTTCTGTCCCAAGAGTGCTCCAGACCCAAACCTAACTCGTTCTTGTTGAAATTACTTGTTTCAACATACTTATCTGTAAAGTAAGTAAATCTATACTTACCTATATTCTCTTTCATCTTATCTTTAAATTCATTGGGCTTAAATTTATACAAGTTTTTGGCCCTGATTTCGTTGTGGTCAAGCTAGAATTATAGTTTTTTGGCATTTATTTTTTCTCATAAATTTATTGAAGACCAAACACAAGATGTTTTGCTACATTGGCCCAACGGCTTATATATAAAAAGTAAATGATTTCGAAGCAAAAATCATCCTTTTACAAGTTTGTTCAAACGGACTATAAGCCACGATAATACTCTTATTATGGTTGTTTTTTAGAAGTATTTTAACAGGATTTATAATCTGATCATAATTCAGTTTACTTGCTAATCCTATCAGTATTTTACTTGTCAATTATTGACCTAGCCATTTCTACATATTCATCTTCCTGGTTAACGATTTTAATAAGGGAATAATTTACTTTATAGTCAATTGGAAATGGGTGACACAAGGCAAAACCTGTTACTGATGTTTCAAATGTTACTCTTGGAACGTTCAGTTCAATTCCTGTATTGGGCAAAGTCAACTGCATACTAAAATCATTACACCTAAAGGTGCTCCCAGGTTCTTCACCAATAAAAATTGCATTTGTATTAAATTTTAGCAAAGAAATCAAATGACCCGTTGTTGAAAGGCATCCTCCATTCACTAAAACATAAATAGTGCCCTTAAAATTATCTTTATTTGGCTGCATTAAATTATAAAGCGGCTCAAACTCTTTGACTTCCTCATTCCGCTTGAAATAAATAAAGTCATTTTCGGTGAGATATGAAAATAGCTGAGCTGCAAAAATCGGGTGACCACCCGAATTATCCCTAAGGTCTAAAATCAGATTCTGGGCATTGGAAGTTTTCAAATCATTGAATATACTATCTAACTGTTTAAAATAATGATCCATATCCGGCATTGCAAAAGTTGCTACTTTCAGCAGTCCAATGTTCATGTTATCCGTATAATGAAAAGAAATCGGGATATCATTTTCAATTTCGCCATATAACGTCTGTATATTTTCTAATCTGCAGGAAGGGACCGTTATGGAATCAACAGATGCTCCCTTTCGGTATTTTATATTAAACTTCTCTGAATCATCAAGAAAATAGAAAAGAGCATTAAATCTTTTGTTTAGTACATGATACTTTGTCGTTACATTGCACCCTTCTGAAGGGATCAGGAAAAATAACTCTTCAATTATTCCCTTAACAGAAAGGTTATTAATACTTACGATCTCATTCCCCGGTAATATCAGATCCTTATTTTCAAAATTCCCTGAAATAAAAAAGGCCTTTTCATTTTTAAAATACAATCGAAATGGAAAATAATGACCAAATTCATTTACTGAAGCCTGATACCTGTAAGGAAGCCTGATACCTGTATGACTGCATTTTACCGCATCTGTAAGCTGTGATAAAATTAGATACGACTTTTCCAGGGTAACTTCCTCCTTGAGCTCTCCCTTTAACCTTTCAAGTATCAATTCCATGGAATCCTTTGAAGTAAAGGCATGCAATTGAGGATGCTGTTCTTTCAAACTTGAATAAAGAAACGACAGGTCATTAAGAACATCCTGCCCTTTAAATTTATTTTCTTTGGTTGCTATAAACTCTTCAGATGCATCTGTGGCATCTATTTTTCTTTTCAAATGAATAGCATGCTTTTTACCATCAGGAAAGATAAATTCCCCGGTAAGCTCGGTAATCATATCATTGAAACTACCTATAAAAGGCGTTTCCTTATCAGGTATATAAAAAGTGAATTCATTATTGGTCAATTTAATGTTGGTTATTTTATCATTTTGAATGATATTACCACTGGCCATCATCTTAATGTTGCCTTGATTATTGCCATCAAAATTGATCAGTACATCAAAATCATTCATAAATACACCCTCCCATGTTCCTTCGAAATTCTCCTGACCATAAGCTTTCTGCATAGGAAAAAGAAAGGATGAAATAAGAACAACATAACAGATCAAAAAAGAAACATACTTTTTCATATGATTATGTTTTTGATGTATTGCTATATCATTAAAGCTGTTTTAAATTGACTACACCCGTTTTATACAAACAATAGGATTAAGGTCAATATAACTCCTCCGATAGCAAAGTACATACCTTTTTTAAAGATACGCATTTTTGGGGTGTACATCCAAAAAGCCGATAACACAAAAAACAATAATGATGCACCAAAAAAGATATTTAAAAAATATACAGGACTTTTTGTGGTTGCTTTATGAAGTCGTTCCATTTTTTCAAGAACAAAGGGTAGTTCCATTTTCTTTACCACTGCAAGTCCTGTTTTTTGGTTATAATTACCCTCAGCAAAATACAAGACGTCACCTTCTTTTTTTTCAACTTTCACCCCCATCTTTAATTTTGGACTTAGTTCACCTCCCGTTAAATTGGGTTCGAGTTGTCGTTCTATAACAACTTCGCTTTTTAAGAAGTTGGTTTCTCTAAAAATCATTATAATTCCGCTTAATGCATAAACTGCCATTATGCCAGCTAAAAAAAAGCCGAGATACCTGTGAATAATTCTTGTTTGAAAAGAGAATGAATTCTTCCGTTTTGCCATATTTGATCGTTAATTTAATTGTTTATTCAATTTAGACTTTAATTTTAGTTAAAGGTTTAAAACTAAAATTTTGAAGCGAGAAAATGAAACATTCATTTGTCGATTGTTAAATGGTCCATCTTAAAATCAAAAAAAATACTTCAGTACCAAAATTGTTGTATTTCTCTTTTGTATTTATACTTTTGAACCATTCAAAGACAAGTAGTCGTTTGTTTAATGCTGGTTTGATTTGGACGAGTTTCAATTCATAATTCTAAAATCATATTTTCTCGTGTATCGTTTATTATCAATTATTTTTCTGTTTTTCATTACACTATCAGCTATCGGACAAAACACCGCAACCTTGTATGGCAAAATTATAAACACTGATGACGAAGCAATTGCAAGAACAACTGTTCATATACTCAACACTAATTTTGGAACTGCTGCACTGTTTGACGGGAGCTTTGCGATCGCTGACATTCCCTATGGAAAATATCAAGTCCAAATTTCAGCTATTGGTTATGCTTCAATTGAACAATCAATAGCTATTGATCAACCAAATAAGGAGTTAAATATAACCTTGACAGAATCCAGTATTCAATTGGAAGCTGTTGTAGTGACCGCACAAAAAACAGAAGAAGAAATTCAAAAAGTACCCATAAGTATAAGTGCAATTACTGCGAAACAAGTTTTAGAGTATCGTTTATGGAATAGCAAAGACATCACTGCTATTGTACCAAATCTATACGCTGCCAATCCGGGGGATAACAGAAATGTTACATCTATTAGAGGCATCACCTCAACATCATACGATCCGTCAGTTACTACTTATATTGACGGTGTTAATCAATTTAGTCTAGACACGTATATTGCGCAACTTTCAGACATAGAACGGATTGAAGTGCTACGAGGGCCTCAAGGCACGCTATATGGAAGAAATGCGATGGGAGGTGTTATCAACATCATCACCAGGCAACCTTCGAACCAGACTTCCGGTTTTGGTGAGGCCAATATTGGAAGTCACGGGCAACAACGCTACAGTCTTGGTGTACGCACACCTGTGGTAACCGACAAACTGTTTTTTGGAATTTCAGGAATGTACAACCGCCATAATGGTTTTTACACCAATGTATTTTATGATTCACATTTCGATAAGCAACAGGGTTTCATGGGAAATTACTTTGTAAAATATATGCCCAGCTCAAAATGGGTATTCACATTGAATGCAAAGCACAATCAAGTACGTAACAATGGAGCTTTCCCTTTGGTATCAAGTGTAGAAGCAGCATTTGAAAATCCGTTTGAAGTAAATCAGAATGCAGTTGCTAATATGGTTGACAATAATTTCAATGCTTCTTTAAGTGCTCATTATGCGGGGTACAAATTCAATTTCACTTCACAGACTGCGTTTCAATCTAACTATCGGCTTTATGAAAGTCCTCTTGACGGAGATTTTTCACCAATTGATGGTGTAACCATTATTAACGATTATGGAAAGGATTGGAATAAAGTAAAAGTTGTTACTCAAGAATTTAAATTTACATCCCCCGCACAATCATCTTCTCCTCTAAGATGGACTACAGGTGCCTATTTATTTTATCAGTTCAATCCGGTGAGGCAAGGAACTCATTTTGGTGAAGATGCCGCCTTTATTGATCCTGACGCTACTCCAAATACTACAATTTTAACAAGCACTACAGGAGAAAACAAAGGTGTTGCCCTTTACGGACAACTCACCTATCAGCTCAATAAACGCCTAAGTATAACAGGTGGATTGCGTTATGACTATGAACATAAAGAACAGGATGCCCTCAGTGAGTTTTATTTTGACGGCAACCCGGATCCTGTGTTTGAAATCCAGCCAGATACTTCTGCTGCTGCGTCTTTCAATGCCTTATCACCTAAATTAGTAATTGCATATGCCATGAATGAGCAAAGCAATTTTTACCTGAGTTATGCAAAAGGGTTCCGTGCCGGAGGATTAACTTCAATTTCTCCCGATCCTTCTCAACCTCCCTTGTATGCCTACAAACCTGAATACAGCAACAATCTTGAAGCCGGGATGAAAAATATGTTCCTCAAAAATCGTTTAAAGATTAATGTTTCTCTTTTTCATATTATAGCAACAGATGTGCAGATACCTACATTGCTCCTTCCGGAAGCATTTATCGTTACTTTTAATGCCGGTGAATTAAAAAGTACGGGAGTAGAATTAGAACTATCGGCCGCCATTAGCAATAAATTTAAACTCGATTACAGTTTCGGTTATACACGTGCCACCTTCACCGATCTTGTAGTTCCCAACGATGGTAAGGAGATAGACTTAAGTGGAAACCATCAATTATTTTCACCTGAGGCAACTTCAATGCTAGCTGCACAATACAGCTTTGATTTGGGAAGCACTTCTGCTATAAAGTTTGTGGCTAGGGCTGAATGGCAATACCTGGGCCGTCAGTATTTTGACCTCGCCAATACTATTGAACAAAGCCCTTACAGCCTGTTGAATACTCGATTTGGGGTGGTTGGAAAAAGTTTTGAAATTATGTTCTGGGGAAGAAACCTGACTGATCAGAAGTACATTTCCTATGCCTACAACTTTGGCGCAACACGTTTAGGTGATCCAATGAACTGGGGTGTTACCTTAAGAAAAAACTTTTGACCATACACAAGAATAAGGCAATAGCATGCTCTAAAATACAGGGTGGCAGGTTATATAAGGTGTTGTGCAAACTATTATGGCTAATCCTTGGATTCATTTGATAAAAAGGAATCATATCCTTCGATAGCCTCAATAATTAATTGAACAGCGTCTATATAAAACGCTTTATTAATGTTCTCATAGGTGTCTGTTGACTTATGATAATTTTTATGATCTTCTACTCCAAAATAAATAAAGGGAATTTGCCTTTCGTGAAATTCTCTGTGATCAGATGAAAAGGTCCAATCTTCTTCATTCTTGTTATTTGGATCGTCATGACCGTACAAGAGGTTAATTTTTGAAGATTTTAAATCATCCAAAGGTTGTTTTAAATTAGGGTAATGATACAAACCTGAAGCATAGAGCTCTAATGAATCATTATGCGCGATCATATCCATATTAACATTCAAAACAATATTTTCTATAGCAATTGGAAAATTATCAAGTAAATAATCACAACCTAATGACCCAATTTCTTCTGCATCAACTGCCGCGAAAATTAAGGTGTGTTTTGGAGATTTATGCTTAAAATAATTCGCTATTGTTAGTAATGCTGCAACCCCCGAGGCATTATCATCTGCTCCGTTAAAAATCCCCCCACCCTTTACACCTAAATGGTCCAAATGACCCGTAATTACAATAGCTTTTTTACTTTTTCCCTTAATCATTGTAACTACGTTGCCACCGGTAACAGTTGTGTCTGGTATATTGCTAAAGTGTTCTGCCGGATTTGAAATAGGATAAATTCTTTGTCTAAATCTTCCTTTAAAAGTAAACGGATATTTTTGAATACTTCCAGAAGAGAATGCTGGTTCTATTCCCATAGAATCAAATTGTTTTGCAAGGAACCTCTGGGCTTTATAGTTGCCATCAGTTCCAAAAAATCTTCCCTGCAGAGAATCGTGTGAAATTACTTTTATATTATAAAGCAACATTTCTTCATTCACTTGTATACTTTCGTTTGGATCCTTTTTTTGACAGGCTATTATTAGTGTTAAAAAGGAAATGATGTATATGTAGTTTTTCATATTCTAGATGAATTTCAGGGTCTATTTTAAACAAAATTTAATACATCAAAAGTAGGTGATTGCTGTATACTTTACAGTCAAATTGCACAAAATAATAGGCGGGCAACAAGTTTAAACAAACCTGAAACCCGCCTATTTTATAAATACATTTTTAGCGCTTCTTGCTTTCTATTTCTTTTTTAAGACTCTGTCTAAAACAGTATCTTTATCAATCTTTTTGGTACAGAAGAACCAATCTTTACAATCAATGTCACTATCTTCCATTCTGTCTTTTGCAGTGCCACAAGAACCTGCCGGGCCAATAATTACATCATCTCCAGGATACCAATCAGCGGGAGTTGCAACTTCAAATTCATCAGCTGCCTGCAATGCAATAATTACTCTGTATAATTCATCAAAGTTCCTTCCTAAACTTAGTGGATAATATATGATGGCTCTAATGATCCCATTAGGGTCGATAAAGAAAACAGCTCTTACCGCTTTTGTAGAATCCTCATTGGGTTGAATCATTCCATATTTTTTAGCAACATCCATTTTGATGTCTTCAATTAAAGGGAAATTTACTTCTACATCTTTCATTCCTTTATACTCAATTTTCTCTTTAATTGTTCGCAGCCAAGCAATATGGCTGTAAAGGCCATCAATAGAAAGGCCTACCAGTTTGCAATTTGCTTCTGCAAATTTATTTTCCATTGTAGCAAAGGTCATAAATTCTGATGTGCAAACAGGTGTAAAGTCAGCTGGGTGGCTAAAAAGAATTACCCAATCGCCTTTATAATCGGCAGGAAAGTTTATATCTCCCTGTGTTGTAACTGCTTTAAATTTAGGTGCTGCATCACCAATTCTTGGCATACTAATTATTTCGTTTTCTTGAATTTGTTCCATAAGTAAATATTTTGATTACTATTGGAAGTAAGGTACGAATTAAGTGCTTTTTGATTGTGACTAATGTTGCTCTAAATGATGTTTTTTGGTAGCCTTTGTCACATATTACAATGAACGCTCAAGATTGTATATGAGCAGTAGCGCTCCCCTGCCATTGAATCATACTATTGTGATTTTTTGATTTTGTTGAGAATTGAATCTATTGGTTTACCACCCCTGTTATTCCCTGTTTTTATTCACACATGGCATTCAGGTAAAAACTTAAATTTTGGCCACCTTTGTTCCAAATATCCATTGCTTTTTCTCTAAAAAAAGCTGTGTGTGTTGGGGAACTGGCGGTTGACAGTGAAAAAACACTATAATTACAAAATACAGTTTCATTGATACATGTTGCTTTTCATGGCTTATATTTCCAGGTCTAGTTGTCTTCCAGCTTTAAA
>Ga0316189_10006604_pt1 | contig 11052 bp, 7 predicted proteins | sample LowCovwburrow_MG_FD_204930 | JGI IMG/M metagenome (GOLD analysis project Ga0316189, IMG submission 204930) | Coastal sediment microbial communities from Maine, United States - Lowes Cove worm burrow | ecosystem: Environmental > Aquatic > Marine > Coastal > Sediment | place: USA: Maine... | reverse complement strand
CACCCTGCATGTCCTCTTTGGTTTCTTCGAGAATATTGAGAAGGGTCATGATAGCGGAGTTGGGAACATCCTTTGAAGCAACCAGATAGGCAAAAGAACCGACAGTCGACACCTTCTCACCATCCACATACTTGTCCTTGAAGGTCGTAGGACGGAGCTTTAGATTGGAGTCTTTGTTCATCTTTGGGACAAGAGCAGGATCAACACTCATGAGCCCGAATTCATCACCCCTTGACTTGAAGAGTTCTGTAATATCCGGTAGCGGTCCTCCTGCAATCCAAAATACCACATCGACTTCACCCGATTTAAGACCGTCAAGAGCCTCGCCCAACGGGAGGTTCACTTCATTTTCCAATTGGATGTCACATTGCTCCATTATAAAGCCAGCAATAATTTTGCTGCCGCTGCCGTGAACGCCAGTACTCACGGTGGCAGTTCTCATCTGTTCTTTAATGGCTTTTTTATTCGTAAGGGTCGGTGCCCGTTCAGTCTGACCATTATTATCGAGGGAGTTATCCTTCTCTGTTTCGAATTTTGCTTTTCTGTACAAAATATGCATCCGTTCAAGGTAAAGCGGAGTGATGTAGCGCAAGTGGTTGCGAATGAAATCATCCATGGCGATGGTGTCCTCCTGAACAAGGCCAAAAGACATTCTGTTGTTCATCACTTTTAACGCATTGTCAAACCCGCCCAGCGTGGTTTTATTGTTGATCCTTATTCCCGCATTGGCGGTTTCCTTTTCCAGGTGTTGTCCAATCCTTATATAGAAGCCGGGATCACTCCCAGAGAAGAACGTGTAGCTCTCTTGAACCACGCCGCGTTTTACCTGGCTGAGAAAGTTCTTGTTGGGGTCATAAAGCTCAACGGTATAGTAATAGGCCGCGATTGAAATAAATATTGAAAACGTCAAGAGCACATTTCGAGTCAGTCGGCCACTCAGGGCCTCCAGGCTTTCGGAAACATCAAAACTCATCCAATTCCCCCTTTGCGCTACGCCACTTTCACCAAACCTTGTACTTGGGTCGGCCAGAGTCTGTCTTCGTCTTGCCACGAGCGTGCTGCAATCGTTGATGCGAACGAATCGAGTCTGAGGCACGAAAAAATGGCTCTCACTCCTACATGCGGAAAAATGCCGCCTTTTGGCTCAATTAAATGAATGAGTAGCTCAATCCGGACCCAAACCTTGAACGGCTCTCAGTGATTGAGCTGGTCGCATATGAGGAGTTTTGCAGTGCCTAAGCCTAGATAGGCCGTGCTGCTCATGTCGCGACGGTAACCCAGGGGTTGAAGTTTTGAGGTCAATAGAGTGCACTCCCGACACGTGCGCGGTAGAGCCCCAGGCGTCCACTTTGGCTTTCAAGCGAGTTCGGGTAGGTCAAGCGGAGCCCATCTTGATTTTCCGGCGAGCAATGTTGGTACCAACAATGGCCAAATTAGAGCTGGGAAATGGCTCTCTATCTTGTGACTAACGCGAATACAAGGTGAATGGCAACCCGGAACCGTGAAAAGCACGTGTCAAAATCACTGGCTCATTTTAATACCAGGTGGTATCTGTTAAGCTTGGGGCGCGTTAAGGGGGAAGACGTCTATGGACGTAGCCAAACCGGCAGAACAACGTAGGAAACAAAAACGCAAACGCATTTTGGCGGGAAGTGGTGCCATTGCCGTGGTTGTCGTTGCCGGTATGTTGATGATTTCAATTCGGCCGGCAATCCCCACGGTGGCCGCCAATAATGTCTGGTCGGGTACGGTGCGGCGCGGTCCCATGGCACGGGAGGTGCACGGCTCGGGAAGCCTGGTTCCCGAACTCAATCGTTGGATCAGTGCGGCGGTTCCAGGTCAATTGGCCTCGATCTCGCTGAAGCCCGGAGCCCGAGTCGAGACCGATACCCTGATCTTAACCCTAACCAACCCGGAGCTTGAGTACGAGACGCGAGAAGCGGAAAGTCTGGTGGAAGCCGCTGCGGCTGACCTGGCAGAACTGCGCTTCCAGTTGGAGCAGCGGGTGATTGATGGCAAGGCCTCGCAGGCCCGCTTGAAAACCGAATTTGAATTGGCCCAGCTCAATGCGCACCGAGATCGCCAACTCGCGGAACAGGGCGTGCAGCCCGAGATGACCGCAGGCATCTCTGAGTTAAAAGCCAAATCGCTTGCTGAACTTTTGGAACTGGAAACACGGCAACTCACACAAATCCAAACCGCCCTAAGCGCCCGCTTGGAGAGCAAAAGAAATCGAATCGCGCAACTGGAAGACGCGGCCCAATTAAAACGGGATCGTTTTGAGGCGTTAAAGGTCAAGGCCGGCATGAGCGGGGTGCTGCAGGAGCTTTCCGTAGAGGTTGGCCATCGCGTTGCCTCCGGTGATATTTTGGCACGGATTGTTGATCCAGGCAGTCTGATGGCGACGGTTCGGGTCAGCCAGAACCGAACACGTGGTCTAAAGGCTGGGCTAGAGGCTGTGATCGATACCCATTCCGGGACCATTCAGGCGAGAGTCAAACGCATTGATCCCGGTGTCAAAGAGGGAATGGTAGCGGTCGATCTGACCCTGCAAGGCGATTTCCCCGAAGTAGCCCGCCCGGATTTGGCCATCGAAGCGGTCATCATTTTGGAGCGTATCACAGACACGCTTTTTGTGGATCGACCGGTCTTCGCCAATGCCCATAGCCAGGCAGATGTGTTCCAGCTGATGGCGGGGAGCAACCGGGCCAAACGCGTACGGGTTCACTTCGGTAGCCGCTCCGTCTCGTCCATCGAGATTCTGGAGGGCCTCGTGGAGGGAGACCAGATCATTCTTTCCGATACCAGTGCCTACACCGATGCAGAGCACATTGCCATAAAAGATTGAGCCGGAGCCCGACCATGTCCTCGAATAAACCGTTGATCCAACTTGAGAATCTGAACAAGGTTTTTACAACCGAAGAGATGGACACCTACGCCCTTTCCAAGATCAACTTGACCATCGATTCGGGCGAATACGTTTCGGTCGAGGGTCCGTCGGGCTGTGGCAAAACCACCCTGCTTTCCGTGCTCGGTTTATTGGACGAACCCACTTCCGGCCGTTACCTGCTGGGCGGGGAAAGTGTTGAAAATTTGACCCGCGATGGGCGGACCCAGATACGTAATAGAGACATTGGTTTTGTCTTTCAGGAATTTAACCTGATCGGCGATTTGACGGTCCATGAAAATGTGGAATTACCCCTCGTCTACCGCGACGAGAAACCAGCGGATATGCGCGATCGCGTGGCTCAGGCCTTGGATCGGGTTGATATGGCACACCGGCCCAACCATTACCCGGGCCAGCTTTCAGGTGGGCAACAACAACGTGTCGCGGTAGCGCGGGCCCTGGTGGGGGACCCCAAGATCCTACTCGCAGATGAGCCGACCGGGAACCTGGACTCCAAAAACGGCGATCTGGTGATGAACCTGCTCGACCAGTTACACGCCGACGGCGCGACCATCTGCCTGGTGACACACGATCATCGCTACGCCACACGGGCCAAGCGAAAGATTCTGCTCTTCGACGGGCGAATCGCAAACATGCAGTAAGCAGCATGCTGGAACCACCAGGCCCAATGTGAAGTCTATGAGTAACCCGGGGCCATAATCGAGACGCCGGTTTTCTTGATACCAATGATCTCCTTGGCGCGCCTGATGGCTCTGGCCGTGGCTAGGTTCGGGTTTTGTTCGTCGTCGAGAAAGATGTTTTCAGAGCCCAGGACCTCCGTTAAACCTGTTCTTTCAAAGATGCCGACAACGGGACCATGTACTTCGCTTACCAGCAAAGAACGGTCCTTTTCTTCCATATTGACAACCAGCTCTTTGAGGGCCATCACACTGGTTGCATCCAGGTTAAGGGCATGACGCATCTTGAGAATTACCACCTTCAAGTTGGGGTCTTCACAGACGCGGCGCAACTGGTCCTGAAAGAGTTCCGAGGCGGCAAAGAAGAGCTGGCCCTCCACATGAACGATTGAAATATTTGGGTTGTCCCTTTGACCGCCGTCCTTGAGCTTGGTGAGCTGGCCGTCCTGGCCCATACCGTACTCGCAGAGTTCGGGCGTGGAGACCTTGCGCAGGAAGAGGATCAGGGCCAGGGCTGTACCCACGTAGATAGCGGTGTCCAAGGGAACAAGCAGGCCCGCGCCAAGGGTGCAGAGAAAAACAAACGCATCTGACTTTGTGGCCTTTAGGGACATGAGGATGTGGTAGCGGTTGATGAGCGAAAAACCGATAATCATCACCAGTACGGCCAGGGCCGCTCTGGGAATATGGTCCACCAACGGAGCCAGGGTCAGGGCGCCAAAAAGGCAGAGCAGACCGGCGAACAAACTGGACATGGGCGACACCGCACCGCTATTGTGGTTGAGTACAGATCGGGTCAGCGATCCGGAGGCCGGCATACCGGAGAAAAAACCACAGCCGATATTGGCCATGCCCATGGCGAGCATTTCCTGGTTTGCGTCAATCCGGGCACCCGTGCGCGCCGCAAGGGATTTACCGATAGAGATGCCTTCAAGAACACAGAGTAAGGCGATGGCCTGGGCGGTGCCAGCCAGCCTGCCCATGTCGCCCAAGTCGAGTCGGGGAAGGTACCAGGCCCCGGCATCTTCCCAATGAAGAAAACGCATGCCCGCCAGGTCTTGCGCAAGGCTGGGGTGGCCGGAAGCGCGGAACCAGTTTGCCAGAGGCGCTTCCATTACCCAGGCAACCAGGGTCATCAAAACCAGGGTTACTGCCACGTTGGGCAGGCGTTTGTAGCGGGACAGGGCGCAATAGGAAAGCAGCGTGAGCAGGCCGAGCAACACGGTGGGCCAATGAAAATTTGGCATGTTGGTAACGGACTGGCTCAGGATCTGTAAGAATGTTGTGGAAGACTTATCGATCTCAAAGCCCATGGCATTGCGCAACTGGCCCACCATAATCAGCATGGCGGCGGCCGTGATATAGCCGATGACCACGGTTCGCGAGACGTAGTGGATCAAATTGGCCACCCGCAAATAGGCACCAATCACTAGCATGGCACCCACCAAAACCAGGAGCAGGGGCATGAGAACTAATTTTTCTTGTGCACCGATATCCAGGTTGACAAAGGCGCTGAACAGCATGATCGAGGTGGCATTGGTGGGTCCCAGCAGGATAAAATGAGATTTGGCAAAGAGCACGCCAAAGATCGCGGCTGCTGCCGATCCATACAGGCCGTATTTCAGGGGCACACCGGCGATATAGGCGTAGGCCATACCTTGCGGAAATGCGAGCAATGCAACATTCAGGCTCGCCACAAAATCTTTTGAAAAGGCCGCTTTGCTATAGCCACGAAGCGTATTCCACAAAGGAAACCAATCCAGTCTATGGTTCGCAGTTAAAAGACCTATAAGGCTTTTCAAAGTGAAATTCTGGATTCTGCTACTCCTCTTCGGGAACTCGTATTAAATCCCCAGGTTTGGGTTAAGTGTAACACGGAGCGCTGAAATACCGAGGCATTGTCCGGCTTTAAGCCAGTTAACCAGACGATCAAGCACTCTTTTCACTCCGATTCACCTCGTTGCGGGTTATCTATATTTCGTATCGGACGAACGTGAAAATCATTGATGCGATTTTCCTCCAGTTGTTATTGGTCCGCCATTTTTGCCAGTAGTTTGCGGCCCCGTGCGCGCATTGCTGCCGTCCCGGAAAGGGTCAAATCAAGTAACAGCGGTTTGATGTTTGGCGTCAGCTCGGGTGACAGCAGCGTAAGATCCGCCAGCCCTTGCATGGCACAGGTTTTAACGATGCTGCTGCGGTCTTCCAGGTAGCTCATGAACAAGCGTAAGGCCTGATCCAAGTCGGTTTCGCTGAGTTCTAGTTTGACCAGAATCTTGCATACCTGTTGACGCACTTCCCACTGGGGAATCGGAGCTATTTCTGCAAAGATTCGTTGTTTGTAGGGTTGAAGTAGTTCGGGCTGCTTGTCTGCTATGAAATACAGGCTATGGGCCGTGCGGGAACGAACCACCACATCATTGAGCAGCAACCCGATAAACAACTCGTCCAACAAGCCGGGTTCGGCCAGTACCAGTTGCGCAACTTCTGGCGCACAACCGATGGAACGCCGCTCGCCACCTGATAACTTGTCGATTAGTCCCATGGTCAGCTCCTAAACCTGCTGATAGAAGTGGTGCATAAAACCGGTGTAGTCGGGTTCACTGCTTAAGCGTTTCAGTTCTCGAGTTGGATCTGCAATGCCGAACAGGCAGCCGTGACGGGCTAGGAAAACAGCAATCGGGTCTCGTTTGGCCGCGACGCTCGTACTAGCCAATGAGCCGGCAGCCCGAGATTTTGAAACAAAAGAAGCTGACCCGGTAGCGGGTGCGAAACTGATGTGAATTCCCTGGATTTCCTGGCGCAGAATTGCAGCGCGTTCTGCGGTTTGAGGTCGAAGCTCTGCGGCCGTTCCCTGTAAGCTGAACAACTCCAGAAAAAACAGTGACTTCCACATAACTAAAACCTCCACGGACCGGTTTTATCAACTCTGTCACAAAACCTGTGTAGAGGCAAGACTGGTGTAATTCGCTTTCGCCTGAATCGGTACGCATGATTGATGGCCGAGGGTGAAAAGAATGATATACTCTCAAATCAGAAAAGGTGCCATGGCTATGAAATTGAAAATCAGTTTAATCTCTCCTCATAAAGGACCTCGCCTAGAGGTTGTTGAGTTAGGCTCAGTCCTGGTTGGCCGCTCCTCCGAGTCTGATCTGATTATTCGGGACTTGGGGGTTTCGCGCAGACATGCGCGGCTGTATTTAGAGGCTCAGAAAATAATGTTGGCAGATCTTGGCTCCACCCGAGGCACCTGGGTCAACGGCACGCAAATCCAAGCGCCGGTGGAGGTTGGTCCGGGAACGAGCATCCGATTCGGAACACAAAAAGGGCATGCCGTTTCCGAAATCATCATTCAGGGCGAGGAAATTGTCAAAGAAGAAGCTGGGATGGCCGAGCAAACCCTGTTTCGGAGTGCCCAAACCGTGCTTGATTCGAATACGGTTTGGCAAAGCCAGGAAGAAGTCCTGGAAAATTATGCGAAACGGTTGCGACAGCTCAGCGATTTACAGGATGCGTTGGCCAGAGCTACTTCGCTTCAAGCCCTCTGCGGCCTGGTTCTGGACCAGACCTTTACTCTGTTGGGGCCCGAGAGTGCTTCCATTTCCCTGAAACAAGAGGATCATACCTACCAGATTCTCGCCAGTCGTGGGGGCAAGCAGGGTGAGCCTTTTATTTCCGAAACCCTTCTCCATGAGATGACTGCCAAGGGGATGGCGGTCCTGGCTCAAGATACCCGCTCAGACCTGCGTTTTGCCGAGGCAGTTAGTATTCAAGCAGCGGGCGTCCGCTCTCTGGTTGCTTCGCCTCTGTTCGAGGGAGACCAGAATTACGGGTTGGTGGTTGTCACCGCCGGTGGCGGGCGCGCCCCGTTTACCGAGAAAGATATGTCCTGGCTTGTCAGCCTGGCGGCCATAACAACCCTGCGATTGCGCAACATTATACTTTCAGAGGAGAACGAGCGCTACCTTCGCGAGCGCAACAGGGTTTTGGAGGAGATGGTTGAAGATAGGACCCGGGAGCTGACCCTTCGCAACGAGGAATTGCAACGCAAAAATCAAGAAATTGCCCGGGCCCAAAACCAATTGGTGATCAGTGAGAAAATGGCCTCTCTTGGGAACTTGACCGCTGGGGTGGCCCACGAGATCAACAATCCCAATAATTTCATTTTGGGAGGGAGTGGCAACCTGGCCACATCTTGCGAGCGTTTTCGCGAATTGCTTTTCTCATTGATTGGCGATGAGGCCGATCTCGAAATTGAAACGCTCTTCAGCGAGTTTTTCGCCGGTTTCACCAAACAAATAGGTATCATTCGCGAAGGCAGTCAGCGCATCACGCAAATCGTCAATAGCCTCCAGCTGGTTTCCCGTCACGACGAGGCGGTGGTCGAGCGAATCAACCTACGCGGTCCACTGGAAGCGGCCGTTCTGCTTTTGCAGCCCAACTATGACGATTGGGTTGAGGTAACACTCGAATGCGAAGGCTCTTTCTATGCAGAGTGTTGGCAGGCCCAACTGTCTATGGTCTTTTTGAACCTGATCGACAACGGCTGCCGCGCGGTCCAGGCCCGGGTCGAGAAAATGGTCGACAAGAAGAAAGGCCGTGTCCATATCAGCGCCAGACGCGAAGGCAGCAACGTGGTGCTTTGTTTCGAGGATCAGGGTTTGGGCATGGACGGCGATTTCTTGAAAAAGATCTTCGATCCCTTTTTTACAACCCGAGACCCGGGCTCAGGTACGGGCTTGGGCCTGTACACTTGCTACAACATCATCGAAAAACACGGCGGGTCTATTTCGGTCACCTCAGAGCAAGGAGAGGGCAGCCTCTTTACCATGGTGCTGCCCCTCTGGGATGCAACGATCGACAACAACTCAACGGAACACATTACAGCGGCAGACTCGGACTGAGTCGGTATTCCGCCCGTGGTGCTTTCTATGCTAGAATGGGATGGTGATGCAGGGAGGATTCTGATGGATTATCGCGATGTGATCGGTTTTTGGTTTGACGAGATTGAAGAGAAACAATGGTTCAAGAAAGACCTGGCCTTCGACGAAGTGGTGCGCAGCCGTTTCCTAAAAGTTACCACTGCAGCCAGCCTGGGCGAATTGTATTCCTGGCGCAAGAGCGCCGAGGGCCGACTGGCTGAAGTGATCTGCCTGGACCAGTTCACCCGCAATATGTATCGCGATCAACCCGCCTCTTTCGGCTGCGATACTCTGGCTTTGATGCTGGCTCAGGAAGCGATCAGCCGTGGTGCGGACCAGGAACTCGAGCCTCGCAAGCGCTGTTTCCTGTACATGCCCTTTATGCACAGCGAATCGTCACTGATCCACGAGGTTGCCGTAGACCTTTTTACGAATTTAGCCCAGGACAATAATTTGGAATACGAAATGAGACATAAGGCCATCATCGATCGGTTTGGACGTTATCCACACCGCAATACCATACTTGGTCGCATTTCCACTCCCGAGGAAGAGGCCTTCCTCCAGGAAAAAGGCAGCAGCTTTTAAGCTTTTCAACGGCCTGTGGCAAGAAATACCGAAAGGACGAACGGACGCTATTGGGAACCGGAACAGGTTCCATAGATCACTTTTTCAAACTCGGCGATTGACCCAAAACTGGCGAACTTGAGGCCTAGCAAACGATTGCGATCGGGAAGCGGCGTGGCGCTACTGCGCTCGAGCAATACTTGAAGCAAACGCCTCATGGCCTCGACCGGTGTCGACTCTTCTACCAATTGTCGCGGGTCGAAACAGCGGTTGTCCAACCGCAATAGGGTATGCACCTTCTTCTCCTCGTAGGGCTCGTCTGCCAGTATATCAACGAGCAGGAATGGTTTTGATTCGGGCCGAATGACGGCTGCCGCCAAACCATTGATGTGGGCGAAGGGGATGGTTTTACTTTTACCATTGCTAAGTTGGAACAGCAGTCCGGTTTCGGTCAGTTGGAGAGGAATGCCGGCATGCACCTGTAGGCTACTGATGCGCGTAGAAGTATGCGGACTTTCTTGCGGGAACCCGTGAGCCGGATCAGGTCTTGAAAGCTCTATGGCCTTGGCGGTACCAGACTCGGCCGCTTGTGGATACAGCACAAGTGTCTCTTCGCGCAAGGCTTCCACCTCAATGCGGGCTTGTTCCCCTAAGCCTGGATTTGCCAACAAGGCCTCGATACCGATCATGCATACACCTGGATCGACAAAGTTGGCCACCTCTACCAGTTCTCGCAGAGAGGAGAGATCCATATTCTTTCCGCTTTGGCAGAAGCTTGTGCGCAACAGGTCTTCGGCTTCCTCGCGGAGGTCAGCGGCCAGCAGACCATGGGCCAGATCCGCGATCTGGCTCACCGCTACATTCTCCCCCGGGAGCTTCTCGGTAAGCGCACGCCAATTGTAGTGAGCATCGGCATATTTGCCTTCGCTTATTTTTCGTCGGATCAGAGCTTTGCCCACGGCCACGGTCTCGTTAATACGGCCTGTTCGAATCGCCTGAATCCACAACTGCTCCTGGAAGTAGAGGTTGTCAGAACAGTCACGATAACCCTTGAGTAGGATCTCAAAGGCATCGTTGATACGATGCGCCTTCAGAGCTTCGTCAAGGAGGATGCGTACCTGTTCCTCCATGGGCATTTTCTCAAAAGACGATTGGTAAAGTTTTGAGCCCAGCTTGAAGTACTTGATGGTCCCCGCGACAATCAGGCCAATGGCAAAACCCCAAAAATTGGCAACCCCAGGCAGAAAGGCCTCGCGCTCGTCACTGATGGCATGGGCGATCACCTGCAGGATGAACAGAAGCAGCAGGCAAGCGGGGAAAAAGTACATGGTTTTGGCATAGACCTGATCCTTGGTGGAACCTGGGGTCAGGACCATGAACCGAATCCGTTCTTTTTGGAACTGGACCGTATAGGCGCCCATCAGGGTCGCCACCGCCCCTGACATGCCTACCAGGGCACGCCAGGTCTCGGGGAAAAGGTGCATGCAACCCAAGCCGGAACCCACGCCGCCCATAAGGAAGAGCAGAGCGAAGAAAGGGCGGCCCCATATATCTTCCAGATAGGGGCCCGTGATGTACAAGAGAAAGAGGCTTGCCAACAGGGAAAATATTCCGGTATGCACAAACATATGCGTGATGAGTCCGGGCATCAAGGGTTTTGAGTGAACCAGACCCCAGCGCACCGTGTATTGATCGTTGAGAACTTTGAGTCCCAAACGGGCGACACTGTCCATTTTTTCCTGCTGTTGGGCAAGGGTCACCTCGTCTTCGGGTTTTTCGTAACTCACCCCCAACCGCATCGGATACAGATTCTCGATAATGTTGTCCAGGCGCGGGGGGGCGTTCAGGTAAGGATGGGTTGCACGATAATGGATCGCGGTGTCCAAGGCATCCAGATCGGCTGGCGGTAATAGATAGTGAACCAGAAAAGTCAGGGTGGCGAGTGCCATGATCGCGAAGGTGACAACGGGCATTCGCCTGATGG
>Ga0316189_10006602_pt1 | contig 11053 bp, 13 predicted proteins | sample LowCovwburrow_MG_FD_204930 | JGI IMG/M metagenome (GOLD analysis project Ga0316189, IMG submission 204930) | Coastal sediment microbial communities from Maine, United States - Lowes Cove worm burrow | ecosystem: Environmental > Aquatic > Marine > Coastal > Sediment | place: USA: Maine... | reverse complement strand
GCAATTTACCTATGTGACTTAACCTCACCGGGAGTGAACTTAAGCCACACACCATTTCGTCCGGATAAGGCTGCTTTTTATGCAGCGAAAACGCTGCTAACCAGATGATTTATGCAACTGGCAGGTATACCTCACTGGTCAACACCTACATCGCGCTGGATGGCGGCTGGTTGTTTTTCCTTAAGATTTTAGAATCCCTTTTATCACGTTCCTGCTAACTCGCTCTCCCAGTGAGAGCGAGTCGGGGAGAGGGAGTTTATTTTGCAGGAGACGCGAAAACCGCAACACTGTTTTTTAGCTGCCGTCAGCAATTAATAACCTGGGGGTGCCTCGACAGTAATGTAAGTTACCTGACTACCGGCATAACTCCTCTGGTACCAGGCAGAGGAACAGTTGTAATAAGAAACGTCATTAACCACGACTGCTGTTGTCGTACATGGCAGCGTCGTTATGTAGGTTGTCGATGAAGATGCTGCCGCTGCGGAGCCGGCAATCGCGCCACCCACAATGGCACCCGCCAGAAATTCACCGTCATTGTCGTCCCAGCGGTCATAATGATCATCGAGTTCATCATCAACGAAATCCTGCCTGTCTTCCTGTCGATCCTTTACTGCATCCTGACGATCTTCGCGGCTAGCATCTGCCCATTCCTGGCGGTCTTCCTGACTGCCCCGGGCCTCTTCCCTATTGCCCTGTCGATCGGTTTGCCGAGCCCCCGCCATATCCTGGCGATTCCCCTGACTGCCGGTATTGACAGGCTGGCGGCGCTGCACCGGCTGCCTGGCACGCTGGCCGGATCTTCCAGCGAATCCTCCGCCACTGGCTACACCCGCTCGGGAAAAACCTCCGCCACCACCGCGGCCACCGCCACCGCGTCCGAGGGCGCTAAGTTCGGTTGTAAGAAATATGGCCGTGATTAAAGCCACGCCATATACGATCGTTCTGGATTTCAGTTTCATAATCATGATGCATCTCCTTGCGCTTTGTTCCTCCCATCCTGCCTGGATGCCGGCAACAAGGTCGGGATTCTTTCAGCACCTTTTGCCGGCGTGAAAGTAAAAGTTGACTCATTGATACGTGAGGTCAGGTTCCAGGAGGAGAAAACGGCCTGAAATTGCGGTTGCCCCGGTTCATTTTTATAAGTCAGTATCATGCGAGTCGGCAGCATATCCTTTCCAATCCAGACCTGGTAGTCAACATCCCTCGTTCGTGCGGCGATATGATCGGTGGGCATCGTTCCCAGGATATCGTGCTCAACATAATCGACGGTGGTACTCAGCTTTTGAAGATCCTGCGGCAAGGTGGAAGTCAGCATACGGGCCAATGGCACACGAATACCCAGCTTGGAAACGGCAAAACGAACCGCTGCATCCACATCACCAGGGTGCGTGGTTTGTGAATAAACATTCTCGGTCGTACTGAACAATGTCAGGATCTTGCCGTCGAATATCAGGCCGCCAGCATCGCCATCGCTTTGCTGAGAATCGACCCGCAGATAATTTGGGCGACTGATATGCACCTTGCGTACTTCGCTGTACTGGATTTTCTGTCCAGACGCCTGAACAACGTCGTAGTACATGTCTATAGATACACTCAACTGCCTGGCACCGGCCAGCTTCTTTGCCATACCATCAAGTTGTGATTTGGCATCAATTGTCGCTGAAGCTTGCTTCTGTTCAGTCTCAACACCGGATTGCGCGGCCGGGTTAGTAGCCGATACCGCTGTCTGTTCGCTCTGCGCCGAGTAAGCAGACACACTAAACATCCCGGCAATAATCAGGGGAAAAACCTTCCGTATGAAAGTCATCATTGTTCTCCGATTGTCATTACTGTTTTCAAAATATTTCTCTTGATTCGTTCTTGATTTCACTAACTAACCTTGGATCACTTGATTTTAAGATCCTGTCGAAACAGTACTGCTGAGGCACTTATACTATCAGGAAACCACTGCGGCGGATCTCCACAAAACTGCAGCTGTCACAGAGAATTGATCGGACCCGCCTGAAAAATGCTTGAAATGCACCGGCTACGCATGGCTTCCAGACAAAAACGGAGATGGTCCTTCTGTTTTTACTGCACTTGAGTAGCCGAGCGCGGTAAGGCAGGAGCTATAGGCACTGTCATAGGCTTGCTACGAATTACTGAATCGCCCCGGAATTTTTAACAGACCTGACGGCTGCTTTGAGCGAACGGTTGCTGGTCAAGTTATTGTTGACAATATCTGCTTCTCCACTGACAGTAGACACAGGGCAGTGCAAATGTAGAACTTCTGTTTAGGGTTAAAGCTTCGGGCTGAGCTACCCTGTAATACTGACGCTCTTCGCGCATACTTTCGACTTGGTCCGGTTGCGCGCCTTGGCCGCATCGTCCAGTGGATGATTACGCCGGCCTTTCTCATGCGTGAAGTCCTGAGCGCAGGGCGCTGCTTCCCGTATCGTGTCGGCTTGGCCACTATAGATCCGCGTCTCGCCCCCATGCAACAACTCTACAAGGACCTGCGAAACATGGACATTCGCCGCCGTCGCTGCCACCGAATGAATCTGTCGGCTCTTGCTATCGCCGCCGATGTGTGCCTTCATGCCAAACTACCATTGATTGCCTTTGCGCGCCTGATGCATCTCAGGATCGCGCGACTTGGAATGATTTTTCGTGGAACTCGGCGCACTGATAATACTGGCATCGACGATGGTGCTGCTGGCGATACGCGGTCCCATTTCCTGCAGGTACTCGCCAACCGTCTGAAACAAAGCGTCGCCCAGATGATGGCGCTCCAGCAGATGGCGAAATTGAAGGATCGTACTCTCGTCCGGCACCGGCTCCCGGCCCAGATCGATCCCAGCGAAGCGACACATGGACCTGGATTCGTACAGCACTTCCTCTGCCCCCGGGTCCGACAGGTTGAACCAGTGCTGAAGAAAATAGATGCGCAGCATCCGCTCCAATCCGATAGGTGGGCGGCCATTACCGGCTTTGGGATAACAGGGCATAATCACTGCGCAAAGCTGGTCCCAAGGAACCACCTTGTCCATCTCCGCCAGAAACTGCTCGCGGCGCGTCGGCTTGCGGTAGCGCTCAAAATCACCTGCGGCGAAGGTTTGTTGCTTCGTACTTTCCAGCCGGTTATGGATAACGTGCTTATTATCGCAGAGGTCAGGACTTACTCAGAGTTGCCTCAGATGCGTATAATCAACCCTGACTAGCCATATCATTGACTAAAGTTAAACAAGAGTTACAAATAGGCGAGTCTAAATACGGAGTATAAGAAATGAAAGCTAGACTCTTTAGCAACGTGGGATGCCTTTTTTTTATTCTTGTTCAATGCGTGGGTTGCGCACACCAAGCGTATGACATGGATGAAAAATCGTCAGAGAACATTGCTGTCATTAATGACTCATTCACTGGAAGCATGCGATGGGACAGAGCCTCGATTTCTTCTGTAGATGGTGAGGTCTGGGAGTGGTCTGAGTGGTCAATGCCAGAACAGGTAGAAGTTTTGCCGGGAACACATAGTGTATCAATACGTTGCTGGCACGGTTTCAATCAACATACTGGGCTTTTGGGGCGTGTTGGATCAGTTGAATTTAACGCGGAAGCTGGGCACGACTATCAAGTTTTTTGTGGCGTCAAAAATGGCAAATATATGAGGTGGATTGAGGATCTCACAACGGGTCAGACTGTAGGAGGGAAAAGCAAATAACGCTGTACTAACGGTAGTTCTCGCAGCAATCGCTATATCTTTGATTGACCTGTATTATCCGGAATTCGCTGTTAAAGAAGCAGGCCTCATCAACGCCCGCCTTAGCGGGTTCTTTGCGTTTTGCGAAAGTCTTTTACTTTCCGACAAGTGCAGCTGGTTTTTGTTTCTGCCTAGAACTATCTGTAGCGATCATCATCAGACAATTCAATAGGATTCCTAGTTGTTTTTGTTCTAGAATTTATCGTATGGTCGTTTTGTTCTAACAACCATATGAGCAACTTTCCTTCATCCGGAGGGGTAAGCTTGCCATTCAAATCACATCCGAAATACAAAAAGTATATTGTAACTGGAGGATTGGGGGATGTTGTCTGACTTTTTGCAGGAGGCCTTCCATCGTTTTAGCGGGAATTTTACATCTCGGAGTGAACAAACTACTCTTGATTCCGCTTGCGCGATCAGCCTGGATCAAGCAGTGGATTTCGTGGTGAATGAAACATCTAGCAGGTTACGCGCAATTCCCAAATGCGCTCAACAGTTAGAAAAAGCAATTGTCTCTTCATTCAAATACATTGATGAATTGGTGGAGCAGGTACCTGGAGTAATTCCGTGTGGGCGATCGACTTTTGGTGAAGACCCCAGGGTCAATGCCTTTTTCGTTAATTACAACCATTTGCAGGAAGTTTTCAGCCAAAGCAAAGAAGTAAGAGAACTATTTACTTCTAATTCCACGATCAGTGAATGCTATGCTCTCTTGTGCATGCATCGGGAAGAACGTCAGCGCTTCGGTATTGAACTAGTTGGCGATGAGGTTCACAGGGATGTTATGCAAACCACCGTCAGCTTCTCGGATCACCAGATAGTCTCACCGGGAGTGAATGAAGCTGATTCGCGATGCGCGCTGAAATGCTGCATTTTCAGGAGCCTCATTGGCTATATTCATGGTGAAATCGCGAAGGCAGCAGACCTGAATATCAACCTGTTAAACCGTAAAAGTATCCTGCACAGTAGGCTTAAGCGGTTAGAGGATCAACACTTAACTAGCACTTACAGGGAAAACCTCAGTTTACAGATCGACGCCGTTGATAAAGAGATTCAAAACATGGAACCGCGCTTGATATCCTTGCAAGATCAGCTGCAGTTTGTTACTGACGCACTCACTCATCCAGAGCAGTTTCTTAGCGCTGAAACACACACAATCTACCTCAGCCGATTGGGAATCAAGCAGAGAGATACATCGACCGGTTCAGGACGCGAACTGTCGCTAGCTGAAATTCAGGTAGCCAATCGGCAGCCTCGGGTTGCGGCTTTAGTATGCTTCTCTCGGGAGGAACTCTTGCCTGAAAAAGATTTTTTACATGAAGCAAATATATTTTTGATTCAGTAACAATCAGTTAATTCCCTAAACCAACTCCTTTATGGCTCTCCTAAATAGGGTCGTGACTCCTGCGATCAACCCTGCGCGGCGTTGTCTGCATAGCGCATGAACCTGCCGTTCTATGCGCGCCAGTGAGTTGGATTATCCCTATGATTCGGCTTTCTCACTTCCTCTCTAGACTAAGTATCTCAGTGCAGTTCTGCTCGGCCTTTTGGATCAATTGTATCTGGCTCTCCAGGACATCCTGTTTTACCGTTCTGATGGAGCGGTAGAGACCAGCCACTAAAACCAGGGTGGTTGCCTGGATCAATATCACCGAGACCAGTATCGCCTTCTTCATGGCGCCTCCCTCGACAAGACCCACACAACCAAAACAGCACAAAGCACGACTAGCCCAGAGACTTCGACGGTACTCATTTTTCTTGCTCCCTATTGCGAAAAAGCCGGGAGTATATTCCTCACGGAGAGTATCGTCTCGACCGAACGCGACAGTTACTTGACCCAACTTAAGCAAGTGGGGGAGAGAATAGAATCCCACAATAATCATCAGCGGTGGCGGCCTAATGCTCACCAGAGACCCGAGGGCCCCCCCCGGGTCGCGCGCTTTCAGTCCGGAATCAATGTCGGTTTGTGCCAATTGATCGACTATTATTATGCTGTAGTTAGTGATGCTCCAATGTGTAGCGACCCCAGCGAGGCTATTCCTCGTTACCAAGCAGGATCACTGATCACTTATAGGCCCCGACACCGCAGAAGAAGCCCTCATCGTTGGTGGCGATATAGCTGGTCTTCGGTTTGATTTCATCGGTACCCGGATAAGGCCAGTTATATTCGACCCAACCGGCACCGGAGTCCCTGGCAACGGCGATCATATCCTGGAACAACAGGTCGCCATATTTATTGAAATCGAACAGGTTCTTGCCCACCAGCTCTGGCTTGAGGGGTTGCGAGAGCAGGACACCATCCATGTCTACGCAAAAAACATAAAGGTCTTTCTCCCGAAAACCGCCGTTCCGATCGGCGAAGGTGGCAAAGGCCTTCTCGTGACCCATCGAGTTGACGGCCACTTTGGCCTTTTCGCTCATGGCCTTGGCTTCATCCGGGGTCCCCATATCGCTGGCGAAGGCGGGGCCAAAAAAGGCGACGGCAAGGATTCCAGCAAGAATTCGTTTCATTTGTATCTCCTAAATCTGCCTATGATTGGGAGTGCAGACTGTAGTAATACAGCGGTTGGTAAACTCTTTTTTCCAAAAAAGCGTTGGGAAACCTACCTTATTCGAACTGACAGCAATGTCATGACCAGCCATACACCCCTCTTCTCAGGCACTTCGCACTCCAAAAAAATGGATGATAATGAGAAACATTACTATCTGTACTAATGAGGCTAGTACAATAGGCGGCAATAATCGATAAAAGCACTATGAAATATTTTTATGGCAAAACCACGGAACAACCGGCGCTCTTGTGATCCGCTTGTTATCTGATAACCCGTATATACTCCTCAAACCTGTTGTGAGATTCGGGCAGGTTGTTGCGTCCAAAGCCTACACGGAACGAGTTGAAGTCTTCTCCATAGAGGGTTCCAGGAAGCAGCAGGACTCCTGCCTTCTTGACCAAATCGGGGCAGAACCAAATATGTGAAGAATAGCAACAGATCTTTCATTTCAGAGATGGGTAAACACAATTGCACTCAGAGTAAATACTGTCTAAGTTGTCGTTTTCGCGCGGTAATTATGAATTCGCTACTCACAAACATGAGCGAGGAGCAACATTAGTTAAATGTCTGGGCCAGACTGATCGATAACGGCCCTTGTCGAAGGCGAAACAGCTTGCATTTTCAGTAATTATAAAGCACAGGCTAAACGATATGGACAATGATAAAAGAAAAGGCGACAAGCCGCTTCCAGATCACCTCGAAGAAGCACTGAACAACATGCAAATACTTACGCTTCATCAGATGGAGGGCTTCGGCTGGCAACTTCGATTTATACGCAGGCCGTTGTTTCAAGAGAGCGTTCCTGTAGTGTTTAGTGCAGAAGGTGACAAAATTGGCATACTGGAAGAAGATGGAAGAATTAACTTGGAACCTGATATCAAGGTTCGAGAGTAGGTATTGGATTTTCCCAAGACACCTACAATCGTTGGCAACAAGCCGACAAGATCCTTGTGTGAATACTCCACCGGCTAAAGCCGGTGGCTTCAGGTTACGGCTAAAAGCCGGATCGATCGGCCATTCTGATTAAGATTTCGGCATACTCAATTTGATGATTCACCCACTAATTCGGCGAGCGCTTCTCTTTACTAGTAACGCTCGCTCTGGCACCTCCTGCTATTGCGGTCTGGATAAACCTGACTGGTGCCCAGACCACCGCCAATATCGCTGAAATCTATGTGCTTGACGATCACATCAGGCTGGTGCTGGAAGGACAACCTATTGATCCAGGCGCATTTACCGCCACAGCAGCCCGCTAACTCATTCAACAGGAGAAAGAAGCCATGAATCCACTCGACACGACAGCTGCCCGGGCTTTTATCGGTTGCGCCGCACTGCTGTTGGCAGTAACCGCTCAGGCTGCAGGTTTCTATATTTCCGAAGTGGGTACACCGGGCAGCCTGGGGACTGCGGGTGTGGCAAACCCCGTCAACACCCTTTCTGCCGATTCATCCTGGACCAATCCAGCCGGTATGACGGGTTTAGAGCAGGACGAAATTCTGGCTGGGATGCAAGCGGTGATGCCAAAAATCGAGTTTGACTCGTCGGTGGCCGAAGCTGGCGGCAGCGATGGGGGCAACGCAGGAAATATAGCGGCTATTCCCGCTTTTTTTATGGTCAAGAAGCTGTCTGACCGGGTGCGGGTGGGATTCTCGCTGGTTGCACCACAGGGCGGTGCCATGAACTACAGCGACAATTTCGTCGGGCGATACGGGGCGACAAAAGTCTCCCTCGCCGCTATAGGCGGCTCGCCATCCATCGCCTACAAGGTAAACAATCGTCTGTCGTTGGGTGGCGGTGTTTCGATCATCTATACACAGTTCGAACAAAACATTGCAATTAACCAGAGCGCACTGGTCCCGGGGCCGGGTACATCACCGGATGGCAAGGTTAAATTCGACAACATGACCGATCTGGGTTATCAGCCGTTCGCGGGTTTGACTTACTATCTTTCAGACAGCCTCATGCTGGGCGTGGTCTATCGGGCCGAAATGGATGTCAACCTGAAGGGTGATCTCAACTTCCGTAACCTGGCCTTTCCGAAACCGCAGGCCAATAATATTGAGATTGAGTGGGATAACCCCCAGGTACTGAAAGCGGGGTTGCGCTACGAATTCGCGCCGGGAAAGCGGCTGATGTTCAGTGCGGATTGGGAGGACTGGTCCGCATTCAGCAAGAATCAGCTGGCCATTACCGGTGGAGCACTCGATCCGACGGGGGTTCTGGAACGAAATTTTAAGGATACCTGGAGTGCCGGCGTTGCGTATGTCGACATGAGTAACAAGACCAGCGGCTATTCAATAGGATTCTCCTATGACAGTTCACCGGTGAGCAATAAAGATCGCACCATCGATCTTCCGTTTGACGAGACCTACAAGATTTCTGCCGCCTACGCCTGGAAGGGGAGCGAGCAACTGGATTTCGGGCTGGGTGCCACGCTGACCTACTTCGGCGAAGGCAAGGTTGACCAGACGGCACAGGGTGTGCGCTTCAAAGGCAAGTTTGATACGAATATAGGGATGTTTCTGGGTGGTACGCTGCGCTATGTTTTCTGATCTTTATGATCAATATTGAGTCACTTCACTTCGCTTACCCCCAAGACGGGTTCAGCCTGCAGATTCCGACATGTTCAGTCCCGCCCGGACAAAAGCTCGCCGTCATTGGCCCCAGTGGTTCAGGCAAGACCACGCTGCTCAACCTCATTGCAGGGATATACCCACCCGATGCCGGGCATATTCGGGTCGCCGGTACCCCCGTACATGAACTCTCCGACGCCGGCCGTTGAGACTTCCGTATTACACGGATTTGATTTGTTTTCCAGAACTTCGAACTGCTACCGCATTTTGACCGAGTGGTGGATTTTGAGAATTTTCGCAGCGGGATTGCTGTGTGATCAACAGCTTTTATATCGCCTGGAAAACCCTGTTTTTAAGTAAAGCAGGAAGCGCCACACTATAAGTCGCCAATTACGTCTGAATCGTTTCGGTGCAGCACGCAGAATAAAGCTATATTGTAAGTAGAAGGAGCAGGGAGGGCTTCGGGGTGTCCAGATCCGAAATACTCTGCCGTATTTTGATTGGCCTCTCGATCGTTCTGTTGTTATGCGCGACTAAGAACTACCTTGCTTTTTTGATCAGCGGTTCTGGCTGGTGCCAATATCTGTGTCCTTCCGCCTTCGGATGGGATGTTATTGAAGATGCACCCGGCCTAAAGCAGTTGTTCATGCTACAGCGGGCTCTATTGTCATTACCCCAAAAGTTGGTCGACCAGTACATCACAGATCAGTGGGATTTGGTTACTTACCTGATTACCGCTCCTGTTGTCGAAGAAACAATTTACCGTGGACCCATGTACCTGGCCCGGAGTCGTTCAGGTCGATTAATCTGGTGGTTAACAGGATTAATATTGGCATGCGTGTTTGCCCTGAGCCACGGACGGAGTGGTATCGCCCTCCTACCTATGATCGTTTTGGGCGTATACAACCTGTGGTTAGTGGCGCGAACGAAACGCTTCTGGCCAGCAATATATCTTCATTTTCTTTACAACTTCTTCTTTGTCTCAGTACTGCTCTACCAGTCCCCGTGGATTACCGATTAATCAAACCATGATTGAGTGAATCGGTAACATGTAAAAAAAAACCGGAGTCGATCCAAAGCACACATTCGCCAATGTGTAATGAATCTCTAACTAATTCATAAATCCAGCAGTTTGTATATCGATCTTTACAAGTTAAAAATCGTCTCGATACTAATATGCAATCAACTAATTGATTATTATACTTATTTTCATGTTGGTTTAATTCTTGCGTTTATTTTCAATTCGAACACTCGTCTTAATGACAGTTACAGTGGGATTACACATGCTAACTAAAAATATAATCTCTAACTTTTTAGTTGTATCTTTATTTACATCCTTGTTTGTTTCTGCAGCACCGGTAACTGTTGATATGACAAATGGTGTCTGGACGATTAGTGCGGCTGATACAGGTGGCAATGATTGGTCTGGATCAATCCTGAGATTCGAAACCCAAGTTGCAGATAATAATAATTCGCTTCTTAGTGGGTTTTTTGAGTGGACGAGTGATACTGGTTTTTTTGGCAGAGAAAATTTCACCGGGACTTTATTCTTGGATCGTTCTCTTCAGCTAGATGGTTTCGAGTTGGTTCCTCCCAGCAACGGGATAATCTTAGGGCAGTATTTTGCAGACTTAGCTCTTTCCAACAATGACATCGTTGACGGAACATGGCAAACTAATGTGCATTTTTTACCTACTAATGTTTGGACTGCTTCAAGGGCTGTTGTTCCAGTTTCTGCTGCCGTCTGGCTCTTCAGCTCCGGCCTGCCTGCTTGGATTGATCGGAATAGCCAGAAAGAAGAAAACAGGTTAGTTCACAGTAGCTCTAAAACGGTGGCCTCCGGGTCGCCTTTTTCGTTATTGTGAACCGTCAGTTCCGGCCGAACTCGGAAGATAGAGTAATGGAAAAGACAAAAAATATGCCAATATGGGTTTACTTGGCATTTGCGAGTATCACAACGAGAAAAGGAGCATTGTTGCTAATTCTCGTCTGCGGTGTGTTTTCCATTTATTGCATTCCTTGGCGCCTATTGTTCCCAGACCGGGACTGGGTCGTGCAAATATTTCTGATAGGAGACTGGAGTTGGTTTGTGATGATGGTTCCTATTACGTTCTGGTATTGGTTAAGTTTAAGGTGGATTGATAATAATTCCGGATGGCCAGATAGGAGACAGCATAAAGGCTAGTCACCCC
>Ga0316189_10006601_pt1 | contig 11054 bp, 12 predicted proteins | sample LowCovwburrow_MG_FD_204930 | JGI IMG/M metagenome (GOLD analysis project Ga0316189, IMG submission 204930) | Coastal sediment microbial communities from Maine, United States - Lowes Cove worm burrow | ecosystem: Environmental > Aquatic > Marine > Coastal > Sediment | place: USA: Maine... | reverse complement strand
CTGCAATTTACCGGCACCGGAAGATGCGCTCACAGTGAGAGAGCTGGTAGACGGTAGCCTCGCTGGTGGCGGGCATGTTGAGTATCCGGAAGCCTTTATCAAACTTTACTAGCGTTTGAGTAATCGAACCTGCCGACCGTCGCGGCGGATGTTGGTTTTTCTCGCTACTGTTTTAAACTGCCGTGAAGTGATACTGGCAAAAGCTGCCGGTGTTTTCCAGTTGTCGTGTCAGCGATACGGTATTTGTCTGATCACCATCTTCGACTGTTGCCTTACTACCGGTGCGGAAAGGCAGTGAGGGCAGCAGTAATGATGCTTCTATCTTGATGGCCTTGATTTCCGGTAACAGGATTCCCTGCATTTTATCACCGGTGTTGACGCCTTCCTTGCACAGATGCGCCCAGATTGCCTTGGCACCCGGTGACAACAACTGGACGCCGAGTTCCAGTCCGCGTTGCTCGGTAAATTTCATGCGGCGAATGGTGCCGAGTTGCCATTTGTCCGGGTCGATATCATCTTTTTCAATCAGCGCGACCAGCTCGCCTACCTTGGCGCAGGAAGCCTCCTCACTGTCCCACAGCAAACAGTAACCGCCTGCACTGATATCAGCTATTTTCCATGACTCGATGTGAGCTGAACCGGGTTTATCGGCGGCGTATGCACCCTTGAGGATGCTGGCGTCCGGGGCGGCCGGTTGTTTAAAGACCTGGCCGTAGGTCGTTTCTGTCCTGAAGCTGGTGGAACTCTCAAATGTGGGATCCTGCAGGTAGTGTTTGTCGCCTATGTTGTCATCGTTTTCCGGTTTTTCCTGGACAGGGTCGAGTGCCAGCCGATGAATGGCACTCAGACCAATGACCAGTTTCACCGGGGCATGCTGTGAATGGCGAGTGAACTGGCGCTTTGGCATATCACCCCATGCCAGCATCAGCCGCTGCAGGGTATCGATGTCACCTGCATTGTTATGGGTGAGGTGTTCACGGATTTGCCCGGACATGTTTTTGGTGTCGAGAATACGTATGTCTGTGTCGCTTGTATTGGCATTGTCCAATGCGCGGTATGAGGGTGGATTATCGGATTGCAGGTTGATGGAAAACAGACCGTGCGCATCCTCCTCGCCGACGCGGTGCAGCTGGCTGGCAGCAGCCCAGTTGATGAGGGTATTGTAAGCCAGGTGAGTTTCGCCCTGACGCAGCCGGTAGGGGCAGGCCAGTGAGAGCAGCAAAATCTGTTTGTAGACGGTTTCGATGGTGCTTGGTAAAGCATCTTTCAAGGTGGTATCGGTTACCGGCTGCTGTGCCAGGTTGTTTGCATCAGCAATAGCGTAGAGTGTGTTGATGGTTTTCCATAAACCTGCAGGATACTGGATGTAGATCCGGTAGCTGGTCAGCAGTATTTCACTCAGGTAGCGTAAAGCGCGGTGCAGGGCGATTGCTAATTGCGGCTGTTCCCTGGCTATACCGTTAAGGTCCTCTGCCAGGATGCGGTAGCCAGCTGCCATTTTGTTGCAAAGTTCGAGTGTCTGCGTGGCATATAACAGGTTGTTGTCTTTTAAAGGCAGCTGTTTTCCCAGGAATTTTTTCTTCAGCGCATCGGTGACACACCTCACAGCCGGAGTGAAAAGCTCAAGTGTTTGCAGTCGATTTTGTGCCGGGATGCTGAGTGCGTTGATTTGTTCCAGCGCACTGTCAATCAGTTCCAGACTTTTCCCGGTGTTTATCAGGGGCAGGTCGTTGAGCCATTTAGTGAGGGCTGCGGGATCTGTGCTGAAGCTGAGCTTGCCGGGTTTCTTTCTTTGCGGGAGTTCTAGATTCATATTCTGTAAATCGTCCAGTCGCGTGAGATCTTCACATGACAGTATAAGCACCCGGCGGGGAGATGTCAGTGTCTATAGCGGGTTTTTTCCAGGCATTCCCGGCACTTCCTGAACCAGCCTGGGTACCAGGTAGCCGGGCAGGGATGCTGCTATTTCGGCAATCAGTTGTCGTGCCGTTGAATTGTCAACTTCGAAATGTGCAGCACCCTCAACCTTGTCCAGTTGATGCAGGTAGTAGGGCAGTATGCCGGCTGCAAACAGTTGTTCGCTCAGCCTGATGAGTGTTGCACTATTATCATTGATGCCACGCAACAGTACTGACTGATTCAACAGGGTTACTCCGGCATGGCGCAGACGGGTCATTGATTCGCGGACATCGGTACCCATTTCGTTCGGATGATTGCAGTGAATAACCAGGACTGTTTTCAATTGTTGTGAAGCCAGCCATGACAGCAGGCCTGTATCAACCCTTTCCGGCAGTACCACGGGCAGGCGTGTATGAATGCGCAGGGTACGCAAGTGCCGAATGTCTGTCAGTCGATCGGTGAGAGAGTGCAGGCGCGCATCCGTCAGGGTCAAGGGGTCGCCTCCACTAAGGATAAGTTCGGTAATGTCGCTGTGTTGAGCTACGTAATCGACTGATTGTTGCCACTGGTCTGTAAGCGGGTTGGCTTCGATATAGGGGAAATGTCGACGGAAACAGTAGCGACAATGTATCGCGCAGGCACCGGTGGTTGTCAGCAGGGCACGGCCCTGATATTTATGTAGCAGTCCCGGTACCGGCATGCTGTCAAGTTCATCCAGCGGATCCGGCACAAAACCGGTTGCTGTCTGCGCTTCTTCCTGTGCCGGCAGCACCTGCAGCAACAGTGGGTCGTGGCAGTCCCCCTTGCGCATACGCTCTACAAAACCACGGGGTACCCGCAGCGGGAATTTGTTGTCCAGGGGCCGGGTTTTCAGTTGAGCCGGGTCAATCTGCAGGATCCTGAGCAGTTCATCCGTGGTATTAACGGCCTGTGCCAGCAGGGTCTGCCATTGTGGCCTTTGTTCCGGGCTCTGTATTCGGGGTATCATAGCGGGCGTTTTTCCACTGATTCGGTAACACAAGGTTAAAAGTCACATGGCATCTTACAGTACCAATGAATTCAAGGGCGGTTTGAAAATCATGATTGATGGCGATCCCTGCGCCATTATCGAAAACGAGTTTGTAAAACCGGGCAAGGGGCAGGCCTTTGTCAGGGCAAAAATCCGCAATCTCAAGACCGGTCGTGTTGTTGAGCGTACCTATAAGTCCGGTGAGTCGGTGGAGGCAGCTGATGTCATGGACGTGGATCTGCAATACCTCTATACGGATGGGGAATTCTGGCACTTCATGGATGCCAAGACCTATGAGCAACTGGCGGCTTCAGCCGAGGCGGTCGGGGATGCGGTGAAATGGCTCAAGGAACAGGATACCTGTGAAGTTACCTTGTGGAACGGTACGCCACTGGCCGTGGCGCCCCCCAACTTTGTGATGCTTGCGGTGACGGATACCGACCCGGGCGTGCGCGGGGATACCTCGGGCGGTGGCGGTAAGCCGGCGACGCTGGAAACGGGTGCGGTGGTGCGTGTGCCCCTGTTTATTGATATCGGGGAAACGCTGAAGATTGATACCCGCACCGGTGAATATGTCGGGCGCTCAAAGGACTAGTCGAGGTAACGCGCCGGAGAGTCTTTGATATGCAGCCGCATCCGGACTGGAGGCCGACAGCCTCGTTCGAGAGATTAAGGCTCAGGGCAGATTTGCTGGCCCGAATCAGATCTTTTTTTGCCGACCGGTGTGTGCTCGAAGTTGATACGCCGGCATTGTCTCACGCAGCCGGCACCGATCCGGCGCTGGAAAGTTTCTCCACTGTCTACAACGGTCCGGGACCAGCTGGCCCCAACCTGTATTTGCATACTTCTCCTGAATTTCCAATGAAACGCCTGCTGGCTGCAGGCAGTGGTTCGATATACCAGCTATGCAAGGTGTTTCGGGACGGCGAATTCGGTACCCGGCATAACCCGGAGTTCACCTTGCTTGAATGGTACCGCACGGGTCTTGATTATCTTGATCTTATGGATGAAGTAGAACAGCTGTTGACAACTGTGCTTGCCGATATCGCACCACCGGATTCAGTGCGCCACTGGACTTATCGGGACCTGTTTCTTGAATATGCCGGCATTGATCCGTTTACGATATCATCTGGCGAGCTGCGGGATCTGCTGCTGACCCGGTATGACATCAGTTGCGAGGCGTTGTCGTCAGATGAGCTGGATAGCTGGCTGGATCTGGTTATGACGCATGTTATTGAGCCGCGCATGGGAACCGGGCTGATATTCGTTCGTGACTACCCGGCCAGCCAGGCTGCGTTGGCCAGATTGCGTCCCGGCACCCCGACGGTGGCCGCGCGTTTTGAGGTGTACCTGGACGGAATTGAGCTGGCCAACGGCTTTCATGAGTTGGCAGATGCAGTTGAGCAACGTGCCCGCTTTGAGAAAGAATGCGCGCGTCGGCGCAACGACGGGCTGGCCGATGTTTGTATCGACGAACGCCTGTTGTCAGCGCTGCAATCCGGGCTGCCGGATTGTGCCGGTGTTGCGCTGGGTGTGGATCGCCTGGTCATGATTGCCAGTGGCGCAGAATCCCTGCATGAAGTCATCGCCTTTCCGCTGGATGTCAGTTGATCTGATCCGGCAATTACTTTTACACAACCAGGCTACAGGAATATCCAGTAATCATGCTTGCTAACATCCGTGTCGTTCTTTCGAATACCAGTCACCCGGGTAATATCGGTGCTACGGCACGTGCCATGAAAACCATGGGCCTGACCCGGTTGTTCCTGGTGAATCCAAAAGTATTTCCTTCGGCTGAAGCAACGGCGCGTGCTTCGGGTGCTGACGATGTGCTCGCCGCTGCTGTCGTGTGTCCGGATATTGAGGCGGCCTTGTCAGGATGCGGCCTGGTATTGGGTGCCAGTGCGCGCTCGCGCAGTATTCCCTGTCCGGTAATTAACCCGGTGGAGAGTGCACACAAGGCCCAGGCCGAGAGCGAGCAGTCCGAAGTGGCGCTGTTATTCGGATGTGAGCGATCCGGTCTGAGTAATGCCGAGATCGACCGTTGCCAGTATCTGGTACAAATACCGACGAATCCGGAGTATGGATCCCTGAATCTGGCGTCAGCGGTGCAGATTATCAGTTATGAAATCCTGGTCGCCCACGAACAGCCGGGGCAGCGGACCGATGTGCCCGATTATGTGCCTGCCAATGCCGGGGAGATGGAGCGTTTTTATCAGCACCTTGAAGAGACCCTGGTAGGACTCGATTTTCTTGACCCGGATAACCCGCGGCAGTTGATGCGCCGGTTGCGGCGATTGTATAACCGTGCTCGCCCTGATGAAAACGAAGTCAATATATTACGTGGCATGTTGTCAGCCGCGCAGCAGGGTATAAAGAGGCACTGATGATATGGTTTTACTGTTATCGTTGTGAGCTGTGTCATACACTGAATCTATGCGGTAACCGGGTAGCCTTAAATACTCTATCGGGATAGATTATGTTGGAAAGAATTCGCGAAGATGTGCGTTGTGTATTTGACCGTGACCCCGCGGCGCGCAATACATTTGATGTGCTGACTACCTATCCGGGTATTCACGCCATCCTTATGCATCGTTTCACTCACTGGCTGTGGTCGAATGGCCTGAAGTGGCTGGCGCGGGTGTTTTCAAATATTGCCCGCTGGTACACAGGTATTGAAATTCATCCGGGTGCAACCATTGGACGGCGTTTTTTTATTGATCATGGTATGGGTGTTGTTATTGGTGAGACAACAGAGATTGGTGATGACTGCACCCTGTACCACGGCGTAACACTGGGAGGCACCAGTTGGGACAAGGGTAAACGGCATCCGACGCTGGGTAACAATGTTGTTATTGGTGCCGGCGCGAAAGTGCTGGGGCCGATTTTTATTGATGACGGTGTACGCATTGGCTCCAATGCGGTGGTACTGAAAAATGTTACCTCCGGTATGACGGTAGTGGGCGTGCCAGGGCGCCTGGTCAGTGCTCCCCCTGAGCTGGATGAAAAGCGCCAGGCGATTGCAAAGAAAATGGGTTTTGATGCTTATGGTGCGACCCGCGATATGCCTGATCCGGTTGCCACCGCAGTGAACGGGATTCTGGATCACATTCACATAATGGATCAGCGACTCGAAGACATGTGCAAGGGGCTGAAGGATCTGGGTGCCGAGGTCGGTGACCTTGATCTGCCGGATCTGGAGCCATGCGCCTTAAAGCATGTGGATGACAGGGAAATAGAAACGGAGCTGAACAAGCCGAAAAAACCCGCAGAGTAGTGTGGGACGCTTGACCTGTGTACGGTGCTGTGACAGTTTGGTGACCGGCTAAAGCAATTGTACGGGGACGTGAAATGAAATTAACCAGTAAAGGGCGTTATGCGGTGACTGCAATGCTGGATCTTGCCTTCCATACCGAGACGGGCCCTGTCACCCTGTCCGAGATTTCAAAACGTCAGGATATTTCGCTCTCCTACCTTGAGCAGTTGTTTACCCGGCTGCGCAAGCAGGAACTTGTTCGCAGTACTCGTGGCCCGGGTGGTGGCTATTCCCTGAACAGGCCGGTCGACCAGCTGGCTGTTGCAGAAATCGTTGCTGCTGTAGATGAAACCGTTGATACCACACGCTGCAGTGGCGCCAGTAACTGCCATGACGGACGCCAGTGCCTCGCACATGAGCTGTGGGATGACCTGAGTCAGCAGATCTTCGGTTTTCTGAATAACATCACACTCCATGATCTGATGCAGGACGACAGTATTCGTGATGTTGCTGGCAGGCAGGACGAGAAAATGCAGCACACAGATAACTTGAAAATTACCCTGCCTTCTGCGCTTGTGCCGCCTGAACCTCTCTAGGCGTCGGTGCCGGCAAGCGCAGATTCTGTGAATTTTCCCCTGTTCGGCTGAAGCTGGCCAAGTTATTCCTGATTCTGAGACCTGACGCACACCTGGAAGGGTTATGCGTCACGGAACTATTCCCCCTGCTGCCGTTAATATAATCATCAAGGAAGCGATGAAGTAGCAGGAGGAAGTCATGCACAAGTTATTTGCTATCGTTATCGGGATTTATCTGGCGGGTGATCCGAGTTTGAGTATGCTCTCGGTGTTCGCTGAATCGAAGGAATTGATTGTAGCTGTCGCAATCGCACTGGTTGCTGTCCCGTGGGTAACTTCACAGATTGATAACTGACCCTGTCATTTGACGGCCCCGACACCGTCTTTTGTGAAGTGATCCGCCAGTCGACTCTGGACCAAGTTCCAGGGTCGGCTTTTTTATTTTCCGGCTATGGCTGCCAACAGGGTGGTTAGTCGTTCAGGTCAGCGTTTCTTCCAGATCAGCAAGCGGTTATTGACCGGCATTTCATGGTCTGCTTCCAGCACCATATTGTTTTCATTGGCAAGTAAATCCAGTTCTTCAAAGTGACGGATACCACTGGCGGGATCCCGCGCTTTCAGCGACTTGTCAAAACGCCGGTTGCTGTCACTGCTGCAGGTGCCATGATAATTGAACGGTCCATACAGGCAGAACCTTCCACTGCTTTTCAGCAGTTCGCCGGTACCGACGAACAGGCCTTGTACTGCAGGCCAGTCCATAATGTGTGTCGTGTTGGCGCTGAACAGTCCGCCGTAGCTATTCTCGGGTGTGTGTTGTGGCCATGATGTGTTTCTTGTATCCAGTGCAACCGGTGTCAGGGTATTTTTGAGCCCGGCTTCTTGCAGCCATGCGTGAATGCCGGGATGATTTTCCGGTAAATCACTGGTCTGCCATAGCAGGTGTGGTAACTGTTCTGAAAAATACACAGCATGCTGGCCTGTGCCGCTGCCGATTTCGAGAACATTGCGGGCGTTTACAAATGCCTCGCGGAGAATGGCAAGAATAGGGTCTTTGTTTTGTTCGCAGGCTTCCGAATATTGCTTCATGGTTATGCTGTTATTGCGAACAGGGTGCCAGGCCAGCCCGTTTGGACTGGCCTGGCAGGAACTGTATCTAGCTGACGGCGATCTTCTTCGCAGCCGGTTTCTCCTGCTTGGGTATGGTTACTTCCAGTATACCGTCCCTTGCAGTAGCGCTGATGCTGTTTGTGTCAACCGTGTCAGGCAGGGTGAACTGCCGCAAAAATGCACCATGGGTGCGTTCCCTGCGTCGGTAGCCTGCTTCTGATACTTCTTTTTCCGTGTTACGTTCGCCCTTTATGGATAGCACGCCGTCTTCCAGTGTGACATCAATATCCTTGCTGTTGACACCAGGCACATCTGCTGTAATCAGATAACAGTTTTCTTCTTCGCGAATATCGACAGCCGGCTGCCATGCATGTTCCTGGTTTGCAGCACCTTCGCGGGTCATGGAAAAGTGGCGGTTCAATTCATCATTGAACTGGTTAAACAGATTAACGGGTTTGTAGTGTACTAATGACATGTTCTTTGCCTCCTGAAAGGATTTGTCACAATTGACATATCTCCTAGATGCAGGCGCCTGCCGGAATTTCAAGGGGTCGAGTAAAAAATTACTCTTTGCGGGGGGAGCGTGCTTTTATTCAGGTTTCTGTCTGGCCAACTTCAATCAGGGTATTTTTGTTGTGCCGGGCGGTGAGTGTGATGCTGACGTTTTCGGTAGCACAGAGGCTGATCAACGGTGCCTGTTTGCCGCGAAAGAATTGCTCGTTATCTTTTTGAATGAAGTCAATCTCGGTATCAGTCCTGTCCGGATCGTGATGGAAAATGACCAGGCAGCCGACTTCTGCATCAATTGCCAGTTGTCGTGTCTGTGACACGAGAGAATGCCCCCAGCCGTGCTTGTGCGGCATATCCTCATCCAGATACTGGGCATCGTGAATCAATACATCTACACCCTGACAGAATGCTACCCATTGCTCATAGGTAGTGGCTACTTTTCCAGGTGGATCGAGCTCGTTGTCGGTAATAAAGGCGCAGGAAGTGCCCTCATCCTCGATGCGATAGGCATAACCGCCACCCGGATGGTTGATGGTGGCGCGCTTGACACAGAGGTTTTGCTTCGACAGCTCAGTCTCGAAATCTGTTGTGATACATTCTGATCGGGAGGGCAATTCGGTTGCTTTTACCGGAAAGTTGGCACCGTCAATCTGGTCAAACAACGAACATATTTGCCCGTGATCTCCGCGGGTACTGGTAAATACGCATATATGCCTGTCCGGCTGGTAAATCGGCATAAAAAAGGGATAACCCTGTATGTGGTCCCAGTGACCGTGGGACAACAGAATGTTAATGGTGCCGTCCTTTTTGATCAGTCGCTTGCCCAGGTTTCTGATACCGGTACCGGCGTCCAGTATCAGATCCTGGCCGCTGGCTGTTTCAATGTGAACGCAGGCGGTGTTGCCGCCGTATTTGCAGGTGTCAGAACCCGGGGAGGGGATAGACCCTCGTACCCCGTAAAACGATATTTTCATTTTCAATCAGCCCCCCCGACGATTGAATTAAAAAACTATTATGGATGAGTGTGAGCAGGTTTAACAGTTCAAACAGATGCTTTATCCGATCCTGAAGGCAGTAATGCCGCCAGAATGCGGCATCACTTTGGTTGGTAATTCTCCTGCTCAGGCACTGGCGGTCAGTTCTCAATCAGCGGCTGAGCACAACCCTGTAGCGTGCCTGTCCGCTCTTGAGCCTTGCGATTGCTTCATTCACCTGTTCGAAACGAAATTGCTCTGTTACCGGCTTGATCTGGTGGCGTGCTGTAAAATCCAGCATATGCCGAATAGTAGCCGGACTACCCACCGGAGACCCCGACACCGAACGCTGTCCCAACAGCATAGGAAACACGTTTAGATCCAGGGGGTCTAATGTTGCGCCAAGAAAATGCAGGCGCCCCTTGGGTTTAAGGGTAGAGATATACGCGTTCCAGTCCAGCTTGATGTTTACGGTAGAGAGTATCAGGTCGAAGTGGCCAGCCACAGCTTCAAGTGCTGACGGGTCTCGGGAGCTGAGCGTATGCTGCGCGCCAAGTGCGAGTGCCTCTTGCCGTTTCGCCTTGCTCGACGTGAAAGCCGTAACCTCACAACCCCATGCGTTAAGAAACTGAAGCGCCATGTGGCCGAGTCCGCCAATACCGATCACGCCGACACTGGCAGTCGGTGAAACGTCAAACTGAACCAGTGGATTGAAAACCGTGATCCCACCGCAGAACAAGGGGCCGGCAGTTGCGGAATCAACCGACTCCGGTAGTGGAAACACGCTCACAGCACTGGCGCGTACCTTGTCGGCAAACCCGCCGTGTCGTCCGACAATTGTAGATTCGGAATTAGCACAGAGATTATGATCACCCGACATGCAGGAGCTGCAGGACATGCAATATCCGGAATGCCAGCCCAGGCCCACGCGCTGACCGGCCTCAAGGTGTATCACAGCATCGCCAACTGCAGCAATTGTTCCGATGACTTCGTGCCCGGGTACGAAGGGGTACTCTGTCATCTGCCACTCGTTATTCAACATGCTGAGGTCACTGTGACAGATGCCGCAGTGCTCAACATCGATTTCGACCTGCTCGGCACCGAGCGGACCGGGGTCATATTCGAAGGGTCTTAGCTCACCGCCAGGCTCGAATGCCGCAAAAGCTTTTACCATAATGCTTCTCCTGTGAACGTCCGTTTGATAATTAATTGTGGAATCATGGGGTAAGAGTACTTGAAACGGTGCTCTCCAGTGCAGTTCAATTACTCGAGCCTCTTTTTTTTCTGGAGGATTCATTCTCATCCTTGAGCCGTAAATCCTCCTGCTTCATTTGGACAAAATAGTTTGGCCGCAGTGCAATGACAGGGGCCCATCATGGAAGAGTCTCTTTATTCCTTGTTGAGGACAACCCCATTCGGGTGTCTGCTATTGCTCCAAATCAGCCCCCGGATGTGAACAGATTTTATCGGTCAACTCTGGATGAATTGATAACGAAAAAAGCCCTCATTTCTGAGGGCTTATGGGTTTTTTTACATCCCGTGGGACGTTAATTTGGTGGAGGCGGGCGGAATCGAACCGCCGTCCGCAAGTCCTCTGCCATCGGCTCTACATGCTTATCCACGTCTATTAATTTAACTGGCCACTACCCGACGGGCAGGGAAGATAACCAGCGATTACGGTTAAGTTTTAGCGAATCCACCCCGTACGTGCTTCATCGCGATCA
>Ga0316189_10006600_pt1 | contig 11055 bp, 14 predicted proteins | sample LowCovwburrow_MG_FD_204930 | JGI IMG/M metagenome (GOLD analysis project Ga0316189, IMG submission 204930) | Coastal sediment microbial communities from Maine, United States - Lowes Cove worm burrow | ecosystem: Environmental > Aquatic > Marine > Coastal > Sediment | place: USA: Maine... | reverse complement strand
GTTCAAATGATCGCCAGCGGCCGAAGATCGAACTTGATTATCTGCGAAGATTGCTGGATGGGCTGTTTTGATGCAATAAAATCCTAGACCGACATTGCCTGAAAGGCCGCACGGGTGGCATTTTTCATGGCCTCCAGAGGTGTATTGTTTTGGGAGCCATTATCAGCTAGCACAAGCTTGGATGTCGGGGTTGGGCCAAATCTGAAATCTGCGCCAGCAACCGAAAGACCCGGATGCAGTGCTGACCTTCCGAGCAGTCCGACAGCTATTCCGGCTTCAACAGCCGCAAGGACCCCTGAAACGCTCTGACTGGAATAGACAATGCGATAGGGTTTCAGCCTGTCTTCAAGTGATTTGAGCGCCGCATCACGCCACCAACAGGCCTGATCAAACAATGCGACAGGAAGGGGTTCACTGTCAGGGAACCGGTGATGTTCAGCGCAAACCCAGCAGGTAGGATCTTCAAACAGCAGCTCTTCATTCAAAGCCGGATTTTCAACTTCATACACAGCTAGGTCCAGCTCACCCCTTTTAAGTGCTTCGGGGAAACCTGAACTTATTGCACAGGCCACTTCGAGTTCGACTTGCGGGTGCTGGCGTGTGAAGGTTGCAATGATTTGCGCAAGGCGTAACTGACCATGATCATCCGGTATGCCGAGCCTCAATTTGCCCTTGATGGCATTTTGGCAAATATCGCGCATGGCAGCATCAAGCCGTGCAGTGACTTCATGGGCAACCGACAGCAGTTTTCTGCCGGTATCATTCAGTACGACGCCGCGTCCATGCCGCTCGAACACGGGTTGACCGAGAATGGATTCGAGGCGTTTGATCTGAAGGCTTGTGGCTGACTGCGAGCGGTGAATTTTGGTAGCACCTCCTGTAACGCTGCCAAATTTTGCCACTGCGGCAAAAGTTCGAAGCAAATCGCTATCCAGATTATCCATTAAAATTTCCAATATCCGAAATTGAAACTATTCGTTTCATATATGAATGGGCAATACCTAAATTGCAAGTTCAAAGGAGATGACCATGACAGATCAATCAATCGTCGCAAAACGCTCAAGGAAGAAAACGGCTTTTTGGGGAGCAGGAATTGTACTTCTGTTTATGACAGTCATCATCTGGCCAGACCATGCGATGAAGGCAGCAGTGTTTGTGGTTTCGGGTTTGGTATCTGTTGCGCCGATTGTTATTCCCGGAATCATTCTTGCTGCATGGATCATTTCCAGTGGTGCAGACAGCCGGATTTCAGCCGTATTTGAGGGGCGAACACTGCATACTGTGCTGGCGGCTTCGCTTATTGGGGCAATCACACCTGTTTGCGGTGTTACTGTTTTGCCGTTAATGGCAGGGTTGCTGGCGGCCGGTGTACCGCTGGCACCGGTTATGGCGTTCTGGCTGTCTTCACCGATTACCGATCCGGCGATGTTGGCAACAACAGCCGCCACACTTGGTCTGAGCTTTGCTGCTGGTAAAACGCTGGCGGCGTTTGGTTTAGGTGTTTTTGGTGGCGGAATGACCGCCCTGCTCTCAAACAGAAAATGGACAATGCAGGCACTTCGGGACAATGGCTTTGTCAATCAGCTGAATGCAACACAATGTTGCAGGGCGAAATATTTTGACCCGCTGGTCTGGAGAACTTCTGAACGTTGGCAAGCATTTGTCAGACAATTTCTGGCGACCTCGCGTTTGATCCTGATTTGTCTGATACCGGCATTTGCTGCCGAATATGCATTGAATGCCGCGCTTACACCGGGGTCGCTTGCCGCTTATGTCGGTGAAGACCAGTGGTGGGCTATCCCTGCTGCGGTTTTCATCGGGGCGCCAGCCTATATTGATGGATATGCTGCCCTGCCATTAACCAGAGGCCTGATTGATAATGGCATGTCACCAGGTGCGGCGATGGCCTTTTTAATTTCAGGTGGTGTTGTCAGCATCTGGGGAGCACTGGCAATTGCGCCGGTTCTGAAACTAAAGCCATTTCTGCTCTATCTCTTGCTTGCTGTTACCGGTTCTCTCGGGGCAGGATATGTTTTCGGGTGGCTTGTTTAAGTCTTTATTCGTAAGTAACAGCGGTTCCGCAGGCGGTAACCATCAGCATACCGCCCTTGGCACCAAGGGTTTCATAATCGATATCAACACCAATGACAGCATTACAGCCACGATCTGCCGCCTGCTCGACCAGTTCGGCAATAGCTGTTTCGCGGGCATCGTTGAGCACCTTTTCATAGGCACCCGAGCGACCGCCTACAATATCGCGGACCGAGGCAAAGAAATCGCGAAAGACATTGGCACCCATAATGGCTTCGCCGGCCACCAGACCCTTATAGGCGGTGATTTTGTGACCTTCGAGCGTGTTGGTTGTTGTGACAATCATGAAAAAGATCCTTTACCCTGGAATAGCACCGCCGGTAATCACGGTCACGGCGCGACGGTTTTGGTTCCAGCAGTTTTCAGCATCACACAAGGCAACCGGGCGTTCCTTGCCATAGGCAATTGTTGACATGCGCGCTGCATTTATGCCTTGCGAAGCCAGAAACTGACGGGTTGCTGTTGCCCGGCGAGCTGACAGGGCGATGTTGTATTCACGGGTGCCACGTTCATCGGCATGACCTTCGATCTGAATGGTGACATTGGGGTATTGGGTCAGCCAGGCAGCCTGCTTGCGCAATGTGTCCATGGCCTGGGGTGTCAAAGTTGACTGGTTAACAATAAAATGTACCCGGTCTCCGACATTCAAAATAAAGTCCCGTTCGGTGCCAGGTTTTGCCTGTTCCTGTGGATTTGCAACATCTGGCTTATTAGATGAAGAACACCCGGCAAGTGCAACCAGCCCAAAGGCCAGTACGGCCACTTTCAGCCCAGAAATTTTCCGCAACATTTATCCCACTCCTTAAAACTTATCTGCACCTTGGGTAGCACAGGATTTTATCTGTATAAATTTCTAAAATCTCAACTCAATTCAATAGCGGCGACCATGCCGGATCTGAAGCAAAGCCCGGTGTTTTGATTTGCCGTTCATTATAGCCGGTAATATCTACGGAATACAATTTTGGCCCACCTTCTGCCCCACGTGATTCGCGAAAGAACATGATAACACGTCCATTTGGTGACCAGGTCGGGCCTTCATTGTGATAGCCCGAGGTTAATATTCTCTCACCAGAACCATCAGGACGCATGACACCGATGGAAAATTGACCACCACTTTGTTTGGTAAAGGCAATCAGATCGCCACGCGGAGACCAGACCGGGGTGGAATAGCGCCCCTGACCAAAGCTTATTCGCCGGGGACCGGTGCCATTGGCAGCCATGACATAAAGCTGTTGTTGGCCGTCTCTATCGGACTCAAACACAATATTGCGGCCATCAGGTGAAAATGACGGTGCTGTGTCTATGGCCTGTGTATTGGTGAGCTGCAAGGTGGTCCGGGTTTGCAAGTCAAGCATGTAGATGTTTGAGTGAGGACCCTGTTGCAGGCTCATTACAACCTTTCTGCCGCGTGGCCCAAAGCGGGGTGAAAAGCTCATATTCGGAAAAACACCAACGACCTCACGCTGACCGCTTTGCAGATTATACAGGTAAACGCGCGGGTTGCCGCCTGCATAGGACATGTAGGTGATTTCCTGTGATGAAGGTGAAAACCGCGGCGTTAAGACCAGTGAGCGACCATCGGTCAGATTACGGACATTAAAGCCGTCCTGATCCATAATTGACAAACGTTTGATCCGTTTGTTTTTGGGGCCGGTTTCGGAAATGAACACCACCCGGGTGTCAAAATAACCGTCTTCACCTGTGAGGGATTTATATATGGCATCGGCAATCAGGTGGCCAATACGCCGCCAGTTGCGTTTTGGTGTAATAAATTGCAGACCGGTGATCTGCTTTTGGGCAAAGACATCCCACAAGCGGAACTGGGCCCGGACCCGACCATCGGCCAGAACGCTGACCTGTCCGGTTACCAGCGCCTGGGCCTGAATGGTGCGCCAGTCGCCAAAACGCGGTTGCTGGCTAAAACTGCTGATCTGTTCGATATATGATGCCTGTGGCAAAGGCCGGAACAGACCGGAACTGGCAAGGTTATTGCCAATAATGCCGGTAATGTCATGGGCAAGGTTTTGACCGCCACCCGAGCCGATAAAGTTGGGCAGGGCGATTGGCAGAGGCTTGACGCGGCCCTGGGTGACATCAATTTCAAGTGATTTTGCTGTCTGCAACTGTGTAACCAGCATAAACAGTGCGATGAACGGCATCAAAACCAAATATCGCTTACAACTCATATATTCTCTCAAACTATATTCCCCCGAGCTAGTTCACCGCCAGCATTCTGCTTGGATCAAAGTTGACAATGTTATTGCTCCAGTATCTGAATTTTTCAGCTGGCAGCCCATCATAAGGCTGACAACCGAGAACGGCGCGGACCGCAGCATCAGCGGCGACCCCGAACAGCGGATTTGATGATGAATTTAACACACGTGGTGAACCCAGAACAGTACCTGAAATATCAAGTTTAAACTGTACCTTGACCACTAGACTTTCAGCCCCGCGAACGCCGACCGGCGGCGACCAGCATTGCTGAACTTTTTGGCGCAACCAGTCTGCCTCACTGCCGGTCAGTTTCTGATCTCTGCCAATAAGGTCGGCGATCTCGTTATTTACCGGTGTGCCGGTTTCATCAACGGGTTGTTGTGGCGCCGTGCGATCAGTGTCGATTTTGTTCAGCAGGGCGCTGAGCTGGTTGGGATCAAATTTGTGCTTTTTCTTTTTCTTCTTTTTTTCGGCTAGTTTAAAGGCTTTGGGCACTTTTGGTTTGCGGCGTGGCACCGGAACGGGTTTGGCCTCGGCCTCAGCTTTTTTGGGTTCTGGCTCTGGCTCTGGCTCGGGTTCTGGAAGTGGCTCGGTTTTTTTGATCAGTTCCTTGACCGGATCGGGTTCGGGTTCCGGCTCTGGTTCTTTTACCGGTTCTGGTACGGGTTCGGGTTCTGGCTCTTTTACGGCCTGCTTGACCTCTTTGGCCGGTTTTACGGCAGGTTTTGGTGTATCGACTTCCTCGACCTTGGGCGGCAGCGGGTTTTTGACCGGATCAGTCTTGGCGTTCTTCTGACTGGCTACTCGTTGGGAAAGGTCGGAAAATTCGATAATTTCAACCGGAATGGATTCCTGCTGGTCAACCTTGAATTCATCAGGGTCTGGCAATACCACAACCGCCGCCAGCAAAATACAGGCGTGGACAATAAAGGATATGACCAGACTGATACGCATGAATTACCTTATGGTATCCTGTTAACTGCTACCATCATCGGGCGCGGTGACCAGCCCGATACGCTTAAAGCCGGCTTTGTTCAAAACGCCCATCACCTGCATAACCTTGCCATAATCAACTGTTTTATCACCGCGGACAAAGATGCGTTCCTCAAAACCGTTTTTGGCTATAGCCTGTAATTTCGGCACCAGTGTGTCCAATTCTATTTCTGTTTCCTGTAGGTAAACCTTGCCGTCTGACTGAACGGTCACAGTCAACGGTTCATTGTCGCCCTGCAAGGGTTTTGCCTTGGTTTCAGGCAGCTCAATCGGCACGCCTACCGTTAACAACGGTGCAGCGACCATGAACATGATCAGCAACACCAGCATGACATCGACAAATGGTGTGACGTTGATTTCAGACATCGGCACATGAGCTGAGGAACGTCTGCGCCGTCGGTTGCTGCCCGCGCCGGTGGTTCCAAGAGAGGCTCCCATTCAACTACATCCTTTCATCGGTCTGGCGTGAAATAATGGCTGAAAATTCGTCGGCAAAATTTTCCATCTGGGCCGCAATCTTGCCTGTATCAGAGGCAAATTTATTATAGAAAATAACTGCCGGGATCGCCGCCAGCAGGCCAAGAGCGGTGGCAAACAGGGCTTCAGCCAAACCGGGTGCCACAACAGCCAGATTGGTGCTTTTTGATACGGCGATAGCGCGGAAAGAATTCATGATACCCCAAACGGTACCAAACAGGCCGATAAAGGGGGCAGAAGAGCCAACCGTGGCCAGAAACAAAAGCCGGCCATCCAGACGGGCCATCTCGCGCTGCAACTGGACATCCATGACCTTTTCAATACGTTTTTCCATGCCCTGAAAACCGGCCCTCATGACACTTTCCTGCGAGCGTTTCCATTCACGCATGGCGGCCATGAACAATGCGGCCATGGCACGATTGTTTTGTGGCCCCAGTGTCAAATACAGATCATCAAGGGACTGGCCGGACCAGAATAACTGCTCAAAGCGGGCATTGGCCCGCTTGGCCTTGGCAATGACGGCGAATTTTTCAAAGACAATAGCCCAGCATCCGACCGAGGCCAGAACCAGTCCGAGCATGACGATTTTTACGACAATATGTGCCTGCCAGAACAACTCAAGCAGGTTTTGCCCCCCGCCCTGCGCTGCTGTTTGCACCGCTTCAACTTCCATTTGAATCCCATCTTCCCAATTGCGGTGCAAAGGTTTGAGCCTGTTGCACACCAAATATCTGTGTCAAAACTGCGGCAATCGGACAATTTCAGCCAATAAGTCGCATTTTGTGTGCGTATCTTTATCCCAAAACCGGTAGCCACTTTTGGGAGATACGCAATTATGTTTATTTAAACCACACTGGTCAGTTTATGGTTAATGAGGGGTTACTATGCAGAGCGATTTAATGCAAGAAATCGCTGTTATGGCTTGAGTGATGAAAACACCTCAACCATTTCAGCAGTAAATCGTCTCGGTCGGCCCTTGGCATCAACCAGGGCGGCGGTGACGTTGGCTTTAAACAGGCAGTCATCACTGCGCCAGACAGATTGATCGAGGTGCATTCGCGCTCCGGTTGCCAAGACAAAGCGGGTTTTAACCTCCAGCACATCATCAATCCGGGCCGGTTTGAGAAAGTCGCAATTCATCTGCCGGACAACAAAGCCAGACTGGCTGTTTGCTTCCAGTTCATGGTGATGAACACCAAGTAACCGCAGGCAATCAGATCGCCCACGTTCGCAGAATTTCAGGTAATTGGCGTGATAGACAAAACCGGAAAAGTCGGTGTCTTCATAATAGACCCTGATTGGCAGCACATGCATCTTGTCGATGATTTTACCGGCAAGGTCAGGCCAGTGCTCGGGTTTAGTCATCGTCATCTCCAATAAACAATTCAGCCTGACGCGAGGCCAGTTCGCTCGGGGTGGCCAGACCAAGATGTTTAAAAGCATGGGGGGTGAGGATACGCCCGCGCGGGGTGCGGTTGACAAAGCCTTGCTGGATTAAATAGGGCTCGATGATTTCTTCAATCGCATCGCGGGCCTCTGACAGCGAGGCGGCAATGGTTTCGATGCCAACCGGCCCGCCGCCAAAGTTGAGCGCAATGCAGGAAAGATAACGGTGATCAAGCGAATCAAGGCCGCGATTATCCACTTCAAGGTGACCAAGGGCATTATCGGCAACCTCCCGGTCGATGATTTCGACACCGGCAACGCTGGCAAAGTCGCGCACCCGGCGCAGCAGACGTCCGGCAATGCGCGGAGTGCCGCGTGAGCGCTTGGCAATTTCGCGGGCGCCATCTTCGCTCATGGCGACGCCGAGAACCCGGCTGCCGCGCGAGACGATGTCGAGCAGTTCTTCTTCATTGTAAAATTCCAGGCGAACCGGAATACCAAAGCGGTCGCGCAATGGTGTGGTCAGCAGACCGGTGCGGGTGGTAGCGCCAACCAGCGTAAACGGGGCCAGCTCAATGCGTACCGAGCGGGCAGCCGGGCCCTCACCAATGATCAGGTCAAGCTGGAAGTCTTCCATGGCGGGGTAGAGAATTTCCTCAACCGCCGGATTGAGCCGGTGGATTTCATCGATAAACAGCACATCGCGCTCTTCAAGGTTGGTCAGCAAGGCGGCCAGATCACCGGCCTTGGCAATGACCGGTCCGGCAGTGGCGCGAAAATTGACCCCCAGTTCGCGGGCCATGATCTGGGCGAGAGTTGTTTTACCAAGGCCGGGCGGGCCGGCAAACAATACATGGTCCAGCGCCTCACCGCGGCCTTTGGCAGCTTCAATAAAAACTTTCAGATTGGCTTTGGCCCGCGCCTGACCGATGAATTCATCCAGCACCTGCGGGCGCAGATGGGTGTCGAACTCGTCTTCGGGTCTCTCCTGTCTGTCAATCAGACGCTCATTCATGATGCCAGTTCTTTCAATGCCAGCCTGATCAGTGTTTCGGTTTTGGCGTCTTCATTGCCTTTTGCCATTGTCGCCGCCACTGCAGCTCCGGCCTGTGTATGGCCGTAACCAAGGTTGACCAGGGCTGAAACTGCATCAGCTGCGGCGGTTGGGGTCGCGGCATCCATGGCCGCAGCCAGACCGGCAAGACCTGAATCAACCGGGGCAAATGCCGGGGCTTTGTCTTTCAATTCACTGACAATGCGTTGGGCCACTTTCGGGCCGACACCGGGACTGCGGGCAACCATGGCCTTGTCGCCAACGGCAATGGCATTGGCCAGTTCCGAGGCCGAAATGGTTGACAGAATGGCCAGCGCCACTTTGGTGCCCACCCCTTGTACGGTTTTAAGTAGACGAAACCAGTCTCGTTCACTGGCATTGGCAAAGCCAACCAGCGTAATGGCATCCTGAGAGACAAGGGTTTCAACAAATACTTCACCGGCTTCACCGCTGGCGGGCAGCTGGGTAAGGGTTTTGGCCGAGCAGAAAACGTGATAGCCAACGCCGCCGACATCAATAATCACCCAGTCATCGCCAAATGAATCAATGATGCCTTTTAGTTTGCCGATCATGAAAATTCAGACTTTTTTGTCGTTTATACACCTAGAAAATGATTGCCGAGCCTATGGGCACAATGCGAACATGTCAAGAACATTCATCAGCGGGATTGCGTCAAAGCCTGATGTTTTCGGTGCTGAGCATGGCATATGGCAATGGCCAGGGCATCGGCTGAATCGGCACTGTCGATATGGGCTTTGGGTAATAAAATCCTGACCATTGCGGTTATTTGTTCCTTGCCGGCATGGCCGGAACCGACAATGGTTTTCTTGACCGCATTGGGGGCATATTCACCGACCATCAGACCGGATTTGGCGGGCACCAGCAGGGCGATGCCGCGGGCGGCACCAAGTTTCAAAGTGGCACGGGCATCCTTGTTAACGAAGGTTTCTTCAACGGCTGCTTCATCGGGTTGCCATTGCCTGACAATTGCAGACAAACCATCATGCAGGTGGACAAGACGCTCGGCCAGTGTCTCTTTGGGGTTGGAGCGTACGGTGCCATCGGCGATATAGGATAATTGCGAACCGCAAATGGCGATGATGCCCCAGCCGGTGTTTCTCAAGCCGGGATCAATGCCCAATATGCGGATTGTCTCTGTCGCCATTATTGTGCTGTCAGTTTGGCCAGAACCTCTTCTGAAACCTCAAAGTTGGAATAGACGTTCTGCACATCATCATCGTCTTCAAGGACATCAACCAGTTTCATAAAGGTTGCCGCTTTGTCCTCATCGAGTTCAGATGTGGTTTGTGGTTTCCAGGTCGGATTGACGGCTTCGGCTTCACCCAGCTCTTTTTCAAGGGCTGAGGAGACATCGCCGATATCGGTGAATGCGCAGGTGATCAGGTGGCCATCATCATTTGATTCGACATCTTCTGCCCCGGCTTCAATGGCGGCCATCATGACCGTATCGGCATCGCCAACATCAGCCTTGTAGGCAATTTCGCCAACCCGGTCGAACATGAAAGCAACCGAACCGCTTTCACCTAAGTTACCACCGTATTTGGCAAAGGTCGAGCGTACTGTACTGGCGGTGCGATTGCGGTTGTCGGTCAGGGCTTCAACAATAACCGCCACTCCGCCCGGGCCATATCCTTCATAGCGGACTTCTTCATAATCATCGCCCTCACCAGCTTGCGACTTGTTAATGGCACGCTGGATGTTGTCCTTGGGCATTGACTGGCCCTTGGCGTTGTTGACGGCCAGCCGCAAGCGCGGGTTGGCATCAACATCAGGGCCGCCCATTTTGGCGGCAACGGTGATTTCTTTTGATAATTTTGAAAACAGTTTGGAACGCACTTTATCCTGGCGCCCTTTGCGGTGCATGATGTTTTTAAACTGGGAATGGCCGGCCATTACACTGCCCTTTTATTCTTGAATTTTGATGGTTAAGCTTGATTGAGGTGTTGTTTATCACAAAACCGGATGAAATCCACCCGCATATAGCAGTTTGTGGCAGGAAGGTACTGATATATCTAGAGCACTTCTGGTTCAGAGTGAACCGGAAGGGCAAGCCTAAGTGATCGACTTTGTTGCGTTTCTGATTGAGTTTGTGACTCAAACTAAACCAGAAACGCTCTGGTTAACAACCTGTTAACGTCCCGCCGTCATTATGAAGTGCTGGCTATCAATAAATGATTCGAGAATGGGTGTTGGGAATGAGTAAACAGGCAGAGTATTCAAAACAGGTCGTGCTTTCGCAAGAATATGCACAGGCGGCCAGTGGTCTGGCGGCAACGGCCTGTAGTGGTGTCCTTCATGCATTGCGTGATATGACGGCTGACCCGTCGGCTTTAAGAGCCATCAGCCAAATGCATCTTTTGAATGATCACGCCCGGCGTATCCATGATCATCTTCTGTCCGGGGAACGTAAACATTTTGCCGGTGACATTGAGGCAGCAAACCTTGAATGGGCCGGGGCGCTTGTTTTAATGGATACGTTATCGCTTGAAGCTCTCAACATAATGGACTGTGAGCGAGATGAGCTGATTGTTCAGGCTGTTGAACTTCAAAAGTCAGGCAAGACGGGCTGAAGTTTGCCACCGATACGGATGGGAGAGATATTCAGCGCCAGTCCGGTTTTATCATCTGTTTCAACGGCCACACCGCACAAGGTTGCTTCACCGGTTGCCGGTGTCATACGCCCGCCCGGTATTTTGCGTAAAAACCGGTTCATCGGTTCTTCCTTGTCCATGCCGATAATCGATTCATATGAGGCGGTCATGCCCGCGTCAGTTTGAAAGGCCGTGCCGCCTGCTAAAATCTGATGGTCGGCGGTCGGG
>Ga0316189_10006599_pt1 | contig 11056 bp, 10 predicted proteins | sample LowCovwburrow_MG_FD_204930 | JGI IMG/M metagenome (GOLD analysis project Ga0316189, IMG submission 204930) | Coastal sediment microbial communities from Maine, United States - Lowes Cove worm burrow | ecosystem: Environmental > Aquatic > Marine > Coastal > Sediment | place: USA: Maine... | reverse complement strand
ACACATCCCAACCAATTCCCTTCCAGCCCCCATTTTTCCGGCCTGGTTGGGGGCACCCATCACGGTCCCCAATCATTCTGGGTCATCGAAGAGTTGGCCAGTCCCGGCATCAAGAACATGGCTGAATTCGGCAGTAAAACACTGCTTATCAACGAGGTTGATGGCGCCATTAGCCTTGGGACAGCAGGCTTTGTCCTTTCCGGCGGTGGCATCTCCGTTTCGCCTGGCACCATTGAAATGAATTTTTCTATCGACAGGGCTTTTCCCCGTGTGACCCTGGTCTCGATGCTTGCTCCCAGCCCGGACTGGTTCATTGGCGTAGCTGGACTGCCCCTATTCGACGAGGGCCAATGGCGCGATGAGGTGGTTGTGGTTCTCTATCCCTTTGATGCGGGGACGGACAGCGGCCCCCTTTACCACTCGCCCAACAATCCGACCCTGCCGCCGGAACTGATTTACCCTATCGAGTCGGACCCCTTCCTGGTAGAGGGCGTGGTACCCCCCTTGGGCACGTTCACGTTTCTTCGCACGTTGCCCTAATCGGTTCCACGGTGATTGAGCTGTTTATATGGCAATGGCGGCGCCATTGAGGATGACCCTGTTGCGACCATCCTCTTTCGCTTGATAGAGGAACCTGTCAGCTTTTTTGAGCATCTCTTCCAGGTCCTTACCCGGAGCAGTTTCTACGCCGACAGAAACACTCAGTTTCACCCGATCAGACCCGCAAATGATGTCCAGGTTTTCTACGCCCTTGCGCAGTTTCTCAAAGTAATAGGTGGCCGCGCTCTTGGAGATATTGGTGGCCAACAAACAGAACTCTTCGCCACCGTAACGGGCCACAATATCTGACTGCCGGGTATGGGTTTTTAGAAAATTGCCGACCTTGCGGAGAACGGCGTCTCCGGCCTGATGCCCATAGGTGTCGTTGATTTTTTTGAAGAAGTCCAGATCCAACATGGCAAGAGCAATCGGTGATTTGCCCCGTTTGCAGACCGAATACAGGGAATTGGCCGTCTTGAAAAAATAGCGCCGGTTACATAATTGGGTGAGATGGTCGGTTGTTGAGGCTTTTCTTATTTCCTCGAAACGGTCCACCATATCCAGGTTCAGGCGGACACGGCAGTTAAATTCCTCGACGCTGAAATCCTTGTCCAAGAAATCGTTGGCACCAATTTTCAAGAACTGGGCCGACAATTCAGACGAGGAGGAAAGACCAATAATACCCAGCTCATCCATGGTAAAGCCCTTGCGAATATGGGTGATCAAGTCGAAGCCATCCATGCCGGGCATGTTGTAATCGGTGATCACAAGCTTGATCTCCGGGTTCTCTTTCAGCAGGTCCAGCGCCTCGGAACCATCGGTTGCTTCTAGCACCTGGTAATGGCTTTTCTTGAGCAGTCTTTTTACCAGATTTCGCGCCGTAAAAGAATCATCCACGACCAGTACCTTGATATCACAATTGGTGCGCAAACGTCTCAGCAAAGAGATGATGTGCTGTAATACATGGCCGCCCTTGACCATGTAGTCGAGAATATCTGTCTTCAAGATCTTGTCGCGGACCGCTTTATTGTAGTTGCCGGTGAGAACAATGGTAGGGATGTTTCTGGAGAGAACCTCTTCGACCATTTCTCCCTCCGAACTGTCAGGAAGATGGAGGTCGATGATCGCGGCAAAGAAACGGTGCTTTTCCGATTCCAGAATCTCTTTCGCTTGCTTGAGAGAATGTGCAACTACCGCGATTGGGCCGAGGGAATGTTGAATCGATCTTGCCAGGACCTTGGAATAGGTTTTACTGTCTTCAACCACAAGAACGGTTTCATTCATCCTGAATCTCCCTTAAAAACAATTCAGCATGTAATCTGTTGCCACCGATGCGGCGCTGCCATGATCCGTGTTTTCGCAGAAACGCACAAAACCATGAAGGCGTAGAATAACATAATTCGTGTCTTTATCCTCGGCCTATTCGCATTTTTTACGTCTTCGATTCCGATCATGGGATGGACGGGTCTGTACAACGTCATTGCCCTACTACTTGCAAGGCAATTTTCGTAGTATTCTCTTACCACCGCTTTCGCCTGGATTTTTCTCTGCTGAACCTGATCCGAATTTTTCCGCCGTGCCTTAATGGTCAAATATACTTGTGCCAGTAGCAAAGATTCAATACGCCTCCTCCGATCTAAAACCAATTGCCCGTGGCAACGCACCCGGAATGCTTATAGAATTGGTATGCTTCGACTGATTTTTCCTTTTAGAGGAGTGTCCCATGGGATTCGATGGTTTTACCCAAGAGTTTTTTGCGTTCTACGACGAACTCGGCACCAACAACGAGCGCGCCTGGTTCCAGGAGAACAAGCCATTTTATGAACGCGCGGTACAAACCCCCATGTTGCGCTTTATCGAGGCCATGGGTCCAAGGCTCGCCGAAATATCCAAACACCTGCTGGCCGACCCCCGGCGCAACGGTGGCTCCATGTTCCGTATTTATCGGGACACCCGTTTCTCCAAAGACAAGACCCCCTACAAAACCCATTGCGCCTGCCAGTTCAGGCATGTATTGGGTAAGGACGTCCACGCCCCGGGCCTTTATATGCATTTCTCGCAACGTGAGTTTGTTCTAGGTGGCGGGATCTGGCGACCTTCGTCTGCGGAATTGGAAAAAATACGGACCTATATTGACGAAAACCCCGAACAATGGATCAGGGCCCGTGACAACGCGGAATTCCGAGCCATGTACGAACTTGGCGGCGAGAGCCTGAAAAGGCCCCCTAAGGGATATGCGGCTGACCATCCCCTGCTGGTAGACCTCAAACGCAAGGACTTCGTAGCCATGCGGGCAATGATGCCACCTGACTTACTGCGCGAAGATCTGCTCGACGAAGTTGCCCGTTCTTATATGGCCTGCAAGCCGTTTATCAAATTCCTCTGCGATGCACTCGGGCTGCCCTTTTAAGGAAGCCTTCGGCGCGACTTGTGCTTTGACAGGCCTCCTCTTTTGGTGGTTTAGAATGCTTTGGGATTTCTTCTCTGATTTAGTGTAAGATCAGATCAGATTCGTCGCTTATTCTTCTGACTCAGGTGCGTCATGGAACCGATCATCAAGGAATACAGTACATTTTCCAACTCGGAAGAGGCTGACGCCTTTCTCCAGGCCTCTCCCCTGCATTTCATTTGGTCTGTCGGCCAGCCAGACCCGGACCTTGATCTGGTGTTTCGAACCCAGGTCATCGTGCTGGGAAAGGGTAAGCAAGCGGGTTACACCTTCCTGCCCGAGAGTGCGGACAAGAGCCACATAACAACACTGTGTCGCCTTATTCTGAAAGGCAGAGCAAGCGAAATGGAAGCTGCGGATCTGGCCAGTTTTCTCCAGGGTTTTGTCGGCCAGTTAAAAGACAAGGTCGGACTGGAGGAAGTGGCTAGGAACGTTATTCAAGAGGTTAGCAACCTTTTCGATGCGGAAGGGGCGGCAGTTCTGCTATTGAATGAGAACAAGGACTCGCTGCGATTTGTCGCCACCCATTCTGCGGAAGATAGCATCTCAGACAAGCTGTCTCAAATCGCCGTTCCTCTCGACAAGGGTATTGCCGGATGGGTTGCAACCAATCGAAAACCTTTGTTGGTGAACAAAGCCTCCCGCGACACGCGTTTTTCTGACGATGTGGATAAACAAACCGACTTCTCTACACGCGATTTACTGGCAGCCCCGATTGTACTTGGGGACGACTTGATTGGGGTGCTGGAGGTCGTGAACTGCAAGCGACGTGCCTTTAATGAATGGGATCTGCCCACCCTGAGTGTCCTGGCCTCCGTGGTTGCCATTTTCTTGGAAAAGGCCCAGCTGGTTGTTCAGAACCGCAAATATCGCCATCTGATCGGCAAAGCAGAGATTGCTACTTCGGTGTTGCACAATATTGCCAATGTGCTCAACAGTGTGACCGTGGGCTGCGGCACCATGGCATCAAATATTGAACATTCCCCCCTCAAGCAGTTGCTGAAAGTCAACAAACTGATCGAAAAACACAAAGATCAGCTGGGCACTTTCTTCGAGGAAAACCCCAAGGGTAAGTTACTGCCTGACTACCTTCATCGCCTGGCTCTTGAACTGAAAGATGAACAGGAAACCCTACTCCAAGATGTTGGGAAAGTGTTGGAAAAAGCCCATTTGATGAAGGGCATTATCGAGACCCAGCAAACCATTGCCAAGGTTGGCCCGGATACGACCCAGGATATTATCCAAATCATTGAGGAGGCTCTGGGCATCCAGGAGCCAACTCTGGAGAATTACGGGGTGGAAGTGATCCGTGACTACAAGAGCGATCAACCCATCCGCGGACAGAAGAGTAAGTTGGTCCATATTCTGATCAACCTGATTAAAAACGGGGCCGAGGCCATGGCCGACCTGCCCAAAGAACGACGCATTTTGCGAATATCTACGGGCCAGGTAGATAAAAAATCGGTTTTCATCCAGGTGGAAGATCACGGCTACGGATTCCCGGCCGAGGTGCGACGCAACCTCTTCCAACACGGTTTTACCACTAAGGAAACTGGTCATGGATTTGGTCTGAACTACTGCGCCAAGGCCATGGAAGAGATGAACGGAAGTATTGAGGCTGCGAGCGAAGGCAGCGGTTTAGGTGCCCGTTTTATTCTCCAATTTCCCAGCATTGTGGAGCAGGACGTTCTGCGCCTGTAAGACCCGGCCCATGACAGGGGTGTCGTTAAAGAGAGAATTGACCGTTGCCAATTCTTCGATTCCCTGCCAGAATCCCAGACTGGCAGAGAATGGGAGGGAGAATTCGTACATGGCACCTAGTTATACGCATAAAAGCTACGTCTTCGATCTGCCCCCCGAGCGGATTGCCCAGCATCCGGCATCCCAGCGAGACGGCTCCCGCCTTTTGGTTGCGGCAGGTTCAGAGAACCCGCAACACACACGCTTCAGTGACATCGACAGATTCCTGCGCCCGGGCGACGTGCTTGTGCTCAACCAGACCAAAGTAATGAAAGCCCGTTGTTTTGCCACGAAGGAGAATGGTGTCTGCATTGAAACATTTATTCTCAGCATCCAGGCAGATTATCAGCACATCCCGGTCCTGTTCCGGCCAGCCAAAAGAGTCAAACCCGAGACCGTGTTAACCTTCCCCAATTCCGGGGTCCGTGCCCATGTCCGCGAGAAGGGTGACGGCGGAAGAGGCCAGCTGACCTTTGCCAGTTTCCAAGAGCTGTGCAGCGTGATTGAAGCCGACGGGGAACTACCTCTCCCGCCCTATATCAAACGTGAGACGGGGCCGGATAGCGAGGACAGTGCACGCTACCAGACTGTTTTTGCGCGCGATTTAGGGGCCGTGGCAGCACCGACGGCAGGCTTGCATTTTACCCCCGAATTACTTGCGGGACTTGAGGCCAAAGGGGTTGTGTCTTGTTACGTTACCCACCACGTGGGTATCGGTACCTTTAAGCCCATGGTTGTCGACGACATCCGAGACCACAAGATGGATGCCGAGACCTATACCATTGAAGCCTCAACTGCGAAGATCCTCAATCGTGCGCGCGACGAAGGCCGCCGTATCATTGCCGTCGGAACTACATCCACTCGTTGCCTGGAGTCCAATTTTAAAGACGGTTTCCACCCCGGCACAGACCACACTGATCACTATATCTACCCGGGTTATCGGTTTCGCGCCATCAATGGCCTGATTACCAACTTCCATCTGCCCGGCTCTACGCTCATCCTACTGGTTTCCGCACTGGTCGGTCGCGAACGTATCCTGGCCTTGTACCACGAGGCCATCGAACAAAAATATCGTTTCTATTCCTATGGCGATTCAATGTTATTGCTTCCCTGAGTCTATTTGGAGGATTCCATGCTGTTCCACGGCTTACTACTTTTTGTCCATGCTTCCCTGGCCCCACCGCCCCAGGATATTCCCCCTTACTTTGTCCGGCTCATTCAAGAGCGAACTCTCTTTGCCGGGGATGAACCGGTCTGGATCAAGCTGCGCTTGGGCAATCAGTTGGAATCGGCGCTCAAAACCAAAAAATGGCCAAAGATATTGGAAGGCCTGACCGTCACCCTGGACGGTAAACCGCTTGCTCTAGGCTCCGGTAGGTCCAGCAAGAACCTGTTTAAGAAATTCAAGAACCTGGGCATTGGCGCCCATCGTGATTTTCGCCTGAATCTCAAACGTTATTTCCCCGAGGTGGTTCCGGGCAGGGTATACAAGGTTCGCTACGAAGACAAATACAACAAGTTAGAGGGCAAGAATATCTCGGTGGTGAATGTGCCTCTGCCCGATGAGGAGTCGGTCTATCTGATCATTACTTCCCTGGGCGAATTCACCATTGAGCTAGACACCCTGCAAACGCCAAATCATGCGCGGAATTTTGCGCTGTTGGCCTCCATGCAATTTTACAGGGGCATGATCTTCCATCGCGTGATCAACGGATTTGTGATGCAGACCGGCGATCCCATTGGAACGGGCGAAGGTGGAAGCGGTTATGAGCTGGCCTTGGAAGAATCGCCCTTCCTCAAGCATGTCAAGTACGCGGTTGGAATGGCGCGGGTTGAGGGCAAAGACACAGCGACTTCCCAATTCTACATCTGTCTGCGCGAGACCAAGGAACTGGATGGCGGCTACACCGTTTTTGGCAAGGTGATCGACGGTTTCGATGTGGTCGACGCCATCGGCGAAGTAGAAACCACCGGGGTCAATGGGGACCCGCCAGACAAACCGCGGGATGATGTCTTTCTTCACGATGTCAGGATCATTCCCAAAAAGAAATAAACGGATAAGGAGAAATGCAAATGTTTGAATCCTATCGCCAACTCTTCACGCGTCACCTGCAGGCGGAGTGGTCAAGGATCAATGCGGAATCGCTGGGAGGGCGGCTGAAGCGACCGGTCTTTTCCATTTTGGAGGGAGACACTCGGCTCGGTACTTGGAATGCGGATTCGCGCACGTTGAGCATCTCGGCCGAGCTTTTGCTGAAGGGAAGCGAGCACGAGATAGAAGAGACGCTCAAGCACGAGATCGCGCATCAATTCGCCGATGAGGTGCTGGAGGCGAATCGTCACCCAGGTGAGCTGCCGCACGGATCGGGCTTCCGCTATGCATGCGACCTGCTGGGCATCAGCCACAGTGCCAGGCTCGTTACCAAGGAACAGGCCTCACCGATTCTATCAAAAATCCGCAAGTTGCTGGCGCTGGCCGAAAGCCCAAATGTACACGAGGCCGAGGCTGCCATGGCCCGAGCCCGCACCTTGATGGACCGTTACGAGCTTGATCTCGGCCTGCGAGATCACGACTTTTGTTACAACTGGATCGGGGAACCCATCGGGCAGAGATCTGCGATTCGCCGAAGTGTTGCGTCCCTTCTGGTGACTTTTTTTGGGGTCGAGCTGGTCTGGATCCCCTCTCAGTTGATTCATTCCGACAAGAAAGTGTGGATCATGGAGATCTGCGGAACCCGCACCAATCTCGAAATTGCCGGTTATGTGTTCGATTACATGATGAATGAGCTACAATTCTTATGGTTATCCCACCAGCGTCGGCATCCCCTGCTCAAAGGGAAATCACCCAAGCGTGACTTCCAACTGGGTGTCATGCGTGGCCTTCGCGAAAAGCTAAGCAAGGAGGAGGGGGAGCCGCAAAGCTCGGGAACCCGTGAACTTGTGTTGATCAAACAGGAGAAGCTGAAAGAATTCTACCATGATCGACACCCCAACCTATCCAGAGGACGAGCCTTTACGGTCCGTCACAGCGCGAGTTTCATGGCAGGTCTGGCAGAGGGTCGCAACCTGGATATTCATCGCGGCATCAAGGCGGGAGAAAAGGCTACGCGTGGCCCGACCAGGCGACTCGGCTCGGGAAGTTAAACCCTTATTGACCCGCGTTTCGTCTGAGTTTTAGGTTCCACCTGGAACGGGCGTGCTATAATTGAATCAATTCATTCCGTTCGGTTCGGAGGGTTCCATGCGTCTGCTCATATTTCTACTTGCCTTGTCTTCATGTGTCGGGGTCGAACACCGTGCACCGACAGCATCCGCATCCCAAATGGACAGCAACAGGCCGATCATGGCGGATGTCGAACCGAACGCCATTCGAAAAGCCTATTCAGAAGGGCTTCAGGATGCCATTCGGCCCTCTCTCGACAAGGTTTCAGACCAACTGGTGGCCATTGATCCCAGCCTGGAGAAAGTACGGGTTGTCACCTGGACCAGGCGATCCTACTACACGGGAGAGGATGGAACACCCCTGTATAAGGATGGCGACGAATTCGCGCTTTATGGCGTTACATGGTTTACCGTTGTCCCTCATATGAAGGACTTTTGTAACGCCTTCGAGGGAGAAGACCTGGTCCTTCGTATTGCACAGAATCTGGGCATGCCGCCCTGCGACGGATCCGGAGTGCCGCCCCAGCCAGGTATGCCGCAATGTGACGATGTTTTTGTGGAACTTGAGATCGAACCGGCCTGTCTCCTGCGACCTTGCCCAGACCCTGAAATAGACGACACCAGCTGTACCGTGCTGGCCCCGAGTTACGATCAAGACGGAAACCAACCGCCTCCCTTTTGCAACCTTTTGTTGGCGCCAACAGTCGGCTGCGGCAACCCGGCCAACCTCCATCAGTGGCTGTGCCAACAGTGGACAGCCAGTTATACGGCACCAGAACTTTACCAACAGTACCCCTGGACTGCCTTGGGCTATACCTATGACTGGGGTTCAGCAAACCATGTGGGCCAAAGTGAGTTCGTTGCGTTCGGCAAAACAAACGTGACCTTCAAGGCCATGTATGGCGTGAACGAATACTGTGGACGCTGAGTGAACCCAAGGGAACTGGTCGGCAAGCCTCCCACAAATGAACTTTGTAATTTGGCACAACCCTCATTCGTGACATGCGAATGGGCCTTGTTGCGATCAAAAACGTCTATTTATGTCATGGGCTTGTTGCGATTGTTTCTCTCCGACGGAAGTTAAAGACAATTCTGCAACCGCATCTGCGCCGTGCCACGCGGGGAACTGACCAAGAAAAATGTAAAGCTTACTTGACACGGAAAGGATTGGAACCTATATTACATCATGTCAAGGGTGCTTTACCTTTTGTCAAGGAAGCTAGATACGATGGAGGACACAGATATGGTTGAGAATGGTCATTGTTCTACCCAACGCGACCGACGTAATCAGAATAAAGTCAACGTTTGGGGGCTCTGCTGGGTGGCTTCCTGGCTGGGTGTGAATACCGGCATTAAATACGAGTGGTTGCAAGGCCCAGCCATGGTGATGGCTGGGCTGCTGCTCACGACCCTGCTCGGGGTGGTACTGATCCAGGTATTCCGGCGTTTTCTACGCGAGGCGGATGAATTAAAACGCAAAATTGAACTCGAGGCGCTCGCCTTTTCGGTCGGCGTGGGTCTGGTGGGGGGCGTTTCCTATACCATCCTGCAACGCGCCGGTTTTGCCTCAGATTTGGGCTTTAATGTCACCGTGATGCTCATTTGTATGACCTATGTGGTGTGTGTGATTCTCGGTCATAGGCGCTACGCATGAAGAACCGACTAAAAATACTCCGAGCCGAAAGGGACTGGACACAAGCCCAACTCGCAAGTCAACTCGATGTTTCACGGCAGACCGTCAACGCAATCGAAAAAGGTAAATTCGACCCCAGTTTACCTCTGGCTTTTACCATTGCACGCCTGTTCCAATGTACCATTGAGGAAATTTTCCAACCCGATTCATCCCAGGCGTAAAGCGCCTTTCTGAGCGGCTCTTATGCGCCGTAACCAATCAGGTTGGGAAGTAGCTATTGGGTGAACGCGTTGGGCTCTGGTACAGGATTGAACCAGTTACCTAAGGTCCCGTTATCGCAGAGGAACTGCGTGTCGGCCCCAATAAGACTGATGATTATGTCTGGTTCGGCCCGGCAACGCCTTTATCGGTCAATGATCGAGGGGAAACGGTTGTGACAAACGTCAAGGAGATCCGGTCTACACCGTCTGGAAAATAAGCTCATTTTTAAAAATGCTTTTGCTTATACTCTGGAGCCGGACGAAAACCAGTCGCTTGTCAGGTACAAGCTTGAGTTGATCGAGAAATGATGAACCCAGGTGGCCGTCCCATTGAGACATCAGGCTGCAGGAATGCAGAGATTTTGGGCACTCGACCAAACGGTTCTAGTATCGTCACAGGCACGTGAATAGCTCATACCGCCCTCAGTAAGTGGGTGTCCTGGCTTTCTTGTCCACCGATTCACACGGATCCACTCGGATTCCAATGGGAACATGATCCGTGAGAATCCGTGGATCACCATCAACCTTGCTTCGGGTCCTCCAATCGGTTGGAATCTCTTCCGTGCTGCATTGGGCCGGAAAAAACGAATAGAGGCGGCTCGCGTCATCGAGACCGTATCCGGGGGCCATTGCTCGCAACAATTGGAGGAGACGGCACGTAAAAACAAATAGCCATTCTCTTCGAGGTGCGTCTTCACCTCGACCGTTGCGGAACGAAAAATCTGATGGGATGAACCCACCGTCTTTTTAACCCTATCAGAACAAAACAGGAAGAAACCCCAGCTTCATGGGCGAATGCTGGGGCTGTATCTTGTGTTGCCGTTAAATGGAGAATGTACGATGGAAAAAAGAACAAGTCCCGACCGCCTCTTCAAAGCCACACCGGGCTTTGTGGACCAGCGCCTTGTTGTGGCTGTGAAAAGCACCAATCCGTTTAAAAAGAAAGGCATCCGCAAGAGCGGGCTGGCCGAAGGCGGGTTGTAATGAAGAAGACAAAAAATTCAGGTGATAACAGCCGTCACGAGGTTCCCAATGGTCATGATAGCATCTTCAAAGAGTTGGGGAGCGAGCCGAAGGTCTATCGACCTTTAATTCGCGAACTACTGCCAAAGGAGATCCTGCGCTACCTGGACCTACGCACGGTAAAACCTACGAAATCTCATTTTGTCGATGAACGGCTCCGTCATCTTTACTCAGATGCTTTGTATACGGTCCGTTTGCGGGAGGGTGGTGTGGTGCACATCTACGTCCTGGTGGAACACCAGAGCACTT
>Ga0316189_10006598_pt1 | contig 11056 bp, 6 predicted proteins | sample LowCovwburrow_MG_FD_204930 | JGI IMG/M metagenome (GOLD analysis project Ga0316189, IMG submission 204930) | Coastal sediment microbial communities from Maine, United States - Lowes Cove worm burrow | ecosystem: Environmental > Aquatic > Marine > Coastal > Sediment | place: USA: Maine... | reverse complement strand
GGTGCAGCCGACCGGCCCGGCGGACACGAGGTAGGCATCGATGTTGAAGTCCGTCATGGTCAGTTCCACGCCCGAGAGAACCTCGGGCTTGTCGTAGTGCTTGATGTCGGTTTTCCAGTCGGTGATTTTTTTTAATTTCTGGTCGGCCTCACCGCCGAGCCAGGCAAACGTGATCGAGTCGATGGTGATGGGGTCTCCAACCAGGTTTCTGAACACGACTTCTTTGAGCTTCTTGCCGTCGACCGAGGCTGATGTCAGGTCAATCTCCATAGAATCTGAGCCGACCACCTTGGTGCCTAAATCAGCCGTACTGAAGGGAATTGAAAGGGAGTAAGTGCCGTTGTATTTTACGGTGAGTGTGAAGTCGTATTCAGGTTTGACGTCCTTGGTAAATTCAAATTCGATGTCGTGGACATGCAGCTCGGGATTTACTGCGATGTCGCCGCTGTCCGAACCACAGGCGGCATACTTGTGGCCCCCCAGGTAGACCACGTAACCGTTGTTGCGGTTGCCGTCGGCATAGCCGCCCACATAGTAGTCCCAGCCCGTGTTGTCAATGGTAAAACGGGTCACCGTGTCGTTGTAAACGGCGGGACTGCCCACTGTCACCTCCGGGTCGCCGGCCGGGGTCTCATCCGGCTCGTCACTAAAATTGTAGGGGTCGTCGTACACAAACGGGCGCCAGTTGTGCAAATGGCCGCCTTCGGGATCGTAGACAAAATCGCCCACCTGGGAGTTGGGCGTGGTCAAGTCGTTGTAGATGATGTCGTCGGAATTATTGGTGCCGCCGTTGTGACCGAAGCCCTTGGCGCTGAGAAAACGGCCGTTCGGGCTGTGTTCGAAGACCTCGATCGAGGCGCACTCGCCGAGCAGGCCCTTGCCGTTTTCGAGAAGTTTCCGGATCTCGATGACGATATCCTCCACATCGGGCAGACCGTTGCCGTTGTCGTCGTCTTTATTAGAACCGTAGCCGGTCCAGTGGGGGGCCCAGAGAAAATCATAGCCTTTGGTCAGCAGAATGCCGTCCCGAATCATATTGGGGGTGACCACATCGTAAACGTCGGTGCAGATACCGGCCAGCCGCAAATAGGATTCCAGGATGGTGGCGTTGCCGTCGGTGAGAGATTCCGAGTTGTTCATCAGGGCGATACGGGGCGGCGTGCCCTTCATCTCGCGGTAGACCGGCGCCTTAAACGGCACCTGGGCCACATGGACTTCCACCGCCGCCCAGCCGGCTTGATTGATGATGGTTCGGGCAATGGCCGCGTCGGCGGCTTCCACGATCCAGGGGCCGCCGCTGTAAGTCATTTTCTGGTGACTGTCAGGGCTTAAAGGGCAGGCGGCCTGGCAGGCCGCATCACCTGCGCAACCCGTCAGGCAGGTCGCGTCCCGGAGGCCGGTGTTGTAAGTGAGGGCGGTTACCCCGCCGGCATGGTCGTAAAGCTCGGCCACATTCTCCCCGGCGACCACGGTGAGGTCCTCGATCACGAAATCGGCCGCATCGATAGCCACTTTTTCCTGGTTGATGATCCAGTAGACGGTCAGGTCATGATCGCAGGCGGCCCTGCAGGCCTCATCATCTGCGCAATCCGTCAGGCAGGTCTCGTCCTGGTGGCTCAACAGGTAATAAATCAACCCGTAGGCTTCCAGGATGCCCCCGTCGGCATCGGGCTGGTAATAACTGTCCATGGGGATGATCAGGGAGCCGGCGGGAAAATTGCGTTCCTCGGCCGGCGCGCTTTGCCAGGAAAAAAAGATTGTCAGCAGGGCGCATATCAGCATAAGTTTTGTTTTCATATCTTAAGCTCCTTTTCAAAACAGCCGCAAACGGTAAAACCGTACGAGGCGGTCAAATATTCAACTCCGGGCCGCGGATGTTTACCAGCGCGACTCATTGGTAATCTCGGCACTTTCATTGAGAGCGGACCCCGTATTGTTCGTGTCATAATGCTCCTGGGCGTATGAATCGGCCGGGCCGTTGTAGCGCACCGTGGCCCGAATCTGTGCCTGGGCATTGCGATAACTGGCGGTCGAGGTCAGGACCACCATGTTATCCGTATCGATCAACGCATTTCCGTCCAGGTCTGTGTTGTCCACGATCTGCAGGGTGTAGCTGGCCAGGCCCACGTTGCGGTTCCAGGTGGCATCAATCACCTGGTCCAAGGTACTGACGTTGACATCATTGCCGTCGGCGTCCTGCCAGATGAATGCGGCCCCGGCCAGGATGTTGTCCCAGTTGCCGGGATTGGCGATTTTAATATCATTGAGGACCTGACGACCGACTTCCAGGCCGGCATCGGCGGCATAAAAGGCAATCTTGTGAAGTTGTTCATTGGCGGATATCTGCACCTCCGTGGTGCTGGTACTGATCGCGGCGACGCCGATAATGGTCAACAGGGTCAGCATGATCAACGCCACAACCATTACGGAACCATTGTCACGCTGTAAATTTGATATGATGTTTTTCATATATTTGCTCCTATTAACGGATTTTTATTTGCGTTGGTACATCATCACTAATCGGCCAGTTTAATGAAACTCACCGTCGTGCTTTTCGGTCCTCGATGGTCGGTCCAGGTGACATTGATTTGAATATTTTTGCCGTCATTGGTGCCGTCATTGTTGATATCAATCTCGGGAGCCGTCCATTGGACATTGTAAACCCCATGGGTGACCTGATTGTTTCCGATGGACGCGTACGGCCTCTCCATCAGGACCTCCATCTGGTTTGCGGCCCAGGACACCGCTTCCGTTCGTTCTCTGGCTCCGGCATTGCCGTTCACTGAAGATATTTGCAGGGCATACAAGCCCAGAATACCAAAACTAAAAATCATCATGGCGATCATCACTTCGATGAGGCTGAATCCGCCGTGGTTTCTTTTCGTATCCTCATTTTTTCTCGTGTTTTGCAGCATTGGTCTTCCTTTTTTATCACAGACCCAGATTACGGCCATTTGCTTGCGCGGTTAAGGAGATGCGGCGGAACTTGTCGCCCGCGGGACCGAAGATCGCTGTCCCCTGTTGATTTCGGTATATGTTGTTGTCGGTGGTTTTGTCGGTCAGGGGCGACGGGCCCTGGCCGGCTCGAGCCACAAGGGTAATCTGGACCGATCTGATCTGGTCAAGCGTCGCCGCATTTAAGGGCGGGGCCAGAACACCGGGCGGATCACTGCCATCGAGATAGACAAAATCAAGGGCGTCGATGTTTTCGGCAACCGTCTCCCAACTGGTAGCCGGTGGTGCGCTCTGATCAAATGAGAGCTTCTGAAGCCTGTTAGCATTCAGGCGGTAGGCAATCATCTCGCTGTCACCGATGTCTATAACTCCGTTGCCGTCGCCATTGGCGTCTGTTGTAAACGCAATATTGGTCGAATCGGTCGTTGCGCCCAAGGTGTTGTAAGGGGCGTCAAAATTGGTTACAAAACCTATGAGCCCGCTGCGTTGCGGATCCAAGCCGCTCATGCGCACGGACCTTTGCATGTAATACATGGCATTGCGGATGTTCTGCTGCATTTCAACCACATCCTTCTGGACCACGTAGGTGCCGACCTGGGTTTGGTAGGTCGTGTAAATGCCGGCCAAAACAATGGTCGATATCACCATCGCCACCATCAACTCTATGAGCGTAAATCCGTGATCATTTTTAATTCGTTTTTGTCGGGCTGATTTTTTCACGTGCTTAATCCTATTAAATTATCCGATTTATCATACATTTTTAAAGGGATGCGGCTGGCGACCGTCTACTGAATACTTGAATTACCACCTTTGGAAACCGTGATCGTGCGGCTGTCTCCCAATTGATTGATGACGGTGACCGTGCCGCCTCCGGGCAAAGTATCGGTCCGGATGGGAATGCCCATCCCGTTAAATCGAAATTGCGGGTTAGCACCAAAGATAGCGGCCGTCATATCGGTGCCGATCGGCAATTGCCCGGATCCAACGGTGCTCTCCGTGCCGTTTTGGGCGGCATCGTCTGCCGTACCGCCACCGGCCCCGTCGTCGATCCAGAGGGTGTAACTATCGCTGCCGGTGTTAAACGCCAAGCCGACACTGGTATTTCGCTTGACGGCTTCCATTCTGGCCTTCTCAACAACAGAAAGGATATCCCTGGCGGCATTGCCCAAACGGTATTTAGGCAGCCAACCGATAAAACCGGGTACCGCAATCGCGGCCATGATGGAAATTATTGCGATCGTAATCATCAATTCCATAAGTGTAAAACCTGAATGTTTCTGCATATTCAAACTCCCTCGAAGCTTTCTCACTACAAGCAAAGCAAGTTTTATGCCATATCATATATAACGGTCCGGTCCGGGGTTTTTAAGGTGTTGCGGCATTTGATTGGCTTTATAAAGCTCCCGGGTCATATGGATAAAAAGGTAAAAATTAAAAGTACTTATAACCCCAGCCCAAAGAGAGGCGCCGATAATTTGACCGGCTTAACCGGAGGCAAGCGGTTTCCGGCCGGTAAGGCCCGGTTACGATATACTATAAATTTTTTTAAGAGCATTATTAAATTTTTTTATAGTTATGCCTCTGGACGCGGCCGCCTGTTCAACCCATCCGAGCACATCGGAGTCGGTACTCCTTATAGTGTTCTTGTCGGCATAGCCGGCAATATCTTTAATAAATCATGCAACTCAAAATCACTGAAAAATGCTACTACCTTGCTACGCCATAAAGTCCTTACCCGGATAAACCGGAAAAACCCAAAAAATGGCCACAAAGGCACAAAGCAAAACTGTTTGCTAATATTATAGGTTTTCCGCCGGATCAGGTTTCGGGTGTCAGGCAGTTGAGGTGCTAAATCCTGAAACCTGAACACTGAAACCTTCATTATCTGACAACATGTTGTCAGATAAAACCCGATAAGGGCCTAAGACAACTGAAAGGGACCTGAAAAGTAAACTGTAAACTGGGGTCGGACCAAGGTAGAACGCCGCCAACTAGGGCATGAGCTTAAAAGCAAGGCTGTTTTTAGGCCTTAGAATGCCCTTTTTACTGTCAAAAAGGTGCATTTAAGGGAAAAGGCAACGCGGTGCAGGTCCAGTAGTTGGCTTTTTCTTAAACCGCTCATTTTTGTGTCAAAAACATCACTTTAAGCCCAAAAAACGGTAGGATTTTTAGCATACATCCTTAATTTTCAGACATTCACCGTGGTCCGACCCCATTTCGCCTGTTCACTTTAACGCTGCACAACATGCTGTATTAATAAAGGGATTGACACACTATTATAGGTTTGAAATACTCGGTGTCGTAATAAGCAACTTCTTATCCTTAATCCTTTTTCGGTAGTATGTGCATTGTGTCAACTCGGAAAGTCCCTTCAGCATGGATGAAAGGCAGGGTCTTGCTACCGCCGCGACTTGAACGGAAACACCGATGAATACTGAAGCCAATCACGAGGGCTTAAGGGGCAAGGGTCGAAAGGACCTCGGATACACCCTCTCGCTGCCCTCCGGCCCGTTCCGGGTGAAGCTTCCGTATGTCATTGGAATCTTGGCCGACCTTCGCCCGTCTCCGGTGAATGGCAACCGCCTGCTGGACTACCAACACACTTGTGGGTCGTGGTTGAGGGACCCCTCTGAGAATACACTGCCCAATCCAAGAGACCGTATGTTTCATAAGGTCACCGATTCCAGTTTCCAAGCCTTCATGGCCTTCATGGCGCCCGAACTGAGCTTCAGCGTACCGAATATCGTTGCGTGTGGTGGTGAGCTCGGTGTGCAGCTCTCGTTTCGCTCACTGGGGGATTTTACTCCGGAGGTCATTGCCGCGCAAGTGCCGGAACTGCATGACAGCGTGAAGGTATCCTCCCATGAGCCCGGCTTGGAATCGCGAGCAGTGCGAGAGCAGCTGGCGCTCATTCTGAAGAATGAAACCCTCGCAGGGCTGACTCGCACGTGGCGTAGCATTCGGGCTCTCTCGCGTGAGATACAACCAGACGACAATGTCCAACTCCGGGTAATGCATATATCCAAGAAGGAACTTAGCAAGGATTTCAGGAAGTTTAAGGGGATGCGCTGGGATACGAGTCCGCTATTCAAGAAGTTACAGGAAAGCGAGTACGGACGATTTGGCGGGGAGCCCTACGATTGTGTCATTCCGGACTTCCACTTTGACCACACTCCACCGGATGTTGAGCTGCTCGGTGAGTTGTCCAAGATTGCTGCGGCCGGCCACTTTGTCGTCCTGGCGGCGGCCGCTCCCACGCTTCTCCAGCTGAAATCCTGGGGAGACCTTAATCCCGACTTCGACGCCCATCTCCAGATGGCCGCCGGCAGTTATACCTACTTCAGATCTTTCCGTGAAAGTGAGGATTCGCGTTACGTCTTTCTTACGATGCCCGGAGTGAGAAGCCAAGATGCCAACAATGGTGACTCCCCAGCGGAGTTCACCATTGCTGACAAGAAGATTGAGAACTCGACCCCCCCGGCGACCATCAATCCCTCTTATCTCGTCGCCGCAACCCTCGCCAGATGTTTCCGAGAGGCAGGTTGGTTTGTACCCCAATCCGGAGAATCTCGGGCAAGGATGAATGCACGGGAACAGCGGCCTGAAGGGCGATCCGAGTGCGGTCACGAAGCGGAATCCCGCGGTGATTCCGCTTCAGCGAAACTGTCCGATTTGGGATTGAACCGAATTCCTGGAACGGGCCACAGGCACACTCGGCCAGGATTACTCCGATCGCTGTACTGCCGCACCCCATCAGTGGATGGCCCGACGGCAGTGGAACTCGCAGGGTTGTCCTCACTCGCTTACATGTCTTGTGCCAACCACATTATACATTACGTCCATAGCATTGTGCGAGATCTTTGCCCCGAGGGCTCGAAAGGTTCCGATTGCTTTCGCTTGGTAATGAAATGGCTAAACAGGCTTTCGACCGGTGTGAAAGATGGGCAGAACCTGCTTACGGTCACCGCTTCGGCGCTGGCAGAGGGTGAATGCGACATCTTCGGTTTGCGAGACGAGGCTCGAATCGAGCTCGAGTTTAATCGAGGCTTCGCACCGCCAGGACCCAAACTGCGGCTGCTTGCACCGATGGGAGGGGCAAGACGGCGAACATATGCATCACGATCCCCGGATGTTGTCGTTGGCGTGCTCATGGACCTCTCCCTGTTCTCGGAACATCGGCCCGAGATCGCTGAGCGAAAATTCCAGGAGATCGATGTCGACAACTTTGACGAACGTGTCAAGAGCGCAAACTGTCGTGTGGCGTTTAAGGTTCAGAACCTCATCGACGGGCAGGGCAAGTTGTATGCCGATCTTAAGATAGGGGGGCTTTTCGATCTGGAACCGGGTCGGGTCGCAGGGCAGATTATCCCGCTCGCTCGGCTGCTCGATGATCGGAACTCTCTCACCGCACTTGCCGCATTCGCGGATGTGCACCGCGATCGTATCGCTACCTTGAAGCGAGTATTCAACGTCCCCGAGGGCGCCGCTGCTCTGCGGTCGAAGATAGAAGCATTAGTCCACGATTTGCGCTTAGAGAGCCCACCAACAGAACGGTCCGCATTTGATTATCGACTTCAGGCTTGGGCCGCCGGCCTTGAAACAGAGCGCGGCGTGGAGGAGCGTACTGAAGGGCTTAACACGCTGGGCCGTTTGCAGGAGGACCAGCCGGGTCAATGCGTTGCCGACGGTGTTCAAGGCTTACGACGCTTGATCGAGAAGGTAGATGGTCTGGTAGGGCGACAATTGGACCACATTTTTCATCACAGGGATTTTCAGTTGTTCGAGAGTACATGGAGAGGACTCTGGCATCTTGTATCTTCGTTTCGTGGAAACCACCGAGTTCGTATTCGATACATCGATGTTTCCAAGGAGGAGTGCTTCCTCGAGCAGGCTGATCTAGAGTCGGGAAAGCCTCTTGTTCGGGATAAATCCATCTATGGCAAACTGGCCAGGGAGAAAGAGTGGTTCGGGGGTGAACCCTTTGACATACTGATTTCGGATTATCGGTTCACCGGCTCCGCGGAAGACCTGGTAGTCCTGCACTACCTGCAGATGATTGCTGATGAACTTGATGCGACCATGTACGCATCTATAGAGCCGGACCTGTTGGGTTTTCAATCCTGGAACCAGCTGGATGCTACGACGGCGGGTAACCTTGCATGGACTACCGGCATTGCAGAACGTTTCGAAAGGGACTACAACAACCGACACCTCGTACTGTGCGCGCCCGAAGTTCGTGGACGACTTCCGTACAAGAGCTCACCTGAAGGAATTCGCGAGTTTCAATATGCCGAATACAGTACGGGCGTGGATTCGCGGCTGTGGTGCCGGCCTGCATTTTGGGCCGCCGAGGCTGGGATTAGGCAGAGATTGTCAGAAACAGGAACCGAGCCACAGGTGAACCCGGCCACTGACGGGATGAGCGAGACGTCGATTGGCGAGCGAATTGTAAGTGTGCCGAAGTACGCGTGGGATAACTCCGTCAGGGCGGCTCTCCGCCGGCTTGGCGTCGAAACGCCGCCCTTTGAAGGGGATCCGTCCCGCGTTCGACCATCGCAGGGAGGTTAACAAGGCCCCATGGCTGCCTCAAATGAGAAGGTTCCCAAAGTTTTCATATCCTCCACCTGCGAGGACCTGCAGGCCTATAGAGAGGCAGCCCGAGACGCTGCTCTTAAGTCGGGTTTCTACCCCATGCTCTCTGAGAACTTCGCAGCATCGGGCGCGCTCCCTCCTCTTGACGTATGCTTGAAAGAAGTGGGCTCGTGTGATCTCCTTGTTGTCATAGTCGCCCATCGCTACGGATGGGTGCCCAAGGACCAGCCGAATCATGGGCACAAGAGTATAACGTGGCTTGAATGCGAACGAGCTGTGCAGCTGGGAAGAGAGGTGGTGGCCCTCATGATTGACGAGGCTGCAATGTGGCCGGTGGAAAACCGTGAGGAATACCAGGCCACTCTGGAGATCCAGAAGCCCACCTGGGATGCAGGGCGAATGGCTGAGATCAAGAAGAATGTCGAGGCTCTACGCGAATTCAAGGAATGGTTGCTGGGGCGAGGCATCAGAGGAACATACGCGAGTCCCGAACAGTTGCGCAGTGAGATGATCGCGGCGCTCAATCATTGGCGCCTTGAGCGTCTCCCCAAAGAGAGCGAATCGCAAGCGGCTACTATGGAACTCGAGGATCCAACCAAGGCGTTGCGCATGCTGCAACAGCAGACCGGATTTATAGATATTCGGGGCCTTCAGGTGGGATCGGGCAAGGCCAACCGGATATCCATCGACGAGCTCTATATACCCCTGACTTCTCAGGACGGCATATCCGGCGTTCCTCAAGGTGGCGCGTCGACGCGAAACGTTGAGCTACAGGAAACGCTGGTGAAAAGAAAGGTTATGCTCATCGGGGACCCAGGATCCGGAAAGACGACATTTCTGCGGCGGATCGCCCATGCACTGTGCGAATCCATCCTGGGAGTCGACCCGGATGCGGCGCGAACGAAGCTCGGCATCTCAGGTGAGCTACCTCTGCCGCTCCTGATCCGGTTGTTCGACCTGCATGAGTTCATCGCGAGGAACAGCGAACGGGGACTGGACAATGCGCCGACGTCAAGGAGTTCGCCGGAGTGGGTGCTGATGTACCTTTCGCGCACCTCCAAGGAGTGCGCCTGGGGGTTCTCAGAAGATTACTTCAGAGAGCGGTTGGAAACAGGTACCTCGTTGCTGCTGTTCGACGGACTTGACGAAGCACCGAGCCAGGGCGCTCGGAAGGTGCTGGCGGAACTGATCGAAAATATCGCAGCCACTTACGACACCTGTCGATTCGTCGTGACGAGCCGTCCGAAGGCGTACGTGGGCGAAGCGGTGATGAAGTCCTTCGATTCGGTGCGAGTGGCACCGCTGAACGCAGAGGCCATCGATGTCTTCATCAAGCTTTGGTGTGAGCGTCTGTTTCCACAGTCGCCCGAATTGGCCAAGTCACATCGGGAGGAACTCAAGGGTGCGCTGAAGGCGCGTTTAGAGATCCGGCGGATGGCCGCCAATCCAGTGATGCTGACGGCCTTAGCTGTTGTTCATTGGAACGAGAAGAGAATACCGGAACAGCGTGCGGAGCTGTACGAGTCCATCATCACCTGGCTCAGCCGCGCACGGCAGGATCGGCCAGGGCGGCCGAGCGCAGAACGCTGCGTCGCGCTACTGCAACGGCTTGCCCTTGGGATGCAGAACCAGCAAGAGGGGAGACAGATACAGGTCAGGCGCCACTGGGCTGCCGAGCAGCTGGCCAGCGATTTTGAGAGTCACGGACACCTGGAGCCACCCGGCGCGACCGCTGAGCGGTTTTTAGAGGAAGAGGAACTCGACAGCGGAATCGTCATTGGCAGGGGAGACGATATCCGCTTCTGGCATCTATCCTTTCAGGAGTTTCTCGCAGCTCGAGCTCTCTCGGGCCTGTCGGAGACCCGACAGCGAAAAGTGGTGCTGGAGGACGCCAACAAGCTCGTGTCCTCCGAGTGGAGGGAGACCATCCTACTCTTCTCCGGCGTGCTACATAGGCAGGGACCGGAGAAAGTTGATTCGATGTTCTCGTGGATTCTCCAGGCCCATGGCGGCACAACTGACCTATCTCGCAAGGCACAGCTTGTTGGCTTGATGGGCGAGATTCTTAGAGATCTTCGTCCGCTTGACTACCAATTCGACCGCCCGGAGTATCGGTCCCTGCTCGAAGAGGTCATAGCTGTGTTCCAAGCCGGGAGTTCCCGGGAGGTGCCTTTGGACCTTAGGCTCGAGGTGGCAAACGCCCTGGGACAGGCGGGGGACATTAGGTTGGTCGGGGATTCATGGGTGTTGATCCCGGCTGGTACCTTCTTGATTGGAGGCCAAGACGAAGACCCGAGTTCCGCGGGCTTCGATCCCTATGCCCTATTGACGGAGGGGCCACCCCATGCGGTTGAGCTCTCCGACTTCGAAGTCAGGCGGTATCCCGTTACGGTCCAGGAGTACCGTCGATTTGTGGACTCAGGTGGCTATCAGGAAGCACGTTTCTGGGGGCATGGTGGATTTGATCGCTGGCAGGAACCAGAGCAGTGGGAGTCGCAGGTTAGACAGC
>Ga0316189_10006597_pt1 | contig 11057 bp, 8 predicted proteins | sample LowCovwburrow_MG_FD_204930 | JGI IMG/M metagenome (GOLD analysis project Ga0316189, IMG submission 204930) | Coastal sediment microbial communities from Maine, United States - Lowes Cove worm burrow | ecosystem: Environmental > Aquatic > Marine > Coastal > Sediment | place: USA: Maine... | reverse complement strand
TGCGGAAATCGGCGGACCCAAGGTTGTAGATGCAGTCGTGTCGCTCATTAAGGACGAAGACGAGGAAATCAGACGTACGGCCATCGAGATACTGAACGCGACCAAAGACGAGCGCGCGGTGGATGCTCTGATTGCCGCGGCGGACGACGCCGATTGGTGGGTACGCGAACGCTCAGTCGATGCACTGTCAAAAATAGGCAGCCCGAAGGCGCTGCCAAAGTTGCTCGACATGCTCGGCAAAGATGCGAAGACAGATACAGTCGTAATTCGAGCATTGGGCAAGCTCGGTAGCCAGAAACACATTTCAATGATCGTACCGATGCTCAACAGCCCGGAACGCGAAGTACAGGTGGAAGCGATTAAGGCTATCTCCTCCCTGGCCGACGAGTCGCATGCCGACACGGTTCGCGCGGTGCTTCTGAAAATCAAACAAACCGACGAGGCCACCATCATCAACAGCGCTGACAAAGCGCTCAAGAGCCTTGATGCGCGCTTTTCGTCGACGGTCCTCGCTGAAAATGAGCGGGCGAAAAAAATCGGCGAGCACACGAAAACACTGTTACTCGACAACGAAGATATTTCGAAGCTCATTAGCGCCGAGGCGAAGACACCGGATCCGACGGCTCCGGTCGAGGCAATTCCCGATGTTGCTGCTGCATCGTCGATGGCACTGGATATCTCCAAACTCAATCCTGGCGATGTTATCGACGGCCGCTACAAATATATCGAAAAAATCGGTAAAGGCGCGTTCGGCACTGTACTGCTGATGCAGGACGAAGTCGTGGACGAACAACTAATCCTCAAGTTCTTGAATGCGAATGTTTCGTCAGACGAAGAAATGATGAAGCGCTTCGTGCATGAGTTGCGATATTCACGAAAGATTACGCACCGCAATGTCATTCGCATCTACGATTTCCTGAAATTGCAGGGCAGCTATGCCATTTCGATGGAATACTTTCCTTCGCACACGCTCTCGGGCGAAATGCCGAACAGCAAACCCATGACGATTGAAAAGGCGTTGAAATATTCTCGCGATATGGCAACCGGTATGGCAGTGGCGCACCTGGCCGGCGTCATCCACCGCGATCTCAAGCCAGCCAATATTCTCGTCAATGAAGACGGGCTTCTGAAAATCGTGGACTTCGGCGTTGCCGCGGCGGCGTCGAGCGGCGATACACAGCTCACCAAGACCGGTTACGTTATCGGCTCGCCCAAATACATGGCACCCGAGCAGATTCTCGGCAAGAAAGTCGACCAGACAGCCGACGTATACAGTATCGGGGTCATCATGTACGAAATGACAACAGGCATCCCTCCTTACAGCCGTGGCGACCACATGTCTGTCATGTATCAACACGTACAAGGCAAGGCCAAGCTTTGCCAGGAGCTGAACCCGGATATTCCGGATCTCTACGCCGAAATCATCGGCAAAGCGATGTCCGTCGACAAGACCAAGCGGCACCAGTCCATGGACGAACTCACCGAGGCGCTTGACCAGGTGCCGCTCTAGCCGCCGCCTAAATTCCGAAAAGTGTGATGCCGCTCTGGAATGCGACATAATTTCCGCCTAGGATAGACGCAACTCACTGATTTTTTGGGATTGAAGCCGAAATGGCTCGAATTGACGCGTTTCTGAAACTGGGCCTCGCGCAAGGCTGTTCTGACGTCCACCTGGCGGTCGGCGTGCCCCCCATGCTGCGCATGAACGGCGACCTGCTGCCGATCAAGTTCCGCGAATTGTCGGACACAGAGCTCGAAAGCTACATACACGAGATCCTGACCGAGAACCAAAGAGAAACTCTGGAACAGGGCCACGACCTCGATTTCTCTTACGTGGCCGAGGAAGGCGGCCGTTTTCGTGTCAACGTATTCCGCAAAGTCACCGGCTACGGCGCCGTATTTCGCTTCATTCCTGCCGACGTCCCTACCCTGGAGCAGCTCAATGCTCCGAAAATAATCTCGGATTTCTGTGACTACCACCAGGGCATGGTGCTGGTTACAGGATCAACGGGCACCGGCAAATCGACCACGCTTGCAGCGATGATCAATCACCTCAATGAAACGCGGACTCTCAACATCATCAGCCTCGAAGATCCGATCGAATTTGTGCATCCCAGTAAGAAATGTCAGGTTATTCAACGTGAGCTTGGTACGCATTTGACGTCATTCGCCGACGGAGTTCGCTCCGCCATGCGCGAGGATCCGGATGTTATTCTTGTTGGCGAGCTACGCGATGCCGAAACGATTTCAATGGCGATGACCGCTGCGGAGACCGGGCACCTCGTGCTCGGCACACTTCACACCACGGGCGCTGTTAAAACGATCGATCGAGTTATCGATGCTCTGCCTGGCGACCTGCGCGAGCAGACTAAAGGATTCCTCGCCATGAGCCTCAAGGCAGTCGTGACGCAGGTGCTGGTCAAGACACCGGACGGCCGCGGCCGGCGCGCAGTAATGGAAATCCTGGTTAACAACCGGGCCATCGCCAAGCTGATCACAACTGATCAGACGCATCAGATACCAACGCAACTGCAAACCGGCAAGGATCTCGGCATGCAGTTGCTGGATCAGGCGCTGCTTGACGCGATCAACGCCAAGGAAGTCGACCCGGATGATGCTTACCGCTACGCCAATGACAAGAGAAAGTTCGCACGATTTGTCACCGACAAGGAGTTGGTGCCGACGCTTGGCATGGGCGGTCAAGAGGGGGCGCAATAGTGAACAAGATAGATTCTTACCTGCAAGCGGCCCTCAAGCTGAACGCATCTGATCTGCACTTTGTTTCAGGCGACCCTGTAAGAGTCCGAGTGCACGGTGGATTGCAGATCATGATGGAGGAGAAGCTGGAAACAGAGCATGTCGGCGAGGCCCTTTACGAAATCATGGACGGCACGACGCAACGCGCATTCAAGCAGGACGATGCCGCCGATTTTGCGTACGAAATTCCTGAAATCTCTCGCTTTCGCGTAAATGTTTTTCGCCACCTTAATGGTATCGGCGCTATTTTTCGTGCGATTCCGTCCAAAGCGCTGACACTCGAACAACTGAACATGCCGCCAATTATCCACAGCCTGTGCAAACAAACGCAGGGCATGATCCTGGTTACAGGTAAGACCGGCTCCGGTAAGTCGACGACGCTGGCCGCAATGATCGATTCGATGAACAAGCGCATGAAAGGCCATATTCTGACCATTGAGGATCCGATTGAATTCGTCCACAAGACGCAGAGCAGTTTGGTCAGCCAGCGCGAAGTCGGCCTGCACAGCGGCTCTTTTGCCGAGGCGCTTCACTCCGCATTGCGAGAGGATCCTGACGTTATCCTGGTCGGCGAAATGCGCGACCTGGAAACCATAAGCATCGCCGTGACGGCTGCCGAAATGGGTATCCTCGTGATGGGTACGTTACATACAAATGGAGCGGCCCAGACCGTCGACCGCATCATTAATTCATTCCCTGCCGACAAGCAAAGCCATATTCGCACGATGATATCGACCTCATTACGAGGCGTTGTCTCACAACAACTATTGCCGACCAAGCACAAGCCTGGCCGGATTGCGGCGCTGGAGGTGCTTATCAACACCTCGGCTGTCTCAAACCTGATCCGCCAGGGCAAACTCGACCAACTCGAGACCGCCATGCAGTCCGGTGGTAATACGGGCATGCAGACCATGGATTCGGCCCTGATGGAACTCGTGGAAAAGGCTTTCGTATCGGGGCGTGAGGCTTACCAGCAGGCAAACAACAAGAGTAAGTTCGAAAGACTCAAAGACGAGACCTAACGTGGCATAATCGCGGCCTTTAGACTTGCGTAACTTTGAATCGCCACGAATGATCGAAAAAACACGAAAAATCCTCGTTACGAGCGGATTACCGTACGTGAATGGATCCCCCCACATGGGGCACCTCGTCGAGTACCTGCAGTCCGATATTTGGGTGCGATTCCAGAAACTGCGCGGCAATGACTGCATCTACGTGTGCGCCAGCGATGCGCACGGCACGCCGATCATGCTCAAGGCGCGCGAACTGGGCATCTCTCCTGAAGAACTGACGTCTCGCGTTACCGAAGAGTTTCTCGAAGTTTTCGCGGCATTCGGCGTCGATTTCGACAACTACCATACGACACACTCAGCTGAGAATGAGGAGCTGACCGTGGAAATGTTCGAAGCGCTGCGCGCGCGTGGAGACATTTTCACCAAGACGATCGAGCAGGCATTCGATGAGAAAGAAGGTATGTTTCTTCCGGATCGATTTGTTCGTGGGACCTGCCCACGATGCAAAAGCGCCGATCAGTATGGCGACTCCTGCGAGGTATGTGGTGCGACCTACACCCCGACTGATCTGATCGATCCGGTTTCCGTCCTATCCGGCACGACGCCCATAAAACGCGAATCGGAACACTATTTCTTCAAGCTCAGCGAGTACGTAGATCGCTTGCGCGACTGGATGCACGAGGCCACGCTCGACAAGAATATACTCGCCAAACTTGAGGAGTGGTTTGAGGCCGGTCTGAAGGACTGGGATATCTCTCGCGACGCGCCCTACTTTGGTTTCAAGATACCGGGCACTGAGGACAAATACTTTTATGTCTGGCTCGATGCGCCGATCGGATACGTCTCGAGCTTCAAACACCTGTGCGATCGACGTGACGATCTGAACTTCGATGAGTACTGGCGCCCGGGGCACGACACCGAGGTCTATCATTTTATCGGCAAGGACATCATGTATTTCCACACCTTGTTCTGGCCGGCCGTATTGCAGGGTGCGGGCTTTCGCACACCGACAAGCGTCTACGCCCACGGATTCCTGACCGTCAATGGCCAGAAGATGTCCAAATCGCGCGGCACGTTCATCATGGCAAGCACGTATCTCGATAATTTGAACCCATCGTATCTCCGCTATTACTACGCAGCGAAGCTCGGCCCAACGATTGAGGACATCGACCTCAACCTTGCGGACTTCACCGCTCGCGTCAACTCTGACCTTGTTGGCAAGCTCGTCAATATCGCCAGTCGCTGCGCCGGCTTCATCGGTAAACGCTTTGACGGCAAACTCGCAGACACCCTGCCCGAGCCTGCCCTGTTCGAAGAGTTCGCCAATGCGTCCGAGACAATCGCCGAACACTTCGAACGCCGCGAGTTCTCCAAAGCGATGCGGCTGGTAATGGCACTTGCCGATCAGGCCAACCGCTACATCGACGAGCAAAAACCGTGGGTCATGATTAAAGATGAAGCCAGGCTCGATGAAGTTCAGGCTGTATGCACGCAGGGCCTGAACATGTTCCGTAGCCTGATGGTCTACCTGACGCCGGTTATTCCAGCAGTTGCAGAAGAGGCTCGTACCTTCCTGGGCGAAGATAGCTGGGACTGGGATTCCGCTTGCAAACCGCTGCTTGGCGCATCGATCAACCCATTCAAACCACTTTTGACGCGTATTGAACAAAAGCAAGTAGACAAGATGGTTGCGCAGTCCAGCGAAACCACGAAGGAGCTCGAGCCAGTGGCTGAAGACAACATCATCAGCATCGATGATTTCCTGAAAATCGATTTGCGCATTGCGCGTATCGAAAAAGCAGAACCCGTTGAAGGTGCCGACAAGTTGCTCGCACTGACTCTCGACGTGGGCGACTCAACTCGTAATGTTTTTGCGGGCATCAAGGAAGCTTACGAACCCGACAGCCTCGTTGGCAAACACGTCATTGTCGTTGCGAATCTCGCGCCGCGGAAAATGCGTTTTGGAGTTTCGGAAGGCATGGTATTAGCAGCCGGCCCCGGAGGAAAGGATATATTTTTGCTGTCGCCAGACGATGGCGCCGCAGCAGGAATGCGCGTCAAGTAAGCCGGACAGTCAATGACCGAAATCATCGTCATTCTTGTTGGCACAGTTCTCGTCAACAACTTTGTGCTTGTGCGTTTTCTCGGCCTGTGTCCGTTCATGGGCGTGTCGAAAAATCTCGAAGCTGCTGCGGGCATGTCGCTTGCAACAACGTTCGTGCTAACACTATCGTCGGCAACAGCTTACTTGCTGCATCAATACGTACTGCTTCCTCTTGAACTGGAATACCTGCGCACGATCAGTTTCATTCTCGTCATCGCCGCCAGCGTGCAGTTCACCGAAATAATGGTTCGCCGACTCAGCCCGCTGTTGCACCAGGTACTTGGCATTTTTATCCCGTTAATCGCGACGAACTGTGCTGTGCTGGGCGTCGCCCTTCTCAACGTGCAGCAATCGAAAGGATTCGTGCAGTCGGTATTTTTCGGTTTCGGCGCTTCCGTCGGCTTTGCGCTGGTGCTTGTTATGTTCTCAGCCATTCGCGAACGTCTGGAAGCCTCCGATATTCCCGCTCCATTTCGTGGCACTGCGATCGCATTGATGACAGCTGGAATCATGTCGCTGGCATTCATGGGCTTCTCGGGGATGGCGCGGCCGTGACGGCAGCGATTGGATATGTGGACAGCCGTTATCACAATCTCCCTGATCGCCCTGCTTGCCGGCCTCGCTCTGAGCTATGCGTCCCGATCGCTAAAGTCCGACTCCAGGCAGCTCGTCGAGCAGATCAATGAGCTGTTGCCGCAAACCCAGTGCGCACAGTGTGGCTATCCAGGTTGCCGACCCTACGCGGCGGCCATCGTCGAGTCCGGCATTGCAATCAATCTCTGCCCGCCCGGCGGTGACGATACCGTTCAACGCCTCGCCACCTTACTGGGTAGAGAAGTACTGCCGCTTATCGAACAGCCCAGGCCCGGTCGCGTCATTGCTGTCGTTGATGAAGCTCTTTGCATCGGTTGCACCCATTGCCGCAGCGCGTGTCCCGTCGATGCCATTATTGGTGCGCAGCAGCTGATGCACACAATAATCGAGGCCGAGTGCACGGGCTGCGAGCTGTGCGTCGCTCCCTGCCCGGTCGACTGCATAAGCATGCGGAGCCTGTCGTGAGCGCGCCTACCTATGATCTGGGCAAACTGCATGGCGGCTTACGCCTACAAGCGCACAAGCAAATGTCGACGGCTGAACCGATCCAGCAAGTGCCTGTTCCTGAACAACTTATTCTGCCTCTCGCACAGCATGCCGGAGACCCGGCGCAACCGGTAGTCGACATCGGTGAGCACGTCCTGAAGGGCCAGCTTATCGCCGAATGTGACGGCTCTCTCTGCGCCCCGGTACATGCCTCCTCGTCCGGAAAAATCGTCGCGATAGAACCCTGGCCGGTATCAACGCGCCACGGCGACAGCGCGCCATGCATCATTATCGAATGTGATGGCAAGGACACCGCATTCCGTGTCGACGAGAATTACGCTGCCTACGACAAGCTTGCGCCTGAAGATCTTCTCGGCCATATATTGCTCGGCGGTATTGCCGGGTTGGGCGGTGCTGTCTTCCCTACTGCGCAAAAACTGATGCAGGCGACAACTTGCGACGTTGAGTACCTCATTCTTAATGGAGTCGAATGCGAGCCTTACATCAGCTGCGACGATGCGCTCATGCGCGAACATGGTCGCGAGGTACTCGGCGGCGCACAAATTTTAATGCACGCGCTCGGTGTGGACGTGTGCTACATCGCGGTCGAAAGCGACAAACCGGCCGCGATACAGCATCTCGGCGAGGTATTGGCCGAAATCGACGACGAGCGAATTACCATCAAAATGGTGCCAACAATTTATCCGTCCGGAGGCGAAGACCAGCTCGTACAACTCGTCACCAACAGGGAAGTTCCCAGCGGGGGCTTACCGAGCGACGTCGGTTGCCTGGTGCAGAACGTGGGCACCGCTGCAGCTATTCACAATTGGATGATCGAACGCCAGCCATTGATCTCAAGGGTGACAACAATTAGCGGCGATGGCGTTGCAAAACCGATGAACGTGGAAGCTCGTCTCGGCACAACTGTAGAAGACATCGTGAAATTCGCTGGCGGATACACCGCCAATGCTGAGCAACTCATCATTGGCGGACCGATGACTGGTAAATCGGTCACGTCGGATCGCGTGCCGCTCGTGAAAGCCACCAACTGCATTCTGGTGCTATCGCAAACACCGTCGGTGCGCCCGGAGATGCCCTGTATTCGCTGTGGCGATTGCGCCGCAGTCTGCCCCATTCAGCTTCTGCCACAGCAACTGTATTGGTACACCTGTGCGGACGACGAGAAAAAGATGCGCTCCTATGGGCTGATTGATTGCATCGAATGTGGATGCTGTGACCTCGTCTGCCCAAGCCATATCCCCCTCACCGCCAGTTTCCGCAACGCCAAAGCGCGCATTCGGGAGCAAGCCGACGAGAAGGCACGCGCGGAACGTGCCAGACATCGTTTCGAAGCGCGTAATGACCGGCTTGAGCGAGATCAGCAACAACGTGAAGAGGAACTCGCCCGGCAAAAGGAAACAGCCAGACATGCTGCTCCCGACGCAATTGCTGAAATTCTCAAACGCAAGCAAGACGCCGCGGACAAGGACTGAGCATGGAATTCGCCAGACGAGAAGCTCCATACCTTGCAGCGAAAGCCGATGTTTCATCGATGATGCTACAAGTGCTCGTCGCCCTGATCCCGGCAGCACTGGCACACGTTTGGTACTTCGGCCCCGGTTTCCTGCTCAACCTGATTATCGCATCGATTTTCTGCGTCGGTAGCGAAGCACTGATGATGAAAGCGCGTGGCCGCGAACCGCGAGTTGCGCTAGCAGACTACAGCGCGCTTGTCACCGCGGCCCTGCTCGCGTTCGCGCTACCGTCACTAACTCCGTGGTGGATCACCGCGACCGGCGCGTTGTTCGCCGTTGTCGTTGCCAAGCATCTGTATGGCGGCATCGGTTTCAATATCTTTAATCCGGCAATGGCAGGGTATGTCGTAATTCTGGTCGCGTTCCCGATGGAGATGAATCTGTGGGTTGCGCCACGCATGGGTGACATTGACTACGTCAACCTGACAGTGCTGCAAACTATTGTTTATACATTGAGCGGTACATTACCCGACGCACTTGGCTTCGATGCGATTAGTCGCGCTACTCCACTGGATGCAATGCAGTCCGGATTGCGCACCATGCGCACCTACGCTGAAATTCGTACCAACCCGATGATGGGTGATTTCGGTGGACGCGGCTGGGAGTGGATAGGCAACTTCTTTGCGATTGGTGGTTTCTGGCTCCTGGTGAAGAAAATCATCCGCTGGCAAATTCCCGCAGGTGTCTTCGCTGGCCTTCTTATTCCTGCCGGGCTGATGTTCATCTTCGATCAGAGCACCAATGCCAGCCCAGGATTTCACCTGTTTTCCGGGGCAACTATTCTGTGTGCATTTTTCATTGCGACAGACCCAGTGTCTGCCGCGACAAGTCCAAAGGGCCGTTTTGTTTACGGCCTTGGTATCGGCTTCTTAATCTACGCGATTCGCAAATGGGGCTCTTTTGCTGATGGCGTGGCGTTCGCCGTACTGATAATGAACATGGCAACACCGGCTATTGACTATATTACGCGGCCTCCGATTGTGGGGCACAAGCGTGGCGGTCGTAATTGATGGGCGAGCAAACCATTATCAAGACTGGTGCGACGCTCGCAGTCATCGCGGCAATCTGTACGACGCTCGTCGCAGCAACCTATCAACTGACCAGAGACCGTATTGTCGCCAACGAAAAAGCGCTGCTCGAGCAGTCATTGCAGCCGGCGCTTGCCGGCACTGCCTATGAGGGCAACGTTAGCGAGTCGCGGCTTGTGATACAGCCCCCTCATGACCTGCCAGGCAATGACGCAGCGCTGATCTACCGTGTATATGCGCAAGACAAGCCCGTTGCTGCCTTGTTCGCGGTCACTGCACGCGATGGCTTCTCTGGCTTGATTCGTATACTTGTCGGCGTGACATTTGATGGCACGATTACGGGCGCACGAATTCTGCAGCACCGCGAAACTCCCGGGCTCGGTGACAAGATTGAGTCAGCAAAGTCAGACTGGATATTCCAGTTCGACGGCCGATCCATGGGTAACCCCGAGGCCACCGGATGGGCAATTCGCAATGATGGGGGCGAATTCGACCAGCTCACTGGCGCGTCGGTAACACCCCGTGCAGTCGTCGGAGCCATACGGGATACCTTGCTGTATTTTGATGCGCATCGTGATGAGATTTTCGCCGCCGAATCAAGCGAGGACAGCAAATGACGTCAGGAGGGTTCTTCGAGCGATTGCAGACGGGCCTCTGGAAGGACAATCCAGGTCTGGTACAGCTGTTGGGCTTGTGTCCGCTACTCGCCGTTACGACGACATTGGTTAACGGCTTTGGACTCGGTGTAGCCACGCTTGTTGTAATAACCTGCTCGAACGCCCTTGTTTCTGCGACACGACGCTGGATTCGTCAGGAAATTCGGATCCCTATTTACGTGCTGATTATCGCGAGCCTGGTTACCTGCATCGAACTCATGTTCAAAGCCTGGTTCCCGGCGCTCGATCGGTCGCTGGGTATTTTTATTCCACTCATCGTTACGAATTGCGCAATCGTTGCCCGCGCAGAGATATTCGCGTCTCGCAATTCAGTGGGTGCGAGCATCGCCGATGGACTGGGAATGGGTGCCGGATTCGCCTTGCTGTTGATGGCAATTGGCGCTTTCCGCGAACTCGTAGGACAGGCGTCGATTTTATCCGGGATCGGCATGCTAACCGGCAGTGAGGCTTTCAATGGATTCTCATTTGCCGACAACGGTTTTCTGCTGGCTATTCTTCCGCCAGGAGCATTCTTCGCTCTCGCGCTTGCCGTCGCCTTGAAAAATTCGATTGATCGCAGACGACACCGTGAACGCAGATAAACGCACTGCCATTTTTAGTAAGTTGCGCGAGCTCAATGCGAGCCCGGAAACCGAGCTGCGTTACAACAACCCGTTTGAACTCCTTGTCGCAGTCATTCTCTCCGCACAAGCAACAGACATTAGCGTCAACAAGGCAACCGACAAGCTCTATCCCGTGGCGAGAACGCCGGAGTCTATCCTTGCGCTTGGCGTGAGCGGCCTCAAGCCGTATATCCGCACGATTGGGCTGTTCAACAGCAAAGCAGAGAACATCATCAAGACATGCGGCTTGCTAATCGAGAA
>Ga0316189_10006596_pt1 | contig 11057 bp, 11 predicted proteins | sample LowCovwburrow_MG_FD_204930 | JGI IMG/M metagenome (GOLD analysis project Ga0316189, IMG submission 204930) | Coastal sediment microbial communities from Maine, United States - Lowes Cove worm burrow | ecosystem: Environmental > Aquatic > Marine > Coastal > Sediment | place: USA: Maine... | reverse complement strand
CACGCAATACCGCCTGCCCTTTGCCGTCATAGCCCAGCCTTCGCGTCTTTAGTACCGCCGGGTAGCCCAGCCGATCAAGCCCTTCCAGCAGATCGGTCCGACTGGAAACGGCGTGGTAGGCAGGCACTTGAATTCCGAGCTTGTCAAACAGGCTGTTTTCCGCAACCCGGTCCTGGCCGGTGGCCAGGGCATTGGGCGCGGGGTACAGGGGACAGGTCTCCTGGACAGCGCAGGCCGAAGACTCCGGTACATTCTCGAAATCAAAGGTGGCAACATCAACCCGCGAAGCCAGGTCCCTGGCCGCATCAGTATCGGAAAAGCCGGCTTGCAGAAGCTCACCCGTTGCACCGGCACAGGCGTCCGTCGCAGGGTCGAGAAAGACAAAACTAAAGCCCAGCGGAAGTCCAGCCAGACCGAGCATACGACCCAGCTGCCCACCGCCCAGAACGCCGATTCGCTGCGCGACTGGCTGCGCTTGTGTAGTCTTGTGCATCGGGTCAGACCTGGCTGGGATCGGGATGTGCGAGAACAGCTGCCGTCCGGTCGTTGCGGAACGCCTCGAGCGCTGTACGAACTTCGGGTTGCGTATTTCCAATAATGGCCGCCGCCAATAACGCAGCATTGGTAGCACCGGCTGCACCAATGGCCAGCGTGCCTACCGGGATACCCGCCGGCATTTGCGCAATAGACAGCAGTGAGTCCATGCCATTCAGGGCCCGTGATTGCACCGGGACACCCAGCACCGGCACAACAGTCTTGGCGGCTACCATGCCGGGCAAATGAGCTGCTCCACCTGCCCCGGCGATGATTGCCTGCAAGCCGCGAGCGGCTGCCTGTTCCGCGTATTCAAACATCCGATCGGGTGTACGGTGGGCTGAAACGACACGTGTCTCGTAGGAGACACCGAGGCTTTCCAGCGTATCTGCAGCGTTTTTCATGGTCTCCCAATCCGATTGTGAACCCATGATGATGCCGACAAGCACTTGATTATTCACTGATAAAATTCCTGTTGGTTCGTGAAATACAAGCTTGTCATTGTAGCATGCGAACGGCTTTTATTATGCTGTGAGAATTACCTCGCCTGCCGTAAAATGGTGGTTTGAATTCTATCAACGGAGCCTGCCATGCCCATCGACGGGAAACTACTGGAAATTCTTTGCTGCCCGGTCAGCAAGACACCGCTGACCCGCCTGGCTGCGAGCCGGCTGAAAAAGTTGAACGCCGGGATCTCCGAAGGCTCGGTCTTGACTATCACGGGTGATGTCGTGGGGCAAACACTGCGGGAAGCACTTATCACGGAAGACTCAAAAGTCATTTACCCGGTGATCGACGAGATTCCCATCCTGCTGGAAGAGCGTGGAATCGGCACGACCCAGTTCCAGGATTTCTGAGGTGCAGCCCCCTTCGTCTCAAGCGGTCAGCGACGATGTCAGGCACGCCCTGGCTGAAGATCTTGGGACGGGAGACTGTACCGCGGCCCTGATTCCGCCGGAGAACACCCTGCGCACCCGGGTCATCTCCAGGGAGACAGCCGTGCTCTCAGGCCGCCCCTGGTTCGAGGAGACCTTCCGCCAACTCAAGGCCGGCGTAGAGATTTCCTGGCAGTTGGACGATGGGGACCGCCTGGAGCCGGAGATGGAAGTCTGCCGCCTGCACGGCCCGGCACGATCCATTCTCAGCGGCGAACGGACCGCGCTGAATTTTCTGCAAATGCTCTCCGGTACCGCCACGCAGACACGGCGGTACACCGAAGCTGTTAAAGGGACCGGCGCCATCATTCTGGACACGCGTAAGACGATACCCGGTTTACGCCTGGCGCAGAAATACGCAGTACTGTGCGGCGGAGCCCACAACCACCGCATTGGCCTGTTCGACGCCATCCTGATCAAGGAAAACCATATTTCAGCCGCAGGCTCCATTACCGCTGCCGTAGGCGAAGCCCTGCGGCTTTACCCCGGGTTGTTACTAGAAGTCGAGGTGGAAAACATCACACAGCTGGAGGAAGCCTTTCAAGCCGGGGCGCAGCGCGCACTGCTGGATAACTTCGGGATTGTTCAACTCGAAGCGGCCGTAGCGCAGTTTAAAGGCCGTATCGGACTGGAAGCTTCCGGCGGCATCAGCCTGGATACCGTCCGTGCCGTAGCTGAGACCGGTGTCGACTTTATCTCCACCGGTGACATCACCAAGAGCGTCCGGGCGATCGATTTTTCGATGCGATTTATTTAGGGAAGCAGTTTGCCCGGATTCAGAATTCCGGCAGGATCAAACACGTTCTTGATTTCGCGCATCAGCTCGATTTCCACCGGCGGCCGGGAGCGATCCAGCCAGGGCTGCTTCAAAAGACCGATGCCATGTTCGGCGGAAATACTGCCGCCGATTTCCTGGGTCAGGGCATAGGTCTTTTCACTGATCTCATGGGAGCGCGATTCAAATTCGGACATCTCCAGTTGCGCCGGCTTCAGAATATTCATATGCAGATTGCCGTCACCAATATGGCCATACCAGACCACCTCGAAATCCGGGCAGATCTCCTCCATCAGAGCGTTCATCCGCCGCAGGAATTCGGGGACCCGGGAAACGCGCACTGACAGATCGTTTTTATAGGGCGGAAAGTGACTGATCGATTCGGAAATGCCTTCACGATAACGCCATAACTCCTCGATCTGGCGGTCGCTCTGACTGATCACACCGTCCAGCAACCAGCCCTGTTCCAGGCAGTGTTCGAAACACTCCATGGCCTGTTCTTCGCCACGGTCGTCCGCGCAATCAAACTCCGCGATGACGTATAACGGACAACTTGTATCGAATGGCGCCGGCAGATTATTCGCTGTACGCACGTGATGCAGAGCCCGGTCGGTGAAAAACTCGAAGGCAGACAGCTCCAGTGCTGAGCGCAGCGCACTGAAAACCTTCATCAGCGCGTCCATGCTTTCCACCCCCAGCAACAACACCCTGCTGGGCAGTGGCGGATCAACCAGTTTCAGGGTTGCTTCCACGATCAAGCCAAGCGTCCCTTCGCTGGCGATAAACAGGTGCCGTAAATCATAACCGCTGGCGTTCTTGATCAGCCCCCGGTTCAGATCCAGCAATTCTCCCCTGCCGGTGACGACCTTCATCCCGACGACCCGGTCCCGTGTCAGCCCGTATTTCAATACGCGGATACCGCCGGCGTTGGTCGCAATGTTTCCGCCCACCTGGCTCGAACCTTCCGAGGCAAAGGATACCGGGTAGTAGAGGCCTTTCTGCCGGGCCAGCTCCTGCACGGTTGCAGTAACTACACCGGCTTCAACGGTAACCGTGCGGTCTACTTCATCGAATTCCAGTACCTTGCGCATGCGGTCGAAGGAGACGACGACTTCCCCACTGGCCGCCACTGCTCCGCCACTCAGTCCCGTGCGCCCACCGGACGGAACCAGTGCGACACCCAGCCCGGCCGCGACCTCGACCAGTTTGCACACTTGTTCGGTATTTTCAGGAAAAACCACCAGTGAAGGAGCCGGTTTCCGGAATCGCGTCCAGTCCTGTCCGTGGCTTTCAAACACTTCGGGGTCGGCACTCGTTTTCAGGCCGGGACAGGCCTCACTCAGTGCCCTGGCGGCAGCATTTACTGGATTGTCATTCATTTGGTTTTTCAGACTTGCCTGCAGACCCCGATAGCGACAGAATGCTGAGACAATCCTCCTTTGGGAAAAGTGAAAAATTCATGTCAAATGGAACACGAAACTACTCTCTCGACAAGTCAAAAATCAAGTTTCTTTTGCTCGAAGGAATTCACGCCTCCGCCGGCGAGCTGATCCAGGGCCATGGCTATAACAATGTGGAGATTCTGCGCAGCGCGCTGATGGGCGATGAATTGAAGCAAGCTCTGCAGGGCGTTCACTTCCTGGGCATCCGTTCACGCACGCAACTTGATGCTGAAGCACTTGCTGCAGCTGACCGCCTGGCCGCCGTTGGTTGCTTTTGCATCGGCACCAACCAGGTCGCTCTTCCGGCCGCTGCCGGTTGCGGAATCCCGGTATTCAACGCTCCGTTTTCCAATACCCGTAGCGTGGCTGAACTGGCACTGGCCGAAGCCATTTTATTGATGCGCGGCATTCCGCAGCGCAACGCGGCAGCGCATCGCGGTGAATGGATCAAGTCGGCAACCCACTCACATGAGATTCGCGGAAAAACCATCGGCATCATCGGTTACGGCCATATCGGCTCCCAACTGGGTATCCTGGCTGAAAGTCTTGGCATGCGGGTGATCTACTACGATATTGAACACAAGCTGCCACTGGGAAATGCAGACAACCGGAGCAGTCTCTGGGATCTGCTCAATGAATCAGAAGTGGTCAGCCTGCATGTACCGGAAACACCGTTGACCACCAACCTGGTGGATGCCAAATTCCTCAAGGGCATGAAAGCCGGCAGCTTTCTGATCAATGCTTCACGCGGCCAGGTCGTAGAAATCGACTCCCTGGCTGACGCACTGGAGTCCGGCCACATAGCGGGTGCGGCGATCGATGTTTTCCCGGTTGAGCCCGGCTCCAACAACGAACCGTTCGAATCACGCCTGCGCGGCCACGACAACGTGATCCTCACACCCCATATCGGCGGTAGCACCATCGAGGCGCAGGAAAACATTGCACTGGAAGTCGCCGGCAAACTGGTCAAGTACAGCGACAACGGCACCACCCGCTCTGCTGTCAACTTCCCGCAGGTTTCCCTCCCGGACCACCAGGGCGCCAGCCGCATTCTGCACATTCACCGCAACGAACCGGGCGTCCTGCAGCAGATCAACCAGGTCTTCTCGGAGCAGGAGGTTAACGTTGCATCACAATACCTGGATACGCGGGATGAAATCGGCTACGTCGTAATGGATGTGGAAACCGCGAACCCGCAACAACTGCTGAACGGCCTGCGCGGTATCCCGTCAACGATTCGCGCCAGAATTCTGCACTGAACGGGTTCCAGCCGGGCAAACTCCCGCAACCGCACTATAATAGGTTTCAAATACCTGCCGAGGGAAGAACCGACATGCTTACATCAAAAGGCCGGAACCGTGCATCCATCCTTTTTCTGCTCCTTTTCTGCGCCACGCCTTTGTTTGGCCAGGACACAGTAAAACCCCAAAAGCTTTTTGACCGTGATGACACGCTGAACGTCACTCTGACGGGCCCCTGGGGCGAAATCGAACGCGACGAGAAAAACCAGGAGCCCTATCCGGCAAAAATCGAGTTTTCCGACGAACTTGGGAACAGCGTGACGCTCGACATGACGACAGCTCGGCGCGGAATCACCCGGCAGAAGGTATGCGACTTTCCGCCCATAAAGTTGCGATTCGAAAAAGAGGCCGTCAAAGGCACGACCTTCAGAGGGCAGAAGTCCCTGAAAATGGTTACCCATTGCAAACGATCCAGAAGCTATGAGCAGTACTTCCTGCTGGAAATGCTGTCTTACCAGATGTACAACCTGTTAACTGACTATAGCTTCCGGGTTCGTCCGTTGAATGCCACCTACGTGGACAGCAAAACCGGAAAGAAAATTGAAGACCGATTCGCCTTCCTGATCGAAGATGACAGCGACGTCGCAAAACGCCACGACCTGAAAAAACTCAACGTCCCCAAGATAAAGGTATCCCGGCTCGAGCCTGGAATCACCAGCCAGTTTTCCCTGTTTCAGTACATGATCGGCAACGTTGACTGGGCAGCACTCGGTGGCCCGGACCCTACAGAGTGTTGTCACAACGTGAAACTGATCGGGCCCGAGCCGATGCAGCCCAATGACCTGGCATATCCGATTCCTTATGATTTTGACTCGGCCGGACTGATCGACGCGCCATACGCAGCGCCGCCGAACGGCCTGCCCATCAAATCCGTCACACAAAGATTGTACCGGGGGTACTGCAGGAGCAATGACACACTGCAAACCGCGCGTCAGAAAACCCTCGAGCAGGAATCAGCCATATACGCCCTGCTCGACAACGAAAGCCGGCTGACTGACAGCAGGAGGAAAAAGGCCAACCGGTACATGAAAAAATTCTTCAAAATCATCAAGGACCCTGATGATTTCGACAAATACGTTACTCGGAAATGCCGCAAATAGGGATCGATTTGCCTACCGGTTGCAGGTTCATTTGACCCGCCGCTTCGGCATCCGTTTCGGCATCCGCTTCCAATAACTCCGGAACAGCCGGGTTCTGCAATTGCTCAAGGCGCTGCTGCAGATATCGGTTGTTCGGATCCATCGCGATCACTTGTTGCAGGTAGGGGATCAATCCTTCCTGGTCCATCGGTAATGGCAGCTTCCCCTTTGGGTAACCTCCGAAAAGGCCTTCAGCTGTAATCTCAAGGTAGCCCACGTATCCGCCGTATGCACTGGCGATTCCGGTATCGATTATCACTACTTTACCGTTGAAACGCGGCCAGATGACGCCACTGGTTGGGGTATGCCCGACGACGATGTGACTGGCGCCGTGCCGCGCCAGGATAGCGTCAACCGTCTCATCCATGGCATCTGGCGGCACCCCTGAAAGCCCGCGATACCATAGCGGCCCGAATTGGTCTTCGAGGATTCCTGCATTGCGGGGATCGAAATTCCGCAGCCTGGAGATGACTTGCTCGGTCATTGAGTCCAGCGAATTCTGGCAGTAAAACCCGCTGATGCCGCCATGCAGAAAGAGACTTCCATTAATCCGGACAGCCACTTTCTGATTCATCACCCAGTTAGCGTATTCTCCGTCGGGGTTCCAGGCCGGATCCCAGGCCTGGCGGTGTTCGACCCAGCCCAGCGGGTGCTGCGTGTCCCATTCCTCACGGTAATTTTCGGGCAGATTCGCCAGGGCATCGGGGTTACTTGCCGCCAGGTTCTGCAGCGTCACTTCGTACACGCGGTCCCGTAGCTTGGCCGAATTGCGGGTTGCAAAGGCTTCGAACTCGCCATCGGTCACGTACCTCAGGTCACCATAAATATTCATGGCTTCGTGATTGCCGATCAGGTTATGGACCCGGCCACCTTTTTTCTTTGCCTGCTTGCCCAGCTTGATAATGTGTTCGATTATTTTGCGCGTATCGGGACCGCGGTCGGGGATATCTCCGGTTTGCACAAAATGTGTTTCGCCACCACTCCACTTGTTTTTCTTGTCGATCAATCCCGCGGCTCTAAGGGCAGCCAGGTAGTTATCGTAATCGCCGTGCAGGTCGCCAATGGCAACAATGCGCTCAACGCCTTCCCACTGGTACTCATCAATCTGCCTGGCTCCAGCCATTGCCAGGTTGGCAAACAGCAGGCAGGCCAGCAAACCTGCTTTCATGAAATTGATAGGTTTTACGCTCATGTGCCAAATAATAACTGGTTTATCACACAGAATCGATTTGCAATTTTTCCTGATCTATACTGGTCTGATAAAGATCCATACTCAATACACCGGAGTTCCTAGTTATGCGTCCATCAAAAACCTTTACCATTGCTCTCGCCGCGCTACTGCTATCCTGCGCCGGAAGTGCCTTTGCCAAGAAACAGGATTTTCCCGATATAACCGAAGACGGGCTGCACCGCGTACCCGACTCCAAGATGGCGCTCGTCTATGCTGAACCCGGGGCAGAACTGACCCAGTACAAGCGTGTGCAATTGATGGATGCCTACGTCGCGTTCAAGAAAAACTGGCAGCGGGATCAGCGCCGTTCCATCGATCCAATACGGATCACGGACAAGGATATGGAAAAAATCAAGAATTCCCTTGCCGAAGAGTTCCACACCATATTCAGGGAAGCCCTCGAAGAAGGCGGCTATGAAGTCGTTGACGAAGCTGCCGAAGATGTCCTGCTGGTCAGGCCGGCCATTATTAACCTGGACGTCAATGCACCGGACACTGCGCGCGCCGGCAGAACCATGACTTACACGTCTTCTGCGGGCGAAATGACCTTGTACATAGAGCTCTACGACTCAGTCACGGGTGACATGATCGCTAAAGCCATGGATCGCAGAATGGATAACACGAGCAGTGGTTACTACACGTGGACCAACTCGGTATCCAACAAGGTGGCCGCAAAGAAAATCCTTAAGGGTTGGGCATCAATTCTGCTGAACGCCCTCAACGAAGCAAAACAGCCCTGACACAGGGCACGAGAAAAAGACGGAAATAGTGCATAATGCGCCGCTCAAATTCGTTTTTTCTCAGGAGATTTACCCTATGAAAGTAAGAATCGCTTTGTTTGCGTTGTTCCTGTTGCCTGGTTTTTCCGGCCAGCTTCTGGCCCAGGATCCGGTTGCAACAGTTCATGCCGGTTGCGCCACGGAAATTGAAACCTACTGCAGCCAGGTCACCCAAGGCGAAGGCCGCCTGCTCGCCTGCTTCTATGCCCACGAAGACAAGCTGTCCGGTGCCTGCCAGTATGCCTTGTACGATGCATCTGCTCAGCTCGAGCACGCCGTTTCCTCTCTGAATTACGTTGCGGGCCAATGTGAGGACGATATCGCCAAGCTGTGTGCAAACGTCCAGGCTGGCGAAGGTCGCCTGCTGGAATGCCTGGACGGTCAGAAAGAATCGGTCAGCGCCGCATGCACCCGGGCCATCAGTGACGTCTTGCAATAAGTATCTGAGTGCAAAAAAAAACAGGCCGGCGCCTTCATGGTGCCGGCTTTTTTTTTGCCTGAATGTCTGAGCGGTGCATCCCACCCGATGAATGGTAGAGCAGACACCTCACTCTTGAACCACGCATTGACTATACTATTAACAGAAATATGTAATTGATATCGCTACGGATTGGCGATCGGCAGGCCGCGGGTTCTCCGCGTGTGCCGTAATTCATCAGGGATGACGCTTGAGACAGCCGGAATGACCGGTTTGACGCCGTGGGGGTATGGAAAGAAATGAAATCAGGGAAAAGGACAGGAGAAGCAAGAGAAGAAGCCCATAGCGGCTTTACCATACTGGAGGTAATGATCACGCTGGCAGCCATCGCCATCGTGGTGCTGGTCACCGTCCCGGGGTCGAACATGCTGCTGGAGAAATACCGGCTGAAGACCGCCTCGGGCAAGCTCTTTTCAGGGCTTGAACTGGCCCGGTCAGAAGCTCACCAGCGCAGCAGCACGGTCATGATGTGTCCCAGTTCAAACGGTCACTCCTGCAGGAGAGACGGCGACTGGAGCATGGGCTGGCTGGTCTTTACAGACGGCAACGGCAACGGCACGGTGCAGGACATCGAGTTGATCAAGGCTTTTGAAGCGCCTCACCAGACCGTCAAAATCATGGCGCAAGGCGCAGTTCAGAGCCAGGCAGCTTTCACGGCTACCGGTCTGAATGCAGATAATGGCGCCCAAACTGGAAAATTCCAGATATGTCTTGATGGATCAGAAACCGCACCGAAGATTGTGAAAGTGGACGCTGAAGGCTGGATCCAGATGGTCAAGGTTCATGAAGAAGTCTGCGAATCTGGCTAATAACGGCTAACAGCGCGCGCTACTCTTCGGGAGCAAGGCGTAAGCGAAGGCCGTCATGAGCCGGCTGCAACCGCAACTGGCAGCTGAGACGTGAATGCGTCTGGAAATGATCGAGCATTTCCAGCAATTCTTCTTCGTCAGATTCTTTAATCGGGAAACTCTCAAGCCATTTCTCATCGAGGATTACGTGGCAGGTTGCACAGGAACACATGCCGCCGCAAAGCGCGCTCACACCCCAGTCCTGTTCACGCAATAGCTCCATCAACACATCATCGGGCTTGCCCTCTATTTCATGCTCACGACCCTCCAGGTCGATCACTTTAATCGTTATCATTACCATTCCTTTCCAAACAAAACCATCAGGTCAGCCGTGATCCAGTTTCAGCTGCTTCATCAGTGAAACCGACATCAGGACCCCCACGAATATAAGCGGCAGGGAAACTATAAGTGTTGCCGATTGAATTACTTTCAAGCCACCGATAAACATCAGTGTCAACGGGAGCACTGCAAGCGCCAGGGCCCAGAAAACCCGGTTCCAGCGCTGCGGGTCTTCACCAGCCGGCAGGTTCCGGGTCGCCGCTGACGCAAGAATATAGGATGCTGAATCATAAGTGGTCGCCGAGAAGATCAATGCTATCAATGCAAACACCGAAATAACAGCACCGGCTGCAGGTAATTGCCCCAGTATGGCCACTACCGCCGCCGAGCCATCCTGTTCGGTCATGATGGTAGTTACATCCACCGCACCCGCCAGTTCCAGACTCAACCCATAATTGCCAAAAATCATGTAAAACAGCCCTGCGCCCAGCGTGCCGTAGCCAGTCATGCCGAAAATGACCTGTCGTAGCGTTCGGCCCCGCGATATTCGGGTTACGAACAAGCCTACGAACGGTGCATAGGCTATCCACCACGCCCAGTAGAAGATAGTCCAGTTTTCAACAAAGCCGGAATCAGTGAATGCGTCCGTCCAGGAGTTCATGCGGATGAAATTCTGGGCGACCAGGCCGATGCTGTTCATTGACGCTTTCAACAGGAATACCGTTGGGCCGGCAAGCAGGACAAAGGCCAGTAATGCGAAAGCCAGCCACATATTCAGATCACTCAGGCGCTTGATCCCTTTTTTCAATCCCATCCAGACACTGGTAGCGAACATCGCTACCGACACCGCAACGATACCCAACTCCAGGCCAAAGCCATTCTCGATACCGGTCACATGTGCGACACAGGCGGCAATCATCGGTGTTGAAAAACCCAGCGAAGTGCCGGCCCCGCCCAACAGCCCGATCATGAACAACCAGTCAATCAGCCGCTCGCTGCGGGTCTCCTGCTCGCCCCCGAAAAAATAGTGACAGCTGGTGCTGAGCCTGAGAAACGCTATTTTCTTGGCGTAGTAAGGATAGGCTATGGCCACGGTGGGTAAACAATAAATGGCCCATGCAGTGGGGCCCCAATGGAATATTCCGTAGGAGGAAGCCCACTCGGCTGCCGCTGCAGAACGCGCTTCAACACCGAAAGGCGGGGCATCAAAATAATACCCCCACTCGATCGGCGCCCAATACATCAAACCGGCGCCGACCCCGGCGCAAAACAACATGGCCGTCCAGCTGAGCGTGCTGAACTCAGGCTCCTCATCA
>Ga0316189_10006595_pt1 | contig 11057 bp, 10 predicted proteins | sample LowCovwburrow_MG_FD_204930 | JGI IMG/M metagenome (GOLD analysis project Ga0316189, IMG submission 204930) | Coastal sediment microbial communities from Maine, United States - Lowes Cove worm burrow | ecosystem: Environmental > Aquatic > Marine > Coastal > Sediment | place: USA: Maine... | reverse complement strand
ATGTTACCATAGAGGTGTATGACCTTAAAGGCGCATTGTTGAAACGAGTAAAGAACAACAATTATACAGCAAATTCGCAAACTAAAACAAAACTGGACTTGAGAGCCTTTAGCGATCAAATGTTCTTTGTGAAACTGACCACCAACAAGGGCGTTGGCGTGAAGAAAATAATTTCTAATTAGGTTTTGAAATAATTTTCAAAATACTCATAATAAAAAACGGTTTAGAATATTTCTAAACCGTTTTTGTTTTATTTAAAATATCTCTTTGTTTAAGCCGAATTCCGACTGGCATTAATATTTCCAAATAATGATCGCATTACAATTTTTTCGAAGATTTTAATTTGTTCTAAATCCTTTTCCCCTGCACTTTCAAGTTCTTGAATCTTCTTTAGCGCATACTGCTGTATGGTTAGTAAAGGTAAAACAATAGATTCACGCACTTCAATGGATGCTTTACCAGCAGGCTCATTTTCCATAAGAGTTTTGTAGCCTGTTAATTTTAGCAATAATCTTTTGGTGCTTAAGTATTCATCATAGATTATGGTCCAAAATTCTCCAAACTCTTCATTATTTGCCATATATTTTGTCAGTTCAAAAAATGATTTGGTCAATGACATCATACTGTTCTCCAATAAAGTTTTAAAGAAACTGGAGTTGTTGTAAAGCGCAATAACTTTATCAAATTCGTTATTGTCCTCATATGTTTTTAACGCCGTACCCACTCCAAAAAAACCAGGAACATTTTGCTTTAATTGGCTCCATGATCCAACAAACGGAATTGCTCTTAAATCTGAAAATATAAGTTTATCTGAATTTGATCGTTTTGACGGTCTACTACCTATATTAGTTTTAGCATAGTATTTTAGGGTGCTCATGCGCTCTAAATAAGGAATAAACATTGGGTGAGCTTTAAAATTTTGATACGCTTTATGGCTAATTTTAGCCAAATTGTTCATTGTATATTTGTCCTCTATAGATATTTCAATATTTTCATTTTTTAGGCTATTTGAAATACCAGAACTAATAAGCTGTTCTAAATTATATTGTGATGATTCTAGAGTGCCAAAATTAGAACTTATGGTTTGCCCTTGAATGGTAAGCTGTACTTCCGTGTCTTCTATTGTTGGTCCTAATGAGGCATAAAATTGATGCGTTTTTCCACCACCTCTTGCAGGAGGGCCCCCTCTGCCATCAAAAAACACAACGTTAATATGATATTTTCTTGAGATAGCTGTTAGCTGTTCTTTGGCTTTAAAAATCGCCCAATTTGCCATTAAATAACCACCATCTTTAGTCCCATCTGAAAAACCAAGCATGATTGTTTGTTTGTTTCCTCTCTTGTTTAGATGTGTTTTATAGGCTTTGTTGGTGTATAACACTTCCATTACTTTTGGAGCATTTTCAAGATCGGTTATGGTTTCAAAAAGTGGGACAATATCTACTGGCATATTATCTTTAAAGGCAACTAATTTTAGCATAGCAAAAAGCTGCATAACGTTGAGTGCTGTTTGGTTGTTACTTATAATATACCTATTGGCACCAAGTTCACCGTTTTGTTCTTGAATTTGTTTTACAACCTTAATTGTTTTTAGCGTATTGACCACAAGGGCATCATCAAAAATAGAAATATCAACGCTGCCCTTAATTTTTGACAACACTTCGATTTGCTTTTCTTCTGTTAGAGCGTTGTAATCTTTTGGGAAAATGGACGCGTCTGCCTTAAGGGTTTCATTTACAATTGCGGTGAATACGGTATGATGTATACGGCTGTCTTGTCTTATATCTAAGGATGCAAAGTAAAAACCAAACAGATTTACTTTATTAATTAAACTATTAATCTCCTCAAGATATAGCGATTGATGGTTTTTAATAAGGTCCTTTCTTATGGCATCCAACTCAGAAATAAGATTTTCTAATGAAATATTGTTAGATGTATTCGGATTAAAGACACTTTTGTTAAGTGCGTTTTCCAATGATGTGATGCGTTCTTCAATACCCTTAAAAGTAAGTTTTCGACGCAATTTTCTAAGGTCGCGATAATAATTTTTAAGTACGGTTTGTTTTAATCGGTCGGCAACTTTTAATGTGGTTAAAGGCGTAACAAAAGGATTGCCATCTCTATCACCTCCAGGCCAAAATCCAATATTTATAATTTCATTTTTTGGTGAAACACCATCAAATATATTTTGCTGAATATAATCGTAAATTTGTCCAAACGAATTATAAAATACATTTTCGAGATACCAAATCAAACTTACCGCCTCGTCATAAGGTGTTGGCTTCGTATGTTTAAAAAAAGGAGTCTTTCCAAGTTGAGCCATTAAATTTCCAATATTACTTAAGTCATTTTCTTTAATGGCCTTCGTTAAATCTGTAATAATACCTAGGACGCTTCCTGGATAAAACTGTGTTGGATGTGCGGTCAACACAATTCTTACTTTAAATTCTTCTAAATATTTTTGAAGTTCACTTAATTTATTTTCAGAAAAGGCAGACTCTTTTAAGCTACGTAAAGTGCCTATTCCATCCATATTGTTAACTATCGGAAATGCTGCGTCTTCAATGGCATCAAACAATACAACTTGTCTTTCAATATATTGAATAAAACGGAATAACAAGTTTATTTGGCTTTTGCTAGAACGTCGTGCTTGGTATTTTTTGAAAAACGTTTCCACAATTAAAGTTGGGTCCTCATTATTTGCAAATCCCTTTTTACAGGTTTCATGAAATAGTGGCAATAAAACTCCAGTTTTTGTTATGGAATCAAAGGGTAGTGTCATAAAAATACTATTGTAAATCTGGTATTTTGATAACACATTTTGACGGAACCTTGTCAATTTTGGTGGTACAGACATATTTAGCGTTCTTCTAGAATAAGAGGTAAAGATACTAAAGGAATGCTAAAAGAATTTGTAGTTCAAATAATTTTACGATAATCTCAAATATGAGTTGTTAAATTATCATTGCTCCAAAAAAAAGTGAATTTTTTAATAATTACTGTGCTTTGAATTCACTGGATTTTTATATAAGGTTGTTAATAACATTTTTAATAACTCTATTCTATAGCTAGAAATTGAGTGCATCTGTATTCTATTTTTATAGAAGATTAAATAGTCTTCTATAATGCGTTATTATGATTTTCAAGTCGTGCTTCAAGAAGTACCGGGAGAGATAAGCCTTTGCTTTTCTATTTCTGGATGTCCATTAAGATGTGATGGTTGTCATTCTCCTTTTTTATGGAAAGATGAAAATGGTTCTTTACTTTATAAAGAACATTTTGAAGGTGTACTTAATCAGTATGATAAACTGGCTACCTGTGTTTTATTTATGGGCGGTGAATGGCATGAAAAAGAATTGGTGACCTTTCTAAAACTTGCAAGAAGGAATAATTACAAAACATGTCTTTATACTGGAGAGGAAATCGTGTCCAATGCTGTATTAAATGAATTAACATGGGTTAAAACAGGTCCATGGAAACAATCATTGGGAGGATTGAACTGCCTAGCTACAAATCAAAAATTTATAGACGTTACAACCAATAAAAAACTTAATTACTTATTTACCAAAAACTAAACCTTATGATAAGACTAACTGATGCTCAAGTAACAAAAAAGATTGATTTTATTGACCATTATATAACCTCAAATAATGCCGCCGATGGTTCTAAGGTAGATGCCAATGCTAATGTTACTTCTAAGAATATTGCAACTATGGAAGCGGAACTGAACAAGGATATAAATATTCAAGTAAATCGAGCGCTGGTAAAGCGTAAAATTGCATCATTATTTGGAGAAGAATTGGCCAATGAGTATACGCGTCAAATAGAATCTCACGAAATATATGTACATGACGAAACGTCGTTAAAGCCTTATTGTGTATCTATTAGTATGTACCCGTTTTTATTTGATGGCTTAACTAAAATAGGTGGAGAAAGTAGAGCTCCAAGGCATTTGGAAAGCTTCTGTGGTGAATTTGTTAATCTAGTTTTTGCTGTAAGTTCACAATTTGCAGGTGCTTTGGCAACGGTAGAGTTTCTAATGTATTTCGATTATTTTGCGGCTAAAGACTATGGAAAGGACTACCTAGAAACTAACAAAAAATTAATTGCCAACCATTTACAACACGTGGTTTATGCAATTAATCAACCGGCAGCGGCAAGAGGATACCAATCTGTATTTTGGAATATCTCTTTGTATGATGAAGCTTATTTTAATAGCATGTTTAGAGATTTTGTATTTCCAGATATGAGTAAACCGCAATGGGAGAACTTAAAAAGATTACAGACATTTTTTATGAAGTGGTTTAACAAAGAGCGAAATAAAGCAGTTCTTACTTTTCCTGTTGTTACAGCTGCAATGTTAGTGAAGGAAGGAAAACCTGTAGATACAGAGTTTACCGCCATGTGTGCTCAAGAATTAAGTGAAGGCAACTCATTTTTTATTTATCAATCTGAAAACGCAGATAGTTTAGCATCTTGTTGCAGACTGCGAAGTGAAATAAGCGACAATACCTTTAGCTATTCTCTTGGAGCAGGTGGTGTGGCTACCGGATCTATTAATGTCATCACACTTAACATGAACAGACTGGTTCAGAAAGGAGCCAATATTGTATCAGAGGTTCAGAAGATACACAAATATCAAGTGGCTTATAGAACACTTATTAATGAATATGAAGCAGCTGGATTATTACCAGTGTATAAAGCTGGATTCATTTCTTTAGATAAACAATTCTTAACCATAGGTATTAACGGTATGGTTGAGGCAGCTCAAAGTCAAGGTATAAAAGTTGGAAATAATAAAGATTACAAAACCTTTGTAAACAAGCATTTAAAAGCGATTTATGATGAAAATAAACTTGCTAAAAAAAAGTATGGTTACATGTTTAATACCGAATTTGTCCCTGCCGAAAATCTAGGGATAAAGAATGCCAAATGGGATAGAGAAGATGGCTTATTTGTGCCAAGGGATTGTTATAACTCCTATTTTTATGAAGTGGAAGACAACCAAACGAACACCCTAGATAAAATAATTTTACACGGTCAAGAAATCATTAAGTATCTCGACGGTGGATCTGCACTTCATCTTAATCTGGAAGAAGCGCCCAACAAAGAAGGTTTTATAAAATTAATCCATGCTACAGCTAAAGCAGGTTGTAATTACTTCTGTTTCAATATTAAAATAACTATTTGTAATGAATGTGGGTATATAGATAAACGAACAGTATATAGCTGTAAAAAATGCGACACTAAAAATGTAGATCATGGGACTAGAGTAATAGGGTATTTAAAGCGAGTATCTAGTTTTAGTTCTGGTAGACAAAGGGAACACCAATTAAGATACTATCATATTGAGCAATTTGAAAATAACTTAGCCAGCAATAGAAATCGAATTATAACAAAACATTTTGGAGTGAACAAAATCGCATCAATTGAAAATAAAAAAATGAAGATTACGAATTGAATACTCGATTTAAGAATCAAGAATGTCAAAATCCTTTAGGGTAATCACTTTATTTGAGTTCTTAATTTCAGTGGCAAACCTAATGATTGTTTTGTCTCTAAAATCTGCCATGATTTTTTTCTTAAATGGAGATACTGTGAAGTGTACGGGGCAGGGATTGGCATCTTCGCATTTTGCTAAACCTAAAAAGCATTGGTCAAATTTTTTGACACCGTCAATACAGTCAATTATTTGCCAAACATTTTTATTGTTATTTGTTTTGGTCAAATAAAAACCGCCACGTGGACCTTTAGTAGAAGAGACTAAGTTGTTTTTAATGAGCACCTGTAGTAATTTTGCTAAAAAAGGTTTAGGGATTTCTAAATCTTCTGCTAATACTTTAGCGCCTATTTTTTTTGTATCACTAGAATACATCGCCAAGTAAAGGACAGACCTTATAGCATTTTTGCATGCACTTGATAACATCTCTTAAAAAATTTATACTCAAAGATAAGCAATGCCAAATTAAGAAAATACATAAATATAAAAAAGGCGTCACCTAAAGAAACGCCTTTTTTTAATAAATGTTGGTTCTTATTTACCCAACATCAACAATTCATTGCAAACTACTTCTGTTATGTAACGTTTTTCACCTTCTTTAGTTTCATAACCTCTAGAGGTTAGTTTACCTTCTATAGCCACCTCTTTGCCTTTAGTGACATATTTTTCAATGATTTGTGCCGTTTTACCCCAAGCTACTACATTATGCCATTGGGTGTCCGTTATTTTTTCACCACTGGCATTTTTGTGACTTTCATTTGTTGCTATGGCAAATTTCGCCAAAATTTTCCCTGATTCTAAATTGATAATTTCAGGATCGTTTCCTAAGTTTCCAATCAACTGTACTTTGTTTCTAAGCGTGTTCATAATAATTAATTTTTAATGTTAAACAGTTAATACTATCGAGTTCTTATGTTTCGACAGTGCAAATATGAAACAGCATCTTAAGTTTATTCGGTTGTTAAGTATTTAAAATCGTTTGTAAACGTTTGTAGTCGTTTGTAAACGAATATTTTGTATATTGTATGGGTATTTCTAGTATATGATTACCCAAATAATGTATAAATGAAGATTTATATTGAAACCGAAAGGTTAATATTAAGAGAAATAGTGCCCGATGATTGTGACGGTATGTTTGAGCTCGATTCAAATCCCATAGTGCACAAATATTTAGGGAACAAACCTGTAAAGACAATTGCTGATGCCATGAGTGCAATAAATTATATACGCAATCAATATGTAAATCAAGGAATAGGACGTTGGGCACTCATTGAGAAATCAACCAACGCCTTTATGGGATGGTCAGGATTGAAGCTGAATTTTGAAAAGCCTATAAATAATCATATCAATTATTATGATATCGGGTATCGGCTAATCCCTAAATACTGGGGGAAAGGTTATGCTACAGAATCGGCAATAGTCACAATGGATTTTGGATTTAACACAATGCATTTGGAAACTATAGTGGGCTTGGCTGACGTCAATAATGAGGCATCAAATACAATTCTTAAAAAAATTGGATTAAAATATATTGAAGATTTCACTTTTGAAGACCAAGAAGTGTCTTGGTACGAACTTAAAAATAAAGATTATGGAAAAGACATGTCCTGAATGTGGCACTAAAATTGTTGGTCGTATTGACAAAAAGTTTTGTTGCGATGCTTGCCGAAATTCTTATAATAACAAGTTTAACAAAGACAATAAAAATCTAATTAGGAACACCAATAATAGATTGCGTAAAAACTACAGAATTTTAGAAGCTCTCAATCCAGAACAAAAAACAAAAACCTCAAGAGCCAAACTTATAGAAAAGGGTTTTGATTTTAATTATTTCACGAGCATATACACCACAAAAAAAGGAACGGTCTATTATTTTGTATACAATCAAGGATATTTGGCCTTAGAGGGAGATTATTTTGCTTTAGTAAAAAGAGAAAGCTAACAAGGTTTTTTTGTAACATTTAAGCAAATTGCCTTACATATAAGTATACACCAAACCAGTTATCAATGTTTTATATTCTTTTAGCAACCGCACTTTTACCAATATTAATAATTGTAGCAATTATTGGCATTATTGGTTTTTCTGTGTATTTTTTTAATCCTAAAAAGGTAATCCTTAGAAAACTTTCAAAAACACCAAGCAAACCTATTGGGAGCCTAAAAACAAATGATTTTGTTAAAGTTACAGGGAAAGCCTTGCATGTTGAAGAACCCTTGATTGCACCGTTAAGCAAAAGAAAATGTATTTTTTATAGCATGACCATTCAAAAGAGAGTGAGCACCGGTAAAAGTTCACATTGGAAAACCATTATCAACGAGGAAAAAGTCCAAGATTTTTTTCTAGAAAATAGGGGAGACTATGCTATTGTAAAACCAACCCAAACACCTAAAAATTTTATTAGCTATTTAGTGAAGGACAAAAAAACATCTTCAGGGATGTTTAAGACCCCAACACCTGAGTTTGAGTCGTTGTTACGTCAATACAATATAGATACCACTAACTTCTTTGGATATAATAAATCGTTGCGTTATGCCGAAGGGGTTATTGAAATAGGAGAAATAATAACTGTTGCAGGAATTGCTATATGGAAAACCTTAAACCAACCAATACCAGAATATACCTATTCAAAAATAGCCGCATTAGAGAGTAGTGATAACCAAAAGTTAATTATCACAGATTTACCTATGCCCGATAAAAACAGACATCGATAATAGATTTACTTCCAGTTTTGTCCCTTAAGTCCTATAGCAGCTTTTAAGATATCTTTCTGGCTTATTTGACCTACAAGCTTACCATTTTCAACAATTGGAAAACGACGGCGCTTGGTCTCTAAAAACTTATTAGCAGCATCAAAAATATTCATGTTACCATCAATAGTCTCAACATTTTTAATCATTCTGGATTCTACATTGTCTTGCGCCATGGGCATATTGTAATACCTACTATCGCTAATTTGCTTTAGGCAGTCCCCTTCAGAAATAATTCCAATCAATTCTTGCTTATCGTTCACGACAGGTCCTCCAGAAATTTTGTTTTTGATTAGTATTTCAATTACTTGCTCTACCGATTGTTCTGGTTTAAAAGTAATGAGCCTTCTGGTCATATAATCCTTTACTTGTATAGGAGAACTATCAACTTCTTGTTGTCCCCTTCTAGCGCCTTGAAAACTTTTAATTCCCATAATATTTAGTTTAGTTGTGTTTTAAAGTTACTTATTTTTAGTGATTTAGCCTAAATATTAATTTTTATAATATGTAATGCACCTGATTCAGAGGCTATATTTATATAAAAAATAGCATTAAATTTTTATTGTTAGAAAAGATAAATCTAAAACAATAAGACTTGTATTAATAGGCTTCTTAAAGTAATAAGAAGCTCTAGATTTGAAAATAATTAACACCATATTAATAGTTTACAAGTCATAATTTTTTAGTTTTGGCGAAATTAAATAAGAGACAAATGAAAAAGTTATTAGGAATATTGGTTTTTGTTTTTGCATCGCAGATTAATGCACAAGATAATAATGCCTTGTTAAAGCATTATCAAGCCTTTTATAAGCAAATGAAAACACAAGGTGATGTACAAGGCGTTATAAATGCATTGACCCATATTAATGTGTTATCACCTAATAAAGCAAGGTTGGACACACTTGCCATTATTTATATGAACAATGGTAATCACGCCCAAGCCTTAAATACTATTGGCATAGAAAAAAATGCTGATGACTCTGATATAGCCCTAGAAGTTAAGGCACTGTCATTACAAGCCTTAAATCAACCAGCTAGAGCATTAGAGCATTTTGAAGAAATGTATAAACGTAAACCTAATGTACAGGTAGCCTATGAAATGGCCGACTTAAAGATTCAGCTAAAAGACTTTACTGGTGCATCGGTAAATATTACCTATGGCATGGCTAATGCAAAAGACGATATGATGCGAACCTATTACGAGTCTCAAAGACCATATCAAGTACCAATAAAAGCAGGATTTATATATTTAAAAGGGTTGGTTAAATTTCAAGAAAATAATGAAACTAACTTAGATGCGGCTATTGCTCTTTTTGATGAAGCATTGGCAGTTGCGCCTAACTTTGGCTTGGCAAAATTAAGTAAAGATGCATTGGTGAATAGAAAAACCCAGCCAAAGCAAGATTAAGCCTTACGTCATTACGAGCATAGCGAAGCAATCTGTTTCTTGGCATCGTCATTCCGAGCGATAGCGCGGGAATCTCATTAATGATATGTAAAACACCATTAATGAGATTGCCATACTTCGACTGCGCTCAGTGCAGGCTATCTCCGTTCCTCACAACAACCTAACAAATAAACAATTCAACAGTTAAACAAATTAACCCCAAACACCCAATGGGTAATCCTAATACTACTTATTAATTCGGTTTAAAACAATAATATTGCGTTTGACAGAAAAATCAACATTTCATCTAATTATTTTGTACATTTACGCTACTTATAAGCACATTCTTACGTAAAAGAACATTTTTATATAGGGTATGTGCGTTTTAAAAGGTTGATTAATAGCAAACATATCAGCCACAATTCTACCACATAACAAGCTTGTTTCATGTTTGGTTTTAACTAAAAACCATGCTGTATGCGCAACTTTACAATGTATCCAACCAAAAAACTTTTCATTTTACTAATTACCCTTATTATAACAACATTGTCTTTTGGACAAACTATTATATTATTTGAAGACTTCGAAGACGCGACCCTGACATACACGACCAATGTTGCGGACGACTTGAGCGACATTGCCAACGAGAATTACTTCGGTCGGATTGACTCAGGAGTCACCGTGCCATTAGATATCGCATACACAAATGTCCAAGGAAGCGGCTACTACGGAGCACAGGACACGGACAGTGCAAATAGTGGCAACATCGATATCGTGACGCTGGAATGGACTGGTATCGACATATCAGACTTTACGGCATTAGACCTATCGTTTTTTGTCGCTGAAGATGACGCTACAGATGGCAATGAAGACTGGGATATCACGTCATCAGTTAGGCTTACAGTACAGGTTGACGGTGGTGGATTCTTCCCAATCTTTGCAATTGAATCCTCCTCTGGTTCAGACAACAATAAAGAAGCCCGTGTTGACACCGACTTCGACGGTATTGGCGATGGTGCTTTAATCACTGATATATTTACCCAGTACAGCTCGGCAATTGCGGACGGGGCTGTCCTCGATATTCGCTTGACCATCGAGGACCTTGATACGGGTGATGAAGATATAGCCATAGACAATATTCGGGTAATCGGTACACCTTCAACTAAGGTTACAGTTGATAAACGTCTTGATGCAATTGGTGGAGACGCAGATTTCGCTTTTGACTTCGTGCTAAACGACGGATTAACGGATACAAACTTCAGCCTGAGTGCAAACGATCCAGCGCAGGAGTTTACACTAGCACCGGGCACCTATACACTTGTTGAAGCTAACCTCCCAGCCAACTGGATATTTAACTCCTTTGAAGTTAGTGGGGCAGACTATGACTTCGCTCTAATTAATGGTGTAGCTGTTGGTGCTGAG
>Ga0316189_10006592_pt1 | contig 11057 bp, 11 predicted proteins | sample LowCovwburrow_MG_FD_204930 | JGI IMG/M metagenome (GOLD analysis project Ga0316189, IMG submission 204930) | Coastal sediment microbial communities from Maine, United States - Lowes Cove worm burrow | ecosystem: Environmental > Aquatic > Marine > Coastal > Sediment | place: USA: Maine... | reverse complement strand
GCGACTATAATTATTCAGTCATTTTCTATTGAGATTTAATATTTTATTCACCGCAGAGCCGCAAAGTGCGCAGAGAATATTAGTTTTATGTTTGCCATTGAAAGGACTGCAAACATAAAGGACGATCCGCCCCAAACGCAAGAACTTACATATACATGACGGAGTGAAAATTGTAGGCGATCCTATTGTTCGAAGGGCCTGTGTTTTTTTAAATTTTCTGGCCTAGCTCGCAGCCCGCTGCTTTTTAGCGGGCTCAGCAGAAAGTTAAAAGAAAAGTCTCTCTGCGATCTCTGCGACTCGAGCGAAGCCCCGCGGAACGGGATGCAAGCACGGGCGGTGAATCCATCTTTCATTGACATCTTGAGACAGTTTGGATATGTACAGCGCGTTAAAAAATACAGTTACCCGAAGGAAGGAAATTTGAATGGATAAACCCGAAAATTTGGCCAAAATAGATCCGGTGAGGCTTGGCCCCGACAGTAAGTTTCAATTTAAATGCCATAAAGGTGTTAAATGCTTCAACCAGTGTTGCAGAGATATCAATATTATCCTGACGCCTTTAGACATCATAAAATTAAAAACCCGTATGGGAATTTCATCGGAGGAATTTCTGGCGCTTTATACCGAACCGCAGATTCTAGAAAAAACCGATCTGCCGGTTGTGACGCTAAAACTTCTGGATGAAGAAGGGTCCGACTCCGACCGTAAGGCATGTCCTTTTGTGCGGGAAGATGGCTGTCTGGTTTACGAGGACCGGCCGACAACCTGTCGCTATTATCCTTTAGGTGTTGCTTCTTTGAGCCACAAAGATAATACGGGTGAGGATGAGTTTTATTTTTTTGTACATGAGCCCCATTGCCTTGGCTTTGAAGAGGAAAAGAATTGGACGGTTTCGCAATGGCGCCGGGATCAAGGGGTGGATGTGCATGACCAAATCAATGCCGAATGGACGGACCTGCTGGTCAGGAAGCGCTCTTTTCCACCGAACATGCAGTTGACCGAACAAACCAAGAAAATGTTCTTTTTAGTCAGCTACAACATCGATAAGTTTCGGGAATTCGTTTTTGAAAGCTCTTTTTTGGACCGCTATTCAGTTGACGGCGCCACCCTGGAGAAGATTAAGGCCGATGAAATTGATTTGCTTAAATTCGGGCTCAAGTGGTTAAAATGGCTGCTGTTTAAAGAAGGAGACTATGAATTGAAAATTGACGAATGACGATTGAATATTTAAAGTAAAACTAATAACTCTCGTAATACAATCCCTCCCAGTTTTGCGGATTTTCCAATCGCTGCCCGATGTCGACATTGAAGAAATCGGCGACCGGCTGCAGGATTTCGGGCGCGTTCGCATGGACTTTGCGGGCTGCTGCAAGAACCACATTGACGCCATTTTGGGTTAATTTACCCAGCGGCGGCCGGCATCCACCGGCGGGCATTCCCAGAATCGACATTAAGGCCTTGTAAGCCACCGGGTTTCTGGCCCGGCAGACGACCTCCCCGAATGGGGTTTTTTCGGTGGTTTTAACTGTAACCAGGTTGAAAAGGGGCTCCAGTTTCAGCATCAATGTTTTTGCTTCAGTCTGATTTCCGCTGTTGAGAAGCCGAACCATTTCGCTAACGGCCGCGGGTGCCACGTTGGAGGCGACGGAGATCACGCCGGCGGCATTGATTGCGGGATCGGTCATCATTTCATAGGTCATACCATCATCACCGGACATGATGCTGTATTCCGGTCCGCAGCACTCACGGGTTCGTCGCATGTTAGCCGGATCCGCCGTGGCTTCTTTAACGGCGCAGACATTGGGGTGTGCCTGGTAGAGCAGCGCAAGATCTTCCGGCAACATTTGCGCACCGGTTCGGCCCGGTATGACATAGGGTATAACGTCGAGATCGGGAAAAGCCGCGGCAATCGGTGCCACATATTCACGTCGGATTTCAAGGGAACTCGGCCCATTGTAATAGGGATCCACCAGCAAAACCGCGTCGGCACCGACCTTAACGGCATGTTTTGTGCCTGCAAGGGATTCTGCGGTGTTGTTACTGCCGGTGCCGGCAATGCAGACGCATTGGTTTTTTGTGTTATTCGCAACGGCTTCAATTACTCTGTTATGTTCATCCCAGTTCAGCACCGGGCTTTCACCGGTGGTTCCGACGGCCAGAATGCCTGTGATCCCGTTTTGGATCTGAAAGGCCACAAGTTTTTCCAAGCCTTCATAATCAACGGCGCCATTTTTATACGGTGTCGTAATTGCTGTGTAGGATCCTGGATTCATAATTATCCCCGCACTTGTAACTAAATGTTGTTTTCTTTTAAAAAACGCTGTATATAGCACACTTTTTTCTATACTAAATAAAACGGTAGATAAAAGGCCATCTGATGTCAAGCAAAAAGATCATTTTTGACAAAATCAGGAATCTTGCAGGCCGAATATCATTAACTCGGCGAGATATTTCAAAGGAATATATATCATGACGAAAGCTAAAACCGCGGAAGAATATATTGCTCAACAACGCTCATTCATCGCTCAAAATCCGGAATGCGGAAATTCACATTATAACCTGGCGGTTGCACTCCTGGGCCAGCAAAAGTATGATGAGGCTGAAAATGAACTGCATGAAGCCCTTGATTGCAGCGCCAACATGGCCGAAGCTTATGTGTTGCTCGGTGGGATTGCTCTGCAGCGCGGTGAGCTGGAGGACTGTCTGAAATATAACAAAATGGCTGTCAAGGCCAGACCGGGCCTTTCGGAAGGTTATGGAAACATCGGATTTGTGGAGCTTCAAAGAGGAAATATCGATGAAGCCATTAAGAATCTGGAAAAGGCAACCCAATTTAACTTTAGATACATTCAGGCATTTAATAATTTAGCCAATGCCTATCTGATGAAGGGCCTCATTGAAGACAGTATTGAAAACAGTTTAAAGGCCATTAAACTCAATGCGGATTTTGCGCCGGCCCACAATAACCTGGCCATCGCCTACCTGGAAAAAGGGGAGTATGATCTGGCTGCCGAACATGCCGATAAAGCGGTGAAGCTGGGATATGATGTAGCCCCCGAAATACTGAAAGAGATTGATGGGTACAGGAAATGACAGCAGACAGATGACAGAGAATTGAATGGGGAATTGAAAATGCGGAATGCGGAAACCAGTGACCAGAAAGCAGAGGACAGAGGGCAGAGAACAGGTGAAGGATGACAGAGGTCGGATGTTGATGAAAAAAATGCGGATTGTACAATTCCTTACTTCTGATTTCTGACCTCTGAAATCTGTCTTCTGACCCCTGACTTCCGACCTCTGATTTCTGAGTCCCGTCCTCTGAGTTCCGACCCCTGATTTCTGAAAATGCCATGCCTTATACACCGCAATTTTCCTATTTTATTTCCCCCGCTGAAACTCCTGTAACCCAAAATAGTGCTGTCTGGCGGCTACCCTTACCTTTGTCACGCCATTTTTCCGGAGAAAATGCCGCAAACTCCCTGCGCCATGGAGAATATTTCCACGCTCTACGTACCTTTTTTGAAAATGATGAGTGCGGGATGATTTGCCGGGCGCTCAGCCGGCGCCTGGAGCAGAATGTGAAACCCCAGGACATCCGGGAAATCCACATCTGCCTTGAAAAGCACGGAGAATTCTACCATCCGGCCCGCGTAGAAGTGCTTGCCCGTCATCAAAAGATTGCTTTTGTACTTAATGTGGCCGTGTCTGAGACGGGCATCGAGGCCATTAAAAAGGAATATCAGTGTTTAACAAAGCTGAATGATGAATTTCGGCTTAGCTTTTTACCGGAGGTCTACGGCTTGGGTGAGGTTGAGTCTAGGGGAGATCGCAAAATCCGGATGTTTTTGGGCGACTGGTTTGAAGGTTACAACGAATTTCATGTTGCCAGAGACTCCTCGGATAAAAAAATCAAAATTCTGGTCTGGGACGACCGGCGGAGTCGTTTTTTTCTGTCGTTGGAACAAGCGGCGGATCTTTACCGCCAGGCGGCCAGGATTTTAACTTATTATTATAACGTCGAATCTTTCGAGCAGATCTTTTCCTGGCATCATGGGGCCGGTGATTTTGTTGTCAAAATCGACACTGCCGATCTTGATCTAAAGCTGATCAGCGCCCGTGGCTATGCACCGCTTTTTACAAGTTTAGGCCACCTCAAAAACGGTGAAAAGAACGTCGAGCTGATATTGCAGGCTTTGTTGATTTTCTTTTTAAATCTTTGCCTCCGTATGCGGCTGGACCGCAATGATGGCGTCGGAGATATTGTCTGGGCGGATGGACTGGCCGTGCAAAGTACACTGGCTGGATTTTTTGAGGGTCTGGCCCTGAAACCGCCGGTTGCATCGATGCCTGATTCTCTTGATAACTGTTTCCGGTATTATTTGTCGGTCTGCACCGAAGCGGATTTATATGAGCTGAGCGACGCCGTGGTTAAAACATTTAATCGGCGCGCGCCCGAGGTGCGGGTCGTAAAGCACCATCTAAAAGCGCATGTTGAGGAGTTAAACCGAATCATCGGACAGGTGCTTTGATAATAAATATTTTACGGAACTAGGATCAATAAAAATCTAATTTTAAGGTTGTCAGGAGTTCTTGAAAGTCTCGGCCTTGGAGTATTGGAGTGTTGAAAAACAAGACGTCAATCCTTTCGTCATTACTCCAATACTCCAATACTCCGAAATTAATCGAAATTGAAAGCTACCACGATGGATTACCTAATTTTGGACGATAGCGCTACAACATCGGGTGTCTCTTTCTTTTTTATCCGCAAGATAAGGTGGGTTTTGCAATCTTTAATTTTTTTAACCTCTTAACTCTACGAAATCGTGGTTTTTTATTGACAAGACCGGAGATAAATTTTATATCTGCTCCTTGATTTAAAAAATGGGAATTTTTTAATAATATTGAATATTAAATCCATACTAAAAAGGTCGAGAGGAGGTGACACTGGCAATACCCCGAATTGAAATTTTTTTTACGTTACAGGTGAAAATATTAACTAAATGGAGGTAAATAATGGCAAAACACGAAACCCCTTTGTTGGACCAGCTTGAAAGCGGGCCGTGGCCGAGCTTTGTGTCTGATCTCAAGCAACAGGCCGAAGTGAGGGCCAAAAATGAGGCCAACGTAGAATTCCAGATTCCCCAGGATGTCGTCGAAGATCTTATCGGGGTTCTGGAACTTTCTTACAAGCATGGCCGCACCCACTGGAAGCACGGCGGTATCGTCGGTGTCTTCGGCTATGGCGGCGGTGTTATCGGCCGCTATTGCGATCAGCCGGAACAGTTTCCGGGCGTGGCGCACTTCCACACCATGCGGGTCAACCAGCCCAGTGGAAAATTTTATACGGCCGAATACCTGCGCCAGCTATGTGATCTGTGGGATTTCCGAGGCAGCGGTGTCACCAACATGCACGGGTCCACCGGCGACATCATTTTTCTTGGAACCACCACCCCCCAGTTGGAAGAAATCTTCTATGAGATGACCCATACCTACAACCAGGATCTGGGCGGATCCGGTTCCAACCTGCGGACGCCTTCCGACTGTATCGGTTCGGCCCGCTGCGAATATGCCTGCTATGATACCCACGCGCTCTGCTATCATCTGACCCAGGAGTACCAGGACGAGCTCCACCGGCCGGCATTTCCTTATAAATTTAAATTCAAGTTCGATGGCTGTCCGAACTGCTGTGTGGCATCCATCGCCCGGGCGGACATGTCTTATATCGGAACCTGGCGAGATGATATCCCCGTCGACCAGGAAGCCGTTCAGGCCTATATCGGCGGCGAAATACCGCCCAATGGCGGTGCCCACTCCGGTCGCGACTGGGGTCCCTTTGATATCCAAAAAGAGGTCATCGATCTGTGCCCCACCGATTGTATGTGGATGGAAGACAACAAACTGATGATCGATAACAAAGAGTGCAACCGCTGCATGCACTGCATCAATGTCATGCCCAGAGCTCTGAGGATCGGAGAGGACAGAGGTCTTTCGATCCTGGTCGGCGCCAAAGCCCCGATTCTCGACGGCGCCCAGATGGGCTCCATGCTGGTTCCCTTCGTTAAAGCCGAGGAACCCTATGATGAAATCAAAGAGATCATTGAGGGCATCTGGGATTGGTGGATGGAAGAAGGCAAGAACCGGGAACGTCTCGGTGAACTCATGAAGCGTCAGGGCTTCCAGAAGTTACTTGAGGCTACCGGACTAAAGCCCGATCCGCGGATGGTTTCCGAACCCAGATCCAACCCCTACATTTTCTGGAAAGAAGAGGAAGTCGAGGGCGGTTGGACGCGTGATATCAACGAATTCAGAAAACATCATCAGAGATAGGGGGGAAAAAACATGGCATTTGTATCATCAGGTTACAATCCTGACAAACCGATGGAAAACCGTATCTCGGATATCGGTCCGAGGAAGTTTGACGAATTTTATCCGCCGGTAATTGCTAAGAATAAAGGTACCTGGCTGTACCACGAATATATCCAACCCGGCGTTTACTATCACACGGCCAAATCCGGCGACAAGGTTTTCACGGTAAGGGTCGGCGGCGCCCGGCTGATGAGCACCACCCACATCCGTGAAATCTGCGAAATTGCCGAAAAGCATTGTGACGGGTATATGCGGTTCACCACCCGCAACAACATCGAATTTCTGGTGGACAGTGAAGACAAAGTGAAACCGCTCATAGAGGACCTTGAAAGCCGCAAGTTTGCGGGCGGCAGCTTTAAATTTCCGGTGGGCGGCACCGGCGCTGGAATTACCAACATTATTCACACCCAGGGCTGGATCCACTGCCATACCCCGGCCACGGATGCATCCGGCCCGGTGAAGGCCACCATGGATGTGCTCTTTGATGATTTCAAGGATCACAGGCTGCCGGCGCATCTGCGGGTCTCTCTGGCCTGCTGCCTGAATATGTGCGGCGCGGTGCACTGCTCGGATATCGCCATTTTGGGGTATCACCGCAAACCGCCGCTGCTGGACCATGAATACCTGGACAAGATGTGCGAGATCCCACTGGCGATTGCGGCTTGTCCGACAGCGGCCATCAGACCGAGCAAGATCGAATTTGAAGGGCAGAAGGTCAACAGCGTGGCCGTCAAGGAAGATCGTTGCATGTTTTGCGGCAACTGTTACACCATGTGTCCGTCCATGCCGCTGGCCGATACCGAAGGCGACGGCATCGTCATCATGGCCGGTGGTAAAGTGTCCAACCGGATCAGCCCGCCGAAGTTTTCCAAGGTGGTGGTGGCCTTCATCCCCAACGAAGCGCCGCGCTGGCCCAGGACCACGGCAACCATCAAGCAAATAATTGAGGCCTATGCCAAAGATGCCAACAAATACGAGCGTCTGGGCGAGTGGGCGGAGCGAATCGGATGGGAGCGGTTCTTTGAAAAATGTGAGCTGGAATTCACCCATCATTTGATTGATGATTTCCGTGATCCGGCCTACTTTACATGGCGCCAAACCTCTCAATTCAAGTTCTAATCATTTAAATAGCCGGCGGGGGACGCTCCCGAGCGCCTCCGCCGACTGTCACCCCAAAGAGGCTAACTTATGGAATACGAGGAAGCAAAACAGAAAATTATTGAGGGATTACAAAAAAAACAAAAAACAAAATCCAAGTTTTATTTTAACGATTTGTCCAAAATTCTTGAATTAAAACCACGGGAAGCCAAGAAGCTGGTCAATAAATTGGTGGTGGATGGCGTTCTCGAGTACTGGTCCAGCGGCAGCACATCCATGTACGGTCTTACAGGTACCGGCAAGCAGGCGGGTGCAGAACACGAAGAATAGCCGCTATTTTTCCACCCAGGCCGTATTCATTTGATTTTTAAACAGGAATCAATGCAGCCAGATGGAATGGAAATTCCCCGAATAATCATTGCCGCCCTGCGCGGCGGTTCGGGAAAGACCATACTTTCCATCGCAATCATTGCGGCCTTGGGCAAGCTCGGTAAATCCATCGCACCTTTCAAAAAAGGTCCGGACTATATTGATGCGGGCTGGCTGGCCCTAGCGGCCGGCCGACCCTGCTATAATCTTGACTCTTTTCTTTTAAGCCAAAAAGACAATCTTCAGTCTTTTCTGCATCATTCTTCAGATTGCAGTATCTCTGTCATCGAGGGCAACCGCGGTCTTTATGACGGTATCGACATTGAGGGCAGTACCAGTACGGCAGAGCTCGCCAAGCTGCTCCGGTGTCCGGTGGTGCTGTGTGTTGATTGCACCAAGATCACCCGCACCATGGCTGCGGTGGTGATGGGATGTTCTATGTTTGATCCGGATGTCATGATCAAAGGCGTGATCCTAAACCGCGTCGCCAACCGGCGACACGAAAAAAAATTGCGCGACAGCATCGAGCACTACTGTGGTATACCGGTGCTTGGCGCCATCCCCAAACTTGACCAGCAGCATTTCCCCGAACGCCATCTGGGGCTGGTACCCACGCCAGAACATGATTGGGCCACTGATTCCATTGAAGCGATCGCAAAAATCGCCGAGCAGCATCTTGACCTGGGTGCCATTTTGGAAATTTCCCAACAAGCGCCTGGGTTGGTGACAGAATTCGGAATTCGGAATTCGGAATGGGGAATGGGGAATGGGGAAACCAGAGGATTGAATGTGGAAGGGGGATCTCGGAATGCGGAAGGCGGAATGGGGAATGCGGAAACCAGGGAGCTGAAGCCAGAAAACCAATTCCTTTATCGAGAATCGAGAATCCAGCATCGAGTATCAAGTGTTAATCGCGCAGAGACCAGCGACCAGCATCCAGCATCCAATATCGAGAAACCAGCTCCCAGAATTGGCATTATCCGGGATTCGGCCTTTCAGTTTTATTATCCGGAGAATATCGAGGCGCTCTCCGACGGGGGTGCCGAGGTCGTTTTTATCAGCCCACTGAAAGACCGCGAACTGCTTGAACTGGATGCCCTTTACATCGGCGGCGGTTTTCCCGAAACCCATGCCGAACAATTAGCAGACAATAAACGCTTCAGCCGGCAATTGAAGGCCTTGGCCGATGACGGTTTCCCGATCTACGCCGAATGCGGCGGTTTGATGTATCTGGGGGAAAAACTGGTGTTGAAGGCTAACGCCTATCCCATGGTCGGTATCTTTCCGGTGGCATTTGATTTTTATAAGAAGCCCCAGGGTCATGGCTACACCATCGTTACTGTCGAGGGTGAAAACCCCTACTACGATGTCGGCACCGAAATCAGAGGACATGAGTTTCATTACTCGCGGGTGTCGAATTGGGCCGGCTGTCAAAATGACCTGGTTTTTCATATGAAACGGGGTGTGGGCATCCATAAAGATCGAGATGGAATTGTATATAAGAATGTCCTGGCCACCTACACCCATGTGCATGCGCTGGGTACCCCCGGATGGGCCGGGGCTTTGATCCGCAATGCCGTTAAATTTAAAAATTCCCGGAAATGATTTCTTGCGACCGACAGACGTCCAAACAATTTTCACCGATGTGACTGCAACAATTGCATCATCGCCCGCCAAAATAACACCTTCCGCTCTGAAGAAACTAATATTTGAAAGGTACGGACTCAATAAAAAGCAGATCAAATTCGTGATCAGAGAATTGGTTAATTCCGGCGCGCTCACCTATACCTATGAATTCGGCTGCACATTCCTGGAACGATCCTTCACCAAACATGTTCGCATTTCAAGGTATGTGGTCCTCACCCCCCCGGGTCATCCCTACCGCACCAAAGCCAAAGATGTGTTGGTTCAAATAAAGCCCGGGGCCGCCTTCGGTATCGGAAATCATCCCAGCACCCGTCTGGCGATCAAAGCAATTGAATTTGTGCTCCTGGGCGATCAGGCCCTTGATAAACGCAAAGACAGCACTGTTCTGGATATCGGGACCGGATCGGGCGTCCTGATTCTCACCGCAGTGCTCGGCGGTATGGATGGCGGCCTTGGAATTGACATCGATTCCTGTGCCCGGGTGGAAGCAGCTGCAAACGTAAAAGTCAACGGCCTTGAAAATCGGATCATGATATCAGGTCAAGCCCTGGAAACGATTGATCAACGGTTTTCCATGGTTTTGGCAAATCTGCGCTATCCCAGTCTGAAAAAGCTGTTTGCCAGGCTGACTGAGATTACCGATAAGAGAGGAACCCTCATTCTGGCAGGTATAAGGAATGGCGAAATGGATGATTTACTGGAAGTTTACACCAAGACCCATTTTAGATGCTTGTGGACGGTCAGTGAGCTCGGCTGGGCGGGGATGGTTTTACAAAAAGTAGGGTGACCATAAAAATCATTTAGCGCTTTTCTTTGCAAAATTACCAACAAAAAAAGGGGCACGCATCATGAAGACGTTACCCCTTTTGACATCATTTGCTAAATTTTGCTGACATAATTACTTTGTTTTCGGATGGCACTTGGCGCAGGTGGTCGGAGCTTTTTTAGGTTTATACTTTTTATTGAACTTTTTGTGGCATCCCTTGCAGTTTGCATGCAGCGCCTCGGCATGATAGTCTTTAATCTTTTCTTTTTTGGAAAGCTTTTTCTTCGCTTTTTTACCTTTGGGCGCTTCACCCGGTATTTTGTGGCATTCGATGCACTTTTGAACATCGTTTCCGTCTTCTAGTTTAGTAAGCGGTTTGCCCTCTTTATCGTGGTGACACTCCCCACATTTGCTGGAATAAAATTCCGGATACGCTTTAGAGTAATCGTCCCAGTGTTTTTTGTGTTCGAATTCGACAACGCCTTTTTTATGCGTTTCATAGGCCGGGTCTTGTAATGGAATCACTTCAGGCGCTGATTTCGCATAAATGGCCGCACTTAAAAATAAAACAGCAACTCCGATAATCACTAGGGTTATTAAATGCTTTTTAATCATATCCCTCTCGCCCCCTCCTTTATCGCATTCAGTTTTTCTGCCCTGTTTAATTATTCAATAATTATTGATACTAAATTATCAGTTCAATGCAATTATGTCAATGGCAAAATTTAAAATGTTAATAAATCTAACCATTTGATATAATATAATTTTTCACCCTATGAAGTAAGGTTCCAGCCTGTGCATTTTAGTCTGC
>Ga0316189_10006591_pt1 | contig 11058 bp, 9 predicted proteins | sample LowCovwburrow_MG_FD_204930 | JGI IMG/M metagenome (GOLD analysis project Ga0316189, IMG submission 204930) | Coastal sediment microbial communities from Maine, United States - Lowes Cove worm burrow | ecosystem: Environmental > Aquatic > Marine > Coastal > Sediment | place: USA: Maine... | reverse complement strand
ACGAGTTCCTGGCCAACGAAGAAGTCACACGACTGTATACAACCCCGGGGGAAGCAAAACCGCCATTGAGCGGGGTCGAAAAGTTGGCCCTTCATAATTGAGTGCGAGTTGGTGCGCCCGTGCAAGAATGGTTGGCCGAATTCTTTTTACAGTGAACGTAAAGTAAAAGCCGAAACCGCCCATGAAGTGGCGCTGTTCCGATGTCGGCTTGCGGCGCAAGACATCGCGCAGGTAGCTGGCGCTGGTCTGCTGTGGTTCGGCGCTCTGCCTTTATTTTTATTTCCTCTCGGACGGCCTCCTGCCAGCCCAGCAAGGGCACGTCTTTTGGCAGGGGTTGCTGCAAATGGGGCAAGGGCGCAGGTTGGAAGCTGTAACCGCCCAGACCTTCTAAGCCGAACCGGGGCAGCGCCTTTAACTTGAAACCCATCAGGTGGGAGCCGAAATGACGCGAGGAACGTTCGAATAATAATCGGTAATAGGCGTTCGGGTTCTCTGGTGAGGGTTGAAAATCAGCGAGTGAGCAAATCTCCAGTTGACCGTTGGCAAAGGCAAGTCGTGCGGGGTGAAAAAGCGAGATTGGTGACCGGTCCCCCGCTGCTGAAGGTGATCAGGTTTTTTCCCGTTTGCGTTTCCCAGAATGATCAGCGGTGGCCAGAGCCAGTATGGGGCCATCGGGACTGTAGGCAATGCGGGTTATCGAAACGGCGGCAGGACTGGTCTAGAGCAGACTTGCCGCACGTTTGACCTTGGGATCGTAAAAGTGGCCGAGAGGGGCGGGTGATGTCTTGTTCTGGGGAAGGTCGCGGGACAAAGCGGCCAAAGCGTAGCGCCAGGCGAATTCCGCATGATCCTGATTGGCGACCAGACCGGCCTTCTCCTCAAGGGTCATGGCCAGATTGTAGTTGGCCTGTTCGCCCCTGTGGTTGTTGCTTACAGCCAGCAGATCAAGGCGAGCGGTTCGGCGTCGGGTATCCTCGGTGCCCTCGCCAGGGTGGATCAGACACAGGGTGAACATTTTGCGCAAGGTGAGTTGACTGGCCGGATCGAGGCGTTCTTCAACCGTTTCGCGTTCGGCCTCGTGGTACCACAGCAAGGCGTCATGCGTTTGACGTGTCTGGCGGGTTTTGGGCTGGAAGTTAGAACGCCGAGTTTTTCGGTCAGGGCTGGCTGGTCACGGGAGACCTCCGCGATCAGGTGATAGCCTTTCTTGGGAATGGTGGCTATAAAACGTGGTTGGCCGGCCTCGTCGCCCAATGCCTTGCGTCGTTGGCCCAGGCTCCAGGTCAACGAGGAGTTGCTGGTGATGGTGCCTTCCCAGACGATTTCGCGCAGCTGTTCCCGGCTGAGCACCTGCTGGAAGTGAATCGGCAAAGCAGAGCAGTAGGGCCATGACCCGCAGTTCTAATTCACGGATTTCACCCTCGCAGGAGATGCGGTTAAGCGGGGGCTCTACCAACCAGTAACCTACCCGGAGAGGGGCGTCTTCGCTCATCTGCCTTTTCGGAGCCGCATGGGTTTGTGAATAATGTCTGGGCCACTTTGCTCAGCGATCAGCCTGTTCTCTTGTCTTCGTTCGTGATCCCGGTCCGGTATGGCGTCTATTTTTTCCAAGGCGGCGATATAGGCTTCGGGGAAGTCGTTTTGCCTGGCGCCGGCTACGACGAAGTGTTTGTACCAATGGTAGGGCTTCATTTCAGGATCGATGTAGGCGTCTTGAACCACATAGGTAAAAACCGATAAGCACGTTCCTTCCTGTGTTACCTGGACCTGCTTGATTTCGTAGCCGGAACCCACGCCTTCTATCTGGTCAAGTTTGTCCTTGCCCGATGGGTCCAACCCGTAGACAACCCCATGAATCTGGTCTTTGGGATCACCGGTATAAAAGGCATCGCACTTACCGGAATCGTCTGTTCCAATTTTGTGGAACATGAGGCGATGTGCGTTGAGTGTGGCCACAGTGATCACGCGCAGCGTAGAGACTCGGGCGCGCAAACGGCTGTGCAACAGATTGGAACCATAGGCAAAGTACTTCAACACCCAACGACCTCTGAAAGAATATACATTAACACAAGCCAGAGAACGGAACAAATAGCCAAAAACACCGAGCTAATTGCTGGCTTGGTTCATTTTGGCACGAGCGGGGCTGGAATTTGTTTTGGGTTGAACCTCTTCCAAAACCAATGCAACGATCATCACATCCACCCATTCCCCATTCCTAAAACCAACCTGTGGCTGGATGCCGATTTGTTTGAAACCCATTTTGGAAAGCATGGAGAGGCTGGATTTGTTGTTAACCCAGACCTTGCCATGCACGTGGTGATAACCGATCTTATTGCATCGGTCAATGACAGCTTGGAGTAGAAGTGGCCCTATGCCATTTCCGGTTAATCCGTCCCGAATAAAGAGTCCGATTTCGCATGTGAAACGATAACCAGCCCGGTCACTATAGGTTCGGATTGTGCCCCAGCCATTGATTTGATCTTGATCTTCGAGCACCAACATGGCTTCACGCGGTCTTAAATTTGTGATCCTTGAGGCCATCGTAGCGACCGTATATGAGTCCGTTTCCATGGTCCATTTACCAAGACGAATATAATGGTTGTAGAGACTGGCGATCGCTTTACTGTCTTCGACGTTTGCATCGCGAATGATCATACATTGGCCTCCGCTTCCGGGAAATGAAAATTTGGGGCATCCCGAATGCTCGAAGGGATTCTAACATAAAGTGGCATAAGTGTAAGTCCTGGGTCTTTTCGATTCTCGGCAGAGAGGCCCTGTTTGGGCAGTCCGGATTGCGGGTCGGCCAAGGCTCCTATTCCGGATTTCTAAAGCGAAGTGTCATAGAATAAGGATGCCAATACATGGCGGAGTACGTTCCTTTTTCTGGTTTCCCCATGGAGACTGATGCGGCCAAACTTAGCACACTGTTGTCGAAATGGGCCGAATTACATGGGCGAGTCAAGCACATACGGCTTATAATACCGGGCGAAGGGTTTCGGGCAAGGGAGGCTGTAGTGAAGCAACGCGTGGTGATTACAGGGGGCGGTGGACTTTGCCCCATTGGCAAGAGCTGGGAAGAGATACGCGACAATTTGCACAACAAGGTTTCGGGGATCTCAGTGAATGACTCTCTGGCTGAAGTGACTGGTATGAACACCCGTTTGGTGGCCGCAGTCCCCGACTTCGTTCGGCCCGCTCATTACCCGCGCCGAAAGGTGCGCTCCATGGGCCGAACCGCGCTGCTGGCGACCCGTGCAACCGAGTTGGCTCTGCAAGAAGCCGGTCTCATCGGCAGCGATCTGGCCGCTGGCGGGCGCATGGGCATTGCCTATGGATCGACCACCGGCTCGCCACCCGCCATCGAGACCTACGCTCGGCACATTGGCGTGGAAAACAGCTTGCATGGTATTACAGCAGCCCAATTCGTTAAATTGATGAGCCATACCTGTGCGGCCAACCTGGCCCAATTTTTTGAGATCATGGGTCGCCTTATTCCCACCTGTTCGGCCTGTACCTCGGGTAGCCAGGGCATTGGCTTTGCCTATGAAGCCGTCAAATGGGGCCTCCAGGATGTGATGATTGCCGGTGGTTCTGAGGAACTCCACGTGATCTGCACCGCCGTCTTTGATATCATGAACGCTACTTCAACCCGGAACGACGACCCCCTATCCACCCCTCGCCCTTTCGATACGAATCGCGATGGACTGGTGGTCGGAGAAGGGGCGGCAACCCTGATCGTGGAAGAGTTGGAACACGCCCGGCGACGCGGCGCACCGATTCTTGCGGAGGTGGTGGGTTTTGCCACCAACAGCGATGGCCGTCACATTGTGAATCCCTGTCGGGAGGACATTGCCCGGGTCCAACGGGAAGCTTTGGCAGACGCTGGCCTGGCCCCTTCTGATATTGGCTACATCAACGCCCACGGCACGGCTACAGAAGTGGGCGATATCGCCGAATCTCAGGGTACGGCCGATGTTTTCGGTACCGATATTGCCATCAGTTCTCTTAAGAGTTACATGGGGCACACCCTGGGGGCTTGTGGTGCCCTAGAGGCTTGGATCTCGATTTTGATGCTGAAGGAAGGCTGGTTGGCACCTACCATCAACCTGGAAAACCCAGATCCTCTTTGCGCACCTTTGGATTACATAACGGAGGTGCGAGAAACCGACATGCAATATATGATGTCCAACAACTTTGCCTTCGGTGGGGTGAATACGTCGCTGATTTTCAAACGGGTCTGATCAGCGCAGAATGGCAAAGAGGGTCGCCAGTTTGGTTTCGCCAGTGTCCTTACACTCAGGCAGGTATTCGGCCAATTCAGGGAAGTCGGCTGTCGCGCCTTCAACCATTTCCCTGGCGAAGGCGAACAGGTCTGACATGTTTTCTCTGAACTTGTCGAGGAACTCGGCTTCATTGAGTTCTTCGTCCAGGCCCGTGTTCAGACGCCGGATATAATCGAAGTCGCCCTGATCTATGAAGATGTCTTCTACTGGCTCCGACCAACGGTCGTTCCAGGCGTAGAAGAAGGCCTGCATGCGCTCGTTGAGCCGCACGAATTCTTCGAGTTCCTGGTCAAGGCGCGAGAACAAGGTGATCTGAGTGATGCGGCCCTGGATAAAGAAAAAGGCGAGAAAGATCCAGTAGATGGCGTAGTCCCAAAAAATTTTGAAGGCCATCAGTCGGCCATTTCCAAACAGGCCGTACTGGTTCCGATAGATCAACATGGTGTTGTCGTAGAAGGTGCGGTAGAGATTTTCGTAAATGACAGATTGAGCCGCGATGGGTCGGCCCTTGAGGTCGCGACGGATCATTGCGTCGATGAGCGTGTTGCCGATGGCAATGAAATCGCTGCCGGGTGAGAACAAGGGATCGGCAAAGAAGCCGGACTCACCGGTGAGGGCCCAGCGCTTGTCGGAGAAGGACTGGCGGCAAGCGTACGAACAGTTGCGCAACACCATAAAGTCTTTGAGTTGGTCCTGATGGCGGCGAACCTGGGTAGCACAATGGGGCTCGTGCTCTTCCAACCATGCGAGCGCTCGTTCAAAACTTTTAATTTTCGCAAAGGAATGCGTTTTGGGGTCGATGACGATGCCGATACTGGTGTGCCCGGAGGCAAGTGGTATAACCCAGAGCCAGTAACCCGGACCCATCATGTGATTGGTGCTGAGCCAGCGCTTCTCACAGGCACCGCGTTGCTCGTCGAAGGGGGCCCAATCGTCGATGTCCAGGTTGGTTCCGATGCGGAACCAGACAGAGTCGATCTCATGATCAGATGATTGTTGCAGACCGAGTTTGCGTTTCAACAGGCCGGTTCGTCCGCTGGCGTCAACAACCCAACGGGTTGGTAGGACATAATCCTGATCATGGTGGCGGAAGCTGACCTGATGGGGGCCATCCTCTTCTGCGAGTTGTATGTCGCGAACCCGAGTGTCGTCAAGGAATTGGATTCCTTGTGCGCTGAGTTCGGAGGCCAGGTAATTCTCTAGTCGGCCCCGGTCAAGCTGGTATGCGAGCGAGGGAAGGCGTTTGATCACCCCCATTTCCAAGCCCCGACCAAGGTGTTCGTGATCGGGGCGATTGAAAAAAAAACGAATGCCATACTTGGGATATTGGTCCTGGTGGATGTGGTCGGCCAGGTCGAGTACCTTGTCGAAATACCAGGAACCTACTTCCGCACAGGATTCACCGACCTTGAAAGCGGCTTCGTTCACCGGGTGTTTCAGCTTCTCAAGGACGAGGACCCGGATTCCGGGGTGGGAGGCGAGTTGACGGGCCAGGCACAACCCGGCCAGGCCTCCGCCCAGTATAATGACATCGTATTCCGGTAATAAATCCAACACCATGACGCCCCCTCGCGGCCTATTCTACTCTATTTCTATCGGGAAAAAACACGAAGATGAGATTCAAAAATGCGCGTAGCGTGAAGCGGTCCCTGAATTTTCAGCACCCAGGTTCCGCGTAGAAAGAAAGAGAACGCCTCCAGGCGGGGGTGTCCATTCAGTGTACGCCATTTGCCAAGTGTAGTGACTCTGCCAATTCTGTGATTTCGACACGGTTGGTCAAGAGCTTGAGCCAATGTTCGGGGATGCCTGACATGCCGTAGTAGGCGCCTGCTACCTGGCCGCATATGGCTGCGGTGGTATCTGCGTCATCACCCAGGTTGGCTGCCTTGAGCACAGCAGTCTCATAGGTGTCTGTGTGGTAGAAACACCATAAGGCGGCTTCCAGGCTCTCGACCACGTAACCCGAACCGCGTATGGCCGATTCATCTTTGTCTCGATAGTCTCCTTTACCGATGGCAGCAATCTTGGCTGAGTCGGTGAAGTTGGTTGCCTTGATCTGGAGTACATGGTTTTTCCCTTCACCGGCAAGGGCATGCACGATGATCCGGGAAAACAAGCGACAGGCATCCAAACACTCGGGGGCCGCGTGGGTTGTTCGCGAACTCTTAGCGGCTAGCCGGGCCGCTTCTTCCTCGTTGGGGTAATAGTACATGGGGACCGGTGCCAGGCGCATGATCGATCCGTTGCCTGCAGACCAAGCATCGGTAGCGCCTGCGAACGGGTCTGTGGTTTTCTCAAACCGTTTCAAGGCGGCCTTTACCGTGTTGCCAATGTCAAAGCAGGTGCCGGTGCTGCTCATATAACCCTGGCGGAACCACAGGTCGTATCGTTCCATCTGGTCCTTGGCATCAAAACCATTCTTTTCCAACAGGCTGGTGGCCAGACATAGCGCCATGGAGGTATCGTCTGTCCATTGACCCGCCTCGAGAAGGAAGGGGCCACCGCCGATCATATCGGTGATGGGTTCGAAACTCCCCCGCGAGCGAAATTCCAGGGTGGTACCCAGAGCATCTCCTACCGCGAGTCCCAGTAAGCATCCTAGGAATCTGTCTCGCTCTGTTTCAGAGGGTGATTTCTTATAGTTTGGCAAAGCTGTCTACTCCGAATTAGCGGGAGAGCCAGACTCATGGGCTGGCAATTTCACAAGGCTACCGAAAATAGCACGAGATGCTTTCGTGCATCAAGCTTTATACAATTTGCTGCTATCGTTTCCCAGGAGCGGAGTGTGAGCCAGGAATTTCCCCAATTGTGGTGGTGGGTGTTATCGGAACAATTGGGTGATGACCTGGTAGAATCAAAAATCGTTGCGCGGATTTTTGATGTGTGGGTGATAGGCAGGGCTTGTGTGCTGATGGAGAGAATATCCAGGTGCCTGTTAAAAAACACTGACACGTACTTGGTGGGGCAGAAAAAAAAGCACAGAAAGTGTGACCCTTTTTTTTCGCGGATTACGCTTTATTAGCAGGTGCATGAGCGTTGCCTGGAGTCTGACATGGCATTTTTACTTCCCATTGTTGGCTATCTTGGAATCAGGGCCCTGTTCTGGCTCTGGAAGACCTGCGTTCGGAACAGGAATTGCGACCTGAATATCAAGTTGATCGAAGAGATTAACACTTACAACGGTCTCTCCTTCCCGCTCCTTGAAGGGCAGTCCTCCGTCCAGTGTGAGAAGCAGGGACTGCGTTTGACCCTGCGCCATCGGGGCCTGACCTTGGCCTGTGAAAACAGCCCGTTTCTCATGCCCAAGGTCCATGCAGGAATAAAGAAAGGCGGACTCTTTTCCAAAGCCGTGGAGGTAGAGCCCTTTTATTACCACTTCCAGGGTTATGTCAGCCCGGCTGAAGTGGAACGGGCCTTGAAAATGGTGCTGGAGACAGACCCTCGACAATCGGCTCTGCAGTGGTTAGGCCAATCGGTGCAATCTCAGTGCGCCCGCATTCTCGAGTTCCTCTACACCTACTATCGTGGCGATGAAGAGGTTCGTGAGGCAGCCCGTACCTGCTTAAGCAGACGGGATAGCAACAGTTTGATTGCGGCCCGAATATTGGGTCGCGACGCTATTCCCTTTCTGCGTGATTTGATTGAGAAAAGCGCTCACTCTGAACCCGATGCCCTGGCGACGCTTGGTTCCATTGATGATCCGGCAACATGTGAGGCTTTGTTGCAGATTGTGTCGGGACCCCATGGCCATAAGGTGTTGCTACCCAACCTTGTCCAGGCCCTTTCGGGCAGAGCCGATGATCGTTTTATCGCGCCTTTGACCGCACTTACAGAGTCTGGTTTCCAGCGGACAAACACAGGGAAATGGATTGTCGCGGAGATTCTGGTCGAGATCGGCACAGGGGCCACGACCCCTTTTCTCATCCGTTGTCTCGATCGTGATACGCCCATGTTGCCTACGCTGGTTCGCACTCTCGCCAAATGTGGTGACTTTCGTGCCGTTGCCCCCCTGAAGCGACTGCTCACCAGCCAATCTTCTTACAAGCTGAGAAATGAGGTTATCGCCGCCGTCTTCTCGATCCAGAGTCGGCTAGGAGATGTGGAGTACGGCTGGTTGACAGTGGCGGATACGGGTCTGGAAAGGGTCCTGACCCACGAGGTCGAACGCGATACCAGCAACTTGAGCCTTGCCAATTAAGCCTGCTTTTTCAAGCTCTGAAGTGGTTTGGAACCCAGGGCATCAGGGCCGTGGTTTCTTGGGCGTGTGCAGGTAGGTCAAGACCTGGTCGGCTGGAACATTTGTCTGAACCTGCTCGCTTCCATCGGGCCAGTAAATGATGAGCTCGTCTACTTTCTCCGCCTGGCCCAGGCCGAAATGGAGTACATGCTCGTTCTGCGACAGGTAGGAAGGAGAAACACCTACCGTTGCGGTCTGCACGTTCTGCCCACAGACCACAGCTACTCGTGCGCCCAAGGCCTGGGTATTGCTTTTCGTTTGGCGCAAGTCCAGGCGTAACCAATGGCTCGAGGTCTCGGATTCGTTTTTATACAAGATCGCCTTGCCGGCATGTACCATTAAGGCCAGATCAACTCTGCCGTCTCCATCGAAATCTGCCTGGGCTCCGCCTCTGCCAACGAATGCTTTGGCCAGTTGTTGCGAAGCCGCTCCGACCACGTTGTCGTACCGTCCATCTTCTCCATGTCGGAACAGGAATGGTGCCTGAGGTCGCAGCAGGGCATGGTTGGCCTTTTGTTCAAAGGTCGAGCCGTTGATCACCCATAAATCGAGTCGGGTGTCGTTGTCGAAATCGCAAAATCCGGTTGCCCAACCGATTTCACCCAGGGAGGAATGTCCTAAACCAAAACGGTCGGCGCTATCTAGGAAAAACGGGGCCCGGCCCGGTGTTGGGTCCACGAGCTCATCGATGAACATATTCACGTAGAGTGCGTTCTCCTGGGCAAGCCAATGGGTGATCAGCATGTCTGAGTCACCGTCGCCCTCCAGGTCGGCTATGGCGATGCCCATGGCGCCTCGGTAGTCGGCAGCCAGCGATGGCCCACCGATATCACTGAAACTACCATCGCCGTTATTGAGGAAGATCCCGTTCTTTGAAATATCATTGGCAATGTATAAATCTGGCCACAGGTCGTTGTTGAAATCGACCCAAGCCGCCGACAAACCTCGGCCTTCGGGGTCATCCACACCTGCCTTTTGCGCCACTTCCTCGAAGGTGCCGTCGCCCCGGTTGCGGTACAACATATTGGCCTGAGGTTTATAGGACGAGGGGTTGAGCGTGAAGGGCACTTCTGCCGCATTTTGTAGGTTGGTTCTCTGGCCGAGTGAAGGGTCGTGAATAAATTTTACGTAATTGGCCACGTAGAGATCGAGGTGACCGTCGCGGTCGTAATCGGCCCATGCGCAACCCGTTCCGAAACCACTGTCGCCGACACCGGCGTGTTTGGTGATATCGCGAAACCGCCCGTCACCCAAGTTCTCGTAGAGTACATTGTCGCCAAAGACGGTAATATACAGGTCTAAATCACCGTCGCTGTCATAATCGCCCCAAGCGCCGCCTAACCCATAGAGCGCCTTGTCCAGGCCAGACGCCTGGGTAACATCTTCGAAGCGCATGTCGCCGAGATTGCGATACAGCTTGCAGGATGCGGCCGGGTTGGGAGCAGAAAGGCTGCCCGAGAAGTTGACGAAGAGCAGATCAGGACGACCGTCGTTGTTAAAGTCGCCACAAACCACACCCGACCCCATATCCTCGGGCAGCAGAGAGGTGCGTTGCGATTGGAAATGAGTGAATTGGATATTGGCTTTTTCGGTAATATCACGGAACCGGATGGGGCTTTTATTTGTCTCCGGCGCACGCTCAAGGACAGAGGTCAATCCTTCCACCTCATCGCCGGGGAGGACTGTCATCGCCCCATTGCTAGCATTAAAAAACGACCAACAAATCGCACCGGTGCAGACCGCGATTCCGCCAATTAGCCATTGGGCAATCAGTCGTTTTCTCCGTGATAACTTCATTTAGGGTTCACCTGGATTTCGAGAGTATCGGAGCTAATCTCCGTGATTGGCGTGCGAATACCCGCACTTTCGCCAAAGAGTTTGTCCAGAAAAGCCGCATCTGCCTTCTGGTAATTGAGGATGGCTTTCACTTGCAGTCTTCCGACCCCATGGGGCGCCGTGAACTGGCTGTCGTTTTGATCTGTTTCCATATTCTCCACGGCCGGTTTGGAGAAACCGGGACATGCGAAAGTGTAGGTCTCACTGTCGCTCATGCCCGGGAACAGCGCGCGTTTGAAGCGTGCGCCAACCATTTCCCACAAGTTGTGTTGGTCGATATCATTGCCATGGCGGTCGATTCCCTCGGCTTTAAAGACAAGGGCATCCTCGTTCATCATGCCTTTTTGATCCGGTTTGCCCGTCTCAAAGACCAGGTTTCCCGCATCGTCTTTTACCGTGATTTCTACCCAGCTGCGAATGATATCCAACGGGCCGGTTGGGAACCCATGTCCGGTTTTATTGTTGGTGAGCACCACTCTTAACGGCACCTGGTCGCCGGCTGTGACCGTGTCTGGCGCTGTTAAAGCGAGCCGGATAACCGGACCGGCACTCCATTTGTCGGCAATTTCCGGGACCTCTATCTTGCCTTGCAACCATTTTTCCGTGAGAGCCACGTGTTCCTTGGCGCCGGGCAGATCAAGCAAGAGGGGCATGACCTGGTTTGCGGCCAGGAAGCGGTGAGAGCGATGTTTGCCGTCTTTG
>Ga0316189_10006590_pt1 | contig 11058 bp, 9 predicted proteins | sample LowCovwburrow_MG_FD_204930 | JGI IMG/M metagenome (GOLD analysis project Ga0316189, IMG submission 204930) | Coastal sediment microbial communities from Maine, United States - Lowes Cove worm burrow | ecosystem: Environmental > Aquatic > Marine > Coastal > Sediment | place: USA: Maine... | reverse complement strand
TCGAAGACCCGAAACTGTTTTCCGACACCATCAACAATCCCATGATGCTGGTGGAGCGGGACGATGTAGACGAAGAGTTGCTACGCGTGAATGCGTGGGGTCATGTCTTCCATGTCCTGACGATGAATATTTACAACAAGCAGATTAATCCGATTGTACTTGATTTGATTCCAAAGATGTTGCAAATTGAAAAGGAGAGCCTGAGTGGCGTTGAGTTTGTTGTACGTTGCTTTAACTACTTGATCACCTCGGCGCGCGAGTTCTCGAAAGAAGACATCGTGAAGGCGGCTGAAAAACTCACCCTAGCGAGAGAGGGCACCATGACAGTTTTTGAACAGATCCAAGAAGAAGCCTACGAAACCTTCAAGGATAAAATCGAAGCGGCTGAACATGCTAAAGTCGAGGCTGAAAGGGAAAAGGTCGAGGCTGAACGACGTGAGGTAGAGGCTGAAAGGGAAAAGGTCGAGGCTAAAAGGGAAAAGGTCGAGGCTATCAAAAGAGCCCGAAAGGAAAAGATTGAGATTGCGAAAAAATTCCTTCGCTCCGGGCTGGATAAAATCCTTGTTGCAGAGAACATTGGTCTGTCCTTAAACGAAGTCGAGGCAATCGCCGCCGATCTCTAGCGGGATACTCCCAGCCTGTCGAGGCATGTTAAGGGTTCGCGCAGAAATAAAGAAGCCAGGACACCCCTCTTTTGGATCTGGAAGAGAATGGCAGGGCACCCATCTAAGAAAAGTGTGTGTTCTGGCTTCCCTCCTGGCTTCCCCTGGATGAGACCAGTTGCTCTTTAACGATCCGCCCAGCAAAGCAGGCCCTAGGTTCCTCTTATTGATGGTATTTATTTTAAGCCTGTTCGTGTGCCAGCCACTTTTCACGCCGGGATCGCACGCGGATCGGGCCGATGGCGCTACTTGCGATCTTCTGGTTTTTAATCACAATGGGCCTTGTTCCGCCAGGCTTGCTAGCAACGCTTGAAACGGTGTAAGTCACGACGCGCTGCTTTTTTCCCCGGAACACTGCGCCAATTGTGTGCGTGCTCTTCTGGCGCGGTCCACATCGCCCAAGCCCTCCAGGGCGCGCACGGCCAGGCGCCAGTTATGGGGACTGCCTGGTTTACGGGCACAGCGTTCTGCGGCCAGGGCATGGGCAAGGTGCCAGTGCTCGGCCCGCGCCGCCGCTTCCAACAGGGTCAGGGTAAAGACATCGCGTTGTGCAAAACTGCCGCCCATGCGATAGAATCGGTAGCGAATCTCGCTGAGCAAGTGCATGGCGGAAAGCGAATCACCCCGTGAGAAGGCATAAATGGCGCGACACGCGGGTAAGCCGACCTCTCGCGTCGTGATGGTATTCCAGCGGTTGTCGCGCTGTGCACGCCGCTCCATGGAGTCGAGCAAGGTTTCGCAGGCCTTGCCTCGGCCGGCTGCGGCCAGGGCCATCAAAGCGTGACAATCGTTAAACGCATAGTGGGCATCATCAATGGTTCGAATCCAAAAATCGCTGATTTCCTGCCAACGATCCCCGAGATCCAAGCCCACAAGATACAAACGCCAGAGCAGGGAAGATGCATCGATGAGGTCTGTAACCACTTCGGAATGGCCACCGCGAATGGCTTTGTCGTAAATGGCCAGAGCCTCAGTGTAAGACTCTCTTTCCAGGTGGAACATGGCCAGATGCCACCAGGTATGGCAGGCCATATAGTCCTGCGAGGACCAGTGCGCTTCGTTTTCCCCCAGCCAGTGGATGCCCTCCTGGCAGCGGCCTTCCATCTCAATGACATGGGCCACGGCATGAACGGCCCAGGCATCGTTGGGGTTGCGGTCGAGGGCCTGACACGCCATCTCTTCGGCGAGTCGGTAGTTGTTGTTTTCCTCGAGACCAAAGGCATACATACCGAGCACAAAGCCATAAGCCGGAACGGAATCGTCCCAGAAAGGCAAGACGCGGGCAACGCGATCCTGCAAGCGGCCGGTCTCGCCGAGAAAAAAGTCGGCCAGGTGACCCGCCTGAAGGGCCAGAATATCGCGGGGGAATTGGAGAAGAACCGCCTCCCACTCGTTGGCGGCGCGGTCCCAATGTCCATCGAGCCAGGCGCGTGCAGCGGCCAGGTGACCCCGTTCGCGGGAAGTGCATGGCAGGGTCTCGGCAATTGCCAGGGAACTCTGGGCCTGAGGTTCGGATGCCACATCGGTAGACAGCAGGAAAAGAGCGGCGCGCAGGCAGTGGGCCATGACCAGACTAGGGTCTTGCTCCAAGGCCTGATCCAGAAGCTTCAGCGGGTCGCGACGATAGGCCAGGAACAGACAGATCGCCTCTTCGTAAAGGCCCAAGGCCCGCTTGTTCTCACCGGTTGTGGGTAGCCCCCACGCGTCCACAATTGCCATCATGCCCCCAAATCCCATGAACTATACCACAATGATTCAAGGTCAGGCACCACTGCCTGGACCCAGTGTACAGTCCAAACCTTTTTTGTCCACGGATCTACACAGATTTTCACGGATCTTGAAAAGAAACGAGGGACGCGATCGACTAAGGGCTGCTCATTCTTGAGTTCCTGATCCGTGAAGATCTGTGAAGATCCGTGGAAGAATGACTGTTCGCGAACCTACGCAGGCCGTTGCGAGTTATGGGTCTGACATGGGGTTATTCCCGGGCCAGCCGCTTCATTATACGGCGGAACCGGGTCATCAATTCGCCAATGCCGACATCTGCTTTCCTGGCGAAACGCAGCTGGTGGTACTGGTTGATCGCCACAACCAGGTCCGCGCGTAGATCGGGTTCCATATGGAGACGGGCCAGATAATCGTGGATGCCCTCGGTGGCACCCTTGGCCGCAAATCGCTGTTCAAGTACGTGTTCCAAGCGTGCATAGAGCTGCACCAACCGGGACTCCCGTTTGGCCAGCCAGTTGGACGGGCGCAAGAATATGAATATGAGAACCGAGAAGAGCAAGGCCCAAACCGGGCCTGGCAACCCAAGTGCGGCGAAGTAGAGGGAAACCAGGGCCGCTTGCAGACCGCTGACTAGACGAAGTTGCGAATCGTGGTTCCAATTCATGACCGCATTACGCCAAAAATAGGTTAATCGGGTGATTTGGCTTTGCCAAAATTCGGGTACCTGACCAGCCGTCGGCGGCGTTGGGTCCAAGGTCTGCCAGTTGCCGTCGTAAAAGAACTCTACCCAGGCATGGGCATCTGCTTCGGTAACATGGTAGAAATTGGCGTAGGGGTGCTTTTGAGGCAAGAGGAAGCCCGTCACCAGGCGGGCCGGAATCTGTTGGGATCGCAGCAACAAGGCCATGCTGCTGGCGAACAACTCGCAGTGACCCTCTTTGCTGTCATACAGGAAATAGCGTAGCGGGTCATCGGCATCCTGATTGTGGACCTCTAGCGAATAAGAGAAGTTGCGGGAGAAAAAATTGCTTAGGGCGCGGATCTTTTCGGGTACCAAATCCAGGTCTTTGCAAATCTCGTTCGACAATTCTTGAACATAACTGTTGTCGCGGGGAATTTGCATGTAGGTGCGACGGTACTGTCTGGGCATGTTGCTCGGCTTGGGTGAGGGGATATACGAGGTGACGGTATAAGATAAAGCAACGGGCAGCGGGCGTTGCACCGAGATGTGGTCGCGACCGCCAATGGCCATCATGGGGTGCAAGGGCCCTTTCAACTCTTTGAGGTGGTCCATAAAAAAGATGGTGTTCCCATGCAGGGGCTGCAAGTCGATCTGGTAGCGATAGGTCTTGTTCGGCGTATCGCGGAACCGGTATCGTTTCTCTTCATCCGCCCTGGGGAAAGAAGTGTGGCGAACCGTGGTAGACCAGGTGCCGTCCTGATAATGATCCAGGACCCGGCCCTTGATATATTGACTGTGAACCTCATCATCCAGGGGTTTTAGATCTAAAACGGGTCTTTTGGAGAGTTTGAGGGAACCGATATCATTGAGGTTGACGCGCGTACCAAATCCGGAAATCCGTTGGCCGAGAAGGCTGGGGATGGCTTCAAAGTTCTGGCTTTGGAAGCGGGGCATCATCCAGAAAATGATCAGTCCCACCGCGAAAATTACAATGAAATGGACAGCTGAATGCGCCATCCCGCGAAGGGGTATCTTTTTAAAATCACTTTTCCCGCCCACGTGCAAGAGCATGAGGCACAGGATAATTGAGAATATGTAAATGGTAATGGCGAAGAACAGGGCCAGGCCAGACTCTATGCGCGCGTGATAGAGAACGATGAGGAACGACAGCAGGCCAATTAAGCGGGAGGGCGCACCCTTGCGTTGTTCGCCATAGAACTCGTAGAAGATACAGAAGAAGACCAGGAAAAAAATGGAGTACTTGATGCTGACATCGAGAAAATAGAGCAGACCCACCAGAATAAGCGTAAAGAAACCGTAGATCTTCCAAAACCAATGGTTTCGAACGCGTTCCAAGTCGCTGATATAGAAGAGCGGCAAGGTAACCATGATCAACAGGGAGAACAAGGGGAAAGACAGGTCACCGCTGAGGAAAGAGGCGATGGTCGCCCCGATCACGGGCAGGGTCAGAATTCGCAATTGATTGAGGTTCATGCCGTTCTCCTATCGGACCGTGCATGGGCGGATTCGCGTTGCTCTCCTCCATATCGAGTCGACAAATGGAAAGCCTTTAATGATTTTACGAGCAAGAGGGGGGTTCTGTCTTAAAGAAAATCAAGATCGGCAGCTGGCGACGCCAACCGCGATACAGGGGCCGCTGCACAAACCAGGCTTCTTTTTTAAAAATCCGGCGGGCTTTTCAGGCTTGTCTGGGTTAGGATAGGGTGCCTTAGTTATTTTAGTGTGAGAGTAGGATTATGAAAATCGCAGTTTTCTTGTTTTTGACATTTGCTACAATAACGGCAATCGCCGCCGACGAAGAGAAACGCTCCTGGACGAATGAAACAGAGCTTTCAGGGGTATGGACCTCTGGCAACAGCGAAACCAGCACGCTTGGTTTGAGAAACGATTTTGGTCGCACCGTGGAAAAGAACAAGTTCTCGGCCAAGACTGGCGGGGTTCATGCCAAAAGTGGGGATGATGTGACCGTCGAGCAATATTATCTCAACTTGAATTTGGACCACATGTTCACGGAAAAGGCCTATTGGTATGCTTCCGCCGGCTGGAAAAGAGATGAGATTGCGGGTGTCACCAACAATTCCACCCTAGGTACCGGGGTGGGCAAGCATTGGCTAGACACCGACAAAAGAAAATTTAGCACTGACATTGGTTTGGGTTACATCTTTCGCGATTACGTCATTGAACCCCCAGACTTCGAGGACGGTTTTGCAACCGTACAGTTTGGGCTCAAGCACTTCCAGCAGGTAACAGACTCATCTGCATACAAACAAGAGCTGGAGCTGAACCAAAGTTTAGAAGGGGAGAAAGGGATGGAGGTTGTGTGGGAACACGGCTTTACCGTGACAGTCTCGAAACTGGTCGCCCTGAAAATTGGTTATAGGCTGGACTATAACAGCGAGCCAGCCTTTAAAGACGCCACCCTAACCGAGAAACTGGACGATCTGGACACAACCTTCACCACATCACTGGTGATCAACTTTTAATAACTGAAGATACGGACGGTTTGCGGGCCCAATGGACCGCAACCGTCTTGAACATAAAATTGCGCCAGGACACATCGCCGAAGCCGTTCTTCACAAAAAGGCGCTTCAGGCTCTCCGGATCCTGGAAGCCCAGGGTGGAATCAGACAGGTAGGTGTAGGCGTCTGGGTTACCCGCGAAGAGCCGGCCCAAGAGGGGCAATCCCAGGCGCAGGTAGGCACGAATAAAGGGTCCGAGAAACCCGCTGGGCGGCACCGTGTCAAGGCATACAACGCGGCCCCCCGGTTTCAGGACACGCCAGACCTCGCTCAGGGCGGTGTCGATGTTCTCCACATTGCGAAGCAGGTACCCGAAGGTAACCGCGTCGAACACCCCATCCGAAAAGGGCAGGCTCATGGCGTCGCAGCCCACCCAGAGTACCCCGTCGCCACCGGGCCGTCGCCGACCGCAATGCAACATACCGATCGAAAAGTCACCCGCGTAGACCACGGCCTCGGGGAAGCGACGCTTCACTTCAAAGGCGATATCACCCGTACCTGCGGCCAGGTCCAAAACGTTTGCCTTAGCTTCCAAGTCGGCCTGTTCCACAACAAAACGTCGCCAGCGCTGATCCTGGCCCAAGGTCATGATACGATTCATCAAATCGTAGCGCGGGGCCAAATCATCGAACATGTCTTGGACCTGGGCCCCTTTTCCGCTCTTCATTGATGGTATCCCTCTATCTGGTCGATATTCTTTTCCCAGTTCTGACCGTCAAATCGTTCCATTTCCACCGAGCTCAGATCCACATCATCGACACAGCGCAGGTTCACGTCGAAACCATCCGGATGAGACCGTGGAATGTAGTAGGGCGCCACCCCGCAGACCTTGCAAAAATAGTGTTTGGCTGTTTGGGTATTAAAGGTATACAAGGACAGGCAGCTTGCGCCACTCAGAAGTTCGAACTCAGACTGGGGAACAATCAGGTGCAGAAAGCCTTTTTTCACGCAGATCGAACAGTTACAAAGGGTGGCACGCTTAAAATTGGAACGGACACGAAACCGTACCGCGCCGCAATGACAGCCGCCTTCTCGCCAGGTAGACATGCAGCACCTCCGAAAGGCATTATAGCCGAGGCGAGGGGTGAGCAGCAGCCTTTTCCCCGACCCGCTGTTTTGGCCACGATTAAACATCGGCTGCTGATCCGTCGGAAAATTGTCGCGTTTGGGCCGTCATTGATGACTGTGGCCACCCCCTTGCAACAAGCCGGTTCACTCAGGTCTCAATTCTTCGGGTGGAGACGGGTGCCATTTCAAGGGAATGGACGGCCATGCCGCAGATTCCACCTGGCTGTGTGCCATTTTTGACGATTGCCGCTGCCAGCTCATGTGGACATTTCGATCTTTTCAAGGTGGGTTACGTATAAATTCCCAAGGGTTTCCCTGGAGGATTCAGAGATGCTCATTGTAGGGGGAAAAAAGCGGGCCGCTTTAAGCGAAACAGAGCTGATCCGGGCCGTCGATGAAGAGGCGCTGCGCGACCTGGTGGATTTTGTGGCAGTGCCACGGCATCGCGACGCGGAAGGCCTGGAAAATATGCGCATCGGCTACTGGATCCGCGATTATCTCGAGAACCTGGGCTATCAGACCCTGGTTCAAGGCAGTCATCGCAATATTGTGGCTTGGACCAACGGTGATTTCGGGCCACGGCTTCTGGTGGGCGCCCATTACGACAGTGTGCCCTTCTGTCCCGGTGCGGACGACAATGGTTCGGCCCTGGCTGCCATGCTGCTTTCCGCGAAGGTGCTGGCCCAACAAAACCTGCCCCTTGTTTTTGTGGCGTTTAATAGCGAAGAAGACGGTCATTTGGGGAGCGATGATTTTGTGAATCACTTTCTAGCCGATGCACCGTTCACGATCGCTGTTGCCCACATTCTGGAGATGGTGGGGTACTGCTCCCACGAGCCCAATTCACAGAAGGCGCCGTTGAACCTCCCCACCCGCTTGCCCAAGACGGGCGATTTTTTGGGTATCCTGGCCAACTGCGGCTCACGCAAAGTTCAGCGCCAGCTGTTGAACCATGCCCGCAGCAACCTTCCCGAGCTGTCGGTGAAAGGGTTGCGCGCCCTGTGCGGTATCGAGAACTGGCTGCCCGTACTGTGGCGCAGCGACCATGCGGCCTTCTGGCACAATCGGATCCCGGCCTTGATGTGGACCGACACCGCCGAATTTAGGAACCCGCACTATCACAAGCGCAGCGATCTGCCCCATACCTTGGACTATCAGTTCTTGAAGCGCGTGACCCAGTTGCTGGTTTTGCACCTCAACGCATCAAGTCTGCAATAGGATCTGGACTGTCCATTTACCCCAGTTCCGCGACCGATTTCTTTAGCTTGAACGATGATCGTTTTTCTTTCCACATGGATGAAAAGGGTGGTGCTACAACCCGTACACCATATTCGGCGGCACCCGCTACGCGGCACCCAAACGGGAATAAAAGGGGCAGCCGATTTGGCTCATCCTGTTTTTGACCTGTCCCTTATTGGCTTGGGTTGTGCTAAGATGCATGGCGTTATGGTAAAACGATTGGGCCGATTTATTACATTTGAAGGGATTGAGGGTTGCGGGAAATCGACACAGCACAAGCTGTTTGTCGCTGACCTGGAGGCCCGCGGAGTGGACTGCCTGGCCGTTCGCCAACCCGGTGGCACCGAGATCGGTGCCCAGATCCGCCAGATCCTTTTGTTTCCCGGTCACCACCGCATGACGGCTACTTGCGAAACCTTGCTCTACCTGGCTGATCGGGCCCAGCACCACGGCGAAGTCATCGGCCCCGCCCTGGACGCAGGTCGCACAGTGGTCAGCGATCGCTACCAGGACTCGACCCATGCCTATCAGGGAACAGCCAGGGGCCAGGCCCGCGAAGACCTGGACATGCTCTTTAAACTGGCCACCGGCGGCTGCAAGCCCGATCTCACCTTCCTCTTGGATATGGACCCGGTCGTGGGTTTGGCCCGCGCCCGAGAGCGCAACCTCAGCGAGCAACTGGAAGAAAGCGAGGGCCGTTTCGAGCAGGAAGCGCTGTCTTTCCACGTGCGCATTCGCGCCGCGTTCCTGGAACAGGCCCGCGAGGAACCCAAGCGCTTTATCGTGATCGACGCCAGCCGGGAACTCGACGAAATTACCACAGAAATTCGCGAAACCTATGATCGCTGGACGGCTGCCCTTGTTTGAAGCGGTATTTGGTCATGAACGACCCAAAAAAATTCTTCAACGGATGGTTGAAACAGGGCAATTGCCCAACGGACTCTGCTTCCACGGACCACAGGGCATCGGCAAACGCCTGCTTGCGCAGCAGCTGAGCAAGGTACTCTTTTGCGACAAGAAAACGGGCTGTGACGAATGCCCCCACTGCCTCAAGTTCGCTTCGGGCAATCATCCGGACTACCTGGAGATTTCACCCGATGGCGCCGACATCAAGGTGGATCAGGTTCGCGAGATTGCCGACAACCTCCACTTCCGTCCCTTCGAAGCGCCAGTCCGCACCGTGGTTCTCGACCGGGTCGAACGCTTCCGCGAAGGTGCGGCCAACGCCTTCCTCAAGTCGCTTGAGGAGCCCCCGGAATACGTTTATTTTATCCTCATTGCCGGTGACCTGGAAGCCTTGCTGCCCACCATCCGTTCGCGTTGCCAGAAGTTGGGCTTCCAGAGCCTGAGCCCGGAGGATAAAGCGGCGATCCTACGCGCCAAGTTCCTCAAAGACGAAGCCATGGCCCGCCGTCTGGCCGATATCAGTTTTCGCCAACTCGAGACTGAAAACGAAGCCTGGGATGTTTTTTGCGAGGACGTGCGTCGTATCCTTACCTTCTTCCAATTGATGTTGGACGAAGGGCATGGGCTCGATTATTTTAACGAGCAAGTCCGTGACAAGGTTGTTTTCCCTCGTTTCCACGATCACTTGACTGCGGTGGTTCGCGAACTGACCATGCTCGCCGCAGGTCTGAAGCCGCAAGAGGTATTTGAGGGTGTTGCCGAACAAATGGCGACCCTGGCCCAACGCTGCGATGTTTCGGCCTGGCGTGATGCCTGGGACCAAATTGACCGCCTGCACGGTCTGAGCAGGCTGAACCTCAACAAGGGCTTGTGGTTCAACACCTTTAGCGTGACCGCGCTGCGCCTTGCCGAGAACTCGGAGTCGCAGTTCAAACAACGCCTGCGCAGGGCAAGATAAGCCAGATTTTGGGAGGTTGCATGCTCTTATTGCTTTTCCTGGGCGGTCAACTGCTGCCTCATCCGGCTGGTCCGAACGCCGCCGAGGCCTTTCTTACGACCTGTGGCGAAACCCTGTACATGACTTGGATCATCTCTGAAGCCAAACACAAGGGTCGGCTCTACATGTCTAGCAACGACGGGCGGGGCTGGCGCAAACCCGCTTTGATTCGCGAGGCAGACAACCTGTTCATCAATTGGGCCGACTACCCCAAGTTACTGGTATTGAAGGATTGGATGCTGGCGGTCTGGCCCGAGATGTTGGGTGAAGGTACCTATAGCTACGGGCTGCGTTTTTCCCGTTCCCTCGACGATGGCCAGACCTGGCGGGAGCCAGAATGGTTGCACGAAGACCGCAGCCTGCAAGAGCACGGTTTTGTGTCACTGGCGGCCCTGGACGATGAGACGGCCGCTGCGGTCTGGTTGGACGGTCGCGCCCTTGCCGACAGCGGTATGCAACTGCGCTACCGCACTCTCTCCGCTGAGACCACCACGGCGGAGATCTTGCTCGACGAACGGACCTGTGAATGCTGTAACACCGACCTGGTTCAGTTGGCTTCGGGACCATTGGCCGTATATCGGGACCGCAGCAAAACAGAGATCCGCGATATCTTCATGGTCCGACCCGGATCGATGCTAGAGGCGAAACAACCCGTCTTCGCCGATGGTTGGGAAATCATGGGTTGCCCGGTGAACGGTCCGGCCCTAGATGCTCGCGGCAACCGTGTTGCCTTGGCCTGGTTCACCGGGGCGGGTGATTCGCGCCTGGGTCTTGCGGTCAGCCCTGATGGCGGCAAAGTTTTCTCAAAGCCGTTGCGCTTCGCACCAGAGGCCCAGGGTCGCCTGGATTGCGTATGGTTGGCTGACGACCAGGTGGCCGTCAGTTGGATCCAGAACACGGAAGAGGGCAGCGAAGTGCGGCTCGCCCGCTTTCGTCCCGATTCGCCTCCGGTTCGCATTGGTGACGAACTGCGCATTGACGCCACACCCGCCAGCAGGGTCAGTGGTTCCCCCCGCCTGGCCGTCTGGGACGGAGGTCTGGTCATCGCCTACCAGGACCCCGACAAGCCAGGAATCAAGCTCAAACACCTGCGCTTTGGCCCATAGGGTTTCCCTTCTCTCCCCAACCAAAATCGCCTAAGTAACCCTTTCTGGCACCCACCAAAAAACGTTCCGTTCTGACTGCGCCCCTTAGGGGAACGTTTTTGGAACAGCCTGTGATTGGCAAACCATCCTT
>Ga0316189_10006587_pt1 | contig 11060 bp, 9 predicted proteins | sample LowCovwburrow_MG_FD_204930 | JGI IMG/M metagenome (GOLD analysis project Ga0316189, IMG submission 204930) | Coastal sediment microbial communities from Maine, United States - Lowes Cove worm burrow | ecosystem: Environmental > Aquatic > Marine > Coastal > Sediment | place: USA: Maine... | reverse complement strand
GGGGCCTCGGGGTGCTTATTACGGATCACAACGTCCGAGAAACCCTCGAGATCATTGACCGGGCCCTTATCATCCATGAAGGCCACGTATTAATGGAAGGTACACCACAACAGATCGTTGCACACCCCGACGTGCGGCGTCTTTACCTTGGTGAAGGTTTCAGCCTTTAATATCCCGCAAACACGTGTCGTGAACGACTGAACTGACGAAAACGTCGCTCCGGCACGAGATCAGCCCGGTTTTGGTATTGCAGCCGAAAATCGTGCACCTGATCGTTCTTGATGTGTTGGAGCAGTTTAGGAGGTCCTGATGGATCCTCGTACTGCCCCGGTTTGTAGTGCGGGAGTAGGCCAGCGATGGCGTTGAGTCAAAAATTGCAAATGCGCCAGGGGCAATCCCTGGTCATGACGCCGCAACTGCAGCAAGCCATCAAACTGCTGCAGATGTCGAATTTTGAGCTGCAGGCATATGTGGAAAGCGAACTGGAATCGAACCCGTTGCTGGAGCGCGACGAGCGCGACGACGCAGGCCGGGACATCGTATCTGACAGTGATGGCGAGACCGCTCGCGACGAAGCCGTCACCGGCGCGGAGCTGAAAGATACCGCAGAACAGATTGCATCAGGCGAAAACACACCGGAAAACCTCGACCAGTTCGATACTGGTCTTGAAAATGTCTACGCCGATGAAGCCACCGCCGACAAGATCAACCGTGAGGCCGCCGACCCCATGGGTATGCAGGATTCCGGCTGGCAGTTGTCCAGTACGGGCAACACCGCCGGTGGCAATGGCAGCGGTGGTGGTGGCGGCTATGACGGCGAAATGGCCTTCGATGCGACGCTGGCCAGCGAAAGTACACTTGCCAACCATTTGACGGAACAACTGCATCTGACGGTGGCTGATCCGGCCATGCGCATGATCGGCGCGCACCTGATCGGTCTGGTGAATGATGCCGGCTATCTGACGGGTGATGTAGACTCAGTCGCCGACACATTGGGCGCGAAACCTGATCTCGTCGAGAAGACCCTGGACATTGTGCAGACCTTCGACCCGCCCGGCATTCTGGCCCGCGATCTCAAGGAATGCCTGTCCATTCAGCTCAAGGAACGCGACCGGTTTGACCCGGCCATGCAGGTTTTCATCGAAAACCTCGACCTTTTGGCAAAGCATGACTTCGCCCGGCTCAAGTCCATGTGCAAGGTGGATATGGACGATTTGCGGGACATGGCCGACGAGGTCCGGTCGCTGAACCCGAAACCTGGTAATGTCTTCGGATCGGTCATTGTGCAACCGGTTGTCCCGGACGTCATTGTGCGCCCGGCACCTGATGGCAGCTGGGCTGTTGAGCTGAACACCGAAACGCTGCCGAGAGTGCTGGTCAACAACCAGTATTTCGCGCAGGTCAGCCGCGGAACGACGCGTGATACGGACAAGCTTTACCTGTCGGACTGCATGTCCAATGCAACCTGGCTGGTCAAGAGCCTGGACCAGCGCGCGCGCACGATCCTGGCTGTTGCACGCGAAATCGTGCGTCAGCAGGACGCCTTCCTGATGTACGGTGTGGAGCATTTGCGGCCACTCAATCTGAAAACGGTCGCCGATGCCATTTCCATGCACGAATCCACGATCAGCCGGGTCACGTCGAACAAATATTTCGAAACCCCGCGCGGCGTGTTTGAACTGAAGTATTTCTTCACCACGGCGATTTCTTCTTCGGCCGGCGGCGATGATCATTCCGCAGAATCGGTACGGCATAGAATCCGCTCACTGATCGACGAGGAAACCGCTGCGAAAATCCTGTCGGACGATCAGATCGTTGATCTGCTGTGCGCCGAAGGTATCGAAATTGCCCGGCGCACGGTGGCGAAATACCGCGAAGCCATGCATATTCCCTCTTCGATCATGCGGCGGCGGCAGAAACGCATGCTTGAAGCCGGTTAATTCAGGTTTATGGCTCCGGTTGAACAAGCCGAAAAACCAGGAACCTTGCCGCCAAAAATCAGGCGGCAAAACTTTCCCACATTCTTTTCATAGGCTGATTGACAAGATGGTCGGGTGGCAATACGTTCCGCGCGCCTTGATCGGAAAACAAAATTGTAAAAACAGCGAAACGGACATTCGATCCGAATTGCGCTTAAACAGGTCCGATCGAAACAGTCAATATTGAAAATGTAATCGTCTTTCGACAGACTTGCTCTGCGAAGAAGGGGTAATCCTAAATCATGCAGATTCAGATAACCGGCAAAAACCTCGATATTGGTGACGCATTGCGCGAGCATGTCGAAGGACGCATACACAATGATGTTGCAAAATATTTTGACGGTATCGTTCGCTGTCTGGTGGTGGTGGAAAAACAGCGCTCCGGCTTTGATTGCGAGATTACCCTGCACCTGACCACCGGCCTTGCGCTTAATGCAAACGGCAGTGGCGGCGATGCGCACTCAGCGGCAGATACCGCCGTCGGTCATCTGGAAACACGGCTGCGGCGCTACAAGAGGCGCCTGAAAGATCATCACCTGGCCCGCAAGGAACCTGTGAACGCGGTCTCTGCAGCCTCTTACGTCCTGCAGGCAGATGCTGAAGGCGCAACAGAAGAACCGGTTGATCTCAACCCGGTGATTATTGCAGAATCAACAGCCAGTATTGATGAGCTGTCGGTTGGGGAGGCCGTGATGAAGCTTGATTTCACGAATGAACAGTTTGTGCTCTTCCGCAATGGCCGCAATGGCAGCTTAAATGTAGTCTACAAGCGCAAAGACGGAAATGTCGGATGGCTGGACCCTGGCGGGAACTGACATGCCGACCTGCTGAATGCCTTTAACCTTCCGGACCTTCGCCGGACCGGATCCAGATACACCAAGTGCATGGAGAATCAGTCAGTCATGCAATTGTCGACCATAATTTCCAGTAATGCCGTATTGCCTAACCTGAAGGCGTCCAGCAAACGCCAGTTGCTCCAGGAACTGGCGCAGGAGGGCGCACGGCTTTCCGGTCTCGATACACAAGTCATTTTCGAGACCTTGTTGAGACGGGAAAAACTGGGCTCAACCGGCCTTGGACAGGGTATTGCCATCCCGCATGGAAAATTCCAGGCGCTGGATAAGGTTTACGGCCTGTTTGCCCGGCTGGCTTCACCGGTCAAGTTCGATTCCGTGGACGACAATCCTGTTGATCTGGTGTTCCTGCTGCTGGCTCCGGAAAGCGCCGGCGCAGACCATCTGAAGGCACTGGCGCGGATTTCACGCCTGCTGCGCGATTCTACCGTCGTGGAAAAACTGCGCGGTACAGACAAGGCGGAAGGGCTATATGCCATTTTGACCGAACCCGCCGCAACAGCCCCTCATGCTGCGTAGGCTCTTCTAGTTGGGATTGATAGCAGCCAGGTCATGCTCGAAAGCATTGGCGATTGCCGCTTCGCGGCTGTCAGACACCGACACCGGTGTGCCGTCGGCAAGATACAGACAATACAGCGGCGTAGCCGGGTCAGCGTCTATTTTCTGGCCGATCAGCTGCTCAACTTCCTGTGCCGGCAATTCACGTACATACGCCACCTCACCCATTCCCATATTCGCGAGCGCAATTTCGCTTTCAGGAATTTGCGGTAACCGCTTTGTCTTGTGATCCGTCATGGTCTGTTTTCCTTCAATAATTGCGTCATCAGGCGGATTGCCGTATTTCAATCTTGCGTACCACCCGCTGCGGTTCCGGCCGCTCCAGGTCAATGGCCAGCAACCCGTTGTCGAGGCTGGCGGATACGACGTTCATGCCGTCGGCCAGCACGAAGATGCGGCGGAACTGGCGCGCGGCAATACCGCGATGCAGGAACTCACGCGTCGGCTCATCTGTCTGGCGGCCTTCGATTACAAGTTCGTTGTCTTCGAGCGTCAGTTCAAGCTCCTGTGCGGAAAAACCCGCCACAGCCAGCGTAATGCGTAGTTTTTCAGCATTATCTTCACCGCTTGGCGGCTGCTTTTCAACATTGTAAGGCGGATAGCCGTCAGGAGCGGCTTTAGCCGTTCGCTCCAGCAATCGATCAATTTCATCAAATCCGACGAAGAAAGGCGACGGAAAGGCCGTATTGCGTGTCATTTATCACAAGCCCTTTAACAAGCAGCTCAATATTCAACCGGGCCGTTTCGTGCGGTCTGAGCATTCAGCCCCGCACATCACCGATCCGGCGGTCAACTTCATATACGAGATATTGTGCTGCGGAGGTTCAACGTCAAGACGCGGGGTGTGTGCCTGCGCCTCACATTTCCGGTATCGGAACAACACGAGCTTTATTCTTTATGAAGAATAATTACCGACAGGTTCTGGCGATTGTTCCGCGAACATGGTCTATGGGCGATCAATGAACTATGGCGACCAGATAAAGCAGACGAGCCGATGCAGGAAATTTTCGAACAATTCGTAACGCTGTGGGTGGTTATCGACCCGATCGGCACGATTCCGGTTTTCGTCGCTGTGACAGCAGGCATTGAAGCAAAAAAACGCACAGGCGTCGCCATTCACGCTGCGGTGCTGGCGATCTGCGTGCTGATGTTCTTCCTGGTCGCCGGACAATTCCTGATTGACGCGCTGGGCATCGGCCTGCCCGCCTTCCAGATCGCCGGCGGTCTGATCCTGTTCCTGTTTGCGCTGACAATGATTTTCGGCGATTCAAAACCCAAACAGGAAATCGGAAAGGCAGATGCTGACGAGAAACCGGAAAGTCCGGCGGTGTTTCCGCTGGCGGTTCCGTCACTGGCGTCGCCCGGTGCGATGCTGGCGGTTGTCCTGCTCACCGACAACAACCGGTTCAGTTTTGCCGAACAGGCGGTAACTGCCGGGATACTGGTTGCGGTAGTGGGCGTTGCACTTGTTCTCATGCTGCTGGCCACGCCGATCCTGAAGGTCATCGGTACCAGCGGGGCCGCCATCGTCAGCCGGGTCATGGGGATGATCCTGGCAGCGGTCGCGGTCGACAATGTCATTGCTGCGGTGCTGGAGCTGATCAAAACCAACACTGTTTGAAATCTGTTCTGCCTGAACAGAAACGGCCGCCTGCAAAATACAGGCGGCCGAGCCGGCGTCTTGCATTCCCCAGCTTTAAGCAGTGGCAACCTTGGTCAATGCGCGGTCCACCGATGCCACAACCTCATCCAGGTCGGATTTGGTGCAGATCAGCGCCGGTGAGAAGCACAGCGTGTTGTTGAGACCGCTGAGTGAGCGGTTGGTGGCACCGATGATGACCGCATCGGTTGCGAAACAATCAGCCACGATGGCCTGTGCGGTGGCCTCGGGAACCGGGTCACGCGTCTCGCGATCAAGCACCAGTTCCATGCCGCAGAACAGGCCCTTGCCGCGTACATCGCCAACCATGGCGTGCTTGCCTTTCAGGACCTCGAACTGTTCCAGCAGGTATTCACCCATGGCAGTGGTGTTTTCCAGCAGCTTCTCGTCTTCGAGAATGCGCATGTTTTCAAGCGCCGCCGCAGGGCCGGCCGCACAACCGCCAAACGTGGAAATATCGCGGAAATAACTCATCGGATCAGACGGGTCTGCCTTGAACTCGTTGAACACGGCTTCTGTTGTCACCGTGCACGAAATGGCGGCATAGCCCGACGCCACCCCCTTGGCCATGGTCACCATGTCCGGTTCTATGCCGTAATGCTGATAACCGAACCATTCGCCGGTGCGGCCCATGCCACACACAACTTCGTCGATGATCAGCAGAACATCATACTTCTTGCAGATTTCCTGGACGCGGTCCCAATAGCCCTGTGGCGGTGTAATCACGCCGCCGCCGGCCGTAACCGGCTCAAGGATGAGGCCGCCGACCGTGTCGGCTCCTTCGCGCAGGATAACCTCTTCAATGGCATTGGCGGCGCGGATGCCGTAGTCGTCCACCTCGCCCCATTGCGAGCGATATTCAAGACAATGCGGCACTTCGACGAAGCCGGGCGTAAACGGCCCATACTGGTCGCGGCGTTCGTTCTGGCCACATGACGACAGGGCGGTAATGGTCGTGCCGTGATAATCGCGGTCGCGATACAGGATCTTGTGCTTCTTGCCGCCATGCTTGTTGTGCGAAATCTGGCGGACAATCTTGTAGGCCTTCTCATTGGCCTCCGAGCCCGAATTCGAGTAATAGACGCGGGTCATGCCGGGCATCTTGGAGATCAGCCGTTCGGCAAATTTGGCGCCTGGAATACTGCCGGCCGAGTTGGCGAAGTAGTTCAACTGGACAAGCTGGTCGCGAACCGCATCAGCAATGCTTTCACGGCCATAGCCGACATTCACTGTCCACACACCGCCGGATACCGCATCAAGGTGCTCACGTCCTGCGGTGTTCCACACGCGCATTCCCTTGCCTTCGATGATGACAAGCGGGTCCACGGTCTCAAACTTCTTGTGCTGGGTCAGGTGGTGCCAGACGTGTGCACGGTCGGCCTCGATGATCCCGCTGAAGTCATTTTCATTCGCCTGAAGGTTCATGACACTACTCCCTGTGAAAAGAAGTCTCATTATCCATCTATACGGGGGGCACTTGGCAAGGGGATTCAGCCAGCCAGAACGGCAAATAATGTGGAACCACCCCTGCCAGGCGCTATAATCTGCGGTTTGGCGGGGTTGTCAGGAAATGTCAGCAAGCACTGTCATCCCTGTGCAAACAAGCGTTTCAGCTTATGGCAAAGGAGCAGGACAGGTGGCATAGTGCGCCCACCATGAGTACAGCAGAAACCCGCCCGATCCGGTCCGGTGACCATCTTTATCTGATAGATGCCTCCGGTTATATTTTCCGCGCTTACCACGCATTGCCGCCGCTGACCCGCAAGTCTGACGGGTTGCCGGTCGGCGCTGTGCAGGGCTTTTGCAACATGTTGTACAAGTTGCTCCAGCAGATGTCGGCAGATGACAAACCGACCCACATCGCGGCGATCTTCGATAAATCCTCGAAATCGTTCCGCAATGACATCTATCCGGACTACAAGGCCCACCGCCCGCCGGCCCCGGAAGACCTGATACCGCAATTCGGCCTGATCCGGCAGGCAACGGAAGCCTTCAACGTGGCGTGCATCGAGCAGGAGAACTATGAAGCCGACGACCTGATTGCGACCTACGCCACCCAGGCCGCAGCAGCAGGCGCAACGGTGCGCATCGTGTCATCCGACAAGGATCTGATGCAGCTTGTCACCGACCAGGTGATGTTGCTGGATACCATGAAGGACAAGGCCATTGGCCGTGCCGAGGTTATCGAGAAATTCGGCGTGCCGCCTGAAAAAGTTGTTGAAGTCCAAGCGCTTGCCGGTGACAGCGTGGACAATATTCCCGGCGTGCCCGGCATCGGTGTCAAGACCGGCGCACAGTTGATCGAGGAATATGGTGATCTGGAAACCCTGCTGGCGCGGGCAGGAGAAATCAAACAGCCCAAACGCCGGGAGAAGCTGATCGAGTTTGCCGATCAGGCACGTGTGTCAAAACAGCTGGTCATCCTGAAAACCGATGTGAAAGTCGATCACCCCATCGAGGAATTCGGCGTGATTGAACCGGAAGCCAAAGCCCTGATCGGTTTCCTCAAGGCACTGGATTTCAATACGCTGATCCGCCGGGTCTCGGGCGATTTTGAGGCCAACGCCGCCGATATCGAGCCGATCGAAGTGACCTTCACCGGCTGGCCGCCGGAGGGTACCGATGTGGATGAACTCGGTGTACCGGTCAGCAGTGATGGTAGCGACACAGCCCCCGCAGACGCACCTGATGCAGAAACCGGCGGCAATGCCGCCAGTGTCACGGCAGACAGGATGCGCAATCTGCCTGCCCCCGATCATGCCGCCTACGAACGCGTCACGACCCGGGACCGTCTGGACGCCTGGATACAAATGATCCGGCAGGCAGGCCTCGTGGCGGTGGATACAGAAACCACATCGCTCGACAACATGCAGGCAAAACTGTGCGGCATCTCTTTCAGCGTCGAGCCGGGCAAGGCCTGTTATATCCCGACCGGCCACCGGGCCTCGGACGGCCTTGATTTTGGCGGCGGTGACCTGGAACAGCTGCCCGAGGCAGAGGTTATCGGCGCCCTAAAGGAAGTGCTTGAACACCCCGGCATCCTGAAAATTGGCCAGAACCTGAAATATGACCTGACCGTGTTTCAGCGTCTGGGCATCAATGTCGCGCCGATTGATGACACGATGTTGCTGTCCTATGCGCTGGATTCAGGCGTTAACGGGCATGGCATGGACGAACTGGCCGATGTTCATCTCGGCCTCAAGCCGATCAAGTTCAAGGAAGTTGCCGGCACCGGCAAATCCCAGGTGACGTTTGACCTGGTGCCGCTGGACCAGGCGACAAGCTATGCGGCCGAAGATGCGGACATCACGCTAAGGCTGTGGCATGTGCTCAAACCCCGGCTGGCATCGGAACATCGTGCAACCGTTTATGAAACGCTGGAACGGCCGCTGGTGCCGGTTCTGGCAGCCATGGAGCGTGAGGGCATCCTGGTGGACAGGACCGTACTGGCGCGGTTGTCCGGTGAGTTTTCCAAGGGTGCCGATGCACTGGAACAGCAGGTACATGAGCTTGCCGGCGAAACCTTCAATCTGGGATCGCCGAAGCAGATCGGCGAAATCCTGTTTGGAAAACTCGGGCTTCAGGGCGGCCGGAAAACCGCAACGGGTGCCTGGAGCACCGACAGCCAGGTGATGGAAGACCTGGCGGCGGACGGCGTTGAACTGGCCCGCAAACTGCTCGACTGGCGTCAGCTGACCAAGCTGCGCTCGACCTATACGGACGCGCTCACCGGTCATATCAACCCTGAGACCGGGCGGGTCCACACCTCCTACTCGCTCGCCTCGACCTCCACCGGCAGACTGTCGTCAACCGATCCGAACCTGCAGAACATTCCGGTGCGCACCGCGGAAGGCCGCCAGATCAGAACCGCCTTTGTGGCTGCGCCCGGCCACAAGCTGGTCTCCGCCGACTACAGCCAGATCGAACTGCGCGTGCTGGCCCACATTGCCGGCATCGACCAGTTGAAGAAGGCCTTTGCCGATGGGCTGGATATTCACGCCATGACCGCATCGGAGATGTTCGACACACCGGTTGAGGGCATGGACCCGAGCATCCGGCGCAAGGCCAAGGCCATCAATTTCGGCATCATCTACGGCATTTCGGCGTTCGGGCTGGCCAACCAGCTTGCCATTCCGCGCGAGGAGGCAGGGCGCTATATCAAGACCTATTTCGAACGCTTCCCCGGCATCAAGGACTATATGGAGCACACCAAGGCGTTTTGCCGCGCCAATGGCTATGTGGAGACTGTGTTCGGCAGGCGGATGCATTTCCCGCGCATCAAGTCACCCAACGCGTCGGAACGCGCCTTCCAGGAGCGCGCCTCCATCAACGCGCCGATCCAGGGTTCTGCCGCCGATATCATCCGCCGCGCCATGATCCGCATGCCACAAGCCCTCGCAGATGCTGGCCTGAAAGCCCGCATGCTGCTGCAGGTGCATGATGAACTGATATTCGAAGTGCCCGATGCGGAGGCAGATGCAACCATCAAGGTAGCCTCCGAGGTGATGGTGGCAGCGCCTTTGCCGGCAGTATCGTTCTCGGTGCCGATCCAGGTGGATGCGCGTGCGGCGGACAACTGGGATGAAGCACATTAGAGCCGTTCACACTCTAGGGGCGTGTTGGTTGTAAAGGATCAGCCGCCGCAGACGATGCGATCATCCAGCCTCCGCGCTCTCAAGGTTGGCGTCGGCACGTCATGTTGGCAATTGCCTGGATGTCAGGGCCTGTCGACAAATATGAACCAGGAAATCCTGGTCTTTCTGACGCTGCAAGACTGTGCGATCGTGTCATCATCATGCTTGTCGCAACACTGAATGTTCAAAATCTCAGGCTCGAAAGTATTGGTGGCCACAACCGGCTCCACGGTGCATGGGATTCCGACGTTCCCGAAGACAGGCGTTTGGACCCTGTCGACCGCCGGCTGACGGCCGGGCTTCTGAAAGAAGTGGATGCCGATGTCGTCGCCCTGCAGGAAGTCTTCGATCTCGACAGCCTCAATCACTTTCACGAGAAATTCTTCCTGCCGACGGGAGCAAGGCCGTATTCACAACGTGTCTGTTTGCCCGGCAATGATGGCCGCGGCCTTGATGTAGCATTGCTTTCACGCCGGCATGTCGATGCGGTCCAAAGTCATGCATCGCTTGCTTTGGCCGATGTGGGCATCGAACCGCCGCCGGGCGTCGATCCCGGTTTGCCGGTTTTCCGGCGCGACTGCCTGATGGTTACGATTGGGCCGCTGACGCTGTTCGTCTGCCACTTCAAATCCGCCTATCCGGACGCGGGCAAGGCCTGGACCACGCGCAGGCTGGAAGCGCTGGTTACCCGCCGGCTGATCGAGCGCCGTTTCCAGGATCCCGCACAAGGCCTGTGGCTCATCCTGGGCGATCTGAACGAACCCGATCATCCCGCCGCGGGACATCAGCGTGCAATCGAACCGCTTGAGACAGGCTTCGCAATCGATCTGATGCTGCGTCTTCCGGAGAAGGAACGCTGGACCTATCATGACCCGCATTCGGGACTGTACCACTGCCCGGACGCACTGCTGGCATCGCCCGCGCTCGCCAGGCGCTGGCCGGATGCTGAACCGTTCGTGGTTCGCATGGGCCTGGGCGGGGAGACATCGCGCTTTCACGGCCCCCGGCTTGGCGGTGTGGGCGCACACAGGCCTCATGCAAGCGATCATGCCGCAGTGGCTGTCGATCTGCCGGGGCTGTGAAGTGTCGGGGTCGGGTTCAGAGCTCCAATTCACTGCGATGTGGTGAAGCCGCTATCCCGACAAATGCCGATCCGGCCCATTCCTGTCATTCACACCCATGAAGGTCGCTGCATCGCAGCGGCCGCAAGCGGCCATTCGACCAAGGTCGCGGGGAAGTCTTGAACCGACGGGCGATTGTGCCGTAATTGCTTGGATAATACCAGCGGCGGAATTTTATGACTCTTATTGTGTTTGCAAATCAGATTGTTTCTGATTCAAGACTGGCAAAGGAGATTTGCCATGTCTGGAGCCGT
>Ga0316189_10006586_pt1 | contig 11060 bp, 9 predicted proteins | sample LowCovwburrow_MG_FD_204930 | JGI IMG/M metagenome (GOLD analysis project Ga0316189, IMG submission 204930) | Coastal sediment microbial communities from Maine, United States - Lowes Cove worm burrow | ecosystem: Environmental > Aquatic > Marine > Coastal > Sediment | place: USA: Maine... | reverse complement strand
CCGGGGGGCACGCTCTACGATGCGCATCCGGGGATGGCGGTCCTTCGCCGCGAGGTGCTGGCAGGTCTTGCGGCCAGACCGCGCGTCATCCCGCCGAAGTTTTTCTACGATGAGCGTGGTTCCGAGTTGTTCGATCGCATATGCGAACAGCCCGAGTACTACCAGACACGCACCGAGATGGTCATATTGCAGCATGCCCTTCCGGAACTGGTCGAGCTGATTGGTACCGAATGCCTGTTGGTGGAACTGGGCAGCGGTGCGAGTAAGAAGGTCCGCCTGCTACTCGAGGCCTTGCGTCCGAACGGTTATGTTGGCGTGGACATTTCGAAAGAGTTCTTGTTGTCGTCCACCCAGACCCTGGCCCGGGATTATCCCTGGTTGGAGGTGCATGCCGCCTGTGTCGATTTCAGTGCCGGCCTGGATATTCCGCAATGTGATCTGTCGGCGCACAAAATGGTCTTCTATCCAGGCTCAAGCATCGGCAACTTTGCGCCGGACGATGCAGTGCGCCTGTTGGGGGATATTGCGCAGCTGGTCGGGGAAAACGGTCATCTGCTGATCGGCGTGGACCTGAAAAAGCCGGCCAGCGTGCTCCACGCGGCCTATAACGATGCCGCCGGGGTCACTGCGGCGTTTAATCTGAACCTGTTGCGTCGGATCCGTCGCGAACTGGATACGAATCTGGATCCTGATTCCTTTGAGCACTATGCGTTCTACAATCCCCTGGAGGGGCGGATCGAAATGCATCTGATCAGCCGGTTGCATCAGGAGCTCCGTGTCGAAGACCAGCGGTTCGTATTCGAGCCGGGCCAGGGGATTCATACCGAAAACTCCTATAAGTACACGGTGGCGGAATTTGCGGGGCTTGCATCGCAGGCGGGGTTTCGACAGCAGGCCGTGTGGCAGGATGAACAGGCGCTGTTCAGTGTTCAGCTGTTGCAGTACTGCCCGTGAGCGGGGTCAGAATGTATCTTGTTACCTGCCGGATGCAGGCTAGTATGCCTTTGTCCGAGGGTTGTTCAGGGTGAGGAAATTGCCAGATGTTGATCAGTAATCTCGAATTGATACCCGGGCGCCGGGTAGTCGAACACCTCGGCCTGGTGCAGGGCAGCTCGGTACGTGCAAAACATGTGGGCCGCGACATCATGGCGGGGCTCAAGAACATCTTTGGTGGCGAGCTGAAAGGCTATACCGAGTTGTTGCAGGAATCGCGTGAAGAGGCGATGCAGCGTCTGCAGCAGCAGGCCGAGGCGGTGGGGGCGAATGCGATTCTGAACGTGCGTTTTTCGACCTCGAGCGTGGCCCAGGGGGCAGCCGAGATCTATGTGTATGGCACGGCCGTGACCCTGGAATAATCCCTTGTACAACCTCATCGTCTTTTTGGTATTGCTGTTGCTCGGATACGGGGTGGGGCAGTATGCAGAGCGCAGGCATTACCGCTCGATCATTGAACGGGAGGGCAGGCTTAACGCCTTGCCCGCGATCGCATCACGTTATCCACCGACGCAGCCGCACTATCGGCAGGCACTGGTCACCGGCAGTACGGTGATCTCGGTGGACTATTTCAAACGCTTTCTGGCGGCATTGCGCAATCTGTTTGGCGGTCGTGTCACCTCTTACGAATCCCTGCTGGACCGTGCGCGTCGGGAGTCGCTGCTGCGGATGAAACAGCAGGCGGCCTCAATGGGTGCCGCCATGGTGTTTAACGTCAAGTACGAAACGGCCTCGATCTCCAAGGGACGGGGCAATACCATCGGCAGTATCGAGGTGCTCGCCTATGGCACGGCGTTGATTGAACCACGCGGGCAATGAAATACCGTAATCCGCCTATCCCGGAGGGTATCAACGTTAGCGATCGTCATCCGCTCAGGGAGCTGTTTGTCCTGGCGGGTGGCGCTTTGCTGCTGCTATTGCTGCTGAGCTGGCTGCTGGGACAGTTCGGCGGCCGATTGGCGCGCCTGTTGCCGTTCGAACACGAGGCGGTACTGGCCCCGGTTTCGCTGCTGAGCAGTGATGCGGGACCAGAATTGCAGGCCTACCTGGACCAGCTTGGCGACCGCCTCACCACCCAGATGGTGCTGCCCGAGGCAATGCAGGTCCACCTGCATGTCAGTGGCGGCGACAGCTTCAATGCCTTCGCTACCCTGGGAGGCAATATCCTGCTTTATCGCGGTTTGCTGGAACAGCTGCCGCACGAGAATGCCCTGGCCATGTTGCTGGCGCATGAGATGGCGCATATCGAACACCGTGACCCGATCACCGGGATTGGACAGGGCGCCGCGATCCAGCTGGTGCTGGGGATGCTGTTTGGCGATCCCAACCTGGGCGTGCTTGGCAGCGCGGGGCTGTACACGCAGCTACATTACACGCGCGAGATGGAAACTGAGGCTGATGCCGATGCACTACAGGCGGTGCAGCGCCTGTATGGCCACATTGGCGGTGCCAGGGAGCTGTTCGACGTGATTCATGCACAACGTGAAAAATCAGGGCTGGGAGAAATGCCGGCGATCTTCAGCAGCCACCCGCTTGATCAGCAGCGCATTGAGGCGATCGATACCCTGGCGCATGAACGGGGTTGGTCGAAGACCGGTGAAACCACACCGCTGCCGCCAGACTTTACACGCTGGATTATCGAGGCCGCCGATCGCGCCAAAGCGCGGGCGCGCACCGATGGAATGATACCCGGAATGCCTACTTCACCTTCATCCCTACCTGGGCACCCTCGTCCGGGCTGAGTACGAAGATATCCTGGCCCCCCGGACCGGCTGCCAGGACCATGCCTTCTGATACGCCAAATTTCATCTTGCGCGGCGCCAGGTTCGCGACCATGACCGTCATCCGTCCTTCCAGTTCCTCCGGCTTGTAAGCGGACTTTATTCCGGCGAACACATTGCGGGTCTCACTACCCAGATCGAGAGTCAGGCGAAGTAATTTGTCCGCGCCCTCGACATGCTCCGCCTTGACGATGCGCACCACGCGCAGGTCTACCTTGGCGAAGTCGGCGAACTCGATGCTCTCGGCGATTGGGTCTTTGGTCAGGGCTGAGTCAGCGGCGGGCGCGGCCGATGTGGCTTTGGCTTCGGCCACCAGGTCTTCTTTCGATTCTTCGATCATGGCGGCGATCTTATCCCTGTCGACCCGGGTCATCAGTGGCTTGAACTTGTTGATCGCATGTCCGAGCAGTGGTTCTGCCTGCGAATCCCAGCGCATGGCTTCGATGTTCAGAAAGGCCTCGGACTGTTCGGCCATGATCGGCAGGACCGGTTTCAGGTAACCGATCAGTACCCGGAACAGATTGATCCCCATCGTGCAGATCGCATGCAGCTGCGCATCCTGGCCGTCCTGCTTGGCCACCACCCAGGGTGCCTTTTCGTCAATGTACTGGTTCGCAAGATCGGCGAGCGCCATGATCTCGCGTACCGCACGCCCAAACTCGCGCTTTTCGTACAGATCGGCGATTTCGTCACCGGCCTTGACGAAGGTGTCAAACAACTCGGGCTGATCCAGGCTGTCCGAGAGCTTGCCGTCGAAGCGCTTCTTGATGAATCCGGCGCAGCGGCTGGCAATGTTGACCACCTTGCCGACCAGGTCGGAATTGACGCGTGCCGCGAAGTCCTCGAGGTTGAGATCGATATCATCGACACGCGAGCTGAGCTTGGCTGCGAAGTAGTAACGCAGGTACTCGGGGTTCAGGTGTTTGAGGTAGGTGCTGGCCTTGATGAAGGTGCCGCGCGATTTCGACATCTTGGCGCCATCGACGGTCAGGAATCCGTGTGCATAGACCCCGGTCGGCATGCGGAAGCCGGCTCCGTGCAGCGTGGCCGGCCAGAACAGGGCGTGGAAGTAGATGATGTCCTTGCCAATGAAGTGGTGCAGCTCGGCCTTTGAGTCGGCGTTCCAATAGGCGTCAAAATCGACCCCGGTGCGATCGCAGAAGTTGCGGAAGCTGGCCATGTAGCCGATCGGTGCGTCCAACCAGACATAGAAGTACTTACCCTCGGCATCCGGGATCTCGAAACCGAAATAAGGTGCGTCGCGTGAGATATCCCAATCGTTGAGCCCGGCCTCGAACCACTCGTTCAGCTTGTTGGCGACTTCGGTCTGGACATGGCCTGCCTTGTGCCAGTCTTTGAGTATTTGTTCGAAATTTCCAAGCTTGAAAAACAGGTGCTCGGAATCTTTTTCGATCGGCGTGGCACCGGATACGGCTGACACCGCGTTCTTGAGTTCTGTCGGGGCATAGGTCGCACCACATACCTCGCAGTTGTCCCCATATTGATCCTCGGCACCACACTTCGGGCAGGTACCCTTGATGAAACGGTCCGGCAGGAACATCTCCGCCTCGGGGTCGTAGGCCTGCGATATGGTTCGCCGCGCAATATGGCCGGCATCGCGGTTGCGTTCGTAGATCGTGGTGGCGCAGATGCGGTTTTCTTCTGAGTGGGTGGAGTGATAGTTGTCGAAGCCGACGGAGAAACCGGCAAAGTCCTGCGTATGCTCTGTCCACACCCGGTCGATCAGCTGTTCAGGTTCGATGCCCTCGGAACGTGCACGCAGCATAATCGGCGTGCCGTGCGCGTCGTCTGCACAGACGTAGTAACACTCATGGCCCCGCAGCTTCTGGAAACGGCTCCAGATGTCGGTCTGTATATACTCGACCAGGTGGCCGAGGTGGATCGAGCCATTGGCATAGGGCAGGGCGCTGGTAATCAGGATCTTGCGCTTTGGGCTGGTCATCGAAATCGCCGGATAGGGTGGGGAAAGAACCGCTAATTATCCCACAGATGCCGGGGTTCCTGTGTGTCTGGGAGAGGTTTCCCCAGGCAGCACCGGTTTTTCACAGGGCCGAAACCCTGCATCGTAGTGCCAGAAAATTCGCGGCTGCGCCGAAATACGCCCCGGCCAATCCCGACTGATTTGGTTGGGAATGCAGGATGGGTGGTGTAGAATCGCGCCGCAGTTTAATTCAGTTCATGTATCTCGTGGCCGGAAACATCACCCGGTCCGGGGCCTCAGGAGTTTAGGAAATGGCCGAAGTCACCCGCGAAATCATCGAAGAAGCCATCAAGGGCTATATCGAACCTCACCTCGAGACCGATCTGGTCAGCGCCAAGTCCATAAAGGATGTCGCCATCGACGGCGACAAGGTAAAGGTCAATGTCGTGCTGGGTTTCCCGGCCAAAGGCATTTTTGATGACATCGCTGCGGCGGTGAAGGCAGCGGTCGAAGGTGTCGACGGCGTTGCCAGCTGTGAAGTGGCGGTTTCGTCGAAGGTTGTGGCGCACTCGGTGCAGAAGTCGCTCAAGCCGATCGATAGCGTCAAGAACATCATCGCCGTTGCGTCGGGCAAGGGTGGCGTCGGTAAATCCACCACCGCGGTCAACCTGGCGCTGGCGCTGTCCGCCGAGGGTGCCCGAGTCGGCATTCTGGACGCTGATATCTATGGCCCCTCACAGCCGCGCATGCTGGGCATCTCGGGCAAGCCGGAATCGAAGGACGGCAATACCCTGGAGCCGATGATGAGCTATCACCTCCAGGCGATGTCGATTGGTTTCCTGATCGATGAAGAGACCCCGATGATCTGGCGTGGCCCGATGGTCACCCAGGCCCTGGAGCAGCTGCTCAACGACACCAACTGGGCTGAGCTGGACTATCTGGTTATCGATCTGCCGCCGGGCACTGGTGATACCCAGCTGACCCTGGCACAGAAAGTACCGGTCTCCGGTGCCATTGTGGTCACCACGCCGCAGGACATCGCCCTGCTGGACGCACGTAAGGGCTTCAAGATGTTCGAGAAGGTCGAGGTGCCGGTACTGGGCATCGTGGAGAACATGTCGACCCATATCTGTTCCAAGTGTGGCCACGAAGAACACATCTTTGGCGAGGGTGGCGGTGTGCGGATGGCAGAGGAGTACGGTGTGAACTTCCTCGGCGCCCTGCCGCTGGAGACCCGTATCCGCGAGGAGACCGACGCCGGCAAGCCGACCGTGGTTGCCGAGCCCGATTCCCGCCCGGCCATGATCTATCGTGAAATTGCGCGCAAGGCAGCAGCCAAACTGGCCCTCCAGGCCAAGAGCTACGCGGCCAAGTTTCCGAATATCGTCATCCAGAACAACTGATTGCCTGCGGGGACCAGCGGAACTCTATCAAGCCCGCATAACTGCGGGCTTTTTTGTGCCTACAGGCGTGCTGGGGATGTCCGTTAGAATGCCTAACAGTCGCTGAGTACAACCGGTTTTATTCTGATTTTTCGTACATCCTTGAAAAGGGCGATTATGCCTTTCGTCTACTAAGCTGAGTAGGGGTGTCGTCATATGCTGGTCAGATTGATCTGGTATCTTAGGGAACCTCTGAATAAGTCTGGGCCGAAGAGATCGGTGATGAGGATTGGTCCCTTCGAGGCGCAAATCGCGCGTAATAGCTGGTTATTGCGAAGATTTGCAACGAAGTAGGGGAGAATTCCAGCGCCGAGATCGAGGGTCATGACTTGTTCAGAGGTTTCTTAAGATCCTCTTCTGGCATGGTTGTGGAGAATTTATGTTTCAGGCGCGTATACACGGCCGCGGCGGCCAAGGCGTGGTCAGTGCGGCCGAGATGCTGTCGGTCGCTGCCTTTCTCGAGGGGAGGCATTCCCAGGCCTTTCCAAGCTTTGGCTCCGAGCGCATGGGGGCCCCTGTCATGGCCTTCTGTCGTATCGACGACAAGGAAATACGGCTGCGCGAACCCGTGATGAAGCCAGACGCCCTGATTATCCAGGACCCGACACTGCTGCATCAGGTCAATCTGTTTCAGGGTCTGTCTGAGCGCGGTTGTGTCGTGGTCAATTCGAGTCGCGACCTCTCCGAGCTCGGCCTGGGTGATTTCAGGCGCGAACATCCGGGTGGCAATGTGGTCATCGTGCCCGCAACCGAACTGGCGCTACAGTATGTCGGGCGCCCCCTTCCCAACGCGGCCCTGCTGGGCGGGTTCTCGGCGCTCAGCGGCCTGATAAAGTTGGAGTCCATCGAGGCGGCGATCCGCAAGAAGTTTCCACCCAAAGTCGCGGAAGCCAACATCAACGCGGCGCGTGCCGCGGCACAGGCAGTCACTCAGAGCGGAGCAGCGCCATGCTGAAACAGACGGAAGGCTCGCAGGCCGTGGCCGAAGCGGTGGCTCTGTGTCGCCCCGAGGTTATCTGTGCCTATCCAATCACCCCGCAGACCCACATCGTGGAGAAGCTGGGCCAACTGGTAAAAAACGCTGAGCTCGAACACTGTGAGTTCGTCAACGTGGAATCAGAGTTTGCCGCACTTTCGGTGGCCATCGGCGCCTCGGCGACCGGTGCTCGGGCCTATACGGCGACTGCGAGTCAGGGCCTGCTGTTTATGGCCGAGGCAGTCTACAACGCCTCGGGTCTGGGGCTGCCTATCGTGATGACGATCGGCAACCGGGCAATTGGTGCGCCGATCAATATTTGGAATGACCAGCAAGACAGCATGTCGATGCGCGATGCGGGCTGGATACAGCTGTATGCGGAGACCAATCAGGAGGCCGTGGATCTGCACATTCAGGCGTTCCGGCTGGCAGAGGAGCTTTCGGTCCCGGTCATGGTGTGCATGGATGGTTTCATACTCACGCATGCCTATGAGCGCGTGGATGTGCCGGGCCAGGTGGATGTCGATCGTTTTGTGCCGCCGTTCGCACCGCGCCAGATCCTGGACCCGCAACAGCCCGTCACCATCGGTGCCATGGTTGGGCCGGAGGCCTTTACCGAGGTTCGATATCTTGCCCATTACCGCCAGATGCAGGCCCTGTGGATGATTCCGGAGTTGGCGGAGGAATTCGAGGAACAGTTTGGCCGGGCGTCGGGTGGCCTTATTCACCCGTATCGCACCGAGGGTGCCAGGACCCTTGTGGTGTCGCTGGGTTCGGTGAACGGCACCATCAAGGACGTCGTCGACGAAATGCGCGACGAAGAGGTGGCCATCGGGTCAGTCAGTATCTGCTCATTCAGGCCTTTTCCCATGAAGGCGTTGAAATTGGCCTTACAGGATTGCCGGCGCGTGGTGGTCATCGAAAAATCATTGGCGGTCGGCATAGGCGGCATTGTCTCGACAGACGTGCGCATGGCATTGGCCGGGCTGGATATCCCTGTCTACACGGTGGTTGCCGGTCTGGGGGGCAGGGCAATCACCCGGGCCTCTTTGCAGGAAGTTTTTGACAAAGCCGCCAAGAATGCATTGCAGCGCCTGACCTTCCTCGATCTGAAACACGATGTGATTCACCGCGAGATCGAACGCCTGGAATCGACGCGTCTCTCGGGGCCCATTGCAGAGAATATTCTGCGCGAACTCGGCGTGGTCGCCGATCATATTGGATAAAGGAAAGGACGGGTCCTGCTTCTATGAAATCCTCCCACGTCAAGTTTTACCAGACAGATACCTTCACCGTCGGTAACCGTTTGCTGAGTGAAGTGGACCGCTCTGTACAGTCGAAGCTGGAACGCACCAACTCGCTCAATTCTGGGCACCGTGCCTGTCAGGGTTGTGGTGAGGCGCTCGGCGCCCGCTATGCGATCGATGCGGCCATGCGGGCGACCGGAAATCAACTGATCGCGGCCAACGCAACCGGCTGTCTCGAGGTCTTCTCCACGCCCTACCCGGAGACTTCCTGGCAGATCCCCTGGATTCATTCCCTGTTTGGCAATACGCCGGCAGTGGCTACGGGTGTGGCGGCCGCACTCAAGGTTCAGGGGCGGGAGGAGACCCGCGTCGTGGCCCAGGGTGGCGACGGCGGCACAACCGATATCGGTTTTGGCTGTCTTTCCGGCATGTTCGAGCGCAACGACGATGTGTTGTATATCTGTTACGACAACGAGGCCTATATGAACACCGGGGTTCAGCGGTCCTCCGCCACGCCCCCTGCGGCCCGCACTGCCACCACCCAGGCGGTGGGGAAGGCGCCTGGCAACGTCTTTGGCCAGGGCAAGAATGTACCGCTGATCGCCATGGCACACGAGATCCCTTACGTTGCCACGGCCTCTGTTGCCGACGTGCGCGATCTTGAAGAAAAGGTCACCATGGCAATGTCGATCCGTGGCGCACGCTATATCCACATACTGGTGCCATGCCCGCTGGGTTGGGGGTCTTCTCCGCAGGACACCATCAAGCTGGCGCGGCTCGCCATCGAATCGGGCCTGTTCCCGGTGTTTGAGGCGGAGAACGGTGAGATAACCGGTCGCAGACATATTCGACGCCAGGTGCCCGTAGAGGAATACCTGAAACCACAGAAGCGTTTTGCTCACCTGTTTCGGCCCACATTGCAGGTCCAGGTGATTGCGGGTCTGCAGGCGATTGCGGATCGGAACATACGTCGATTCGGTCTCCAGACGGTGGAGGTTGCGTCATGAAGCGGCCATTTGCGATTACCCTGGATGTCGGGTCCAGTCTTGCCAACCACACCGGTTCATGGCGTACGGAACGGCCCGTCTATCTCGATCGCCTGCCGCCCTGCAATGCGACCTGTGCGGCCGGTGAGAATATTCAGCAGTGGTTGTTTCACGCGGAAGAGGGCGCCTATGAGAAGGCCTGGCGTGCTCTGACCCAGGACAATCCCTTGCCTGCGATTATGGGCAGGGTCTGTTATCACCCCTGTGAGAGCGCCTGCAATCGTGGTCAGCTGGATGAATCGGTCGGTATCAATTCCGTGGAACGTTTTCTCGGTGACCAGGCATTGCAGCAGCATTGGACTGTTGCGACGGCGCCGGACTCCGGCAAGCGGGTCATGGTGGTCGGATCAGGCCCGGCGGGTCTGTCTGCGGCCTATCATCTGCGCCGCCTGGGACATGCCGTGACGATATTTGAGGCGGAGGCGGGCGCGGGCGGCATGATGCGCTACGGTATTCCGCAGTATCGCCTGCCGCGTGACGTGCTGGATGCAGAGATCAAACGGATCCTCGACATGGGCGTGGAGTTGCGAGTCGACACGCGCGTGAATGATCTGACGGGGACCATGCAGGCCGAAGGCTTCGACGCATGCTTTCTCGGCGTGGGTGCACAGATCGGCAAGCGGGCCTACATACCCGCGGGTGATGCAAACCGGATCACCGATGCGGTTTCGGTTTTGCACGGTATGGCGGGTGAAGACAAGCCGCTGCTTGGACGTCGTGTTGTGGTCTATGGCGGCGGAAATACCGCGGTCGATGTTGCGCGGACCGCGCGTCGCTTGGGCGCGGAAGAATCGGTCATCGTGTACCGTCGGACCCGCGACAAGATGCCTGCGCACTCGGGCGAGGTGCAGGAGGCGGTGGACGAGGGGGTCAAGCTGAAGTGGCTGACCACGATTACGGCCGCCGAGACCGAGACCATCACCGTGGAAAAGATGGAGCTGGATGCAGAGGGTTTTCCGCAGGCGACCGGCGAGTTCGAGACCATGGCGGCCGATTCGGTGATTCTGGCACTGGGACAGGATGTGGACACACGGGTGTTGGAGAGTGTCACGGACCTGCAGATGGACCGCGGGGTGGTTCAGGTCGGCGCGGATATGATGACCCACCACGCAGGGATATTCGCCGGTGGTGACATGGTCGGCGGGGAACGAACCGTCACGGTCGCTGTGGGGCATGGCAAGAAAGCCGCGCGCGCGATAGATGCCTGGTTACGCGAAGAAAAATACCAGCCTGCCGGAAAACCCGAGCTTGCCACCTTTGAGCGACTCAACACCTGGTATTACTCTGACGCCGAGAAGACAGTGCGGCCGATGCTGGATGTCATCCGCCGGCAGTCGACGTTTGACGAGGTGCGCGGTGGTCTCGACGAGTCCAACGCCCTGTATGAGGCCCGCCGCTGTCTGTCCTGCGGTAACTGCTTCGAGTGTGACACCTGCTACGGTGTCTGCCCGGACAATGCGGTCATCAAACTCGGCCCGGGTAAGCGCTTCAGGTTCAACTATGACTATTGCAAGGGCTGTGGGCTCTGTGTTGCGGAATGTCCCTGTGGTGCCATACGTATGGAACCGGAGGAAGTCTGATCTGATCATTTGGGTCTACTCCCGGGAACGTTGGCTGGCAGCTCAGCCGTCTG
>Ga0316189_10006585_pt1 | contig 11060 bp, 12 predicted proteins | sample LowCovwburrow_MG_FD_204930 | JGI IMG/M metagenome (GOLD analysis project Ga0316189, IMG submission 204930) | Coastal sediment microbial communities from Maine, United States - Lowes Cove worm burrow | ecosystem: Environmental > Aquatic > Marine > Coastal > Sediment | place: USA: Maine... | reverse complement strand
GATGTTCTTCCAGATCGAATAGCTCAAGGTACATCGAAGTCCGAGGTGTTACCGGCCCGAGGGCCGCGCAGAGGAGCGAAATATATAGGTTAGGGCCAACAGATGAAAAGCCAGCCGGTCACATTCGACTGATCGTCAATGTCGCCGGGCCTTCGATCAGGTCAGTGCCAGCACCTGCTTCAGCGCCGCGTCCCGTCCCGCGCCGCTGTCGGCCACGACCGTGCAGTGGCCGAGTTTGCGCTGGGGCCGCGGCGTTTTCCCGTAACTGTGAAAGTGGGCCCCGGGTATTTCCAGGACCGCCGCCAGCGGCGGCAAATCGCCGAGAAAGTTCACCATTCCCGCATGGCCTCTGCTGGCGGTGTCGCCGAGGGGCAGATCGAGGATGGCACGGATATGGTTCTCGAACTGGCTCGTCACGGCGCCTTCGATCGTCCAGTGGCCTGAATTGTGGACCCGCGGCGCCATCTCGTTGGCCAGCAGGCCGCCGTCCTGGACGAAGAACTCGATCGTCAGCACACCGGCATAGTCGAGATGATCCATCAGCACGCCGATATGGGCCTGTGCCGCGTCCTGCAGGCCCGGGTCTTCGAGGGGCGAGCGCGAATAGCGGAGGATGCCGTCCTCATGGACGTTCTCCGAGAGCGGATAGCAGCGCGTTTCGCCGCCGATGCTGCGAACGCCGATGATCGACACCTCCCGCTCGAAGGGCACGAAGGCCTCGAGTATCAGCGGTCGATCGCCGAAACGGGCCCAGGCGTCATCGAGATCGGCCGGCGAGCGCAGGAAGGCCTGGCCGCGGCCGTCGTAGCCGAGGCGGCGGGTCTTGAGCACCGCCGGCAGTCCGATTTTGGCGATCGCCGCATCCAGTCCGGCCCGGTCGTCGACAGCCTCGAAGCGCGGCGTCGGGATGCCGAGTTCACCGAACAGGGTCTTCTCGACGAGCCGGTCCTGGGCCGATTCGAGCGCCGCGACCGGCGGCAGAAAACGCGTCCGGGCGGCGATCTCGCGCACGGCCTCGACCGGCACGTTCTCGACGTCGAAAGTGATGACGTCGGTGCAGTCCGCGAGCTGGTTGAGCGCGCCGAGATCATCAAAGCCGCCGGTGATGATCGCGCCGACCTGGCCGCCCGGCGCATCGGCACTCTGGTCCACGAAGACGAATCTGAGGCCCAGCGGATATCCCGCCAGGGCCAGCATCCGCCCGAGCTGGCCGGCGCCGATGATCCCGATTTTCATGAGGAGGCGGTGTCGTCGGGGCGCGGGTCGGGATTGTCGAGCACGGTCCGGGTCTGGTTCGCCCTGAAGCCGTCCAGCGCCTCGCGGATGTTCTCGTCCGTCGTCGCGAGCACGGCCGCCGCGAGCAGTCCGGCATTGACGGCGCCGGCCTTGCCGATGGCGAGCGTGCCGACCGGTATGCCGGCGGGCATCTGCGCGATCGAGAGCAGGGAGTCCATGCCGCTCAACGCCTTCGACTGGACCGGTACACCGAACACCGGCAAGGCCGTCTTGGCGGCGGCCATGCCCGGCAGGTGGGCAGCGCCGCCGGCCCCGGCGATGATGACCCTGAGACCGCGATCCCTCGCGCTGTCGCAGTATTCGAACAAGAGGTCCGGCGTGCGGTGCGCTGAGACGACGCGGGTCTCGTGGGGGACGCCAAGCTGCTCGAGAATCTCGGCCGCGTGACACAGGGTGGGCCAGTCTGATTTCGAGCCCATGATGATGCCGACGAGTGGTTTCATCGCGATATTTTACCAGCGCCTGTGGCAGCTTTGTGGAGATATCTGAAGAGTTGGCGCGACGCGGTCTTGCGGTCGATTTCGCTGACCCCGTTGCGCGCGCGATCGTGCAGGCCGGTGAGCTCGTCGACCGCCACCGGGAGGGCCTCCGCGCAGGCCTCTATCGCCGCCGGGCCTTCGCGCAGGATGCGGTCGCGCCAGGTCTCGGCGGTCTTGAAATGCCGTTTGGCGGTGACGTCATCCTGCTGCCGGCTGGCGAGCAGTGCGCGAATCGGTTCCGGGTCGATGTCCCGCATCAACTTGCCGATGTACTGGCGTTGCCGGCGGATCGCACCGTTCTTGGTCATGGGGCGCAGTTCCTCGACCGCCTTGCGCAAGGGCGCCGGCAGATCGAGTTCATCGAGGACTTCCGCCGGCTGGTCGGCCAGCGTGACGCCGAGCGCCTGGCGGGCCGTGCTGTCGCGCTTTTGCGCGGACTTGCTCGGCCGCAAAGCTCGCTCGGTCGGCGGCTTGTCGCCGCGGGGAGGTCTCTTGCGCGCCATCTTGCCGGTCCCGCTACCAGGCGCGATCGAGGACGTCGGTCAGCCGACGCACTTCGTCCTCGGTGTTGTAGTGAACCATGGACACCCGTATCACGCCGTCGCGTTCCGTCAGGCCGAGTGCCTCTACCAGCCGGGGCGCGTAGAAATGCCCCCAGCGGATGCCGACGCCCTCGGCATCGCAGATCGGCGGGATTTCCGAGGCGCGATGCCCCTCGACGGAAAAGGAGACGGTGGGCAGCCGTTCCGGCAGCGGCTGGTTGACGCCGCAGACGGAGACACCCGCGCGGGCGTTGAGATAGTCGAGCAGCTGCGTGGTGAGGCGGTGCTCCTGATCCTCGATGGCCCGGTAGGCGTCCGCCATCGGGTCGAGGCCGTCGCCGATCGCGGCGCCGAGTTCGGCGAGGTAGTCCGGGACGCCGGCGGCGCCGTAGAGCAACTCGTACGGGTACGCGCCGGGCTCGAGCTTCCCGGGCACGTCCTCGCGCCGGTAGAAGCTGTGGTTCAGGTTCGGCAGTTCCGCCAGCAGTGAGTCGCGGCCGTACAGCAGGGCGCAGTGCGGTCCGTAGACCTTGTAAAGACTGAACGCGTAGAAATCCACGTCCCAGGCCTTGAGCGCCAGCGGCCGGTGGGGCGCGTAGGCGACGCCGTCCACGCACACCTGTGCGCCGGCGGCATGAACCAGCGCCGTAATCGCGCGGACATCGTTAACTTCGCCCAGCAGGTTGGATGCATGGGTGAAGCAAACGAGGCGCGTACGCTCGTTCAGCAGCGGGCGCAGCTCGTCGAGCTCGAGGCGCTGGCTCTCGCGGTTGAGCTGCCACTCGCGGATGACGACGCCGCGCTCGGCGAGCCGCCGCCAGGGCGAGATGTTGGCCTCGTGATCGACGTCCGTGACGATCACTTCGTCGTTCGGGCCGAGGCTCTCTCCCAGCGCCCGGGCGAGCCGCTGCATCAGCTCGGTGGTCGAACTGGCGATCACGAGCTCGTTGGGTGACGGCGCTTCGCCGCCACCTGCCAGCAGGCCGGCCAGGGCCGCACGCGAGGCGTCGAGCCGCTCCGATGCCGTTGCCGAGGGTGCATAGCTGGCGCCGAGTTGCACCGGCCAGCGCGACATGTAGGTGGAGATCCGCTCGATGACGTTGCCCAGGGGCGCGGAGCCGCCGGCGTTGTCGAACAGGACCCAGTCAGATTCCAGGGCGGGAAAGCGGGCCCGGACCCAGTCCGGATCGAGCCTGTTTACCGTTTGCTCCGAGCGTTGTGATTCCGTCGCCGAACTCATCGGGGTTCTCCGCCGTTCCCGTGCAGGGGCGGGATCATATCACCCGGCCACAGGACGGCGGGCATGGCCGGGACAGTGCCATCCACGACGGCGCGCGGGCGGGATCGGACCGCGCGGCCGTGGCAGCTTTGGGGTCTGCTAAACTGCCGGCGTCGCGCCCGCCGGGCGCCGGGAACGGTATCTATCCTTGGACAATCCTGCCTCTGAATTCGGGCTCGATCGGGCCCAGATCGAAGCGCTCGTCGAGGGCGCTCTCGCCAGCGCCAGACAAAAGGGCTGCACCCAGGCAGAAGCCGGTGCCAGCCTCGGGACGGGACTCTCCGTCACCGTTCGCAAGGGCTCGGTCGAAACCCTCGAGCATCAGCGCGACCGGAGCTTCGCCGTGACGGTCTACCACGGTCAGCGCAAGGGCTCCGCGAGTACTTCCGATCTCAGCGCCGGCGCGATCGACGAGGCGGTGGCGAAGGCCTCCAGCATCGCGACCTTCACCGCCGAGGACGAGTGCACCGGACTCGCAGACGCAGAACTCATGGCGAGCGATCCGGCGGATCTCTCGCTCGATCATCCGTGGTCGCTGACGCCGGAGGAGGCCATCGACATGGCCTCGGACTGCGAACGTGCGGGGCTGGAATCCGATGAGCGGATCAGCAACTCCGAGGGCGGTTCGCTTCACACGGGCCGCAGCCTGCGGGTCTACGGCAACAGTCACGGTTTCCTCGGTGGCTACCAGTGCACGAGTCATTCTCTGAGCTGCGTGCTCGTGGCCGGCGAGGGCGACGCCATGGAACGCGACTACTGGTACAGCAGCGGGCGCGATCCGGCTTCCCTGGAGAGTGCCGCGGACATCGGTCGCAAGGCCGCCGAGCGCACGCTGATGCGCCTGGGTGCGGAGAAGATTTCGACCCGCAGCGTGCCGGTCGTGTTTCCGCCCGAGCTGGCCCGGGGCCTGATCGGACATTTCATCAGTGCCGTCGCCGGCACCAGCCAGTATCGCCAGGCTTCCTTCCTGCTCGACGCGATCGGCGAGGAAGTCTTCCCCTCGTTTGTCACGCTCTCCGAGCGGCCCCATCTTCCCGGCGCCGCCGCCAGCGCGTCCTTCGACAACGAGGGCGTAGCGACCCGGGACCGGGATCTGGTCAGCGCGGGCGTGCTGTCGTCCTACGTGCTGAGCAGCTACTCCGCCCGGCGTCTCGGGCTTCAGACCACCGGCAACGCCGGCGGCATCCACAACCTCATCGTCGCCGACGGCGGCCGCGGCCGCGACGAGATTCTGCGTTCGATGGGCACCGGTTTTCTCGTGAACGAACTGATGGGTCAGGGCGTCAACGGCGTGACGGGCGACTATTCCCGCGGCGCCTCCGGCTTCTGGATCGAAAACGGCGAGATCGTGCGCCCGGTCAGCGAGGTTACGATTGCAGGCAATCTGCGGGAGATGTTCCGCAATATCGTGGAGATCGGCAACGACGTCGATGAGCGCGGGGCGGTGAGGAGCGGTTCGATTCTCCTGTCGGAGATGACGATCGCCGGTTCCTAGACCCTAGCCGCCGGAAGGCGTTTCTTCGAGCAGATCCCGCAGCGTCCGGTCGTTGAGCGTCGAACGCATGGCGGCCTTCATCTCGTCAAGCAGTGACTCCACTCTCGGGGGTCCCTTGATCGGCGGCAGCGCCACGCTCTCCGGCGCCAGGCGCAGCGCCTCGAAGATCTCTGAAAGATGGATGCCGGCGAGGTCCCGGCCGGGTATCAGTGCCCCGTCTTCGGTCAGGGTCAGCAGTCCGCCGTGCTGGAGGCTCGAAGCGACCGGCCCCAGCGTGTCGCCCGGCACCCCGAGGACGCCTGCGATCTGGTTGACGTTCTCCTCCGGCGTCTTCGACAGGAACGTCTGGCCGACCCGCATCATCAGTTCGAGCGCCATCGTGTCGCGCTGCCGCCCGATCGCGGACAGCCGGCGCTGGCCGACGCGCATGTACTCGGGATGCTGGAGATAAAAGGCGATCTGCGAGCCGAGCAAAAGAATCAGCCACCCGACATAGAGCCAGATCAGGGCAATGATCACCACGGCGAAGCTGGTATAGATCGCGGCGTACTTCGTCGAGCCCACGACGAAGGAAGCGAAGAGCTTGCCGGCAACGGTCCACATCAAGCCGGCGCTCAATCCTCCGACGAGACCGGCCACCACTTTGACCCGCGTGTTAGTGATGAAAACGTACAGAAACGTGAACAGCAGCGTCAGCAGCAGCACGGGCGCGAGTTTGCCCACCAGGATGATCGTCGCGCCGAACGGTTCGACTGCCGAGAGCCGCTGCACGAACGTGTGCGAGGAGATCGTACCGATCATGCCCATTGCCGCCACCATGACGAGGGGGCCGACGAGGATCACACTCAGGTAGTCGCTGAAGCGTCGGACAATCGTGCGCGCCTGCTCGACGCGCCAGATGTAGTTGAAGCTGCCCTCGACCTTCTGAACCATCGAGACGACTGTGTAGACGAGCAGCAGCAGGCCGATGCCGCCGAGGAGCCGGCCACTGATGTTGTCCACGAAACCGATGACCTGATCCGTGAGCTCGACGCCCTTTGGACCCAAAGGTTCGAGAAGGCTGTAGAGCAGGGGCTCGGCCTGCTTGTGGAAGCCGAAGCCCTTGAGGACGGAAAAGCTGAACGCGATGAGGGGGACCATCGACAGCAGCGTCGTATACACCAGGCTCATCGCCCGCAGCGTCAGTTGACCCGCCACGATGTCGCGGATCAGGCTGTATAGAATGCGAAGCGGTGGCAGAAAATACCGGCCCGCTCCGTTCGCAATTTTCTCAGGCGGTTGCCAGAGAAATGCCTCCACGCGATTCGTGATGGCGTCCGTCATGGGTCATCCCCATCGGCCAACAGCTTCGTGAGCGTTGCAGAACTCCCCGCCGCTGGCAAGCAAGTGAATGCCGGAATCGCTCCTTGCCTGAACGTGCGCCAGCCGGCGCCGGCGCCGTTAGAATGCCGCCGATGGACCGCAACTTTCCCCACCGCATCGTTTGCCTGACCGAGGAAACGACCGAGACGCTTTACCTGCTGGGCGAGGAAGAGCGCATCGTCGGCATCTCCGGGTTCACTGTGCGCCCGGCTCGCGCACGCCGTGAGAAGCCGCGTGTGTCCGCCTTCACCAGCGCGAAGACCGACCGGATCCTGGCGTTGAAGCCGGATCTCGTACTCGGCTTTTCCGATTTGCAGGCGGATATCGCGGCGACGCTGATCCGCGCGGGCCTCGACGTCCGGGTCTTCAACCATCGCGGCGTCGACGGCATTCTGGCGATGATCCGCAGCCTCGGCGGCATGGTGGGCTGTCTCGAACGGGCCGCGGCGCTGGCCACCAGGCTGGAAACCAAGCTCGACGGGATCCGGGCTGCGAGCGAGGCGTTCGGGCGCCGGCCGCGGGTGTTCTTCGAGGAATGGGACGACCCGCTGTTTTCCGGGATCCGCTGGGTGTCCGAGCTCATCGCTATCGCCGGCGGCGAGGATTGCTTCCCCGAGCTGGCGCGCGAGCCGCTCGGCAAGGACCGGATCATCGCCGACCCGATGGAGGTCGTGCGACGCGCCCCCGACATCATCATCGGTTCGTGGTGCGGCAAGAAATTTCGACCCGGGCGGGTGGCCGAGCGGCCAGGCTGGGCCGACGTGCCCGCCGTCCGTGACGGCGAGATCCACGAGATCAAATCGGCCCTCATCCTGCAGCCCGGTCCCGCCGCCCTCACCGAGGGCGTCGAGGCGCTACACGGCATCATCAGGGCGTGGGCTAACCGGTGATCAGGCGCAGGGCTTCCTGGTACTTGTCTGACGTCCGCTGAATGATCTCCGCGGGCAGCGGCGGCGCCGGGGCCTTCTTGTCCCAGTCCAGTTTTTCCAGGTAGTCGCGCACGAACTGTTTGTCGAAGCTCGGCGGGCTGATGCCCGGGCGGTAGGACCGGGCCGGCCAGAAGCGCGAGGAATCGGGCGTGATCGCCTCGTCGATGAGGAACAGCTGGCCGTCGTCGTCGAGGCCGAATTCGAATTTCGTGTCGGCAACGATGATGCCCCGGCCACGGGCGTACTCGAACGCGTGCCGGTAGAGCGCGAGCGCCACTTCCCTGACCCGCTTCGCAAGATCCTGCCCGACCAGAGCGGCCGCCGCGTCGAAGCCGATATTGATGTCGTGCTCGCCGGCCTGGGCCTTCGTGGCGGGCGTGAAGATCGGCTCCGGCAGCCGGTCTGCCAGCACCAGCCCCTTGGGCAGCTCAATGTCGCAAACCGAGCCGGTGGCCGTGTAGTCCTTCCAGCCCGAGCCGATCAGGTAGCCGCGCACGACCGCTTCGATCGGCAACGGCTGCAGGCGCCGGGTAACGATCGCCCGGTTGCGCAGCGCTTCCACGCCCGGGACGTCGCCGAGCACCGTGGTGACGTCTGTCTCGAGCAGATGGTTGGGGATGATCTCGCCGGTGCGTCCGAACCAGAAGTTGGAGATGCGCGTCAGGACCTCACCCTTGCCCGGAATCGGGTCGGGCAGGACCACGTCGAACGCGGACAGCCGGTCGGAGGTCACAATGACCAGCCGGTCGTCATCGAGCGCATAAACGTCGCGGACTTTGCCGCGGTTGATCAGCTCGAGCCCCGGGATATCGGACTCGAAGAGCGTCGTCGTCATTCGTCGGACCCTTCTCTTCGTCAATGGGCGCCGGGCGGCGTCGTGAGGGGCGGCGAGGGTTCTACCTCGGCCGGGAAATTGGCGTCGCGGTCTTTCAGCAGCTCCGCAAACCGGAAGACCGGATCACGGTTCTCGCCGCCTTGCCAGGCTTCCGCCGCATTCCGTCCTTCCTCACGGATGCGCAGTGCTGCGGCGTCCTTTGCGCGGAAGATCATCTGCAGCGTGGACATGACCTCTTCCCGGGTCGCGCCCTCGAAGCTCATCAGCGCGCGGCCCATGGCGTTGACCCGATCGTCCTCGCAGAGGGGCTGGTCGAGAGAGTCGTACTGGCCGATGGCTTCGATCGCGCCGAAGATGTAATGCAGGAAGTACGTGTGCATCACGGGGTCTTCAAACGTATCGGCGCCAACCGCCTTGGCCGAAAATTCTCCGAAGAGCAGAGCCTGATTCGCCACTTTGGCGAGAACCTCCGCATCGGCGAGGTGGTCCTCCGGGGCGTCTTGTCCTGATACCATCTGTTGCTTCCCGTTCGTCTGCAGGATGGAAAACCGGAAAGCTTGCAGCGGTGGCGGGTACTCGTCAAATTCCCCGGCAGGCCCGCGCGCCTGCCGCCCTCAAACGGCAAGGCCCGCCAACACGCACTTAAATCATGTCCTGGACCGGCAAGATCATCGGGGCGGCGCTTGGCGCTCTGGCAGGGGGACCTGTCGGAGCGGCCATCGGGACCTTCGTGGGGCACCAGTTCGACCGCGGCGTCACCGACATTGGCCCGGCGCCGAAAGACGTCCAGGACGCGTTCTTTTCCGCAACCTTCGCCATCATGGGGCATATCGCCAAGTCCGATGGCCGCGTCAGCGAAGACGAGATCCGCGCGGCCCGGGCGATCATGCACCACATGCGTCTTTCGCCGGAGCAGGTGCGCGTCGCGATCGAACTGTTCAGCGACGGCAAGCGGGGCGACTTTCCGGTCGTCGAGCGGGTCGCTGAACTGCGCCGCGTGCTCGGACGGCGGCGGGGGCTCGCCCGGGCGTTTATCGAAATCCAGGTCCAGGCCGTGCTCGGCGCCGGCGAGATGCCGGCCGCGGCCCGGGACGTCCTGTGGCGCGTGGCGAGCGGTCTCGGCGTGTCGCGCGTGGAACTGGCGCAGATCGAGGCGCTCATCCGGCTCCAGCAGATGCGCGCGCGCCAGGGCGGCGGGCCGACGCCCGCGGTCGCGCCGCTGGAGGACGCCTACCGCGTGCTGGGCGTGGAGGCGGATGCCCCGGATCGGGACGTCAAGACGGCCTACCGGCGCCTGATGAACCAGCATCATCCCGACAAACTCCGCGCGCGGGGCATGCCGGAGTCCATGCTGCCGGTCGCGGAGGAGAAAACCCAGGAGATCCGGGCCGCCTACGACCGGATTCGCGCCGTCCGCGGCATGCGCTGACCGTCGCGATCCGTCCGTCAGGCGGATGCACCGCTCCGGTGCCTGCGGTATCTTGTCGCCCACTTTCATCGTGGACCCTGCCATGACCGACTACCGCATCGCGCCTTCGATCCTTTCCGCCGATTTCGCACGACTCGGCGAGGAAACCCGCGCCGTACTCGACGCCGGCGCCGACATCGTCCATTTCGACGTGATGGACAACCACTATGTTCCGAACCTGACGATCGGGCCTCTCGTGTGCAAGGCCCTGCGGGACTACGGGATCGAGGCGCCCATCGACGTCCATCTCATGGTCAGCCCGGTGGATCGGCTGATCGAGGATTTCGCGGCGGCGGGGGCCAGCTACATCACCTTCCACCCCGAGGCGAGCGAACATGTCGACCGCAGCCTCCAGTTGATCCGCGGCCTCGGCTGTCAGGCTGGCCTGGTGTTCAACCCGGCAACGCCGCTGACATGGCTCGAGCACGTCATGGACAGGCTGGACATGGTGCTGCTGATGTCGGTCAACCCCGGCTTCGGCGGCCAGGCCTTCATCGAATCGGCGATCCCGAAGCTGGCCGAAGCGCGCCGCCTCATCGATGCGAGCGGCTACGACATTCGCCTCGAGGTCGATGGCGGCGTCAAGACCAGCAACATCGGCCGGATCGCGGCCGCCGGCGCCGACACCTTCGTGGCGGGCTCCGCCATCTTCGGCAGCGGCGACTATGCGGCGACGATCGCCGAGATGCGGCGCGAGCTGGCCACCGCGCAGGCCACCTGATCCCGAGGCCGGCGCCCATGGTGCTGGTGATCGACAACTACGATTCCTTCGCCTACAACCTCGTCCAGCACCTGGGCGAGCTCGGGGCGGAGGTGCGCGTGTTCCGTAACGACCGGATCACGCTGGACGGCATCCGGCGGCTAAGGCCCCGGCGTCTGGTGATCTCCCCGGGGCCCTGTACGCCGGACGAGGCCGGCATCTCGGTCGCGGCCGTCCGCGAGTTCGCGGGCCAGATCCCGATACTGGGCGTGTGCCTCGGCCATCAGAGCATCGCCCGGGCTTTCGGCGGGGTTGTGATCAGGGCGGCCGCGGTCATGCACGGCAAGACCTCATGGATTCATCACGACGGGCGAGGCGTTTTCGCCGGCCTGCCCGATCCCCTGGAAGCCACGCGTTACCACTCGCTCGTGGTGGATCGCCACGCGCTGCCGGATTGTCTGGAGGTGACGAGCTGGACCCGGGACGAGTCCGGTCGGGACGAGGAGATCATGGGCCTGCGTCACAGGACCCTGCCGGTGGAGGGCGTGCAGTTCCACCCGGAGTCCATCCTCACCCGTGAAGGCAAGGCGCTCCTGGGGAACTTCCTCGATCGGGAATTCGCCGGCGCGGCGTGAGCCGGCCACGGGCCGATGAGGCTTCGGCCCGGAGCCCGCT
>Ga0316189_10006584_pt1 | contig 11060 bp, 9 predicted proteins | sample LowCovwburrow_MG_FD_204930 | JGI IMG/M metagenome (GOLD analysis project Ga0316189, IMG submission 204930) | Coastal sediment microbial communities from Maine, United States - Lowes Cove worm burrow | ecosystem: Environmental > Aquatic > Marine > Coastal > Sediment | place: USA: Maine... | reverse complement strand
GCTTCGCCGAGAGCCTAGACTTAGCGCTGCGCATGGCGCGTGTACTCAAAGAGAAATACCAGATACAACTAGGTGATCGTGTAGCCATTTGTGCACGTAATTCCCCTGAATGGTGCATCGCCTATATGGCGATTACATTGCTGGGGGCAATTGCGGTGCCCATGAATTCCTGGTGGAAGGGCCCTGAACTAAAATACGGCCTTAGCGACAGTGACAGCAAACTCATCTTTCTAGATCCGGCACGACTAGACCTGGTAAAACCATTTATAGATAGCCTCGACGTGCAGATCGTGATGTTCAAGCCGGAGGCTGCATCTACATTCCCCGAGTTTTATGAATTAGCTCGATCGATGGAACCCCTTTCTCAAGAGGAGTTGAATGAAACACAGGTATGCCCTGAAGACAACGCCTCCATCATGTATACCTCCGGCTCTACAGGCATGCCTAAGGGAGTACTTTCCACTCACCGAAACATAATCAATGCCCTCTACACTTGGAAGTTCGTCAAAGAGATTACAGAGATACTCCGACCCGAGCTAGTAGAAGATAATCCACAATTTCCACCGGCCTTACTCGCAAATGTTCCCCTATTTCATGTAACCGGAAGCCACGCACAATTTTTAGCTAGCTTCATCTACCTACGCAAGTTTGTGATGATGTACAAATGGGATTCCGAGGTCGCGCTAAAACTGATTGAAGAAGAGAGGATTTCGGTATTTCACGGTGTGCCCACGATGGCGTGGGAACTCATGCAATCACCAAGCTTCGAAACGACGGACTTAAGTAGTTTGCGCGGCGTACAGAGCGGTGGCGCCCCGCGACCACCCGAACATCTCAGTATGATCATGCAAAAATTTCCCGATGCGGCAATTCCCGGTCTTGGCTATGGCCTGACAGAGACAAATGCAATTGGCGCATTAATATCCGGCAAGTTCTACGCCAGCAGACCGAACAGCACAGGAAGACCTACTCCTCCAGTGACGAGCATACAGATCGTCGATGACGAAGGTAACACTCTGGATGATGGAGAAGTCGGCGAGATTTGCATCAAGGGTGCGACGGTCATGAAGGGCTACTGGAATAACCCCGAGGCCACCGCCGAGGTGATAAAAGACGGTTGGTTTCACAGCGGCGATATTGGTAAGTTGGACGAACTGGGCTTCCTGATAATTATGGATAGAGCCAAAGACATAGTAATTCGAGGCGGCGAAAACATCGGCTGCGCCGAGGTCGAATACGCGATCAGCGAACACCCTGAAGTTAATGAGGTCTCTGTCTACGGCATACCCGACGAACGTCTTGGCGAAATGCCCTGCGCTTCTATCATGTTGCAGCAAGGGAGCGAACTCACCGATCAGCAGTTGACCACATTCCTCAGTGCACGCATCGCCGCCTTTAAGATACCAGAGCAATTCTACTTTCAGTATGAGCAACTACCGCGCATAGCCACCGGCAAGATAGCAAAGAAGGAACTCCGCAAGAAAACCATGGACCTCCTCGGTGCCGAAGCCTGACACACAGTCTTTTAGCCTATAGGCATCTGATTCTATTAGATTTTTAATAGACTAAAAGTTAGTTAAAAATTCTTCCTCTTTTTATTGAAGATTCATGCCTGAGCAAACGATAAGTTTACTAAGGAGCATTGGCTCTATGTTGATTACCGTTTATAGACAGAGTGAGAATCGCCATGAAAGAACTCCAGTGGGATGATTCAATCGACGACTCGAAAGAGTATCTTGATGCTGCTGTAATGCTGCCTGTCGATGAGGCTGATGAGGCTGATGACGAGGCACCGCTGAAGGCAGCCTCACCAAAGGCTCAATTTACCGATCTGCGTCGCCGCATCGAAGAGCGTTTAGACAGCAAGCGCATCGATCATGAGTTTGAATACGACGATCTAGATAACCTGCTCGACAACATGAGCTAGGCTCGACTACCGACACAAATCGTCTACAGCGGGCCTGCCCGGCCCTGCTGCCGATCGCTCAAGTCCTGCTAGATACCATGATATCGGCGGTTCTTGGCGTCGCCAAAATTCCTCAAAAAACCGCTATCCAGTCACTATCATAGTTAGTATGATTGAGCGCTTGTTTGATCAGAATGATTAGAAAATGACTTATTGTGTAGCAGTTTCAGTGAACGAGGGAATAGTATTCTGCTCCGATTCACTCACCAACGCAGGCATCGATCAGGTGTCGACCTATAGCAAAATGTTCCACTTCGGCATCGACGGAGAGCGTCAGTTCGTCATCCTCAGCGCAGGAAATCTAGCCACAACCCAGGCCACCATCGCCACCGTAAAATCTGACATCAAGAAGGGTGCAGATGTAAATCTAATGAACATAGAAAGCCTTCAAGAGGCTGCGGATTACATCGGAGATATTTCCAGAGAACAGCAGGAAAAGCGCACAGTCGCAGGCAAAAAATTCGAGGCCAGTTTTATTATTGGCGGACAGATCGGCAGCGCCAAGCATGAGACTATCCTAGTCTACCCGGAGGGGAATCACATCACCACCTCCAAGGACACACCCTATTTACAAATCGGCGAAAGCAAATACGGCAAGCCGATTCTAGACCGCATCCTACAGCCGGATCTCGATCTCGATACCTGCGCCATGTGCGCGCTGGTTTCCATGGACTCAACTCTACGCAGTAATCTCAGCGTAGGGCCACCTATAGAGATGCTGATTTATAAAACAGGCTCTCTCACGGCAACCAATTTGCACCGCTTCGAAGACGATAGCGAATTCCTCCGCGACCTCAAAAAGTCTTGGGATCAACTTCTCAAGGATGCCTTCCTACGCATGCCGCCGCTAACTTGGGCGACTAACTGGGATAGAGCAAGCCGTGAACGAAACGGAGCTTCCTAAGGGAAAGTTCGGAAAGCACGAACGGATAAGCATCTTCCAGCCCCATACTTCGGTTCAGTGAATTTAGTAGCAGCGTCAGTTCTCCCCACTTGCGCAGGGTGTTATCGAAATCGTCAAACTGCGCAGAACTCTGCCTCACCCGATATTGATTCGCAGTCTCTAAGGTATCGATCATATGTAAGTAATGCGCCCAGACCTCGGCCCAATCTTCCCAGGGATGCGACTGCGCATAGTGACTAATCATATTCGGGTCATGGGGTGAGACGAGGTGGTTCTTATAGTACTCACTCAAGGCCTTGCCGTAATCCTGAGTATAGTCTCCGAACAGTTTCACGAACTGCCGTTTTGTTTCCTCGGTAGCTATCAACTTCAGAAAATAGTAGTGGCCGCTCTCGTGACGAAAATGCCCTAAGAGTGTTCGGTACAGTTCCCGCGTATATTGGCGCGCTATCTCGCTTTTCACACGATCCGCTTCCGCAATATTGATAGTAATCATGCCATCGAGATGACCGGTATTTACATGTCGCTCGAATACTTCCGGGTTTGTCCGCTGATCTTCCATGAACTTGAAGGCAAGACCCATGGGATCTTTGTTCTTGCCCACTACTGGAAGATTCAAACTCAAAAGAGAGTAGATAAGCCTGCGCTTGGCATACTCCAGACTTTTCCACCAGGCACGGCGATTCTGATCAAGCAGGTTAGGAATCGTATGATTTAACTCACAAGATAGGCAGTAGTTCGACTCTGGGTCATTTACCAACCAATTGCAAACATCGTAGTCGACAGTATTTTTACAGCGGTACAATGCGGTCTGGCGAGAGATACGCTGCCCCAAGCCTTCGTTAGCTACTCTGCGCATCTTCATACTATAGGGGTCGAAGCCTACGGCGTAGCCACAACTAAGACATTTGGTATTCTCGAAGAAGAGCACCTGCCCACATTTACATTTAAAGTTTTTCATCTATTTGTGGGGAAGAAACCAGGTATCTGCAATGCTAGTGTGTATCTTTGCAATCTCAATTTGCAAATCATCCAGATATTCAAACAAACCTGCATCCAGCAGCTTGCTTATGTTGCCTCGCTCTATAATTCGCAGAGTCTTATCAACCTGTTTCGCAGCCTTGGTATTATTAGGAAGATGTTTTAGCACCTTAGTGATTGTGGTCAGCACATGTGTTGCCGCACGAGGGAAATCATCATCTTGCAGAAGAAATCGTACTACGTCTTCACCGTTCACGCGATGCTTAACATGCTGACGGTACATCTGATAGGCGGTCAGTGAGCGCAGAATATTCATCCACAGCGTATTCTCATAGGGCTCATTGGATTCTTCAGGCTTTGCCCCCGTACCTATGTCCGGAAGCAGATTACCGGAACCCACATCGATAATGCGGGTTGCCATATCAGCGCGTTCCAAAGACCTGCCCAAACGCACAAAACTGTAAGCCGCTCCCCTGCTCATGCTGCCGGCCATCAATCCTGATATCTCGTGACAGCTTGAGATGATCTCTTCGAGAAACTTGTGCCTAGACCCACCTGAGACAGACACCGCCGCGTAATCTTTAGCATAGTGGAACAGATCGTTGATTTGCTCGAATGCTTCCAGCGGCATGATCTCACGCGTAGTACGGGCATTCTCCCGGGTGCTCTCCAATGTATTCAAAAGCGAACTAGTGCTGTCCAGCAACAGGAAACGCATTACATTGCGCTCATTCGCCTGTTTGTATTTCTCATCGAAGGCTTGATCAGTTCCCGTAATCTCAACCAATGACCGCCAACTCAGCTTCGTGCCCGGAGGCAGGTCTAACAATAGCGTTGAGAAGACACCGAGCAAGCGCGCGGTGTTCTCGGCCCGTTCTAAATAACGTGCCTGCCAGTAAATTCGTTCAGCTACTCGAGAAAGCATCGCCTATTTGCCTCCCACTATCCAGGTGTCTTTACTACCGCCACCCTGTGATGAATTGACTATGAACGAACCTTTCACCATGGCGACTCGCGTTAAGCCGCCAGCGGTCACATGGGTCTTGTCAGCCTGTAGTATGAAGGGGCGAAGATCCACGTGTCGTGGCTCAACTACCCGTTCACCCAAAATAGGTACCGTGGAAAGAGATATCAGCGGCTGCGCCATATAGTTTCTCGGGTCTGCCTTAATTCTTCCAGCAAAGTCAGCCAGTTCACGCTTACTTGCCTGTGGGCCAATGAGCATCCCATAACCTCCAGACTCATTCGCTGGTTTTATCACTAACTTGTCCAGATTCTCTAGTACGTGCTGGCGCTGTACTTTATCTACACAGAGATAACTCTCCACATTCGGTAGAAGTGGCTCTTCTCCGAGGTAATATTTAATCATTGCAGGAACGTAGGTATAGATAATCTTGTCGTCGGCGACGCCTGCACCGGGCGCATTTGCGAGCGCTACGTTACCTTTCACCCAGGATTTGAAAAGACCGGGAACGCCCAGGGTGGAATCTTTTCGAAACACTTTCGGATCAAGAAACATGTCATCGATTCTGCGATAGACCACATCCACCTGAGACAGACCATCGATAGTGCGCATAAAGACTTTGTCTTTCTCAACAACAAGATCACCACCCTCAACAAGTTCCGCTCCCATTCTCTGTGCGAGAAAAGAGTGTTCAAAGTAGGCTGAATTGAATGTTCCGGGCGTAAGTACTACAACCTCGGGATAGTCAGTCGGCCGAGGCGAAATGGCGGCGAGAGTATCGAACAATTGCGCAGGATATTCAGTAATAGGACGAATACGATGATTTTCGAATAACTCAGGGAATACTCGTTTCGTGACGCGTCTGTTCTCCAGCATATAGGAGACGCCAGAAGGGACGCGAAGATTATCTTCTAGTACATAGAATTGACCGTCATCACCCTTTATTAAATCGGTTCCACAGATGTGCGCCCATACACCATACTTCGGATTAATCCCCATGCACTCTTTCCTGAAATTGGTCGATTCGAGGACGAGTTCCTTAGGGATAATCTTGTCTTTAAATATTTTCTGATCATTGTAGGTATCGTTAATGAAGCAATTCAATGCCCGTAGGCGTTGCTGCAGACCAAGACTGGTTTGATCCCATTCCTTCTCGGCGATGATGCGAGGGATGATGTCATAGGGCCATTCCCGATCGATATTTCCGGCATCACTGTAAACAGTGAAGGAGATTCCCATGGTCTTGATCGCAAGATCGGCGGCGCGCTTCTTCTCCAGCAACTCATCGTGGGTAAGAGAGGCAAGATAACTCGCCAGGCGACGCGCTGGTTTGCGGGCAAATCCTGGGGAGCTAATGATCTCGTCAAAAAACTTTTCCGAATTGTAAGTCTTCCAGTTGACGCGCATGAATATTTCTCGAGGAAAGATTGAATCTATAAGTTAAAGCATTCCGGAGTTACTGGCAATCACGAAACCAAGCACTTAGGCTATAGCGGCCATGCCATCAGTAACAACGGCAGCGCAACAATGACTATAACAATTTCCAAAGGTAGGCCCATGCGCCAATAGTCACCAAATTTGTAACCACCCGGCCCCATGATTAAGGCATTGTTCTGATGGCCTATAGGAGTCAGAAAGGCGCATGATGCACCCACCGCTACCGCCATTAAAAAGGCATCGGGGTTAAGATCGAGGGCAAGCGCGATATTGTATGCAATTGGTGCCATAAGAATCGCCGTCGCCGCATTGTTAAGAACATCGGAGACCGTCATCGTAATGATCAGTATCATGGCAATTAAAAATACAGGAGACAAATCGCCGGCAACTGTCAGAATACCATTGACTAACAAAGTCGTGGTGCCAGTTGTCTCCAATGCTGTTCCGAGCGGTATCATCGCACCAAGCAGCACCACAACAGCCCAATCCACACCATCATAAAACTCCCTAACAGGTACTATATTTAGAAGCACCATGACAACGGTAGCCAAGCCTAACGCGAGCTGGATAGTGATTAATCCACTCGCTGCCGCCACGATAGCAAGAATAAAAGTTAACATGGCAGGAACGGCCTTAGTGTTTTTCCCTAGGCCAAGCACTCGACTAGCGAGGGGGTAGCAATTCAACTTAATAATTGCTTCTTCTATTTCGTCTACTTCGCCGTGTAGCAATAATACGTCCCCCACTGCAAATTTGAAATTCCGCAACCTCTCTCTATGCGGCGTACCCGAACGAGACGCTGCCAATAGGTTTACCCCATACTTCCGATTAAATCGTATTTTGCTGGGGGTCCTCCCAACGATGGGAGAATTCGGAGTGACTACAACTTCCGCAGCCTGCATGCCTTCTGAATGCAACACCTCTTTCTGCGCATTCTCTGCCGACACCATCAGCAACCCGTGGCTCTTAGAGAACTGAGCAATATCATCATGCGAGCCCTGAATCATTAGTAAATCGCTTGATGCGATAAGCTGCCGCCTATAAACGACAGGGATATTTTCTCGCCTATGTACCATCGACAGCAGTGTCAGGTTCTTCTCTGCAAGGCTGTCTTTCAATTCTCCGGCCTTTTTCTCGAAAAAAGTTGATTCTTCAGTAACTTTTAGTTCGAACAAATACTTCTCAACATCGAAAAGCTCAAGGCCAGTAGTTTGTTTTCGCACCTTTACCAGCTTCCAACCGATAAACAGCATGAAGAAAATCCCACATACTGCTATGCCTCCACCCACGGGGGCATAGTCAAACATTGTAAAGGCTTCGCCGGTCATCTGTTGTCGGTAGCTTGCGATCAGAATATTCGGTGGAGTACCTATAAGAGTAACCAAGCCTCCCAAGATCGATCCAAATGACAGCGGCATCAAAACCGTCGCCGGGGATCGACCTGCTTTGTTTGTAGATTGAATTGCGATAGGCATCAACAATGCCAAGGCACCGACATTGTTCATAAACATCGACAGAAAGGCGGCGAGAAAGGTTAACACGGCAATATGAAGAAACGGCTTTGAGGAGATAGGCTCTATGGCATCTGCTATGAATTCAACAGCTCCAGATTTCGTCAAACCGAAGCTTACTATCAATACCATTATCACCGTAACAGTCGCCGGATTGCCAAACCCAGCGAACATCTCGGTTTGTGGTATCAGGCCGAATATGCTGGCGGTAAATAATGCACCCAGCGCGACTATGTCGTAGCGCCAGCGGCCCCATACTAACAAGACTAACAGGGCTAGAAGGATAAGCAGCAGAATACTTTGATCGGTAGTCATCTAGAAAAACCTGATTATGCGATTCTAAAATCCACAACCCCAATACCGTCGATGGAGGCACACAGTCGATCGCCCTTGGATACAGCCGCCACACCAGATGGAGTGCCTGTATAGATTATATCTCCAGATTTCAATTCGAAAAATTTGGAAAGCTCACTGATTATTTCTGGCACTGACCAAATCATCTCACCAAGGCTTGCCTGTTGCCGAATTTCACCATTTATCGCTAGGGAGATTTTCCTGTCACCAAGCTGAGCCACTTCCTTCGCAGGCAATATTGCCGAGATTGGTGCAGACTGATCGAAACCCTTGGCTAGATCCCAAGGCCTACCCTTACTCTTGGCGACTTCCTGCAGATCGCGACGGGTGAAGTCTATGCCAACCGCATAGCCATAGACGCAATCCATTGCAGATTCGAGAGCAATATCTTTGCCCCCGGACTTTAAGGCAACGACTAATTCAACCTCATGATGCAGATCATTCGTTGCCTGAGGATAGACCACATCTTGGTTGGACGTGACACAGGCGTTCGCTGGTTTGCTAAAAAATACCGGTGGCTCCTCCTTAGGGTCTCCACCCATCTCCTTCACATGCTCACTATAGTTTCTACCTACACAATAGATTCGATGAACAGGAAATTGCGGACTCTGTTCAGTTACTTCAGTGTGCACATCAAGTCTAACTGGCACAGTGGTAGGCGCTTGTTGTTCAACTACAAATTCCATAGCGATAATTTCTCTGTGGTTATTAGTTTCAAAACCTGCATGTTAACTGTGTATGCAGAGTATCAGCAAATGCGCTCTCGCGCTGGGGAAATAAGCGAAGACCCGTGGCCGTTTCTATGGAATCCAGAGTGCTGATCTGGTCGCAAAAATTCGCATGCTGCTGTATATCGCTCTCGAATATGAAGGCGCTTAAGGAATCGGGAGTGCTTATGACCTTGAAATAGGCAGAGGGCTTGGTGGCACTTTTTACTGCTTGCTCCTCCTGCCCTCCTACGTCGACATCGCTGTAGATTGGGCCACTGACTACATAGACCTCACCAAGCCTATCTGCCAGCGCATTGATCGACTGATCCAACCGCGACCAACTCCCAACTCGTAAATTAAACGGCAATGCTGCCAAATTGCTGAGGTAATTCAATTCAGACCAATAAGGGGTGCCGGCGAAACTGCTCATCGGCACCAGACGCCCCTGATCTTCGGATAGTAGAGTTATTTCGCTAGTCTGGTAGGTGCGCTCTTCAGCATCACTAGAAACCGAATAGACCAAACGCGGCAGACTGTCTAGACCGTCCGCTACGCTTGCCGCTTGAGATACTAGGGGGTCCTCAAACCAAACACGCGGTAATAGCGAGGCGACACCGACACTATCGGCAAGCACACGATAGGCCTGCCAGTCTGCAAGCCCATCCTCCGAGCTGATAGAAGCAGCAAATAATTGCCTTACAATAAGTTCGCCATTGCTGGCTTTTGTATCGCCCGTCGCTACCGGACAGCCAGCCATACAGTGCGAGATATGCACTGTCTGAGCACTGGCCGTCGTCACGACAAGAAGGCAGAAAAAACTAGCCCATCGGATAGAGAATTTGCTTATGTACTTCATCGCACTGCTTCATTATCTCATCGCTAAGTGTTACATCGAGAGCCGCCAACGACTCTTCCAATTGATCTGCAGTTCGCGCTCCGATAATTGTCGATGCGACAAAGTCGAAATTCATACTCCAGGCTGTCGCCAGAGTCACCGGGGACATACCCGCTTCTTTTGCAATCTCCATATATTTGGCGGTAGAGGCCAAGGTTCCTTCGTTCACAAAGCGACTAGACATAGCCTTCTGTCTTGGGTCGGCGGAGCCGTATTCTGCGAAGCGAGAGTTTTTTGGAATTTCTGGCTGGTTATACTTGCCACTGAGAACACCGCCACCTATTGGAGAGTATGGTAAGAGTGATACATGCTCCCTTTTACATACTTCCGCCAACTCATCCAGAAAGCGACGATTCAGCAGAGAGAAATTATTCTGAATCGACTGGAAGCGTGTCAGGCCCTCATAATCAGCGACGGTATTTGCCTTCGTCAAGCCGTAAGCATTCTCATTCGAAGTACCGATGTATCTCACCTTGCCCGCCTGCACTAGTCGATCTAGCGCCTCCATCGATTCATCGATAGGCACGATGGGGTCGGGCCAATGCACCTGATATAGGTCAATATAGTCGATCTGCATTCTGCGCAGTGATCCTTCCACGGCCGCTTCAATATGAAACCTGTCGATAGCGGTCAAGCCGTGACGAATCGGTGGAACAAACCAACCTGCCGCTGCTCCTGCAACCTTGGTCGCGATGATAAGTGAATCTCTAGGCTTGGTCTGAACCCACTCGCCGAATATTTGCTCAGTAACTCCAACAGTCTCAGCCGAAGGAGGAACTGGATATACCTCCGCCGTATCGAAGAAGTTAATGCCTCGCTCATAAGACTCTTCAAGTATCTTGAACGACTCTTTCTTATCGCTCCAGCTGCCAAAACTCATAGTCCCCATACAAATAGGACTAACTCTTAAACCACTCTTTCCTATATACCGATGTTCCATACTACTCCCTCTACTACAATCAATAATAATCAAACACAGCGCTTATACTGGCGCGCTGCAATCATCCCCTAGATATCCACCGCCGCCACAATACACGGCATCCTGCAGTTGAATTCGTATTCCATCGGGATCTGAGAAATAGACCTCGGGTGTTCCACCCTCCACGCCACCACGATTCGGCATGCGCATACTAATCCAATGAGCCAGAGGAGGCGTTTCAGACGCGCTCTCTCTTGCGGTGAAGCCGTAGTCTTCGAGCTTCGCGATAATCCCATCCACATCGAAGTCCTCGATGCTGAGACAAACGTGATCCACTCGAGCTGGTGCAGTCGGTGATCCTGCCTGATCGCCGCCTACATACATCAGAAACTGTATGCCATCGCCTACGCCAACAATCG
>Ga0316189_10006582_pt1 | contig 11063 bp, 9 predicted proteins | sample LowCovwburrow_MG_FD_204930 | JGI IMG/M metagenome (GOLD analysis project Ga0316189, IMG submission 204930) | Coastal sediment microbial communities from Maine, United States - Lowes Cove worm burrow | ecosystem: Environmental > Aquatic > Marine > Coastal > Sediment | place: USA: Maine... | reverse complement strand
GTTGGCGCGTGAACACGAAACTCTTCAGCCTGTTTCTTTACGATGATTCAGATCGCTGCCTTCTCGAAATACCAATGAAAATGCACGTTGATAGCTCGGGGCGCCAGTATTCCATTTCATCGGACGGGCCAAAAGCATTTTTACCTGGTGGCTGGACCAACGATTTCATCAACGTCAAACTGAAACACCAACGCATACGCAACCAGGAAATCCGGGCGCAAAAGCATCAGGAAAGGTTAAGCGAAATCGAAGATCTGAGAGACAGGTTTGGCATTTGGGATTGATTGGAACGGTCGAGGTTCACACTTCGCAAAACGCCTGCCTTACGGCAAGGAATTCAGGGATTTGTTAACGCCTCGCACAGCGGAATGTTATCCGGCACGATGCGCTGGATCGGGATTTCGCCCGATAGGCCGATCGATGTGATCGCATAATTAATCAACGCTTCCGAGCAGTCTGCAAACTCAAGCGTCAGGGTGCCGTCGCCAATACCATCGTTTGAAGCCTCAGGCTCGGCCTTGTCGAATACGCCTCCTTCCGTCAAATAAATGGTAAGAGTAGCTGTGTCGCCTGAATAGGGGCCTTGCGCGGTTAACCAGCGATGACCGGGCTCTCCCAGGTTTGCAGTTACTCCTTCAGGCGGGCGTGCTGTGTCGTAAGTAAACCAAGCCAGAAACATCTGCTTGATGCCGGGAAAAACCGTAATGAGGAATCCTTGTCCGTTGGTAGCCGGGTTGTACCAGGCGTCATTTAGTCCCGGATTGATGTCAAAAGTGTCACCGTTTAATTTAGCGGCGAAATATTGATCGTAAAGCGCTTGCGCCATCACCCGATACCCTTCACCAGTAGGATGAGCAGGTCTTGCAGGTGGATAGGCCTGGTAAGGACTTGGCAGGGTTGAATCGGGTAAAGAGGGATCGTGCGGGGGAATGGCCGTCGCCGGATCATAGGGTGTGTATTGCACGCCGTCGAATCCATAGGTCACCTGGAAAAGTCCGTTCCAATTCAGAAAAGTCAACTCTGATCGGCCGTGCGAAAATTCTACGGCCAACTCCGCCAAGCGGTCGTGATTAGCATTTAATTGGGTGGGCGTTCCTTTTTGATGCGGGCGAAAATACTCGCCGGATGTCCAGACAATTTGCAGTCCGGGCCGGATCGTCAACATGTAGTCAACAACCGCTTCGGTATGAGTAATGATCGATAAAAAGAGCTCCGATTCTTCCTGGGTTCCGATCATGCTGGTATTCCAGCAGCACAACCAATTGTTTTGCCCCATCATCATGTAAATGAGATTGGCATCAGGCCAGGTTTTCAACCATTCCGAGATTGCGGCGCGACCCTCGGCAGAATCCAGATTCCTTGGCCCGCCCCAATATGGCGTGGTATGTACCGTGATTTCTTCAGTTTGATTTTCCAGCAGCACTTCTTGCAGCGCCCTTCCGATCGGTTCAGCCCAGCTGTCACCCATAACGATGATTTCCTTTGCGAAAACCAGATTACAGCCAAGCGAAAGATAGAGAAAAAGAATTGGAATCATGGATTGGCGCACCAGCGCTTTCACCGTATGGTAATTCCAACACTGCTTGTTGAATCCTCTGTGCATCTTGATCTCCCGACGGATTGTCCTGTGAGATAACTCACTCATAACCTAATACACGGACATTTTTGGAAAAATTTCTATACTCAAAAATGCGGTATCAATCGCTACTTCATCGTCAGATTATTCTTATGAACACTTCACGCACGCGGCGTCAGGCACCGCCGTGTGTGCGTGCTTCCCCTCAAGCAGTCTATTTTACGGAGCCCCTTGTGCCGATGTGCATAGCGGAAATCTCGTCAACCGATGTCGCCCCAACCTGGCCCATGACCATGCGGAGTTCCGCTTTCAGCATCTCGAGCACTTTCTCTACACCTGCCTCGCCGAAGGCCGCCAATCCCCAGATGTAGGCGCGTCCGATGCACACGGCGTCGGCGCCAAGGGCGAGAGCCTTGAAGATATCGGTTCCGCGACGGAAGCCGCTGTCGACCATGACCGGTACCCGGCCGTTCACAGCTTCGACGACTTCAGGCAGGCTCTCGAGCGCGCCCCAGCCACTGGCTTCAGCACGGCCACCGTGGTTGGAGACATAGACGGCATCCGCACCGGCAGCGACGGCGCTTGCAGCGTCCTCGCGAGTAACGATTCCCTTGACGACGATCTTCATCGAACTGACTTCGCGAATCCGTTCCAGGTAGTCCCAGGTCATTCCCGACGTGTCGAAGTCAGCGAAGGTGACGCGTGAGCCCTGATACATCGGGTTCATGCGCAGGAAGTCTTCGACACTGTGGTCGCCGTGGCAGGCCGAACAGTCACGGTCATCAGTTCGGGTGTATTGTCCGAGCAGCACCCGGTTACTACCGGAGTTGAGATCGACGGTCAGCACGATGACCCGTGCTCCGGCTGCTTGCGCGCGCTCCAGCATCATCCTGGCAGTCGGCCACTGGGTGGTTGGATAGAGCTGGAACCAGACTGGCTCACCGCGTGCCGCGATGACGTCCTCGATTGGATTGGAAGTCACGTTGGACAGGATCTGAAGGTGCTGCTGCGCTCGCGCAGCACGCGCTGTGGCGAGTTCCGCATCGGCGTGAAACGCACGCTGGCTGCCGACCGGGGCGAGCACGATCGGCGATTCGAGTTCCTGCCCAAGCAAAGTGGTCTTGAGGCTGATTTCGCTCGTGTCTACCATCCGCATGGGCCGGAGATAGACATTCTCAAAGGCCCGGCGATTGGCGGACAGCGTCTCGTTGCCGTCGGTGCCGGTCGCCAGGTAGCCATAGTGCGCAGGCAGCAGCCTGTGTTTCGCCACAGAATGGAAATCGAAGACGTCCAGTGCGTCCTCTGGCTTGCTGATCAGGTAGTCAGGCAGCTCTGATGTTTCAAGCGTTTCCTCGGCCAGTAGCCGGGCCGAAACGGTGAGGAGGGGGCTCGCGGCGAGAAACTTGAGGAACTCACGGCGACGGGCTTGCAACTTGGCCATTTGCATTCCTTTGTGGATTTCTGAAGAGCTTACCCTACAGTTGAGTGCAAATCGAAGAAATTGACCGGACAATGGCCGTGTTGAATCGTATGCCGAACCCGGTGCGGACTTGACACAGGCAGTTTCATCGCCGCGCCATTTATGTGATCATTAATTTATGGTCGGCCATTGCCTGGATCCGACAGGTTCCATGCAGAGTTGGACAAGTCCAAAAAAGCGCTCGCAATCCATCTACTCTTACTTAGCCGGCCTCACTCGAGCGATCTGCAGTGTCGTCTCGTGAGCTCAAAGGAGAAGGTAAATGAAATCGAAGTTGCATCTGGCGTTGCAGATTCTGCTTTGGGGTATCTGCGCATTCAACGTCTTTATTGGTATTGGCCTGAATATTTCACCTGATTTTCCACAGCTCGTCGCCGGGTACTATGGCGCCGAGGTCTCGTGGACTCCAGCATTCCTCTATATCATCAAGCCACTGGGCGCCTTCATGATTGCTATCGGTATTTTGGCTGGTGTGGCTGCCCGGCATCCATTGGAACATTCTGCAATTATTTACGGAGTAGCCGTATTGTTCCTGTTGAGGGGCTTGCAACGCCTGGTATTCCAGGATGAAATCGCGGTAGCAGTCAATATTGACTCGATAAGAAATATCGGAAACGCTGTTTTCTTCCTTGTGCTTGCGGTTTTTCTGGTCGGTTTGCATCGTATTGCGGCAAAGTCAGGCTTCTGATATTGGCCGGTGGATAAGCTTGCATATTTAAGCATCCTGCTGAGCGGCCAGTTGATCCTTCTCGGATTGGATCTCCGGGAACGGTTACTGTTACACCGGAATCAACATCATTCTGAGCGATTGCGATTTCGTTCAGTAATGTTCATGGCGGCGATAATTTTCGTTTATGGTGCATTGCAGTTCGGTGGCCTGGCCCTGGTGCCCAATTTCGAGAAATTGGTGGTCATTTCCCAAACACAGGTACAGCATTTTTTTGATTGGACGGTAAAAAGCCCGTCGAGTAGCGGTCTTTTCATGTTTGCTTTGGGCATCGCGGCATTCTATTTTGCGGGGCTATGTGACTATCTGTTCCATCGTTTTGTAAGCCATAGCCGGCCGGCATGGTTCACTCATGAATACCATCACTTGACCACCGATGTTTCAGTGTACATGCCAGGCTTGTGTGTTCGGCCTTTCCTGGTGGTCAGTGTTTTCCCGGTCAGTGTGGTGACTATTTTTGCCGTTCAGCTTACCCTTGCAATGTCCGGCCACGCCGGCCAGGACTTGATGCCAATGGTCTACTCTGCCGTGTTGGCGCAAACGGCCATTGGCAGCATGAGCCATTCAGCCTGTTTGCGCCGGTGGTGGGGGCTTCACCGGGTTCTCAAGCGGTTTGGCATCCTGTCGCCACAAGAACATTGGCTGCATCATACTTCCGATCTCAAAGGCAACTTCGGAAATTTCATCGTACTTTGGGATCGCGTTTTTGGTACCTATCTCGACCCGGAAGTGATCAGCGCCGAACAGCACCGGGCAGGCCTGCCCTATGATCAGGATTTTCTGGGTGTCCTGACATTGGGCAAAATCAAGTTTTCGCAACCGACTCGCCGGCTTTTCCAACTGGAGCAGTTCTGTTATCTGGAACCAACCGTTAATCCAGATCAAGATTCAGCCAGGGTCATCAGCGCCCCGGCCACCAATTGAACCGTCCGGCCAGTCGAATCATAGCAGGTCCGAGGGCCATCCGGATAAGCACTGCATCGAGCGCAACAACTGCTGCCAGTGCAAACCCGAGAATTTTCGTAGGTAGCACGTCACCTAACGCGAAGGCACCAAAAACACTGACCATGATAGCCGCAGCACTGGTGATCAGGCGCCCGGTTTTTGTTAAACCTTCAACAATGGCTTCGGTCTCATCTGTACTGTTTTTGCGTGCTTCGGCGATGCGTGAAATCAGGAATACCTCATAGTCCATACTGATACCGAAAGCAGCGCAAAATACGAGCACAGGTGTAGCAGGAAAGACGGCCAGAATGGGCTCTGCAAGCCCGAATAAAGCCACACCAAAGCCCTCTACGAAGACCAGCACAAGTGCACCGTAAGCGGCAAACACGGCCAGAAGATTCAACATAACGGCCTTCAAAGGAATCAGTATGGAACGGAACGCGACGGATAAGGCCAGGAAACTCCCCAGGGCGACTACGAATATGACGTAAGGAAACCAGTGCTGGATCACAGCCTGGTAATCGACGGCAGCTGCAGGAAGTCCGCCGACCTGGATGGTTCCTCCCAACCCGGTCACTTCCTTTATGTTCATGCGACGCAGGTGATCGACCAAAACCGTCAATTGCTGCTGATCGAGTCTTGAATCCGGAATCAGCTCCAGCAGGGCGATTTGGCGATTATCACTGGTATAACGATTCAGCACTTCGTCTGGAATATCACCCGCCAGCGTTCGAAGCGACAGACTTGAGCCGGAAAAAGTTAACAAGGACCGGACTCTGTTCGATCGCTTATCCTTGATCAGATGTCGGTGGAGATTCCTCAAGGCACGGGTTCCCTCACCGTCCAGCGCGCTGACACCGTCAGGCAGGGAGTACAGTATTTTCAAACGCTTGACGAGGTTGCCGTCATCCAGGCTTTCAAGTTTTTTCAGTGCCTGGACCGCTTCTGATTGTGGCGGCAACCAGTTTTCTTCAGGGAAAGAACTGCTCATTTGCTGGGCGGCAAATGCGAGTGCAAACAAGGGCAAACTGCTGATTACCAATACGATCAAGGGACGCCGGCAAACGTATCGTGCCCATTGGTCCCACTTTGAGCTTCGATCCTGAGGTCCTTTGACACCTGGAATGGCACCAAACTCTATGCGCTTTCCCAGTAAGACAAGGATCGCAGGCACAAGTGTGGCTGCGAGCATCACCGAGAATACTGCAACCAACAGGCCTGCGCAGGCAATCGAACGCATTTGACCTACTGGCACAAGGGTTAGCCCGGCAAAGCCTATGGCGACGGCGCTGCCGCTGATAACGACTGTTTTGCCGCCCTGGCGCAAGGCAAAAAGCGCAGCCTGCCGACTGCTTTCCGAGACAATCAGGGCCTCCCGAAAACGATTGGTCATCAGCAAGGCGTAATCAATACCGAGGGCGAGTCCCAGCAAACTTGCCACACTCTGAACCATCACCGAGAGTGTTATGAATTCTGCCAGTATCGAGACTGAAGCCAGTGTCAGCAATATGGCGAGTGCACCGAACAGCAGCGGAATTAATGCTGCAATGAACGATCTGAATGCGAGTAGTAACAGCAGGAAGATAAAGGGCAGGGATCGAAGCTCGGATTTGCGCAGATCCTTGTTGCTGGAAGTGATGATTGCCTCCCTGATTGCGCTTTCACCCGTCCACTGCAATGACAGGAGAGGATCCGTTTGTCTAAGATCGGTCAGCTGCCTTTCGGTCAATATTCTGAGCTTACTCAAAGCATCCATGGGATCGGCATATGCCTTCAGGTGGACGATCAGGAAAAGACTGTCCATTTCTGAGCCTGAGAGCTTGTCGCCTTTCTTCGGAGTCAGCCAGTTGGTCCGGCTGACAAAGTCGAGAGTTTTGAGTTGGTCGGCCAACTCAGATATCCTGCTACCGGGGTCCTTTATGTCATTGAGTGCCGTGTTTATCGCGAGTATCAGGAAATTCTGGCTGATGTCTTTAAATTCAGATGCAAGCGTTTCATCCACGAGCGTGGCTTCCGCACCTTCGACAACACCCGCAACAACGAGACGATCTTTAAGCTGTGACGCTGAGGGTATTGCAGACAGGATGACCAAGAACCATACAACGATAACCGTCTTCGGCCGGTTCACAATGAATTGCCCAAAGGGGGTGGATTGCGAAGGATTTGATCTGCTGCGATCCATTATCGGGGGCCGTGTTTGACCTGCAAGTGATCTTGCCAGTTTTTCAGATGACTCAGCGATGCGGGCTTGATGTCACCTAAACGCATGCCGAGGGCAACCAGGCGCATCGCATAATGATGAAAAGAATTATCGGCTACCGGGACGATCCGGGTAGCTCCGAGCTGGCCCAACCTGGTACAAAGATCATAATGTGGATTCTCGCGCAACGCATTGTCGAGCCTGGCATCCAGGTCTTCCGGAATCATGGTCCTGGTTTCCAGATACAGGGCGTAAGCAGTTTGATCTCCCGAGTCCTCCAGGGCCAGCATGGCAAAACCTGGATTAGGACAACAGGTTTCGAGTAAGTCCTTCAGTACCTTTGATACAAAAGATTCACTGAGCTTTTCCCCAAAGTAGTCTGATATGCTCGCATCCTTGCCGATGAAACGAAGGCTTGGGATCTGCCTCCAGAAACCATCAACCTCGACCCGGTCACCAAGGTTATAACGATATAATCCACCGCCGGTGGTGACAATCACGGTGTATTGCCGGCCCTGTTTGAGCTGCCATGACGCGTGAACCTGTCCTTCTTCATCCAGGAATTCGAAAAAATGACTTCGAATGGCTAGAGGCCGCAGGTCGCCAAGCGGGATGGTGACGAAAGCTTCAGTTGCTAAAAGTCCCTTTGGTTGCAAACTGACCCCTGGAAAAGTGGATAAGATATCGCGCAAGTAGTTAGCTGCATTGGCATCAGTCCAGCAGCTGATCAACTCGAGTTGAGGCCATATCTCCATTGGCGAAGCGGGATTCATGTGCTCCAGCTCGCGGGCGCGGATGAAGTCAGGATGAACCTTCAATTCTGGATACGAGATGGCATACCCGTTGCGCAAGTCCAGCAGCAGCTGGTCCCAGTTTTCCTGCATGTACTTCAGTATCAAATTGATGAATGAAGGATGCCACACGGAAATCAGTCTCAGGTCCCGGCATTTGAGCAATAGCAAAACCGTCAAGCGCCAGTAAAAATCCATGTCCGTGACCCGGCCAAGCTGCGGGGGCGTCACCAGTGTCCGCCGAATAAGAGACTGCACGGCTCCGCCCAGATATGCGCTGTCGTCTGCGAAACCAACCGGTATTTCCGTTTTATACTGCCCAGGTTCCGGCATCATGGGCGTCAGGGACCAGTATGCTCGGCCGGTCAGCAGTTTCGGATGCGCCAGAAATGTCGAAACCATCCAGCTGGCGACTGCTCGTCGAAACTCAATTTGAAGCGAGCGGGTATAAGGGATGAGTTTCGCCGGTCCGGTTGAACCACTGGTCGGTTCGAGCAATGAGACCCTCTGTTTCGTCAGGACATTTTGAACGCCGGATAAAATCCGGTCTATGGAAGGCTTGAATGTTTCATAAGACCTGATGGGAACATTTTTCGAGTAATCTTCCCAGCCACGTATTTCCCCGAATTTCTGGGCCTTGCCAAATTCAGTGGCTGAATTCTTCTGCAGGCAGGACTTAAGCCAGTGACGCTGAGTCTGTTCCAGGGAGGTCGATGCGTGGCGAAATCGAATCCACTCGAGGGCGCTGGCAGTGAGCCATGCCGTGTTGCCGAGAGTGGCAGCAGGATGCACGATTATGGGGCATCCGAAAACAGCTTGCGGCCTCTGAGCCACATTCTGCGTCCGAGACGGGTTAGCTTATCCTCCGATATCTCCGCGAAACAGACCAACTCATCGCCGGACAGGTGCCCGGGATTCCGCTCAGCGAAGAATGCAATATGCGGATCTTTCAGGCGATGCACAGGGATGCCGCGAAACGGTTCCCTGAGTATTGCAGGTACCTCGAGCCGCACCACACCAGCCGCCGCATCATAATGTTCGCCATATCGCTGCAACGCCAACGTGTCCATGACTCGCTGTACATCAGCTGGCGTTTGCTGATCGAATCGCGGGTAAAACGACTGGCTGTAAACCGGCAGGAACCGGTAGGTCCGATAACCGGAAACCAGAAGGAACCAATAGATTCGGTCTGCCTGGTGCTTACGCCGCAGATAGTCAATTGCGCCCATCCAGTAGTAACTGAGTGCTGAATCCCTCCAGGTTGAAGCGTCGACGACGGTATCGCCCGAGAATGCGACCAGCATGGACCGGCCAGCAACAGTCGCTTGATAGACGTGTATGCTCGAAAATCCCGCCAGGACTCCATCATCCAGGCTTAGCAACAATAGCCAGTTTTTTTGTCTTAAATCGCGCGTGAAATCTTGCAGGCTGATTTCTTCGAATTGCTGCAAAAACAGCTTGTACATTTGGGCCACGGTATCCTGGTCCACATCTTCTACTCTCAGAATTTTTCCAATCACAGGATCGCCAGCTCCGCATGAGGAATCCGATTGTCGAGTGTTTCGAACTCATTTTTACCGTCTTCCCAATATACACCGTAGAGCATGCTCAAATAACTATGGCACGGGAAATGACGGCGAATGGCAGCGCAGATCGGGTTGCGTTCTGCGACACCAATCATCACGTATTCGAGTCCGCGTTGTGAGCCATGTCGGCATGCCTGCCGGATTAGGGACACGGCTGTTGCCTCGTCTTCCGCCTCAACCGCGAGGTGCGACAGGAATCCGGATTCGAGGCTGGCCCCGGGTGCAGGCAATCGCGGCCTCCTGAACAGGGGCGCGACCAGATTGTAAGCTGGCCGCAGGTAGGCCAGCCGGCTCGCATAGCCGCGAATCACAGTTTGTTTGAAGGACCGTTGATCCCACAGGGCAAGGCAGCCTCTAAAGCGCCCCTCATCATGACAGACGAGGAAATCCCCTGCGTTCAGTCCCCTGCAACGGTCGGGAGAACGCAGGGTGTTCTCAGACCAGAAAGGATGAAATTGGTAACTCTGGCCGGAATGGTTCAATTTCCCGGCAATGGCGGGAAGGTCTTTAGCCGTGGCTGTGGTTACATGCCTGTTCAAACCGCGGACCCGGGCGCCACTGCGAACAGGAATGATGATGGTTGCCATCATTTCAATGGGCGAGTAGGTCGGCATATCGGACAGACCCGCCTCGAGCAGGCGCCTGGCTGCCGTGTTATCGGCAATGATCGTTGTCAAATAAAAAGCTGCGTTTCCTGCTTCATGATATTGACGCATTGCCCGGTATGCTTGCAGTAGCAGGCTTCGGCGGAACTTGAAGCCGCCGGTGGCACGTAATTCGCTCAAATACCCGATGCGCTGGACTTTGCCGTTGATGAAGGCATCCAGTTCGAACCGGGCGCCAAGGCCTATCGGCTCCACCTCGTCATTCACATAGGCGAGTACCAGTTGATATTCATCACCCGTCACCGCGGCTGCATGGAAGGCATTCGGTTCCCTCTCGAGCGAAACTTCGATATTGCCGGATACCGGGTTTTCCCTCAGTAACCTGCGCACCTCGGGTTCACTGGAGGCTGTTGCAATTTCGTAACGGAGCCTTGCCTTCATCAGTGGTCCGGGTTCAGCAGACGCCGTCGGCCGGGATCAGCTGACCATGCCAGCCCTGATCACCCAACGGCAGATCATCGCGTTGATGAACCTCGCGCCGCATCATCAAATTTATGAGTGGAAAATTTCGCGCCATAAAGGCGTTTGAACGGTTGACCGGATCGATAAAACGCCGGGCCATGCTCTTGATCGAATAGAATTTTGCCCTGGCATCAAGACACAAACGCTGCAATTCCTCGGGCTCGAGCAATTGTGGTCTGAATGGAATCTTGTTGTAGGAGTAGCCCGGGTCCAGCCACCATGGGTCATACAACAGGCGTCCTTCCTGTTCCAGGCGCTCATACAGCGGTGTTCCAGGGAACGGGGTGAGGTGATTAAATGCCGCCATGTAGAAGCGATGCCGGTTGGCGAACTCGACAGCCTCGTCGAAAGATTCCCTGTTGTCTTTGTCGTAGCCAAATACAAATGTTGAATACAGGCGAATGTTGTAGCGGCGCAGGTTTGCCAATGCAACTTCATAACCGCCACCCATGGTATTGAATTTCTTGCGCATCTTGAGCAAGTTATCGCGATCCAGGCTTTCGAAGCCTATTAACAGACCCTGGCAGCCGCTTTTTGAAATCAGATCAAGAAACTCTTCGTCGTGGGCGGCGTTGATACTGGCCTGGGAAACCCAGCGGATTTTGTAGCGGGCCAATTGCCGGTAAAGTTC
>Ga0316189_10006581_pt1 | contig 11064 bp, 9 predicted proteins | sample LowCovwburrow_MG_FD_204930 | JGI IMG/M metagenome (GOLD analysis project Ga0316189, IMG submission 204930) | Coastal sediment microbial communities from Maine, United States - Lowes Cove worm burrow | ecosystem: Environmental > Aquatic > Marine > Coastal > Sediment | place: USA: Maine... | reverse complement strand
CCACAAACGTTGCAACTTATACTTGACCCGGCTGGGTGCCGGATCAAACGTAGCCGGCGTATTTATCTGTTGCATGACGCATCCTCCACCATCCATCGTACCAGCTTGCCAAAGGGCACACCGCAAGCCGCCGCTTGTTCAGGTGCAAGTGAGGTCGGCGTCATACCGGGTTGTGTATTTGTTTCCAGCAAAATTAATCCATTCAGCCCTTTGGATTCGTCCCAGCGAAAATCGGTGCGTGACACGCCGCGACAGCATAAAACGTCATGCGCACGCAACGCATAATCCATGCAAGCGTCAAAAATCTCGGCAGGAATATCCGCAGGGATCACATGGCGTGAACCACCCTCTTCGTATTTAGCGGAATAATCATACCAGCCATCTGTTTGAATATCAGTAACGGAAATAGCTTTATCGCCCATCACAGTCGTGGTCAGTTCACGTCCGGGGATGAATTGCTCAACCATCACCGTTTCGGGCATCTCGGCGTTCAACCGCGCAGGGCCATCACCCGTGCGCACGATATAAACCCCGATCGAAGACCCTTCATTATACGGCTTTATCACATAAGGTGCTTCCATCGGGTGACCTGCCTGTACGTCGTCCCGAGACACCAGAAGGCTTTTCGCGACAGGCAATCCAACAGATTTATACAACCGTTTTGTCTGCTCTTTATCCATCGCCATCGCCGACGCCATAACACCTGAGTGGGTATAGGGGATTTGCAACCATTCCAGCATGCCCTGCACACAGCCGTCTTCACCCCAACGGCCATGCAACGCATTGAACACAACATCGGGTTTTGCCGCAACCAGATCAGCCGCCAAGCTTGGCCCTGCATCCAGTTCAACAACCTGAAAACCTTCCGCGCGCAATGCAGTCACTACTTCACGCCCCGATACAAGCGAAACTTCCCGTTCCACCGATGGGCCGCCCATAAGGACACATACGCGCGATATTGCCCTGCTCGACATAACCGCCTCTTTCACCCATGGCCATTTGCTGGCTCTTCGGGTTGATTTTTACTTTAGGATCGTTCGCCGACCCGCATTATTTCCCACTCTAACGTGATCCCGCTGTTTTCGAAAACCTTTTTTCGCACTTTTTCACCTAAATCTTCCAAATCTGCGGCAGTTGCGCCACCTTTGTTGATCATAAAGTTGGAATGCATGCACGACATCTGTGCACCACCGATGCTGGCGCCGCGCATTTTCGCATCATCTATGACTTTCCAGGCTTTCAAATCATGCACATCATCGGTGCGCCCCGTAGAACTGAACCCGGCTGGGTTACGAAACGTCGAACCGCAAGAGCGTTCGTTCACGGGCTGTGTTGCAGCACGTTTTTCCAAAGCATCCGCCATTTTGGCTTCGATCATCTGCGGGTCACCCGCTGACCCTTCCAGCACAACGGATGTGATGATCAACCCATCTGGAAGCGTGGTAGAGCGATAAGAAAACCCCATATCATCCTTGGCCAGCGTCACCAATTCACCCGTTCGCGTCACCGCCTGCGCCTCAATAAAAACATCCGCCGTATAGACACCGTAACAGCCCGCATTCATCTTGGCCGCCCCGCCAATGGCCCCCGGGATGGTACGTAAAAACGCCAGATCAATCCCGGCAGCCGCAGCCTTGCGCGCCACATGCGCATCCAGTGCGGCCGCGCCCGCACGCACGCGATTGCCATCCAGTATCTCTATCCCGTTGAACCCGCGCCCCATACGGATCACCACACCCCGAATGCCGCCATCGCGGATAATCAGGTTGGAACAGACCCCGATGGGAAATACCGAAACGTCTGTCGGCAAGTCGCGTAGGAAAAGCTGAAGGTCAGCAACATCCACAGGCTGAAACAACAGCTCTGCCGCACCGCCTACCCGCAACCATGACAAATCCGCCAAGGGCCTATCCAAGGTGTAAGTACCCGCTACCTTTGGCAGCTTTTCAGGAAGTGTTTTTTTCATACCCATATCAATGCCGCAAAAAATGCCACCCCCGACATTATAAGGCCTATCCATGGAACGATTTCAGGCACTTTATAGGATGCTTCGGGTTCTTGCCGTTTAATAACGATAAGCGCAAGGTTCATCGACGCGAAAATCGCCAACAACAACACGGATGTTATTTCCGCAAGTGAAACCAACGGTAGATAAAGGGCGGCCAGTATCACCGCTACACCGCTTAAAACCGTTGCCAGAACAGGCGTGCCAAAACGCGGGTGCGCGTGGGTAAACACTGACAGCCAAGGCGCATTTTCACCTAGCCCGAACAAAACCCTTGCGGCCAGAATAATCTGCGCCAACACCCCGTTTGTGGCCGCCGCCACCGCTATCACCGCCAAAAATGCGGACGATTTCTGGGTCGCCACCTCATAAACCAGCGCAAGCGGTTGGCGACTTTCCCCAAGTGCGGCGATCCCCACAGTACGCACGGCGGCAAAAGTGACCAGCATATATAAAACTGTCGTGATCCCCAAAGACCAGTAAATCGCGCGCGGCAACGTGCGTTCCGGGTTGCGCGTTTCTTCGGCCATATTGACCAGATCCTCAAAACCGATGAAGGCAAAAAACGCTAAAACCCCGGCAAAAGCCAATCCCCGCAACCCGCCTTGCGCTTCCATTGCAGGCATGGCCACCCATTCAACCGAGGTTGGCCCCGTCAGGCCGACATAGGATACAATCAACAGGCCGGCCACCTCTACAACAGTAAAAATCGCAGCCAATGCCAGCGACTCTACAACACCTGCAATCGCAACCAATGTCAAAAGCACGCCCATTAAAACAAGCAGTATCTCTGTGTCCCAAGGGATCAGTTTTTGCAAATATCCAACGCCACCTTGCAACACGACAGCCGCCGCAATTGTCCCTGTCACAACCGTGATCAAACCCACCGTCTGCGCAATAACGGGCTTGTGAAAAGCACGCATCAGATAAGCCGCTTCACCAGCGCTTTTGGGAATGCGCGCAGACAGTTCCGCATAACTTGCCGCCGTCGGCAACGCGACCACCCCCGCCAACAAAAAAGCAAGCGGCGCATAAATCCCCGCAGCCCCCGCAGCGGCACCGACAAGAACATAGATACCGGCACCGACCATAATGCCGACCCCGTAAAATACCAATAATGAGACACCCAATTTACGCTTAAGCTGATCGGTCATGACGCCCGCCCTTCCCCTTGAACCTAGGGTACAAAGGGTTAATCTTCAACAAGCCCGTTGGCCCACGCGCTGATTGTGCCCGCGCCCAGACAAATCAGCAAATCACCGGGCTTTGTTTCACTTTCCACAAATGCCCGAAACGATGCCTCATCCGATATTGCCAGTGCCTTTTTATGTCCGTGCGATACCAACCCGGCCACCAAACTGTCACGGTTTGCCCCTTCAATCGGACTTTCACCTGCCGCGTAAACATCACTGATCCCAACAACGTCCGCGTCATTGAAACAACCACAGAACTCTTCGAACAAATCATGCAACCGTGAATAACGGTGCGGTTGGTGTACGGCAACAACACGCCCATCCGTGGCCTGTTTTGCAGCACTCAGCACAGCCTTTATCTCTACGGGGTGATGCGCATAATCATCGATCACGGTTACACCATTCACTTCGCCCACACGGGTAAAGCGGCGGTTCACGCCTTTGAAATCTTTCAGTGCACTTTTAATTTCATCACGTTTCAACCCCAGATACCGCGACACCGCAACCGCTGCCAGCGCGTTTGAAACATTGTGATCTCCCGGCATCGGCAAAATCACCCTGTCAATCCGCTGATCTTCGGCTTGCAATACAATATCAAAGAATGCCGAACCATTTTTATAAGTCAGATTTTCCGCCCGCACATCGGCCTGTTTATTAAAACCGTACGTAATAATACGCCGATCATTCACGCGCCCCACAAGGGCCTGCACTTCCGCATGGTCAGTGTTGCAGATCGCCACGCCGTAAAACGGGATGTTGGATACAAATGTGTAAAACGCATCCCGCAAATTATCGAAAGTGCCGTAATGTTCCATATGTTCGGGGTCGATATTGGTCACAACCGCCACGGTTGCAGGCAGGCGGTTGAAAGTTCCATCGCTTTCATCCGCTTCTACAACCATCCACTCGCCCGCCCCCATCCGCGCGTTTGATCCATATGCGTGAATAATCCCCCCGTTGATCACAGTGGGGTCAAGCCCGCCTGCATCCAGCAAGGTTGCCACCATCGTCGTAGTGGTGGTTTTACCGTGTGTGCCTGCAATTGCCACATTGGATTTCAGCCGCATCAGTTCAGCCAGCATTTCTGCACGGCGGACGACAGGCAAGCCGCGCGCGCGCGCGCTGTCCAATTCTGGGTTTCCGGGCTTGATCGCGGATGAAATCACCACAACTTCGGCATCTTCCAGATTTTCAGCCATTTGCGGAAACGAAATTCGGGCGCCCATTTGGGCCAAACGATCCGTGATCTTACTTGGTCGCAAATCGGAGCCTTGAACAGAGTACCCGTGATTGATCAGCACCTCGGCAATACCCGACATGCCAATGCCACCGATTCCCACAAAATGAATTGCCCCCAGTTTTGTCGGTAATTTCGTTGCTGCACTCATCTAACCACGCCCCTTTGCCGCTAATTCTTCCACCAGATTTGCCAGCTGTTCTGTCGCATTGGGACGGCTTTGCGACAATGCCGCCTGCGCCATTTTAGCAGCGCCTTTCGCATCTTGCAAAACCGTTGCAATGCACTTCGCCAAACTGGTCGCCGTCAAATTTTTTTCAGGGATCACAATTGCACCGCCCGCACCCGCCAGGCCGCGCGCATTGGCATTTTGATGATCGTCCATCGCTATTGCCAAAGGCACCAGAATGGACGGCCGCCCGATAATCGAGATATCCGCCACGGATGACGCCCCTGCCCGCGAGACAACCAATTGCGCTTCCGACATCAGGCGTGGAATATCACGAAAGAACGGTGATATTTCAGCCCGCACGCCCGCTTGCGCATAGGCCGCTTCACAAGCGGCCACATCCTCTTCGCGGGCTTGTTGGACCACACGTAACTGTGCCTTTATTCCTTCGGGCAACAAAACCACTGCTTGTGGCATGGTTTCCGATAGTATCCGCGCCCCTTGTGAGCCACCGATAGCCAAAATGCTCATCGGCCAATCACCGGGTGTTATGTAGTTTGAACCATGCTTTTCCAAAACCGCACGACGCACGGGGTTACCCACATGCACCCCTACCACCCCTTTGGGCAGGGTTGTCGGCCATGTGCCGCAAGCCACAAGATCAACCTTGGACGCAAACTTCCTGTTCACTCGCCCCAGAACCCCGTTTTGTTCATGTATCATACGTGGCAGTTTCAAACTGCCTGCCGCCAGCATTGCGGGGATTGCCGGATAACCGCCAAAGCCTGCCACTACGGCAGGCCGATCCCGTTTCATCGAACGTCGCGCCGAAATCGCGCCCATCAAAATCCGAAACGGCACCCGCAACTTGGCCATAAGACCACCGCGTGCAAATGTGCCGGAGTTCACCACCTCAACCTGAACCGTATGGGGAAAGCCGCCTGTATATCGCGCACCGCGCGGATCAGTCGACAGTTTCACCCGCCAGCCACGGCGCAACATTTCTTCGGCCAAGGCCTGTGCCGGAAACATATGCCCACCGGTACCCCCTGCAGCAATCACCAAAAGCGGGCTGTCAATCATGGCGGATAATCCTTGGATTACGTGATCCACGTCCCAAAAGGTCACTCATCTCGCCTTGGGCGCGTGTACGGGTAAACGCCAGCAGAAGGCCCAACGCAATGCCTGCCGCCACCAGCGATGATCCACCGTAACTGACAAACGGCAACGTCATGCCCTTGGCAGGCAACAGACGCGCCGCCACACCCATATTGATCATCGCCTGCATCCCGAACAGCACCGTAATACCTGTTCCGGCAAGGCGAATAAACGGGTCACGTTCACGTACCAGACGAAACAAAGATCGCACCGTTATTACCGAAAACAGACCGATAACGACAAAGACCAGTATCAATCCGTATTCTTCTGCCGCCACTGCGATAATAAAATCCGTATGCGCATCCGGCAACGACCATTTCACTTGACCCTCACCAACACCAACACCGAAAAAACCACCTTCCTGAATTGCATTTGTCGCATATCCAAGCTGGGTGCGCGGATCCAGATCGGGGTTCATAAACCCGTCAATCCGGCGCGCAAAATGTTCCGAGTTATTGTAGGAAAACAAACCGACAGCAACAATACCCGCCGCCATGACAACCAGCAATAAGATCGGCGCACCTGCAACAAAATACATCACACCCCATGAAGTGATAATCAACATCGCCTGACCAAAGTCAGGTTGCATGGCAAGCAAGAATGCAACGCTCAGCATGACAAGAAAAGAGATGCGTTTGCCGGGCGGTCCACCCACTTTAAACGCCGCCGCCATCATCCATGCGGTAAACACGATAAAAAACGGTTTCAGAAATTCAGACGGTTGCACGGATGCAAATCCAAGCGAAAACCAACGCGTCGCCCCTTTGCCATAGTCCGTTCCGAAAATCGGCAACATCAGAAGAGCAATGAAACAAAGCGCAAAACTGAAAACTCCCAATCGGCGCAACAACACCGGTGACATCATTGAGGTCACAATCATCGCACACAATGCCACAGAACCAAAGAAAGCCTGTTTGTAAACATAGTAAAATTGCGGCAATCCGTTACGCGTAGCCAATGGAACGGAAGCTGCCAACCCCAACAAAATACCCACCAGAAACAACCCCAGAACACAAGATAAAGTCACCCGATCAACAGTTCGCCACCATCTGGGTAGAATTGGATTACTGGGTTGCCGGACAACCCTGCCAAAGGCCATTTCTGTCATCGTCGCCTGCTCGCCGTTTACTGCCGTTTACATGCGGCCTCATTAAACGGGCCATCATTGTTTATTGAAATGCCATAAATTTCGGCTTTTGGCTAGTACTTTGCACATGATACGGCGAAATTCAGCCACCTATTGCGCGTTTGACAGCCGCAGTAAAAGCGTCCCCGCGCGCTTCAAAGCTTTCGAACTGATCAAAACTGGCACAGGCAGGCGCCAGCAGCACAACATCACCTGATTTTGCACTTTTCGCGGCCGCTTTTACCGCCGCTTCAACGGTTCCGGATTTCTCGTATTCAGTATCACCCAGCTGATCGGCAAACTGATCCGCCGCCGCCCCCACGAGATAGGCTTTGATTACGTGCCCAAATAGCGGCACAAGCGAAGCAATACCACCTTCTTTCGCCTGACCACCGACAATCCAGTGAATATTTTTAAACGCCAGCAAGGCCTTTTCCGCCGCATCCGCATTGGTCGCCTTACTGTCGTTCACATAAATCACGCCATCATGTTGCGCCACGATTTGGCAGCGATGCGCAAGACCACCATAAGACTGCAACCCTGCCTCAACCGTTTTTGGGGCGATTGCCAATGCCCTGCAAACCGCGTATGCAGCACAAGCGTTTTGATGGTTATGTGCCCCCGGCAGGCCTTGCATATTGCGTAAATCTATCGATGCAACCTGCCGCCCCTTGCGCCACTCCGCCAAAAAACCTTTGCGGGCAAAAACCGACCAACCGCGCCCTTGCAGTTTACGCCCCGAAGAGATTGCAATCACCGGATCGCCGGTTTCGCTGTCTTGGCGCACCTGATTGGCCAGATACCGTCCTTCCGGTTCGTCCACACCGATAATCGCCTTATCCGGCCCGCCTTCTGCAAATAAACGCCGTTTGGCGGCGAAATATCCCCCAATGCCGCCATGTCGATCCAAATGATCTGGCGAAAGGTTCATAAATACCGCCATATCAGGGGCCAATGCACGGGCCAGTTCGCATTGATATGACGACAGTTCCAGCACAATAATTTCGCCATCTTGGGCAGGATCCAGATCCAACACCCCACGCCCGATATTGCCGCCCATCTGCACGGGCTTATCTACCTCTTGCAAAATATGTGCGATCAGGGCCGTTGTGGTGGATTTGCCGTTCGACCCAGTGATGCAGATTACTTTTGGCATTACATCAAACTTGTCCCAGTCAGGTGTGGCGTAAGATCGGAAAAACAACCCGATGTCATTGTCCACGACAACGCCCAAACCCCATGCCTTTTGCACTATGGCGTGCGCCACCGGGTAAAGATGGGGAATACCGGGTGAAACAATCAAACTGACCACATCTTCCCAATGCTTATCCTTGTTCAGATCAGCAACCAACAAACCTGCCGCTTCTGCCCGCCCGCGCGCAGCTTCATTATCATCCCAACATACAGGCACAGCCCCACCTGCCCGCAAAGCCAAAGCCGCAGACAAGCCGGATCGACTTAACCCAAAAACAGCCACCTTGTGACCTTCATATCCGCGTACAGGGATCATTTAACGCAACTTCAACGTGGCTAGACCGACCAGTGCCAATATTAGCGCGATGATCCAGAAACGGATTACAATCTGCGATTCCGACCAACCTTTTTTCTCGAAATGGTGATGAATAGGGGCCATCAAAAACACCCGCTTGCCGGTTTTTTTGAAATACAGCACCTGGATGATCACCGACAGGGCCTCGACCACAAACAAACCACCGACAATCGCCAAAACAATCTCGTGTTTGGTGCATACCGCAATTGCCCCCAGCGCACCACCCAATGCCAGCGATCCCGTATCGCCCATAAAGACCGCAGCGGGCGGCGCATTGTACCAAAGAAAACCCAAGCCCCCGCCGATCAACGCAGACGTAAAGATCAGCAACTCACCCGTCCCGGGCACATAATGCACATCCAGATATTCGGTAAAATCGACGCGCCCCACCGCATAGGCAATAATCCCCAGCGTGGCGCCCGCAATCATCACCGGCATAATCGCCAGACCGTCCAATCCGTCCGTCAGGTTCACCGCATTCGCAGACCCGACAATGACGATGATCACAAACGGGATGTAAAGATAACCAAGGTTAAAAAGTGTGTCTTTCAAAACCGGCAGTGCCAATTGACCCGACAGTGCGTTTGGGTGCACCTTTGCCGCCGCAACAGCTGCAGCTACCGCAATCACCAAACCGATAAGCAACCGCGCTTTTGATGAAACCCCCGCTACCGTCTGCTTGCTGACTTTCAGATAATCGTCGGCAAACCCGATCAAACCGAACCCTGCAGTGACCAGCAAAACAATCCAAACATAAGCATTGTCACTGCGCGCCCATAACAACGTTGAGATCAGCAAAGTCCCAAGGATCAAAACCCCACCCATCGTCGGTGTACCCGCTTTGGCGATAATATGGTTTTCAGGCCCGTCCTCACGAATAGGTTGGCCTTTTTTCTGTTTGTGTTTCAGCCAGTTGATCAACGGTTGCCCGAATAAAAAGCTTAGAATCAATGCGGTAAAAAACGCACCGCCCGCACGGAATGTAATATAACGAAACAGGTTGAACACATCACCGCCATCCGACCACTCACTTAAAAAATACAACATACGCGTTCCCCTGCTCTTTGCATCTTATGCACTTGCTTTTCTGATGGCGTCTACGATTTTTGAAACTTTAGACCCTTTGGATCCTTTAATCATCACAATATCGCGCGGCTTTAACAAATCTAAAATCCGGGCTGCCGCAACATCCGCAGTTTCAATCCAAAGGCCCCGATTTTCTTCAGGTAAAGCTGCATATAGCCCCTTCATTAAAGGGCCGACCAAATGGATAACATCCATGGCTTTCAAACCCGGTAAATCCGCCAAACCTACATGCAATGCGTTTTCAGTTTCTCCCAGCTCAAGCATATCTCCCAAAATAGCAACCTTTCGGCCTTTTGCGTGTATTTGCGCCAAAACATCCAGAGCTGCCGCCATAGATGTTGGATTTGCATTGAAGCCCTCGTCGATCAGTTCAATCGAAACACCATTGGCCAACACAACATCTTCGCGTGCTCCGCGCCCTTTCGGCGTCGTCCATGTCGCAAGGTTTGTCATGCACCGGCTAAGATCAGCACCTATGGCGTCACACGCAGCGATAACCGCCAATGAATTCATCGCCAGATGCGCCCCGGGCGCACCTAGTATAAACGCGACTTTCTGACCAGCCAGATCAAAAACAACTTTGGTCGATTGATCGGATACATAGGCGGCAGTTAGTTGAATATCTGCGCCTTTTGCCCCGCCAAACGTTACAATCCGTGCATCGACACTCCTAGCCGCATCGCACAAAATTTGAAACGTACCAATATCTGCATTCAACACGGCCGTGCCACCTGCTTTTAGACCATCAAAAATCTCGGCCTTGGCCCGTGCTATTTCTTCGATCCCAGAAAACGCCGCCAAATGCACCGGTGCTACTGTGGTGATCACCGCCACATCCAGATCAGCCATAATTGCCAAGGGGCTGATCTCACCCGCATGGTTCATACCGATTTCAATCACGGCTATTTCCGTATCACACGGCATCCGCGCCAGTGTCAGCGGCACACCCCAGTGATTGTTGTAACTCATTTCCGCCGCATGCACGCGGTACTGACCGCTTAATGCCGTGCACAACATTTCCTTGGTGCCGGTTTTACCCACCGAACCCGTCACACCAATCACTTGGCCAGATATACGCGCACGCGCCGTAACCCCCAGCGCCCCTAATGCTTGCAAGACATCATCCACAATCAGTAAAGGTGCATCGCTAGAAACCCCGTCAGGCACGCAAGCTACCAGTGCCGCCGCCGCACCTTTTTCCAAGGCTTGTGCAACAAAGTCATGCCCGTCGCGCACATCTGTCAAAGCCACAAACAGATCGCCCTTTTGCAATGTACGGGTATCGATTGAAACCCCGTTTGCCTGCCAATCAACAGTGGATTTTCCACCTGTGGCCGCAACCGCCTCGGCACGTGTCCAAAGCACACTCATACCCCAAATCCGTCAAGGGCGGCCACCGACATGCTGGCCTGTTCCGCATCGTTAAACGGCAGAACCTGATCCTTGATCGTCTGCCCCGTTTCATGTCCTTTGCCTGCAATCAACAATGCGTCACCTGCCTGCAATGCATCCACAGCCGCCAGAATTGCCGCGGCACGATC
>Ga0316189_10006580_pt1 | contig 11064 bp, 6 predicted proteins | sample LowCovwburrow_MG_FD_204930 | JGI IMG/M metagenome (GOLD analysis project Ga0316189, IMG submission 204930) | Coastal sediment microbial communities from Maine, United States - Lowes Cove worm burrow | ecosystem: Environmental > Aquatic > Marine > Coastal > Sediment | place: USA: Maine... | reverse complement strand
TCGCGGCCATACAGCTCATCCTGGCTGTCCCAACCGAAGATGACATCGCAGAAACCAAAGCCTTTGGACAGGGCGGACTCAAACTTGTCGCGATTGACATACTTGCCGCGCAGCACGCCATCGGCATCCACCACCGCGAGTTTGACGTTTTCTATTCCCTGGGCGCTTAGCCAGGCCTTCGCGCTATCACTATCGGCGACATCACTGACATCCATTAGCTGCTCCGCGTTTCTTTATTTCTGACTGGGTTCCATGAAGGTGATTTGTCGCGGTCGATCCAGCCCGGCCGGAGGTTGTTGAGTATAGTCCAGATCACGGTGATGCACCCACGCCGCTTCGATTCGCCGCCTTAGGCCCCGCGCCAGTGGTCTTAAAAGCGGTACTCCAGTTCCACGCCATACATTCTCGGGGGCACTACCGAATATCCACCCACCCCGGATGATTCCACCAGCGCGACGCCGCCGCTGAGCGCATCCTCATCGGTCAGGTTGCTTCCGTACAGCGTCCCCACCCATTTTTCATTCGGGGAGACCCAGGTGATGGTTGCCCCGAGTTCGAATTGCTCGTCTTCAAACCAGCGGCCGGTATCGCAACTCACCGAGTCAAAGCAGAAGTCGATATCGAGTTTCCAACTGGCCTGGACGCGTGGTTGGACCCGACCCCAGGGCGAGTCCCAGGCATACTGGGCGGCGATAAGATAGGTCTGTTCGGGCAGCCGGGGCAGGTTTTCGTTGGAGCGATCATTTGGGCACTGGTCAACCTCCAGCAGCACCAGGTTGGTCCGAATACAGCCGGCAGGTACCTCCGGCGTCGCAGCGATGGCGACCAATTGGTCTTCAAACTCGTCAATGTCGCCGTCGTTCAGGGTCATGTTGAACGTCAGCATCAGCCTGTGGGTGGCCAGCCACGTGGTTTCCAGCTCGAAGCCCTGGATAGTCGATTCCGCCGCATTGATGGTGTCCGGGGCCACCGAATTGATAACCGGATCGATCACGATGGTAGTCAGCTGTCTGTTGGTGTAATCGCTGTGAAAAAAAGCGCCGTTGAGCCGCAGCCGACTGTTTAGCAAGTCCAGCTTGAATCCCAGTTCCCAGTTTTCTACTTCCTCAGGCTCAAATTTGTCCAGCAGACCACCCGGCGCTTCAGATATCCCGCCAGACAGAAAGCCCTCCGAATAGGTCAGGTAGAACATTCCCACGTCGAGCCAGTCGTTCTCGGGTACCAGGTACATAAGGCTGGCCATTGGCGTCATGTCATCCTCTGAGGTTTTGCCGCTGGTAAAGTCCTGGTATTCGAAAGCGAAGGCGGGGTTGTATCTGAAGTCGGGACGGGACACGGCGTAGATACCCTGGTTCAGAGGCACCACCGGGCCCCCATTGGCGTCCAGGGTGTCCGGTATTACCCGGTAGCGATCCCGATCCAGTTTGCGTTCTTCATCGGTGTAGCGCAGACCGGCGGTCAGGCGCCACTGGTCATTGAACTCCCACTCCGCCTGCGCGAAAGCGGCGAAGGCCTCGTTGTCCGCGCTCAGCTCTGTGGCCGAGGTGTTGAAGAAAAACCAATCGGCGATGGCCGGATCGAATGGCCCAAGGTAGCTGACCTCAACGCGCCCCGATGTCTTTTCGCGAAACCAGTACAGACCGGCGACGTACTGCAGCTGATCGTCAAAACCGCTGCCGGTCAGCTGAAATTCCTGGCTGTACTGGTCGGTGTCGCTGTCACCCTGGAACGGGTGCACAGAGTTTGTGCGGTGCAGGAAGGGAATTCCCGTGTGATCCAGATCGTCATTCTGCGCTGCCTCCGTAGCGCGCCAGCCGCTGATGCTCTTCAGGCTAAGATCCTCGTTCAGCGCCCATTCGGCCGTCACCGCTGCACCCTTGTTCTGTGCGTAGTAGTCACCGCCAAGATCAGAGATCACCTTGTTGGGGTCGCCGCCACCTGCTGCCGCGGAATCTTCACAGAAATCGTCATAGGTCCGGCCTGTGGCAGGGAACACCGCAATGGTATCGAACAGGACCGCCTGCCAGCCACTGTATTCCGGGACGAGCACGCACTTCTGTGGACGCATGGTTTGATCTGTTTCCGCCCAGTTGATGTTCAGATCCAGCAGCCAGTCTTGCGAGGGTGCCCAGCGCGTTTGCCAGATGACTGATTTGCGATCCTCATCCATGTAGTCGTCGCCGTCGAACAGATTGTCGATATAACCGTCGCGCGAGCGATACACGCCGGACAGCCTGCTCCACACGTCATCGGTAAGCGGCACATTCAGGACGAAATCGCCATCAAGCCGATCGTAATTGCCCACGCGGGCGCTGATTGAGCCCTCGAGTTCATCCACCGGCCGGTTGGTGGTGAAAACCAGTGCGCCGCCCGTCGTATTCTTGCCAAACAATGTACCTTGCGGTCCGCGCAACACCTGGACCGACTGGATGTCGTTGAGCTCCAGCAGTGCGCCATCGGGTCGGCCCACGTAAATCCCATCGATGTAGATACCTACACCTGAGTCGATATTAGCGCCTGAATTGCGCTGTCCTACACCGCGAATGAAAATATTGGCCAGCGGGGCGGTACCCCTGGCCGAGGCCACTTCTATGTTGGGCGCTAACTGGTTGAGGTCCGCCAGATTCCGCACCCCGGCATTGCGCAGTGCGTCCTCATCCAGCGCGGTCACTGCAACAGGGGTCTCCTGCAGGCTTTCAACACGCTTGCGAGCGGTTACGATCACTTCCTCAAGCACGGCCTGCTGGGCACTGACCGGCCCCGTCGGCAGAGCCGCCAGAGCCGCCGGCAGCAGTCTGGCCAGGGCAAAAAGTCGCCGCCTGGTTTTTGCGAGCATTTATCCACCTCAGCGTTTTAGTTATTGTCAGTCTCGACACTCTGGTCTTGCTCGGTACCCCGGTGTAGACACTGCACTGCGGGATCTGTTGGCAACGTGTCAGAAGCGCCTCTACACAGTGTAGATGCGGTTGCCGGTCATTGCCCGGATACTGCGGGCAGTCTCAGCGTTTTGCGATCCCGGCGCATCAATGCACCTGCTCACTGTTCCCCAGCCGACGGACCATACCCCTGGCATAGAGACCGGGGGCCAGTCGTGACAGGTAGTAGGACAGCTTGCCCAGGGGCGTGAGCACAACGAGGTTTTTACCGCGCTGCGCGCCGTGCACGACGGCATCAGCCACCTCGGCAGGTTCCGCCAGCCGACCGGTCATCGAGCGCCTGGTCCCGGCGGGGTTTCCATCCGCGCCCATGGCACGCTGTTCGAAACCGCTGCGGGTAAAACCGGGACAGACCAACATGACGCGCAGACCACCGTCGACCAGTTCGCAACGCAGCGATTCGAATAGACCATGCAGGGCATGTTTGCTGGCGGCGTAACCGCTGCGGCCATACAATGGCGCTACGCCGGCAATGCTGCTGGTTACCACGATCAACCCCCGGGTCTTTAACAGCTGGGGCAGTGCAGCCTTGGTGCAGTTCAGGCTACCGAAAAAATTGACCTCCATAACCCTGCGATAAACACTCAGGCGGGTGTCGCGAAAGGCGCTTCTGTGTACTGCGCCCGCATTGTTGACCAGAACATCGATATGGCCGTAGTGGTCCACAATGGTATCCATAGCCGCTCTGGTGCTGCCTGCATCTGTCACGTCCGCCTGTATGGTAAAGACATCCGCACCGGTATCGGCCAATGCTTTGGCGGCGCCGGCCAGTGCTTCGACATCCTGGTCCAGCAGCGCAATGCGTGCACCCTCTACCGACCAGCGCTGCGCCAGGGCCTGCCCGATGCCCCCGGCTCCGCCCGTGATCACCACAACCTGGCGGTAGGACAGGTCGCCCTCTGCAGTCGGGTCCAGAGGATGGTCCGAGTCATCCAGCCAGGCCTGGAAGGCCGCCGCGGACGAGACGGGTTGATAGCCGAAATCCTCCTTGAGTCGCGTATTGTCCAGAACAGGTCTATAGCGCAGGAAGTCCAGCGTTTCGGGACCGTGAACACTCAGTCCCAGTTTATGCGCCACAGCCAGCCCGAATTTCAGCAGTGTCGCAGGAACCGGCAGATACGGCTTGCCAAGCCTGCGCGCGATTTCAGCCGATGTGAGCGCGCCATCGCCCGCCATGTTGTAGATGCCGCGCCGCTTGCCCAACGCACCTCGAACGATAACCTCGATCAGGTCTCTGTCCCAGATGAAGACAAAGGGGGAGGAACTGCCAGACACGCCGATGATGACCGGCCCCTGGAAAATTTCGGTCACTGGACTGTCGGTGCCCTTACCGATGACCGTGCCGGGGCGCAGCAGCAATTGCCCCAGTTGTGGGTGTGAGTCCCGATACTGGGCCAACAGTTCTTCCACCTGGCGCTTGTTGCGGCTGTAGTCGAACGCCTCATGCCCTCGAATCCGGGCGCTTTCAGTCATCCACATGGGGTTGTCAGGATGGTAGCCATAAGCAGCGCCGCTGGTGGTAACAACAAGCTGTTCGACCCCCGCGGCTATGCAGGCCTCCAGTAATCGCCGTGTACCCAGCACGTCGACTCGCCATGCCAGGTCGGCGGCAGCATCGCGTGGTGGTTTGAGGACGCTTGCCAGGTGAATGACCGTATCGATGGCATATTCCCGCAGCAGTGCCACCAGATCATCCGCCGTAATGTCGCCAATGACAGTCTGAACGCCCGGTTGTGCGACGGGTGCGTGTGTATCGTAAGCCACCACTTTACCCGCTCTGCCGTCCGCTACCAGCGCGGCTACGGTGAGGCTGCCGATATAACCCGCAGCACCTGTTACCAGAATATTATCAGGCATGGCCAATTACTCCTTCGTCCCTCCCACTCTGGACCATATAATCGCCAGCGTAAAGCCACCCACCAGATGCCAACTTCCCCACCAGGCCGCAACCAGGGCGGTGCCTCCCAGCTCCGCAAAAAAATTAAAAATCAGCGCCAGGCCAAGAGCGCTGTTCTGGATGCCGACCTCCAGGCAGATGGCGCGGCGATCCCGAGGCGGCAGTTTCAGCAAGCGGGCTATGCTATAGCCCAGGCCGAGTGCCATGGCGTTATGGACGATGACGATAGCCAGAACCGGCATTATCGCCGGGCCCAGGTACTCGCGACCGCGATAAAAAGCGAGCAGGACAAAGGCCAGGAAAAGCGTACCATCCGCCCTGCGCAGCGGATGCTGTATGCGCGCGCTGAAAGCGGGAAAGCGGGCGCGCACCAGCATGCCTGCCAGCAGCGGCAGACCCAGCAGCAACACGATGGTGGCGAACATGTCCGCGGCATCCACTGCGATATTGGCCAGCAGTGAACGAGTATCCGGATCCAGGGATGCCCAGAAGGCCAGGTTGAGTGGGGTGGTGATCACCGCCGCGGAACTCGTCACTGCAGTCATGCTGACCGACAGGGCGGTGTTGCCGCGAGCCATCCACACCAAAAAATTGGACACGTTGCCGCCTGGACAGGCGGCTATCAGCAACATCCCGAGCTTGACACTGGGGATGGGGTCTATGATCTGTATCAGCACGAAAGTCGCCGGTGGCAGCAATAGTAACTGGGTTGCGATACCGGCCAGCGGCCCCTTTGGCGCCCTGGCGACGGCACGAAAATCATCGACTTTCAGGTCCAGTGCGACCCCGAACATAAGTAGGGCCAGGATAATATTCAGCGTGAGCAGGTTGCCGGAATCGAGGGCCAGTCGTATGTTGTCGAGGCTTTGCTCCATGGCCCCGGTTCCGTCAGCCCACCGGTTCGCCGTGCATTTCCTTGAACTCGAGCAGGTTGGGTGCCCACAGGTGAGCAGTGGGATCGACATCCACGTGTACCACGCAGGGCCCGGCACCATCACATGCGCGCCGCAATACCTCTTCCAGGGCGGAGGGATCGGCCACCCTTTCTCCCCGGGCACCCATGGCGCGAGCCACTTCATCGAAGCGGATTTCCTCGAAGTCCGTATTGATCGTGTCTTCCCCGGAGATGCCCATGGCACTGCGCAGTTCTCCGATGCCGAATTGCTGGGTCAGCTTTACCATACCCCACTGCCGATCACACATAACGACATAGACCACTGGCAGGTCTTCACGGACGGCGGTCTCGATTTCCTGTATGTGCATGGCCATTGCGCCGTCGCCGATGATGCAGACCACAGGCCGCTCCGGATGCGCGGCCTTGACCCCGAGAGCCTGGCCGACGCCCGCACCCAACATGCCGAATTTGAAGGTGGAATGGATCGCATCTGCGCGCGCGCCGCGGTAGTAATGGGCGCACCACACGGCGGTGTTGCCGCCGTCGATGACCAGCATGCCATCATCGCCAAAGACCTGGCGAGCGGTGACGGGCACGTGCGCCGGGTGCATGGGTGTGCCGTCGTTGGCCAGTGCGGCGTCAAGCTCGCTGCGAACCGCTTCTTTTTCCGCCACCAGTTGCTCAACACTGTCGCGTCGACTGGCAAGCTTTTCAGGCGCGACCGCTTGCCGGCGCAATTCCTTTAGCAATGCCTCGAGAAAGCATTGGACGTCACTGACGATACCAAGGTCCGCCGGGCGATTTCTGCCTATGTTCGACGCATCGATATCCACCTGGATGCAGCGCTTGGCGATGTCGGGCTGTGAGCCGCCCCAATGGTGGCCGCGTCCCCACCAGTCGGTCTCTCCCAGCCTGGATCCCAGCACAAGGAAAAGATCGCTGCGGCTGCGAGCACTCTTGGCCACCGCCAGCGTGCTATTGGGTATCGCCAGCGCACTGCCCTCGTCCACGACGCTGCGCGCCCCCCAGCTGCAGGTGACGGGTGCGCAAAGGGCCTGCGCTACGGCGGCCAGCTGCGCTGCCGCCTGCGCGTGCACGATGCCGCTGCCCGCGTGTATCACCGGAAATTCTGCCTCCCGCAGCAGCGCTGCTGCCGTTTTCACCTGCGATGGATCCACCGTGAGCGGCGTCACAGGTCGATAAGTAGCGGGCGGGCGCAGCGCATCCGTTGCGAACTCGAAGCTGCCATTGAGTATATTCTCGGGAACGTCCAGGTGGACGACACCCGGACGGCCCTCCCAGACCGCACCAAAAGCGCGGCGAGCCAGTTCCGGCAAGCGCTCGGGGGCAGTCACTGTCTGTGCCCATTTCGTCATGGCGGCAGTGACGCCCACCTGGTCGAAGTACTGGAACGTGCCGCCACGCTCAGGGTAGGCGATTCCGGTGCGGCGGCAGCTGCTGATCAGCAATATGCGGTTGCCCTCACCGTTTTCGACTGCGACGCCCGGCAGGATATTGGCCACGCCCGGACCGTTGCTCGCCATGCAGACGCCCAGTCTGCCCGAAGAGCGAGCGTAAGCGCCGGCCATATGGGCTGCGCTGGTTTCATGGCGCGGAGATACCAGCTTGATGCCGAACTTTTCGAACGCGGTGTACAGGCCCAGGTAGGTACCGTCAACGATACCGAAGACGTGGGTGACGCCCTCTGCGGCGAGCATGGCCGCGAGCAGTTCACCGCCAATGAAACTGGTGTTGTCGGATGTCTGACGTGTTGTCATGTGCTTGCCTCGCAATCTGACCAGGGGATAGGTGTCAGTCTAGATCTTTGGCCCCGGGTATTGCATTGATCCAGTCGAGGGTTGCAGGCCTTGATAGCGTTGCCGATACGGATTGCGAAGCGCCGCCGCGCTACCGGCCGCAAAAGTTTTCAGGGGTTGCCAGTAGATCCTGCTGAGCGCTTTTTAATGGCCTTGTAGTGCGTGCGGTTTAGCGACGGGGAGAGACGATGGGACGCATGAGCTGGGAGTTCGCGCCGCGGTTGACGTGAGAAACGGCCTGCTGTGGGTGACGCAGGGGCGGGCGTGCTATCGGATGTTCTGGCCGGGGTTTGTAGTCGGGGCGCAAGGGGTAGTGTGGCCGCTGGGGTCTACCCGGTCGCCACGGTCTTGTGGGATGGCCGTAGTAGCCCCCCCAGTAGGAAGTGCCGGAATAGCCCGACGAGTAATCGCTGCTTTCACCTTCGAATGGTTGCTGGTATGTCTGTTGTGCACGCCCGGCGCTCTGCAGCTGACGCAACTCGGCCCTGTGCTTCTCGCGCGCCATGCGGTCCTCGGCCATACGGTCTGTGGTCTCGCGCATATCATCGAGCCTATCGAGATCCTGCTGTGTCAGTTGTGGATCCTGTGCGTCGATCTGCAGGGTATCCACCTCGAGCGCACCCTCGGGCCGGGTATCGGAAAAACTGACCACGCCATTATCATCCACCGTGCGGTAGACTGTGGCAGCCACAACAGGCAGGCTGGCGAAACCAAAAAGAGGCACAAGCCAGACCCCCATGAGCTTAACGGCAACATTCATGCCGTCCAGTATAGTTCAATGGCAAAAATTCTTCAGCAGCCGGACCAACTGGATTCATCCAGTGGCCCGCTGGCAGCCTTGACCTCTACCGGTAAGCCGGAAAGGTGTGCCATGCCGGACAGGGGCTCCACGTTTTGTGGTCCATCTGAGGCAAGAATATTGACATTGGCTCCTGCCAGTCGACTGGCCACCGCGAGGCCGCTGGCATGCTGGTGACCCCAGCCATGCGGCACGGATAGGGTGCCGGGCATCAGTTCAGGTAACAGTTTTACCGGCAACCTGATGGTAGCTACGGCGGAGTGAATGTCCGCCGCGTCGCCCTCTGCCAGGCCCAGGCGTGCCGCGTCTGCAGGGTTCAGGTAGACAAAGTTGCTCTTGTTGTGGGCGCCATTGGTCAGTGCCTCGATATTCTGGGTCCAGGAGTTGTGGGTATTGTGGGCGCGCTTGGAGATCAGGCGCATGACACCACGCTGCGTGTCCCCGCGTAGCTGCTCGAAGCGCTCGTCCAGTGCCCGCGCCGCCGCAAGGAACTCCGTCGGTGCAAGGTGCACCAGGCCGTCGGCCGTGGTGGGTCTTTTACCCAGAAAACTGCCCGCTGGTACCTGCGCCTTCACCCGCCCGTTCGGGGCGCGCAGCAATTTGCGCAGGGTGCCATTGCCGGAGCGGCGCAGGATCTGGTCCAGAATGAAATTCTGGGGCAAGCCAGGCTGCGACATGGGGTGGCGGATACGCTGCAAACCCTGTAACAAGCCCAGCACTCGCTGGGTGGCGCGAGAACCGAACAAGTCAACACCGCAGGTGCTTGCCAGAGCCGTATAAATTGAAGCTTCATCGCGCTGTTCGCCGCTGGGCTGCACGATCGCGTCGGTCGCGGCAAGATAGGGGATCGACTGCATGCCGAGAAACAGCGGGAACACAAAGGGCAGGTCCGGCCGCTCCAGCGGCGAGGTGGCGGGCAGCACGTAGTGCGCGAGACTGGCCGTTTCGTTGAGGTATATATCCGTCACGACCAGTAACTCCAGCTGCGCCATAGCCTCGCGCAAGCGCGTCGCATTGGCCATCGTCATCAGCGGGTTGCCGCCGGTCACGAACAGCGCTTTTAGCTGGTCAGCGCCGGGGGTCAGGATCTCATCCGCCAGTATGCCGCCGGGAAAGGCGCCGTTGAGTTCGCGGAAATTCCCGATTCTCGATCGGGCTTTGCGGGTGAACATGCCGTTTTTTTGCGCATAGGCGGCGAAATCAAAGATACCCTCGCCGACCAAAGTGCCACCGCGTCGGTCCAGGTTGCCGGTCACGGCATTGATGCATTCGGCCAGCCACTGTGCCAGTGTGCCATCCTGGCCCATGCCGAGGCCGGTACCGGTTACGATAGCGGCGCCATCAGCCGCGGCAAACGAGTTGACCAGGTCACGCAGTGCATCGGCTGCAATGCCGGTGACTTGCGCGGTGCGCTCCGCCGGCCATTTGGCGGCAAGGGTCTTTAGCGCCTCCAACCCCGAAGCGTAGCCGTGCAAGTGCGTCCCTGCGCGCCCATCCCGACGAAACACTTCTGCGAGGAATGAAAGAAAGAAGAACACGTCGCTGTTGGGTTTGATGAACTGGTGTTCTCCTGCCACTTTCGCCGTTTCCGTGTACCGGGGGTCAACCACGATGATGCGGCCGCCCCGGGCTTTGACCTCCTTCAACCGCTTCACCGGGTGTGCCACCTGCAAAAATGTCCATTTGGACACGACCGGGTTGGTGCCGACTATCAGCATGCACTGAACATGATCGAGGTCGACGAAGGGCTGGTAAAAGGGAAAGCCGTACATTTCGCTGGCGGCAGCAAAGCGGTTGGCGCAGTCCTGTGTGGAGGAAGAAAAAATATTCCGCGATCCCAAGCCCTGCATGAACCCTTCGGCGAAAATGGGATGCAGGATACTGAAACCCGCCGCCGTGCCCACGTACATGCCGATCGAATGTCGGCTCAGAGTATGTAGCTGCTTCACCCTGGCACCGATTTCGCTCAGGGCCTGGTGCCAGCTGATACGCTCGAAGCGCTCTCCGACGCGTTTCAGTGGATACTTCAGGCGGTCCGGTGAATCGTACATGCTGTGTTGATGCAGCCCCTTCATACAGGAAAAACCCAGGGTGCCGTGGTGATCCTTGTTGGGCGCTAGCGATACGACCTTGTTGTCCTCGACCTGCGCGACCAGCCCGCAGCTCGCCTCGCAGATGCGACAGAAGGTATGTTTCGTCCGGGACCTGGGCATTCCTCTAGCCTATTCAGCAGCGTCCATCGTGTTGTAGTGGATACACGATACCCGCGCTACAGGCAGCGCTCGCTGGCTTGTTTAGCGGCGAGCCTGGTTTGATATATTGAACTATTCAGGGCCGCTTAGCACTGCCAGCACGATTCCGGCGTAGACTCTGCCCGAGCCCGGATTGCGCTCAGTATAGTGCCCGTAATTTCCGCAGACCGATCATCAGGGGGCATCTAATGACTGCGCCGGACAAGAGTGCCGCATTGGCCAGGGTGTTTGTCGCCTATGTGGTAGCGCTTTTTGCAGGCGGTGTCAGCCTGTACTGGGCCGGGCAGGGCAGCCTTGTGGCTATATTCATAGCCGATTTGATAGCCACCGTGGTGATTTTCCTGTTCAGTCGTCACTTTCGCAATTCCAGTTTTTACGACGCCTACTGGTCGGTCATACCCCCGTTCATCGCACTGTACTGGCTCGTCACTGGCAATGCAGCGACTCCGCCCTTGCGGGAGATATTGG
>Ga0316189_10006579_pt1 | contig 11064 bp, 3 predicted proteins | sample LowCovwburrow_MG_FD_204930 | JGI IMG/M metagenome (GOLD analysis project Ga0316189, IMG submission 204930) | Coastal sediment microbial communities from Maine, United States - Lowes Cove worm burrow | ecosystem: Environmental > Aquatic > Marine > Coastal > Sediment | place: USA: Maine... | reverse complement strand
CGCGACGCACCCGGCGGCAACCTGGTGCGGCTCATCGTCAAGGGCACCGGCGCTTATCCCTTCCTCGGGCGCAACCGTATTCCGCTGGCGGGCAGCACCACCACCCCGGAAATCTCCGGTAGCAAAATTGATGGAAACGATTTCGTGACCATGTTGAGAGTCAGGAGCTAAGTCATGGCAAATAAAACACTCAAAGCAGAAACCCTTGTTAAAATCGGGTCCGATAGTGGCCATACAGTTGTCAACAAAAATAGCGCACTACGGCGTTTGAATTATTTTGATGGCAAGTTTTTGCGAGCACCGGATTTAATCCTGGAACAGCAGGCCTTGCTCAACCAGGTACGCTTGTCTAACCAGGCTGGTGGTGCAGGTATCGTACATGGTTACGATTGCACGTTAAGTGCTGGCGATAGTTTGCAAATCAGCGGTGGTTTCGCCATCGATTTTGGTGGACGCGCGCTATTGTCGAACGATGTATTGACGATCGGCATCGAAGAACTGATCGAGAGATCGCGCAGTTCGTTGGCCCGTGCTAGCAGTGGTTTGTCTGGTAAACAGCCCGGGATTGTTAAAGTAGCTTCCAGCAAAAACCGCGATAAGGTTGCCGGTTTTGAGGATTGCGTGATTCATTCTGCAAGCGCCATCATCGATGGCCGTGAAGACGACCAGTTGTACCTGATTACCCTAAACCACGCAGAAGCCTTCTGTGGTCAGGAAGATGTATTTGGCAAGCTTTGCTCCGAAGCCTGTTCGACCAGCACCAGCCATTCCTATGTGATCGAAGGCATCGAGGTGCGCGCCGTACCGCTTAATCTATCGCGCTTGCTCAAGCAAAGTTCGGCGGTGCCATTGAGTCAGGCACATCTGCGCTCGCGGGTAGCGTCGGCCTTTTTTGCCGAAGAACGCGATAAAGGTGGCTCGCATATTTCCGCTGCAGGGCTAAGTTCGATGATCTGGTGTCTGAGCGCGGAAGCAGCAGCGGGCAATGGCATCCCCATCGCCGTGCTTGGGCGCAGTGGCACCAGTACATTATTTTTAGATGCCTGGACCGCACGCCGTGAGCGCATGCCATCACCACCCCGACACTACTGGGCGGGCCGCATGGCAATGCGACCATGGCATGTATATCTGGCGCAGATTTTACAATTCCAGTGCCAGTTGCGAGGTTGCCTGACTTCGCGCGATCCGGAAGCACCTTGCAAGCCACTTAAGGATTTCGACCCCTGTGCCGATACGCGCGAGGCCGCTCGAGAAGCCTCGGTTGGTATGCGCCAGATGATCGACGGCTTTGGTGAAATGGCGGCACGACTAGCTGAATTTGGCATCGAAAACGGCATCGACCAACATCTAAAACGTTTTGATGGTGGTCTCGCCCGCCTCGAACAGCAATATCAAACACTCGTCGACTCTGGGCGCGTACGTGTACCGAATCGATTATTGATTAACTGTGGCATTGTCGAAGTGCCAAGTGCCGGATATTTGCCGGTTAATGTCAGTAGCACGGTTAGTGTTAACGAACAGGTCCAACGGTTGCTCGGCGAAGGGCTAGACCTGCGTTTTTGCGTAGTGCGCCCCGATTTTGCCCCCCATGCGTTGGAGGAAGCCCAGCACATGGATCGTATTTGCCTGCTTAGTGGTATTGATGATCCGGCGCAAAAACCCAAGGTTGATGTGCTGGTTCCCAATGGTGAAATCGTACAACAGGAAACCGCGGAAGGCAGCAAAGGCTATCAGGCCGAAGTGTCGATTAATAGTGAGGTTTTTGATATCGGCTGGCCGCGTAAGGTTGGTTTGCAGGCCTCAGATGCTTTGCTTGCGGAAAAAGCTGCAACCGCCACTGAAGGACTATCCATCAATACCAATTATAATACCGTCAGCCAGGCCATCAATCGTCTGGCCATTGCCACCGCCCGTGACTTACCACCGATGAGTGGTGTCGGTCGTAGTGAGGCGCTGGAAAGTTCCGGGGCGGCTTTTTTTCTGGCCGCACGTTCCGGTATCAAAGTGCAGGCGGCTAGAGCCACTCTCAGTGTGGCCGAAGCTGCCTCGCAATCGGTGTTAAGCCTGCTCGATGGTCAGTTCGATAGCGCACCTACGACCGAAGCCGCAGTGGCTTATTCGACTGGGAAAGTCGGGCGACTAAGCAGTGGCCTGCGCATCAATAATGCTGCCATCTCTACCCTGGTGCCAACTACCTCGATGTGGGTCGACCTAAAATGTGAGCACGATCCTTTCAGTTTGAATGCCGGTGATAGTACCGATGTGCGAGCGCGACTCACCATGGTGGTTGCGCGCAATATCGATAACATCACCAGCCTGATCATCGAGGAGCGAAATGTCAGCGGTCAGTTGCAGATCCAGAAAAGTGCCCCACAAACGGCCGATACCCGCTTTACAGCGCGGCTGCTGGCCAATGGTATCTGGAGCGAAACACGCATATTTGGTAACCAACCCGATTCACGCAGCGAAGCCATTAAACTTGACGAGACCGTCATCGTTAGCCGTAACAGCTTAAGCGGTTTACCGCCAACAATTTCGGTTGCTATCGTTAACCCGTCATTCTTTGGCAAGCTCGATAACGTGCAACTGGTGTTTGAACGTATCTGGGTTTCACCCATCGTATCGCGCGTTCGCAGTATATTGCGCTACCAGGGCGCGTCGCAGTCAGCCAGCAAAGGCAAAGACGTTGAGGCCAGCTTAAAGACTCTGGCACAGGTGCAACGTAGCAGCGAAGTGGTATTTTCCGAAATCGACCTGACCGAAGATCAGGACGTTCTTAAACCCGGCAATCAGTTCCATAGCGCTGCCCTCGGTGCGCTCGACAATATCGGCAAAGCAACCAAGGATTCGGGGTTCAGAGATCAGGCAGGCAAATTGCTTTTTCCGCCTGCAAAACCGGCAAGTGTCGATTTGCGCATTCTGGCGCACGAACCCTGGGTATTGTTCCACCGTCGCCGCGATAAGATTTGTGCCACTGCAACTGCCGAACAGGAGCTCGTCAAACCAAGGCGCTACCGGGTTTATCATGTTCATCTACCCAGCCACATCGAGGTTGATGAACTCACGGCAGCTTTGAGTACCGATGCCAGTGCGGTTATTGCGCGTTTCGACGCAAAGCCTGTTACCACGGTTGACTATGCGCCCGGCCTTGCAACTGTCACCACTGCGCATGACGATGTGCGCGCCGACTGGCAAACACGTGTGCAGGTTGATGCCGATTTACATATAGGCCTAATCGCGAGCGAAGGCGAGGTTATCGACGATGGTGAGGTTCTCGCAGGTAGCCGCCTGCAAGGTTTAACCGACTTACTCGCACCCGTCAGCGAAAGCGCCGACGATCTCGCCTTGTTAAGCGTCAGCGAAGTGCCGCCAACGCTTGCTGCGGGTGAGCTTGATGGTGTCATTGTCTATTTCACGCGCACAGTGGCGACTGTCTGTCATGCGGTTTACCGCGTGGTGTCGCGCAATAGCGATGAAATTGTTAATCGGCTGGAGAAATATCTTCAGGCCACAGGGGGCGAATCTCTGCCGAGTTTTATACAGGAGCTCGGTGCCGAGCCGCTACCGGTTAGCCCGCGTTTTCTTGACGATGGTGATAAATATTTTGGTGCAAACGAAGCGCAACAACTGGCTTCGGCCTGGGATTTGGTCAATGATGGTCCGGTCAGCCGCGCGGTTTCGTTTGGCTCCGATAGTACGGATGAATTGCAACTGATTACGCGTATGCAAACCGCTAAAATCAGTCAGACAGTTGGCAGTGCAATGTCGGCTGATAGCGTGTCCTACATGACAGGTCCGGCCAATATATTTAAGCCCTGTCCAAAAGCGTCGTTGTTGATGGCCGAGATTGATTGCAACGATGTCTACTTTTATTCGCCACCCGTACAGGAGCAGGATCAACTGGTTATCCAGTTGACCGAATACGTTACCGGGGTTGGTATCACTGCTGATGTGCTTGCAAGCTCTCCTGGTGCTCTCACCCATAGAACCCAAAGTGTTTTCACCCACTTCAATGCGGTTGATTTCTATCGTCAAAGCGATCAATTCGAGGCCAGTTCGCGCCAGCAATTTCTCTTGCAGTGGCAATCCGAAATAAATGGCGTGTCGCCAGCGTCTGTGAATGGCTTTTATATGTGTGTTGCTCGCGCAGGTGCAAATGATGAAGAAACGGCTGCTAATCTGGCCGAAGCCAAAGCACAGGGTGTAAAACTTCAACAGCTAATGGGTATCAATAGTGGTGGCGTGCACGTTGCTACTAACAATATCAATGTCAATTTTCCGGTCAATTGCAAGGTCTTGACGCTACTGGTCGTGCTTAGAAATTTTAATGTTTCGTTTGTAGCCGCCACCCATGCTGTGGCCACCGCCGCTAGAGCCACCGCGAGCAGTGGCGATACCAATACCGCCACAGTGCAACCCGCATTGACCGTTGAACTAGCGCGTAACGTAACCTTCGATGAAAACAACGAAGTTGTGCGCGATGAACGCTTTCTCGCCGCGCTTGAGAAAGCCGCAGCACAGGACAACAAAGTTAAGTCACTTGATCTAGTGAGTATCGATAGCAAAACCGATGCGGATGCCGAGGCAAGAGCGAAAGCATTACTCAAAGTACTCAAGGAAGAGGGCGTTGCTAACAATAATGCCAAACTGGTGATACGCGCGGCCGATGAGAAGGAAAGTGCGGAAATTATCCGCAGCGGATTTCTGCTCAATCGGGGGATGGTTCTGGGCTAAGCCTGTAGGCTATGCAAGCCATCGTTCCCAAGAGTAGCGACAAGAGTTCCCAAAAATCTGTTAGTCATCATCGGAATTCAGGGGACGAGCAGCAAGCGGTCGCAACACGCGACAGCGGCTCATTGTGGCGTGGTATGGCAACGTATACCGCTGGAACCACGGCGGAAGTATCTGGTTCTGCCAGTGATGGTTCCCGGGTTCAGACAAAACCGAAAAGTTCGGTTAAGCCGACATTGGTACAGAGACTATGCGCCGAATGCGATCAGGAGCAGCAGGGCGAAGTCACGCGCATACAACCGAAGCTAACCATCGGCGCACCTAATGATCCCTATGAACAGGAAGCGGATGCGGTTGCTGATACGGTCATGCGTTCTCCGCACACAGCTTCCCTGAATCAAAATCATTCCATTCACAGCAAACCTGTTTCATTAGTGCAACGCCTGTGCGCGACCTGCGAGCAACCACCGGACACTAACCTGCAGGCCAAATCAACACAAACATCACAGGCGAATAGTACACATAACGTACATAGCCTGATTGCATCACCAGATGCTGGTGCCCCTTTGTCCGACAATATCCGTAATCGCGTTGAACCCGTGGTCGGGGCCGACCTATCGAATGTCAGAGTGCACAGCGACCGAAGATCGCAAACGGCTGCTTCGGATATCCAGGCAAAGGCTTTTACACACCAGAATAATATCTATCTGGGTGCTGGGCAGAGCAGCCAGGATGTTGCCCTGATGGCTCACGAATCCACCCATGTCGTACAACAGGGGGCGGCTTCGTCGAATAGAGTTCAGGCTAAACCACAAACGTCGCTGATCCAGCGTGATAGTGACGACGGCATCTTTAGCAGTATCGGTAGCACTATCGTTTCCGGTGGCTCCGCCCTGGTGAGCGCCGGTCAACGCGGCGTCGAAGTCGTTGGCCAGGGCATAGACACGGCGCTTGAAATTGGCGGTGAAATCGTGTCAACCGGTGCCGGAATGGCGCGTGATGCATTGATAGCCCTGATTGAAAGACTGGCCCCGGGTGCGATTAACTTTTTTCGTAACATCAAGAATTTCGTTAAAGACAAAGCTACGGCTGGTTTTAATGCGCTGTTTGGTGGATTGCCGGGGCGCTTTAAGAAAGACGGAATAGCCGGCGCGCTGGAATTTATTTTCGTCGATTTGATCGGTGGCGTGTGGAAGGGCATTGGTAGCGTGTTTGGTGCGAGTTGCAGCGCGATGGCCTCGGTCGCACAGGTGTTGCTGGATATTGGCATGAAACTGGGCGGTGAAGCGGTTGCTGCAATCAGTAAGGGTGCTTCGGCATTATCTGGTTTTCTTGGCGATCTTTGGGATCGCTTTGCAACGCCGGCTCTGGGGGCATTGAGTTCATTCGCCAGTGGAATATGGGAAGACATAACCGAGATCGTAGGTGGCTGGTGGGAGGCACTTGAACCGGTGCGTAGCCTGGCGTCCGAGGCCTGGGATTTGTTTGTCAGTACATTTATGGCGGGCAAGCAAATGATTAGCGATTTGATGACCGACTTGTTTACGGCTTTGGCGGAAAAATGGGAGGAAATTAAAGCCGAAATCCTGCCTTACATGACCTACGTAAAGATCGTCATCGGCATACTGTTACTCATGTCACCAATGGGGCCATTCATCGCTGCTGGTGTAGCTGCCTACGGCCTGTATGCCCTGGTATCTTATTTGTGGCAGGCATTTGGACAGCCCCTTGTTAGCGAAACCCGGCGATACATTGTTAATAATATTATGCCGGTTGTGATGGCTAAACTAGAGGCGCTTGAAGGCCTGATCGACGACGCGCGAGTATGGCTATCCGGTATGGTGGACGGTCTCGCAGCAATGGGTATGGCTTTGCTCAGTGCGATTGGTGCGCTTAGTTTCCTGAGGTTTGCACGGCAATTGTTCAGCAACCTGTCAGATGCTTTCCAGTCACTGGCGACAAAGGTGAAGCTCAAACTCGCCGAAGTCACCGCTGCCATCAGCGCTTTGTTCGCGGCTGCAATGGTTTATCTACGTCCGATTTTTGAGTTTATGCGGCGCTCGTTATTACTCGTCCTGTTTGGTCCGTTCGCCCTGCTCGACGATGGCGTATGGGAAATGGTGCAATCGTTAGCGCAGTTTGCCCTGTCGACACCCTGCATCCGGGAAATCGCCGGTCTCATGCAATTGCCTTTGATCATGCGTGGTGCGGAAGCGTTCCGCAATATGTTAAAAGCGGCCTGGGAAATTATCCAGAATCCACAGCCCATTATCGATGCCCTGCACGACGCCATACAGCCCATGGTCGAGGCTGTGCCTGGTGTGGCTGCGGGTGTGATTGCCACAGCTTTATACCCCAATGAAATCCAGCATCGCCAAGGTGTAGAAAGGCATTTGCTTCCTGCCATACAACATCTTCAGGAAAACTGGTGGGACGAAATCAAGAAAATGCTGTGGACCATGATATGGCCATGGGATGAAGTGGCTGAGAAAATTCCCCATATGATCGAAAAAGGAACCGATGCCGTGAATTCCTTTTTCGAACTGGAAATCAGCACAGCCATCGACAAGTTCCTGGCTATGATGCAGGACGTCAATACCATACTCGGTGCTATATGGGGTTGGTTCGCGATAGCCGCTGTTCTCATTGGGGGTGTGCTTGGCGCATTGGGCGTGGAATTTTCCGCAGGGGCGACCATTGGGGCTGGCATGGCGGCTGGCTGGGCAGTTGCAGAGACAGTCGGGTTAGTGCTGCTCGGTGCTATGGCCGCAACTGAATTTGGCATCATCGGCAAATCGGCGTTTGATCTGCGTTTTAACAATACGCTTATTACTGATGTTAATCAGCGTGCACAGGAAAATGATAAGGATTATCAATCCATAGCCAATAGCACCTTCACCATAGCCGTAGTCACGGCATTGGTAATTTTAGGTGCCGCAGCACAAAAACTGGCCTCTTCGATTTGGAAATTCGCCAAAGCCAGAGTACCTGGTTTGGCCGATGCGACTAATGCGATCAATACAAAAGTGAGGGCTGTGCTTGATGAACCGCGTGGGCCTAATGCCAGGAATTCGCGTGGCAGAGGGGATACACCCGAGCCTGGTTCCACTACCAACCGCAACCCCGATGGCGATGCTCCCTCTAATGTCTCGCCTGAGGAACTGGCACGTAGTAATGAAAGACTGCGCAATGAAATCCGCAACCCGGAAAATATCCGTGACGTAGCCGACCCAAATTTTGTCGAGAAGTATGATGTCGAAGTTACCGTTGGCGATCATACTTACCGCCGCTCTCGTCGCAACGGTACCTGGTGTCGTTTTTCTAAACCGACGTGTGGGATTGAACTGGGAGATGTCAATAATGCAGTTGACCGAGTGCTAGGTGAACGACCCCCATTATCCGATCAATACGGTCGCGTCCCCGGCAGGGTAAACCAACGACCAATCCCGGAAAGCGGGGTATCCGTAGAAGTGAGAAGAAATCAGGGTGGCAACATTCCGGATCGTGTTGCCGCCAATGAGCTGGACTGGTACTTCGATACTCGAACCCGCACCTACAACAAACGCCCGAGCCGGTTAATAGATCCAAACACCGGCAATAATGTTGGCGCCAGGCCATCAAGACAGCAGCTATTCGACGCCGAAGGTCGACCCATCAATGGTCCGGTGGAACCTGGCCAGGCTTTGTTCGACGCACGCGGTAACCGCGTTGACGCGATTCCCGAGTATCGGCCAGTGCTCGATGAGTTCGGGAATCCAGTGACCGACCCCGGAGTTGATATCTCGCTCGATGTGAGAAGCGGCAATCGTACAAAACCGACAGGGGAGGGCTGGACCCACGCCCCCAACTGGGAGAAATGGACGCGTGAATCCGGTGGCAGGATTGCGCAACACTCGGATGGTTCTTACACTTTTACGTCCAGAGATGGTACGCGCGTTCGTTATAGCCCTGACGGCGAACCTAACTTTCGACCACATCTCCGGGAAAATCCGTGGGGTGTGCGTAACGAAGTAACCCTGGATCGCTTTGTTGACCGTCCAACCGATTTCAAGGCTGCTAATATTGAAGCTGGTATTCCTCAATTTGGAGACCGATCGCCGCCCGGATTTACCTGGCATCATGTACGAGGCGAACCACCGAGATTACAATTGGTACCACGCAATATTCATGATAGTTTTTCACACTCTGGCGGCATTGCCCATAACAGCTAATCAAACCATACAGGCGACAATATGTTAGAAAATATGGAAGATACAGGCCCGCAACTGAGCGGCGGTGATCTGGACAAGCTCGAAGTGCGGCTGGGATATAAGATGCCAGATGATTTCAGGCGATTTCTGCTCAAATACAATGGCGGTATGCCTTTCCCCTATTACTACGATGTACAGGGGTGGCAGGAACCTCATGCTGCCGTGAATGAGTTCAATGGCATTTTACCGGGACTTTATAACGATATTGAAGTCAATCTGGAAAACCGCAAGGGACGCTTGCCGGAGGGGTTTATCCCCATCGCCAATGACCCAGGTGGCAATACATTATTGCTTAGTCTCGTTGATGAAACCCTGGGTAAAGTTTATTTCTGGGATCATGAAAATGAACCATATGAGCGAGGAGTGGCACTGAAAGATTACCCTAACATCTATTGGGTTGCTGATTCATTCAACCAACTTTTAGAACAACTACACGAAATCTGATAAGGGGATTTCAAATCGCTCTAATCCCAAACCAATATAACCGATCCCAAGGAAAACGATGCTAGCGACGAAATCCAAGGAAAATTCATCATCACCTTCTGAGCAAACCTCTAAGAGAGGATTAGCTAAACATGCAGAAGACCAGGCTATACAGCAACAATGTAATCCTGTCTGGCACGATATGGCGACCAACACGATACGGGCCGAGGACGGCTCCTCATCCTCAGGGTCGAGTCATACAAACCCGTCGATACAAGAAAAATCTTTGGCAGCCAGCAACCAAATGGTGATGCAGAGAATGTGTGCCGAATGCGATCAGGAGCCGCAGGGCGAAGTTACGGGCATACAACCGAAGCTGACTATCGGCGCGCCTAATGATCCCTATGAACAGGAAGCGGATGCGGTTGCTGATAAAGTGATGCGCATGCCAGTCGGAGATAAGGGGCTAGGTAATCTCCAGGATGATTCACCACAAATACAGACTAAACAGTTAAACAGGTCTTTAATTCAGAGGATGTGCACTGGATGTGAAGAAGAATTAGGTCGTGCGGATTCTCCATCCGTACAAACAAAATCAAATGGCACTGCGTCAAAAAATTCTGTATCCAACTCGGTAGCGAATACTATTAATTCGCCAGGTAGTGGATCGCCCTTGAATGATTCGGTTCGATCTCGGGTTGAACCTGTATTAGGAGCCGATTTGTCTGCTGTTCGTGTTCATAGTGGTGCTGCGGCCCAGGATGCTTCGCAGAGTCTTAATGCCAGGGCTTTTACGAATCGGAACAATATTTTTCTGGGTCGAGGGCAAAGTGGAACTGATGTCCGATTGATGGCTCATGAGTCGACTCATGTTGCCCAATGGCAAACCAAGACATCCGGGCCTGAAATTCGGCGTGAAAATTATGCGGGCGCTGAACGAATTGAGGCCGCTCCCGGCCCCGCGCGGGCACCAGTGCGGGAGAGCACGCCTCTAAGGCATGAAGGTGAATCCATTTACTTTCGTGGAGTTGAGACAACTGATGATAGGGAGTTTATGCGCGGAGAACTGCGTCGTCTCATAGCGCGTAAAGGGCTGGATGGTGCAGGCAGCTGGTTCTTTAATTTTGTTACCCGCGGGGGGCGCCCTGGGGGCGGATTAACCCTGCCATTTTCTGCGCATGCTCGCTCGGCCGGAGGTTTGCGACCTCGAAACCCACTCGATGCTATGCGCGACGCCGAAAGGGAGCGAACACGAACCAACATTATTGATGCTGTACTACCAGTAGTTAGAGATGTTTATGCCGAGGTTCGTGCTGAAGCGGTTGCTTTCCTAAGCAGCTTTGAAGGCCAGGCACGAACGATAACCAGAGGCGTCCTCACTGACAGCGAAGCCAGGATAGAGTCTGAAAAAATTCGCTATGGCCTGGATAGGGAGGAAGTAGCCCCGCCAGACTGGAGTACAGATGATTTTGGACAGCCCGAAAGGCCCTACACCACATATAACCACAGCATGGCTAGTAATCAATCGTCTGAAGGTCTGGTAGGTGCAGCGAAAGACCTGGTTGCGAAGATTCGCGAAGTTCAAAACCTGAGTATTCAGCGAGAACGGTTGGTTACAACGATGGCAGGGCAGGGCGGATATCATCGATCTATCAGTCCA
>Ga0316189_10006578_pt1 | contig 11065 bp, 9 predicted proteins | sample LowCovwburrow_MG_FD_204930 | JGI IMG/M metagenome (GOLD analysis project Ga0316189, IMG submission 204930) | Coastal sediment microbial communities from Maine, United States - Lowes Cove worm burrow | ecosystem: Environmental > Aquatic > Marine > Coastal > Sediment | place: USA: Maine... | reverse complement strand
TATCGTCAATACGATTTTTGATGAAATCATCGGTTCACTGGCAAGTGGTAATCGCGTGGAGCTTCGTGGATTCGGGGCTTTTTCAGTAAAGAAACGTGATGGACGACAAGGACGCAACCCTCGCTCGGGCGAGATTGTTGAAGTTTCAGAAAAACGGGTGCCTTTTTTCAAAACCGGCAAGGACCTCCATGTCAGATTGAATTCTTGATACCAATTCAAACAAACTGACGAGTTGAGCTTAACGACTTTGAGCGAAACTCTGAAAAGGACAAAAGACCATGAAACAGGTTATCAGCTGGGTAATCGGATTGCCGGTTGCTGTTGTTTTGATTGCTTTTGCGCTGGCCAATCGTTCATTTGTAACGATCTCGCTTGATCCGCTTTCCAGTGAATCCCCATGGTTTGCCCTCTCATTGCCGCTGTGGTCAGTATTATTTGTCGGCATTTTCCTCGGGTTGGTCATCGGTTGGATTGCATCATGGATAAACCAGGGGAAATGGCGCAAGGCAGCCCGCGAAGCCCGCACCAATCTCGACATTGAAATGGGCAAAAAGAAAGACCTTGAAAGACGCCTTAATCAGGGTGAGCTTGCAGTAACGCAACCCCACGACCGATTTTAACAAAAATTCAGAAGTCATCATCGTGACCTATATTGAAAATCCCATCTGCGTGGCCATCGACACGCCTGACCTTGAGCGCGCACAAGAGCTTGCCCGGGTCTTGAAAAATCATGTCGGCATGTTGAAAGTCGGGATGGAGTTTTTCTATGCCCACGGCGTAGCAGGTTATCTCGCCATGGCCGAGCATGGTATTCCGATGTTCCTTGATCTGAAACTGCATGATATTCCCAACACGGTTGCTGCCGGGTTGAACAGCCTGTTAGAGATGGAGCCGAAACCGGCCATTGTTAATGTTCATGCAACAGGTGGACCAGCGATGCTGAGCGCTGCCAGCAAAGCGGTTGACGGTCGGGCCAAGCTGATCGCGGTTACAATTTTAACCAGCCTTGATGATGATGACCTTGCCGCCTCGGGTTTTGAAAACAGCAAAACAACCGGTGATCACGCGGTCAATCTGGCGCTTTTGTCTCAAGCAAATGGCATTGACGGGGTTGTCTGTTCTCCTCATGATCTTGGCGGCATTCGCAAAGCCTGTGGCCGTGACTTTTTAACCATTGTGCCAGGCATTCGCCCGCAAGGCAGTGCCAGTCAGGACCAGAAGCGTATTGCGACACCTAAAGACGCCTTGGCTGCTGGCGCTGATGTTCTGGTAATTGGTAGAGCGATTACCGGGGCCGATGATCCTGCCCTAGCTGCCCAAAACATTCTCGACAGCTTGAAGTAATGTCGGCGCAAGTCAAAATATGTGGCATCAGCACAATTGAGGCCCTGGAAGTTGCCATTGCCAATGGCGCGGATTTTATTGGTCTGGTGTTTTATCCCAAAAGCCCGCGTAATGTTTCTATTGAACAGGCTGGTCCCCTGGCCCAACACGCCCGTGGCAAAACCAAAATTGTTGCCCTGACAGTTGATGCTGATAATGCGCTGTTGCATAACATCACCCAGAAAGTTCAGCCCGATTATATACAGGCCCATGGCAGCGAAACGCCTGAGCGCATTGCTGAAATAAAACAAAAAACCGGTGTGCCAATTATCAAGGCGATCAAGGTCAGAGATCGCAGCGATATCGCGCAGGCCGATGCCTTTAGCGAAGTGGCTGATATTATCCTGTTTGATGCCAAAGCACCTGACAACATGGCCAATGCCCTGCCCGGTGGCAATGCAATAATTTTTGACTGGTCATTGCTGAAATCAAGTCCGATGCCGGAGCGTTTTATGTTGTCGGGCGGTCTGGATGTTGAAAATATTGCTGATGCTGTCATGACCACAGATGCAGCCATATTTGATGTTTCTTCGGGTGTAGAAAGCTCACCAGGTAAAAAGGACCTTGCTGCAATAAAGAATTTCATTGTGGCAATGCGCAACGCCGGTTAAAACCACTCACCGCAATAATCACAAAATACTGTTAGAGGCTTTATGAGCACGTCAAATCAAAACTCTTTTCGCAACGGCCCTGATGAAGAAGGTCGTTTTGGCATCTATGGCGGACGGTTTGTTGCTGAAACCCTGATGCCGCTGATTAATGAGCTGTCGGCGGCCTATGAAGAGGCCAAAGCTGATCCGGCCTATCACGCGCTGATGGATGATTTTTTGACCCATTATGTTGGTCGGCCAAGCCCGCTCTATCATGCCGAACGCTTAAGTGAACATCTGGGCGGGGCTAAAATCTATTTCAAGCGCGATGAACTGAACCATACCGGTGCCCACAAGATCAATAATGTGCTGGGTCAGATTTTGCTGGCCAGACGGATGGGCAAAACCCGCATTATTGCTGAAACCGGGGCTGGACAACACGGCGTTGCAACGGCGACGGTTTGTGCCCGTTTTGGCCTGAAATGCATCGTCTTTATGGGGGCTGTTGATGTGGCGCGGCAATCACCGAATGTTTTCCGCATGAAGCTGTTGGGAGCTGAAATTGTGCCGGTCACCTCTGGTTCATCAACCCTGAAAGATGCCATGAACGAAGCGCTGCGTGACTGGGTTTCAAATGTTGAAGATACTTTTTACTGCATCGGTACTGTTGCAGGTCCGCATCCTTATCCTGAGATGGTTCGTGATTTTCAGGTGGTGATCGGCAATGAAGTGCGCGAGCAGATGCAGGCCCGTGAAGGCCGCTTGCCTGACTCACTGATTGCTGCCATTGGCGGGGGGTCGAACGCCATGGGGCTGTTCCATCCTTTCCTTGATGATGCGTCAGTTGAAATTTTTGGCGTTGAAGCTGCCGGTCGCGGCCTTAACACCAAAGAACATGCTGCCTCAATGACCGGCGGGGCACCGGGTGTTCTGCACGGCAACCGGACATATCTGCTGATGGATGAAGACGGGCAGATTGATGAAGCCCACTCCATTTCAGCCGGGCTTGATTATCCAGGTGTTGGACCTGAACATGCCTGGTTGAAAGATACTGGAAGGGTCAACTACATTTCAGCAACCGATGATGAAGCCCTTGCCGCCTTTCAGCTTTGTTGTAAATTGGAGGGGATTATTCCAGCGCTTGAGCCATCACACGCCCTTGCCAAGGTCATTGATCTGGCCCCAAAATATGATAACAACCACCTTATGGTGATGAATATGTGTGGTCGCGGTGACAAAGACATTTTCACCGTTGCAGAACATCTGGGAGTAACCCTGTGAGCCATAAAACACGTTTAGACAGCAGATTTGCTGAACTGAAAGCACAAGGCCGTGCTGCACTCGTTACTTTTGTGACCGCCGGTGATCCGACCTTTGATGCCTCTATGGATATCGTCAATGGTTTGCCTGCAGCTGGTGCTGATATTATTGAACTTGGTATGCCCTTTACCGATCCGATGGCTGATGGTCCGGCCATTCAGGCTTCGTCACTACGGGCGCTCAAAACCGGTCAGAACATGATCAAAACCCTTGAGATGGTCAGGGCTTTTCGTAAAAATGACGATCAGACGCCGATTGTTTTGATGGGTTATTATAACCCGGTTTATATTTATGGCAGTGAGCGGTTTCTGGCCGATGCCAAAGAGGCAGGTGTAGATGGTCTGATCATTGTCGATTTGCCACCAGAAGAAGATGCCGAACTTTGTATTCCGGCAATGGAGGCCGGGGTGAATTTCATTCGTCTTGCCACACCAACAACCGATGAAAAGCGCCTGCCCACCGTTTTAAACAATGCATCCGGCTTTGTTTATTATGTTTCTGTGCTGGGCATTACCGGGACAAAAGCCCCCAATGCAACAAATGTTTCAGATGCTGTTGCCCGGATCAAGGCGCATACGGATTTGCCGGTTGCTGTCGGTTTCGGGGTTCGTACCAGCGAGCAGGCTGAAGCCATTGCCAGGGGTGCAGACGGGGTGGTGGTAGGCTCTGCCCTTGTTGATGCGGTTAAAAACAGCCTTGATGAAAACGACCAACCAGGCCCCAATACGGCCTTGGCTGTGCATGCAATTGTAAAAGACCTTGCCGCCGGTATAAAAAAAGCCGCAAACGGGTAATAATACTTAACGTCAGTAAAAACCGGGAAGACGTCGATGAACTGGATTAAAAGCTATGTACGCCCTAAAATAAGGGGCTTTTTGGGAACCAAAAAAGAAACTCCCGACAACATGTGGATTAAGTGTCCGCAATCGGGCGAAATGGTTTTTTATCGTGATGTAGAAGCCAACCAGTTTGTTATTCCAACCTCGGGCTATCACATGAACTGGGCACCAGAATTGCGCCTTGCTGCAATGTTTGATGATGGTGCCTATGAGAATATTTCGTTTCCCGAAGTGGCCACAGACCCGCTCAAGTTCAAAGACCAGAAAAAATATACCGACCGTCTAAAAGCGGCCAAAGCCAAGGCCGATCAGGTTGATGCCGTCATCACCGGCTATGGTACGTTGCATGACCTGCCGGTTGTCATGGCTGTGCAGGACTTTAAATTTATGGGTGGATCACTTGGCATGGCTGCCGGTGAAGCGCTGATTACATCCATGCAATTGGCTGTCGAAAAGAAATGCCCGTTTATCCTGTTTGTTGCCTCGGGCGGGGCGCGGATGCAGGAAGGGATTTTATCTCTCATGCAGATGCCACGGGTAACGGTTGCCGTACAGCAATTACGTGAGGCGAAATTGCCCTACATCGTGGTTCTTACCGACCCGACGACCGGCGGTGTTACAGCTTCCTATGCCATGCTGGGTGACATTCATATTGCCGAACCCAATGCCCGGATCGGCTTTGCCGGCGCGCGGGTGATTGAACAAACCATCCGCGAAAAACTGCCCGCAGGGTTTCAGCGTTCAGAATATCTGCAGGATCATGGCATGGTCGATATCATTGTCCACCGCCATGAAATGCGTGATACGGTTGCCAGAATTGCCCGTATGTTGATGAAGGCACCTGTTATAAATATGGAAAAGAAAGCTGAACCTGAAACGGTTGAAGTTGAAGATAGTAAAGCTGAAGAGATTTCCGAAAAAGCAGCGCCTGAAAAAGAAGCTGTACAGGACTAATGGCCGTTGTTGATGCTATTTTGCAGCGCCTGTTGCAGCTTCACCCCAAGGTTATTGATCTGACCCTTGATCGGTTGTGGCGATTGCTGGAAAAACTGGATCACCCCGAACGCAAGCTGCCCAAAGTCATTCATGTGGCAGGCACCAATGGCAAAGGCTCAACCATTGCCTTCATGCGGGCCATGCTTGAGGCGGCCGGACTTGGGGTTCATGTTTATTCATCACCGCATCTGGTTCATTTTCACGAACGTATCTATCTGGCGAACCAAGGCCTGATTGATGATGACGCGCTTTCTCAATTGCTGGAAGAATGTGAAACAGTCAATGGGGACAGCCCCATTACCTTTTTTGAAATTACCACGGCAGCCGCTTTTCTGGCCTTTTCACGCTATCCTGCTGATTATGTTTTGCTGGAAACCGGGCTTGGTGGCAGGCTTGATGCAACAAATGTCATCGACAAACCGGCTGCTTGCGTCATTACACCAGTTGATATTGACCATCAGCAATATCTGGGCGAAACGTTGGCTGAAATTGCCCGTGAAAAGGCCGGTATTTTGAAAAAAGACGTTCCGGCGATTATCGGTCCGCAACATGAAAAAGCCCGTGATGTTATTGAGCGTATTGGCGAGAACGTCGGCAGTTTTTTGAGCTTTGCTGATCAGGAATGGCAGGCGTATGAACAACATGGCCGTCTGGTTTTCCAAAATGAGCGCGAACTGCTTGACTTGCCCATGCCCGGCCTGGTTGGCCAGCATCAGATTGTTAATGCTGGAACTGCCATTGCCACAGTGCGCCAACTGGATGATGCGCGCATTACAACACATCATATTGAAACCGGATTGCAATCGGTTGACTGGCCAGCCCGCTTGCAAAAACTTGAACCGGGGCATTTGCATGAATGGGCTCCGGCGGGCAGTGAAATCTGGCTTGATGGCGGTCACAATCCGGCTGCCGGACAAGCGCTGGCGATTGGAGTGGCTGGACTGAATGACCGGGCGCCGCGCCCTCTGGTACTGATTATCGGCATGTTAAACACCAAAGACCCTATCGGCTATTTCGAAGCCTTTGAAGACTTGGCTCATGTGGTTTTCACCATCACCATCCCGCGTGAGGAAAATGCCCTGTCGGGTGAGGTTCTGGCCAATATTGCCTTGCAGGCCAATCTTGATGCCTACCCGCAAAAATCACTTAAAGAGGCTTTGAATGCTGCCGCTGATTATTGTGACGCACCACGTATTCTTATTGGCGGGTCGTTATATCTGGCAGGTCATGTGCTGGCTGAACATATGGATGAAGAGATCGGTCTGGTGTCTGGAACCTCAAAGGTTTAGAGCGTTTCTCGACTTCAACCAATTTTCGAGAGCTGCAATTTCCTTTGCACTCATAAACAGGCCGGTTTTAGAGCGGCGCCAGATAATGTCTTCAACACTTATCGCCCATTCCCTGTCGATCAGATATTCCACCTCACGCTGATAAAGGTCTGTCCCAAAGCAAATGCCCATATCTTCTTGTGTTTTGCATCCGCCCAGCATTTGTCTGGTATTTGTGCCATAGGCCTCGAACACTCGCCGGGCGGTCTCAGGGGCCAGAAACGGAAAATCACGTTGCAGGCCAGTGATCTGTTTTTCCAGATCATCAGGTAAAAAATCACCACCGGGCAATGGGGATTTTGCTGTCCAGCTTGGTTTTAAATTCGGTAACCATTGTTTCAGCTCATCAAAAACAGTTTCTGCCAGCTTGCGGTATGTGGTGATTTTTCCACCAAAAACTGACAGCATCGGTGGTGCTCCCTGTTCATCCAGCAATTCAAGCACATAATCGCGGGTGATTTCAGAAGCGGCATCCTCGCCATCATCAAATAGTGGTCTGATACCGGCAAACTCCCAAATCACATCATCCGGTTTGATCGCCTTGGTGAAATATTCATTGGCCGCATTACAGAGATAATCGACCTCGTCCTTGCTGACATCTGCACCGCCGGGATTGCCGGTCATATCAACATCTGTGGTGCCGATCAGGGTAAATTCCTTTTGAAACGGAATGGCAAAAATAACTCGGTTATCAGCGTTTTGGAAAATATAGGCGCGGTCATGATCAAACAGTTTCGGCACGACAATATGGCTGCCTTTTACCAAGCGCACATCTGAGGTGGTATCAAGCATAATCCGGTCGCTGACCACTTCTGAGACCCAGGGCCCGGCAGCATTTACCAAAATGCGGGCTTTATACTCATTCTCCTGCCCGGAAATCACATCTTTTGCCTGTAAGCGCCAGTGGTCCTTTTCCCGAAACCCCTGTTTCAGTTCGCAACGGGTTTTGATATCAGCGCCATGCTGGCGCGCATCAACAGCATTCAACACCACCAGACGGGCATCATCGACCTTGCAATCTGAATATTCAAAGCCGTGGGTAAACTCAGGTTTGAGCACCTTACCTACCACATCTTTTCGCAAATCAATCTGGTGGGACGGGTCGAGCAATTTTCGCCCGCCCAGCGTGTCATATAAAAACAAACCGATACGGATCATCCACTTTGGCCGCAAGGCTTTGTGATGGGGCAAAACCAGGCGCAAAGGTGATATGATATGCGGGGCAATCGATAGCAGGACTTCACGTTCTTTCAAGGCCTTGGCAACCAGCATAAATTCATATTGCTCAAGGTACCGCAAGCCGCCATGGACCATTTTGGAAGAGGCTGATGAGGTGCCGCTGGCCAGGTCATTTTTCTCAAGCAGCAGAACTGACAAACCACGACCGGCTGCATCACGGGCCACGCCGCAGCCGTTCACACCGCCACCTATAATGGCAATGTCATAGACTTTTTCTTGCAAAAGCTTTGCCTCTTTTGTCACGATGATCCACTTGTCCAGATTGTTTGATGATTTTTTATTAGCGCTTTGAACAATAAGCAAGATCATGGCTTGCAGCAATGGAAAACCAATCTGGAATACCGATTGTCGCTATTGACCAAAAACCCTTCGTCAGTGTGGTTTGATCTTTTATCACCCTCCTCATAGGATGGTTGTAAATGTCTGGTCACTTGGAGGAAACGATAATGAGATCTCATGCACGGGTTGTGATTGTCGGCGGTGGAGCGATGGGCGTCGGACTTGCCTATCATCTGGGACTTGAGGGATGGGGCAAGGATACGGTCCTGCTTGAAAAAGGTGAGCTGACATCGGGTTCAACATGGCATGCAGCGGGCCAGTGTCCGCACATGATCGGGTCGCTCTCTCTGGCAAAAATCCATCTCTATGGCACCGAGCTTTATGCCAAACTGGAAGAGCTTACCGGACAACCGGTTTCCTGGCACGGCTGTGGCGGTATCCGTCTTGCTCTGAGCGATAATGAGGTTGACTGGTTTCATCAGGTAAAAGGTATTTCCAAGCTGGCTGGTTATGAGGCAGAAATTATCGGTCCTGAAGAAATAAAAAAATACCACCCCTATCTCGATACATTCGGGGTCAAGGCCGGGTTTTTAACATTTACCGATGGTCATGTTGCACCGGCCGACAGCACCATGGCGATGGCCGCAGGTGCCCGTCAACACGGGGTTGAGATTGAACGGCGCTGTCTGGTTAAGGATATCAAACAACTCGATAGTGGTGAATGGCAGGTCATTACCGAGACCGGAACGATTACCTGTGAACACGTTGTTAACGCGGCCGGGTCCTATGCCGATGTGGTTGGTGGCTGGAGCGGTATCAATGTGCCAATTTCCAACATGTTGCACCATTATCTGATTACCGAACCGGTGCAGGAACTGGTTGATATGGAGCGCGAGCTTCCAGTCATTCGCGATCCGTATTCACATTGTTATCTGCGTGAGGAAACCGATGGTGTTTTGATCGGCCCGTATGAAACAGCCGGGGCGCATTTATGCTTTGAAGACGGGGTACCGTGGGATTTTGAAAACGAGCTTGTTGTCCCTGAGGTTGACCGGTTGATGCCGTGGCTGGAAAAGGCCACCGAGCGCTTTCCGCTGTTTGCCAAGGCCGGTGTGAAAAATGTCATTTCCGGTGCCATCACCCACACACCTGATGGGAACTTCCTGCTTGGCCCTGCCGGTGGTGTACAAAATTACTGGATGTGTTGTGGCGCAGCCATTGGCATTGCCCAAGGGGCCGGGGCCGGTAAATATCTGGCCCAATGGATGGTGCATGGTGACAGCGATATCAACATGGCAGAACTTGACCCAAGGCGGTTTGGTGACTGGGCCGATGCTGAGTATACCAAGATCAAGTCAATCGAAGATTACGAAGCTATGTATACCTGTCTGGCACCGGGCGAACAGCACCCGGGCGGGCGGCCACTTCGCACTTCATCGCTTTATGACACCCTGAAAACCCACGGTGCTCAATATGAGCAGGTGTTCGGTTGGGAGCGCCCTACCTGGTATGATCAAAGTGGTGAGGGTGAAGCCTATACCTTCCGCCGGTCAAATGCCTTTGGCGCTGTTGCGGCTGAATGTAAGGCGGTACGCGAGCAGGTGGCACTGATGGATCTTTCGACCTTTGCCAAATTTGATGTAAAGGGCAAGGGTGCGCATGATTTCCTCAACCGTGTCTGTGCCAATAAAATGCCAGCCAAAGACGGCGGTGTGGTGCTGGCTCATTTGCTGAGCGAAAACGGGCGCATTGATGGCGAGGTTACAGTTACCCGACTGACCAGTGATCATTATTATGTGTTGAGCGGTGCAGGAGCGGCAATCCATGATTTCGATACGCTACAACATGCCGTTCTTTCAGGTGAAGATGTTTCAATCACAGATATCACAGATATCACAGATGATTTCGGCACCCTTGTTCTGGCTGGCCCATTATCGCGTGATGTGCTTGAAAAACTGACTGACGAAGATATCTCAAATGAAGCCTTCCGCTGGCTATCAGGCCGTATAATGAGAGTTGCCGGAATACCCTTACGCTCTTTAAGGGTTTCTTATGTCGGGGAACTTGGCTGGGAATTGCATGTGCCGATGGCTGATATGCCGGTGGTGTTTGAAAAACTGATGGATGCTGGCAAGGAATTTGGAATCAAGCTGTTTGGCACTTATGCGATGAACAGCCTGCGGATGGAAAAAGCCTTCCGCGGTATGGGCAGTGAACTGACCGCCGAAGTCAACATGGTTGAGGCCGATATGGAGCGCTTTGTCGGTTGGCAAAAAGATGACTATGTCGGCAAGCAGGCAACAGACAGCGCCCGCCAGAACGGGACAAAACAAAAACTGGTTTATCTCAGTGTTGATGCAGTCGATACCGATTGTCATGGCAATGAACCGGTGTTTCACGATGGCAAAATTGTTGGCGTTACAACATCGGGTGGCTATGGCCATTATGTTGGTAAAAGCCTTGCCTTTGCCTATGTCGAGAGCGCCCTTGCACAACCGGACACCAAACTGATGATCGATGTTCTCGATACGCAGTGCGAGGCAGTCGTTCTGGCAGAACCGCTTTGGGACCCCAAAGCAATTAGGATGAGGAGCTGAAAATGGCCGGAAACACCCAAAGAACGAGCAGGCGGAGTGGTGGCGGGCGTGAAGCCCGTCTGGCTGTGCGTCAGGCGCCTTTGAGCCATGATGTAAAACCTGTGCACCCTGGTGTTACCGGTGGTCGTTACAAGCCATTGAGCGATTCTGATGTCGACCAGATATGGGAGGCAGCCTATGAATTGCTCTCAACAGTTGGTATGGCAGATGCCATTCCCCATTGTATCGATCTGGTGACCAAGGCCGGTGGTACGATGACCGATGACGGACGCTTGATGTTTCCCGAAAAGCTGCTCGACTGGACCCTTGAAGTTGCGGCCAAAGAATTCACGCTCAATGGTTTCGATCCGAAATATAATCTTGATATTAGTGATCAACGGGTTCATTTCAGTACTGCCGGTGCAGCGGTGCTTTATCTTGATCCCAAAACCCGGGTATATCGCGATACGACACTCGATGACCTTTATAACATGGCCCGATTAACTCACCACCTG
>Ga0316189_10006576_pt1 | contig 11066 bp, 13 predicted proteins | sample LowCovwburrow_MG_FD_204930 | JGI IMG/M metagenome (GOLD analysis project Ga0316189, IMG submission 204930) | Coastal sediment microbial communities from Maine, United States - Lowes Cove worm burrow | ecosystem: Environmental > Aquatic > Marine > Coastal > Sediment | place: USA: Maine... | reverse complement strand
CGTTGCAAAAACAGGTCGTTTAAATCGCTGTCAAACATGCGGCAACAGGGCATATTTGTTAAGATAAGCCACTTTTTTCAGGCCGCATTCCATAATCCAGGCCATTCAAGTAACGAGGAATTTCAATGTTTTCCAGTGATATGACGATCGAAGGCTATGATGAAGCATTGTGGGCAGCCATGCAGCACGAGGAACGCAGGCAGGAGGAACACATAGAACTCATCGCTTCGGAAAATTATGCCAGCCCGCGCGTGATGGAGGCGCAGGGTTCAGTGCTGACCAACAAGTATGCTGAAGGCTACCCGGCGCGCCGTTACTATGGCGGCTGTGAAAACGTCGATGTTGCTGAACAGCTGGCGATCGATCGTATCAAGCAGTTGTTCGGCGCCGACTATGCAAACGTGCAACCGCATTCAGGTTCGCAGGCCAATGCGGCTGTTTACATGACCTTGTGTGAACCCGGTGACACCGTGCTTGGCATGTCGCTGGCTGACGGCGGTCATTTGACACACGGTTCCAAAGTCAATTTCTCGGGCAAGATTTACCATGCGGTTCAATACGGACTTAACAATGAAACCGGTATAGTCGATTATGATCAGATTCAACAGCTGGCGGAAGAACACAAGCCTAAAATGATCGTTGGCGGTTTTTCAGCGTATTCACGCGTGATGGACTGGCAGCGTTTCCGTGATATTGCAGATTCAGTGGGCGCCTACCTGATGGTCGATATGGCGCATGTCGCGGGATTGATTGCGGCCGGTTTATATCCAAGCCCGGTGCAGATTGCCGATGTGACAACATCGACCACCCATAAGACGCTGCGTGGTCCGCGCGGCGGCATCATCCTGGCAAAGTCAAATCCTGATCTTGAGAAAAAACTGAATTCCGCCATTTTTCCCGGTACCCAGGGCGGGCCATTGATGCATGTGATTGCGGCCAAGGCCGTGGCATTTCTTGAAGCACAGGAAGAAGGCTTCAAGGATTACCAGCAGGAGGTTATTACCAATGCGCGTGCAATGGCGGATGTCGTTATGCAACGCGGCTATAAAGTTGTTTCCGGCGGCACCGATAATCACCTGTTCCTGTGGGATCTTATCGACAAGGGTCTGACGGGTAAGGATGTGGAAAATGCGCTGGGTGAAGCAAATATTACCGTCAACAAGAATGCGGTACCGAATGACCCGCAGTCACCCTTTGTTACCAGCGGTATTCGCATCGGTACACCTGCGATGACAACGCGCGGTTTCAATGAAGAAGATTCGAAAGCACTGGCAAACTGGATGTGCGATATCGTTGACAGCATGCAAGGCTCTACAGCAGACAATACTGTTATTACCAGGGTGCGTGAACAGGTGCGCGATATATGCGCGCGCTTGCCGGTATACGCATAAGCATTACCGATACCGTTATTCATCCATAACAACTAAATGATAAAAATATGCATTGCCCATTTTGTTCAGCACCTGATACACGCGTAGTCGATTCGCGTTTGTCCAACGAAGGTGACCAGGTCCGCAGGAGACGAGAATGTCCTGAATGCGGCGAGCGTTTTACGACCTATGAAAATGCTGAATTGAACATGCCCCGTATTGTTAAGCACGACGGCAGCAGGGTGCCGTTCAATGAAGAAAAGCTTCGTGGCGGCGTCATGCGTGCGCTGGAAAAACGCCCGGTTGCAATAGAACAAATTGACGAGGCGCTCAATCGTATCAAGCATAACCTGATGGCGGCTGGAGAGCGTGAAGTCGAGTCTGCAAAGATAGGTGACTGGGTTATGGACGAGTTACTGGCGATAGACCATGTTGCCTATATACGCTTTGCGTCTGTTTATCTTGATTTTGGTGATGTCAATGCGTTTCGCGAAGCCGTTGAACGTCTTGAACAGAAGACGCCAAAGAAAAAAATCAAGTAAATCTCTATGGCCCGGCACGATACAGAGTACATGCAACGTGCGTTGCGGTTGGCCGAGCGTGGTTTATACACAACCGACCCCAATCCGCGTGTTGGCTGTGTCATCGTTAAGGGCGACAGCATTGTTGGAGAGGGCTGGCACCGGCACGCGGGTGAGCCGCATGCGGAAATACTGGCCTTGCAGCAGGCCGGTGCTCAGGCTGCCGGCGCAACCGTGTATGTCAGCCTGGAGCCGTGCAGTCATCATGGCAAAACACCGCCATGTGCCGACGCGCTGGTTAACGCAGGTGTTTCACGGGTGATTGCTGCAATGCAGGACCCGAATCCTGCAGTAGCAGGTGGCGGGTTTGATCATTTGCGCAAGCACGGAATCGATGTCGAAAGTGGTTTGCTCGAGCAGGCCGCCAGATCCATCAACCCGGGTTTTATCAAGCGCATGGAAAGCGGGCGTCCGTTTGTGCGCATCAAGATGGCGGCAAGCCTGGATGGCCGTACTGCGATGGCATCCGGTGAAAGCCAGTGGATCAGCGGCGAGGCGGCACGCGCCGATGTGCAACGCTTGCGTGCCAGAAGTTCGGTGATACTGACGGGTGTCGATACGGTGATAGATGATGATCCATCGCTCAATGTACGCCTGTCGGCGACACAGTCAGGTATTGAAGCTGATGTCAGGCAACCGCATCGCGTGGTGCTGGACAGTCAGCTGCGGTTTCCACCCGGCGCGAAGATGCTGGCACTGGAAGGCAAAACGACGGTGCTGACGACGAAGCAGGGTAGCGGAGATCTTTCCTGCGATGTTGTCAGGCTCGATGCGCTTGATGACAGGCTGGATCTGAACAGCGTGATGGACTGGTTGGCAGGCTTGCAGACTAACGAAGTGCATGTCGAGGCAGGAGCAACTTTGTGCGGTGCATTGCTCAACAGCAAACTGGTTGATGAAATCGTTGTCTATATAGCACCGCATATTATGGGCTGCGATGCCAGGGGACTGTTTAATATTCCCGGGCTGGAACGTATGGCTGACAGAATCAGGCTGGATATCAGAGATGTTCGGCATGTTGGTAAGGATCTGCGTGTTACCGCAGTCCCTGCCGGTGATTAACAAAAGAGAGCTTTTATTACATCATGGCGGTAAAGATTTGAATGATTGCCATAAGGTTACAGAGGTTTTAGCCGCAAATAACGCAAATGTACGCGAATTATTAAAAACAACATCCACAGATGAACACAGATAATTTGAAACTTAATAACGCTTTCATTCGTGTTCATCTGCGTTTATTTGTGGACATATGCCCTGTTTATTTCCGGCAGCCATTAGCGTCTTTTGCGTTATTTGCGGCTAAATATTCCCTGCGTGGTCAGGGTGTTATCATGGGTCTACCCACTGTATTTGGGGAAGACACACAAAAGAAATTATCTGGAGTAAGCATGTCTACGGTTGTGGTAACAAAAAAAGGCGGCAAAGTTTGCATTGCAGCAGACAGCCTGACCAGCTTCGGTGATTTGCGCATGGGCGCAGATTATGAAGCCGGTCATGACAAGATTCTTGTGCATGATGACAGTTACCTCGGTATAGTTGGCAGCGCTGCGCATCAACTCGTTATGGAAAGTATCTTCAAGCAGGATGAGATCAAGGTGGATTTTTCATCGCGTCTTGCTGTATTTGAAACATTCCGTTTACTGCATCCGATATTGAAGGACAAATACTTCCTCAATGCAAAGGATGAAGATGACGATCCCTATGAATCAACACAGATCGATGCCCTGATCGCCTGTCCACACGGAATCTTTGGCGTGCATTCATTGCGCGAAGTGTGTGAGTATAAAAAGTTCTGGGCGATAGGCTCCGGTTCCGAATATGCGCTGGGCGCCATGTATGCCGTGTACGACATGCTCGATTCGGCTGAAGCAATTGCCAAAGCGGGCGTCATGGCAGGTGCAGAGTTTAATAATGCTTCGGCCATGCCGATGAGCAGTTACACTATGGACCTGGTAAAACTCAAATCGGTCTCGGGATAATCTCAACATGTTTACAGGAATAATCGAAGCTGTTGGCGCGGTAAAACGCATCGAGCCAATGGGCGGTGATCTGCGTTTCGTCATAGATGGCGGCAGTCTAGATATGAGCGACGTGCAACTCGGTGACAGTATCGCTGTCAACGGTGTCTGTCTTACGGTTATCGAGTACGAGCCTGCTTCGTTTTCGGTCGATGTTTCCAATGAAACCATTTCATTAACATCATTGAAAGGACTGAAAGCGGGCAGTGCTGTCAACCTGGAAAAAGCCATGTTGCCGACGACGCGCATGGGCGGTCACCTCGTCAGTGGTCATGTAGACGGTCTGGGTACGGTGGTTAGCAAAACCGAGGATGCACGTTCTATCCGTCTGCAAATAGAAGTGCCGCCTGAGCTGAAGAAATATATCGCGGTAAAAGGATCGATCTGTATCGATGGCACCAGCCTGACGGTCAATTCGGTCGATAATCGTATTGTCGGATTGAACATCGTGCCGCATACACAGCAGCGTACGGTCATTCAGCATTACACTAAAGGAACAAAAGTCAATCTCGAAGTCGATCTGGTGGCGCGTTATCTCGAAACACTGCTGCAGAATATGGATGACAAAGATAAAGGCAGAGTGAACATGGAATTGCTGACACGAGCAGGTTTCGTGAAATAGTCACAGGCTAATACATATGAAGTTGAATTCGATAGAAGAGATTATTGAGGATTTTCGCCAGGGAAAAATGGTGATTATCATGGACGATGAGGACCGTGAAAACGAAGGCGACCTGGTAATGGCAGCGAGTCTTGCCAGCGCTGAAGATATTAATTTCATGGCGCGTTATGGCCGCGGACTTATTTGCCTTACCCTGACACAGGAACGCTGCCAGCAATTAAAACTGCCGCTGATGGTTGGCTCCACCGGTGACCTGCACGGTACAAACTTTACCGTTTCCATCGAAGCCGCTGAAGGTGTAACCACCGGCATATCGGCAGCAGATCGCGCCACAACCATCAAGGCTGCGGTTAAACAAGATGCCGGTCCGAATGATATCGTGCAGCCTGGACATATCTTTCCGCTAATGGCGCAGCCGGGCGGCGTGCTGGTCAGGGCAGGGCATACCGAAGCCGGTTGTGACCTGGCGCGGCTTGCAGGTCATGAACCCAGTGCGGTTATCGTCGAAATCCTCAACGAAGATGGCACCATGGCGAGACGGCCTGATCTTGAAAACTTTGCCAAACAGCACGATCTCAAGATCGGCACCATCGAAGAGCTGATCAGTTACAAGATCAAAAATGAAAAGACCGTGGAACGTGTTGTCGAAAGTGACTTTGCAACCGAGTTTGGAGATTTTCGTTTACACGCCTACCAGAACAGCCTGGATGGCGGCCTGCACTTCGCACTGGTGCACGGCACGATAGTTAATGATGAACCGGTGCTGGTCAGGGTGCATGTCGAGAATACGTTAATTGATTTACTTGGCTCGACACATGCAAAAGGCTGGCCGTTGCGATCTGCATTAAAACAGGTGGCTCAATCTTCTGAGAGTGGTGTGGTTGTAATCATTCGCCAGCCGGAAGAGGAGAGTGCAATCATCAACTGGATGCTGCGTCATCCAACCTCAGAAAGTGAAGCCGTGGAGCAGAAGCCTGACTTGCGCCAGGATGGTGTTGGCGCTCAAATCCTGATGGATCTCGGCGTAAAGAAAATGCGCCTGATGTCTGCACCAAAGGTCTACCATGGTCTTGCGGGCTTTGGCCTGGAAATCGTTGAATATGTTAGTGGAGATGAAAACTAGTTATGAGTCAGATAAATTCTATTGAAGGCAGCTTGCAATATTCGCAGGGCCGGTTTGCGATCGTTTGTGCGCGCTTTAACGGTTTTGTTGTTGAGAGCCTGCTGGCAGGCGCTGTTGATACGCTGAAACGCAGTGGTGTGGAAGAATCGGCGATTACCGTGGTGAAGACCCCCGGTGCATTTGAAATTCCCGTTGTTGTCCAGGGGCTGGCGCAAGCCGGAAACTACAATGCAATCATCGCGCTTGGTGCAGTTATCCGGGGTGCAACACCTCATTTTGATATCGTTGCCAATGAGTCGGCCAAAGGCCTTTCAGCCATTGCGCTCGATCATGGTATTCCTGTTATCAATGGTATTCTGACCACCGACTCGATCGAGCAGGCCATCGAACGCGCCGGTACAAAAGCGGGCAACAAGGGATCTGAAGCTGCTGCCGGCGCCATTGAAATGGTTAATCTGATGAGCCAGCTGGATTAAGACTACTCAAATGTCTGATAATACAGGTCTTGCCAAGGCGCGAGGCAAGGCGAGACGTCTTGCGATGCAGGCCTTGTATCAGTGGCAAATGACGGCTGATGATATCGATGGTATCGAGCAGCAGTTCTTTGAAGAAAATGATATGAAGAATGTCGATCAGGAATATTTTTCTGAACTGTTGCTGGGTGTGTTGCAGGAAATATCATCGATTGATGCCGAACTTGAAAAGCACATGCCACGCAGCATCAATTCAGTTGATCCGGTCGAGCGTGCTATTCTTCGTATAGCCGGCTATGAATTCATCAAGCGACCCGATGTGCCATATCGTGTCGTGCTCAACGAGGCCGTCGTCCTGGCAAAGAAATTTTGTGCCGAGAAAAGCCACACCTTCGTTAATGCGGTACTGGACAAGGTTGCACGTGATACCAGGACTCACGAAACAGCATCTGTGTAATGGCAACAGGTGAATTCAATTTAATAAAAAAATATTTTTTTTCGCCATCTAATCGAAAAGAGGTTTTGCTTGGTATCGGCGACGATTGCGCAATTGTCTCAGTACCTGAAGATAAACAGCTGGCGATTACAACCGACACGCTTGTTGATGGCGTGCATTTTCCCTCTAATACATTACCTGAAGATATCGCCTGTAAAGCGATCGCAGTCAACCTGAGCGACCTTGCGGCCATGGGTGCAGAGCCGGCCTGGCTTACGTTGGCCCTGTCACTGCCTCGAGTCGATGAAAGCTGGATTAAATCTTTTTCTGACAGCTTCAGCATGGCGGCAGAAAAATATAATGTGCAGCTGATCGGCGGTGATACCACGCAAGGGCCATTGAGTATTACTGTACAGGCGATGGGCTTTGTTGAACCCGATAACATCATGCGTAGAGACGGCGCCAGGCCCGGCGATGTTATATATGTTTCCGGCACGCTGGGCGACGCTGCGGCAGGGTTGAGAATTCTGCAACAGGGGCAGGCTATCGATGCGAAAAAGGCCTGGCTGGTCAATCGACTCAATCGACCTCAAGCCAGGGTGGAGCTGGGGTTGAAGGCGTCTGCCTACTGTAAATGTGCAATCGATATATCAGATGGACTGGCCGCTGATTTGGGGCATGTACTTGAAGCCAGTAATTGCGGTGCTACAGTCAATATAGACAGCATACCTCTGTCGCATCAACTGGTTGAGTATTCAGTTAACAGGAACGAGGTGGATTGGGAAATGGTGCTATCCGGGGGCGACGATTACGAGCTATGCCTCGTGGTTTCGCCTGAGAACGAGAACAGGCTTATGCAAACAGCCAGTGATATCTCGCTGCCGCTGACACGTGTCGGCGTGATCGAAGAACACAACGCGCTGAATATCGTTGATAACACAGGCGCAAAATATTTACTCGACCGTGGCGGCTACGAGCATTTCATCAAATGAACAATATTGGTTTTAAGCAGCTCAAAGATCCTGTCATACTGATCGCTGTCGGCTTCGGCAGCGGTCTTGCTCCAAAGGCCCCGGGCACGGCGGGTACTTTGATAGCGATACCGCTTTACATGCTGATGCAGCCGTTGCCGCTGATCAGCTACCTGCTGATTACAACCTGCCTGTTTATTGCAGGTATATGGATATGCACCTACACCGCAGAAAAACTCGGCGTTCATGATCATCCATCCATTGTATTTGATGAGATTGTAGGCTATTTAATTACCATGATCGCAGCACCTGAAGGCTGGCTGGTAATCATCGTCGGCTTCGTATTGTTCAGGCTGCTGGATGCGATAAAACCCTGGCCGATATCCTGGTTTGACAGGAACATAAACGGCGGCATGGGAATTATGATTGACGATGTCGTTGCCGGCATTGTTGCTCTGGCTATCATACAGGGATTACTTTATTTTCAGCTCTTGTCATGCGAAACATTCTTAGCATTTTGTTAACGGCTGCAGTGATAGCGGCATCAGGCGATGTTGTTGCCGTGTCCCGGATAGAGGTGCAGGCGCTGTTTGGCGGTAAAGCGATCGTGATGATTGATGGTCAGCGTCGTACCCTGTCGATCGGTCAGACCAGTCCCGAGGGTGTAAAGCTTGTCAATGCTGACAGTAAACGCGCTGTGCTTGAAGTTGATGGTAAAGAAAAAACCTATAAACCGGGTGGTGCGATATCGCTGAGTTATGCAAAACCCGAGCATCATGAAGAAAAAATATATGCCGATGACCGTGGTATGTACCATTCAGTCGGCACCATCAACGGACGTACCGTGCGTTTTCTGCTTGATACCGGCGCAACCACGGTGGCAATGAATAAATCGCAGGCAAAACAACTGGGTGTGGATTACCGTATGAATGGAGAACACGTCGTCATCAGCACCGCTTCTGACAATGTGAAAGGTTACCGTGTGCGCCTGAAATCAGTATCGCTCGGAAAAATCAAACAAAGAAACGTCGAGGCCATGGTCATCGACGGCGATCACCCCGGCCCGATTCTGCTGGGCATGTCCTTTCTCGGTAAATTGAAAGTGGAAAAAGCAGGCGAGGTCATGAAGATCCGCCAGCGCAACTAGCTATCGTGCAGATAATTAGTCCGCTAATGAACGCGAATTAACGCAAATATATAAAAATTAGACGCAAAGAACGCAAAAAGCGCTAAGGCTTATCAGGCCTGTTATATGAAAAAAGACCTGTTGTTATTTCGACCGAAGTGACAGATAAATATTATTGTGTGTCTTCGTGGCAAGTATTTTACTTTGCGTCTTTTACGTTCTTCGCGGCTAACATTAGCGTTTAATTGCGTTCATTAGCGGACTAATAATCATCCTCCAAGAACACCGAAGCCCTCGTTCTCCAGCATTTCGATTAGCCTGATCAATGGCAGGCCGATCAGCGCATTCGGATCTTCACCCTCGAATTTCTCGAACAGGGCAATACCAAGGCCTTCTGATTTGAAGCTGCCTGCGCAGTTGTAGGGCTGCTCCTTCTTCAGATAGTGCTCGATCATGTCCTGTGTCAGTGGTTTGAACACCACGGTATAGGGCACGCAGGCGGCCTGGCTATGGCCGGCTCTCGTATTGAGCAGGCATAGACCGGTCTGAAAAACGATGCGCTTGCCTGAGGCTTTTTGCAGTTGTTTGACGGCATTTTCAAAATTGCCTGATTTGGTGAGTATCTCGCCTTCGAGGACGGCGCTCTGGTCAGAGCCGATAATCAGTGCATCCGGGTATTTGCCGGCAACCGCTTCAGCCTTTAATTTTGCCAGCCTTACCACCATATCCTGCACGGATTCACCCGCCAGCGGGGATTCATCTATTTCAGGTGAGTCACACAGAAAGTCCACCTGCAGGCGTTCCAGCAGGGCTTTGCGATAGGGCGATGTTGAGGCAAGTATCAGTTTCATAAGGGATATTTTATACGATTCGGTCCTGGGCTGAACCGCATCCCGGGGGTCTCACAGAACTTATTGATATATAAAGAATATTTACACAATCTCAAGTTTCATTTAAACTCCGCCGATTATGCAGAAGAAACTGCCTGATAGTGTCGATTTTCTCAAGCAGGTTGAGAGAAGCGCCTGTTTCGAGGGCGCCTGGCCGGTATCGGATTTTTCGCGCCTGGCTGAGATAGTTTGCAGCAACCAGGGAGAAGTAAAGGCACGATTGAAGTTTGGAATCCGTGCAGGAACAAACTGCCTGGATGGGCATGTGCAAGCCGATCTCGAGCTGCGTTGCGAACGTTGTCTGGAATCTGTGAAGCAGCACATTGAAAGTGACTTCCGGTTTGGTCTGATCAGCAGCGAGGATGAGGCGGATTTACTGCCGAGAGAGTTCGAGCCTTTACTGGTTTCAAATTCCGGGCCGTCACTGCTTGAACTGGTGGAAGATGAAATCCTGCTGTCGCTGCCTATCGTTGCCAGGCATGATGAAGAATGTTCAGAGATTCTGCAAAAGCATAAAGATGATGACAAGGTACAGCAAGATACGTACAAGCCGTTTGCTGCACTGAAAGATTTAATGAGTTAGTTACAAGTACACACAGGAGATTTCCGTGGCCGTTCAAAAGAACAGAAAATCACGTTCGAAACGTGGTATGCGTCGTTCACACGATGCAGTCAATAACAAGACATTGTCTGTAGAGTCAACTTCAGGCGAAACACATTTGCGTCACCATGTTTCACCCGATGGCTACTACCGTGGCCGTAAAGTGGTAGAAACCGGCGACGCATTCGAAGATTAATCTTTCACAATGTCTGTAGCACAGGCGCACGATGCCTGATTCTGCAGTTATCGCGCTTGATGCAATGGGTGGTGATTTCGGTCCCGAAGTCATCATCCCTGCAGCAGCAAAGGTACTTTCCAGGAGAAAACCGCTTAGCATCATACTGGTCGGTGATGAGGAGCGTCTTCGTTCGTGCGCGCAAAAGCACGGAATCAAGCTTGATGACAGGCTGATAATTCAGCATGCATCAGAAGTGGTGGAAATGCATGATGAACCGGCCCAGGCAATGCGCAAGAAGAAAGACTCTTCCATGCGGGTTGCAATCAACCTGGTTCATGATGGCAAGGCTGATGCGGTTGTCAGTGCAGGCAACACCGGCGCGTTAATGGCAACCGCCAGGTTTGTGCTCAAAACATTGCCAGGTATCGATCGTCCGGCGATTTGCACAACCATTCCTTCCAGGAATGGCCACACCCATATGCTTGATCTGGGTGCGAATGTGGATTGTTCCGCAGAACATTTATTCCAGTTCGCAGTCATGGGGTCAGTACTGACCGAAGCAATAGACAATGTTGAGAGGCCACGCGTTGGCTTGCTGAATATTGGTTCTGAAGCCATGAAGGGTAATGCACAGGTCAAGGCCGCAGATGAATATCTCGCTGATGCGCCGCTGAACT
>Ga0316189_10006574_pt1 | contig 11066 bp, 10 predicted proteins | sample LowCovwburrow_MG_FD_204930 | JGI IMG/M metagenome (GOLD analysis project Ga0316189, IMG submission 204930) | Coastal sediment microbial communities from Maine, United States - Lowes Cove worm burrow | ecosystem: Environmental > Aquatic > Marine > Coastal > Sediment | place: USA: Maine... | reverse complement strand
GGCTTCTTTAGAGTATGCAACACTTAACGCAAGTCAAGGGCCAATATATGTTGGCGAGAATGCCGAAATTATGGAAGGTGTGCTTATTCGCGGTCCTTTAGCATTATGTAAAAAATCTACTATAAAAATGGGTGCTAAAATTTATGGACCAACTACTGTGGGGCCTTATAGTAACGTGGGGGGTGAGATTAAAAATTCTGTGATTTTTCAGAATTCTAATAAAGGACACGAAGGTTATTTAGGAAACTCTGTAGTAGGTGAGTGGTGTAATTTAGGAGCAGACACAAATAATTCTAATCTTAAAAATAATTATGCCGAAGTGCGTTTGTGGGATTATAAAACTGAAGGTTTTGCAAAAACAGGATTACAATTTTGTGGGCTTATGATGGGTGATCATAGTAAATGTGGAATAAACACCATGTTTAATACAGGAACCGTTGTTGGTGTAAACGCTAATATTTTTGGAAGTGGTTTTCCGAGAAATTTTGTGCCAAGTTTTAGTTGGGGCGGGAATTCTGGATTTAAAACCTATTTAACAAAAAAAGCATTTGAAGTAGCCGAAGTTGTTATGTCTAGAAAAGGTTTGGAGTTTACAAAACAAGATAAAGCCATATTTGAACATGTTTTTGAAATTACAAAGAAGTACAGAAGAAATTAGTTTAGAATTAAATTGAAGTAGTGACTAACTCTCAAAAGGTTTAAAATCAAAATATTATTTTGTTTTTAAACCTTTTTTTTTTTTACGCCTCTCAAATCCAATAAACTAATAGGTTTTATCATATAACTAATTAGTTGTAAATTTGCAGTCTTTTAATAGAAACAGATTGCATAATACGATTTTGCTTTACGTGAAAATCAAAACAAGTAAATGAAAAAAAAGGTAGCATTTTATACTTTAGGCTGTAAGCTTAATTTTTCTGAAACATCTACAATTGCTAGAAATTTTGGTGATGAAGGTTTTAATCGTGTCGATTTTTCAGAAAAAGCAGATATATATGTTATTAATACTTGTTCGGTTACTGAGAATGCAGACAAACGTTTTAAAACCATTGTAAAACAAGCGCAAAAGGCAAACCCAGAAGCTTTTGTTGCTGCAGTTGGTTGTTATGCACAGCTTAAGCCTCAAGAATTAGCCGATGTTAATGGTGTGGATTTGGTGCTTGGAGCAACCGAGAAATTCAAAATTACAGATTACCTAAACGACCTTTCTAAAAATGATTTAGGAGAAGTACATTCTTGCGAAATTGAAGATGCCGATTTTTATGTAGACTCCTATTCTATAGGAGATAGAACGCGAGCTTTTTTAAAAGTGCAAGATGGCTGCGATTATAAATGTACGTATTGTACTATTCCTTTAGCACGAGGTATTTCGAGAAGCGATACCATGGATAATGTGCTTCAGAACGCTAAAGATATTTCAAAACAAAACATAAAAGAAATCGTTTTAACTGGAGTAAATATTGGCGATTATGGTAAAGGCGAATTTGGCAACAAAAAACACGAACACACCTTTTTAGACTTGGTTACCGAGTTAGATAAAGTTGAAGGTATTGAACGATTACGTATTTCTTCTATTGAGCCTAATCTTTTAAAGAATGAAACGATAGACTTAGTTTCAAAATCGAGAGCTTTTGTACCGCATTTTCATGTGCCGTTGCAATCAGGAAATAACGACATCCTTAAAAAAATGAAGCGTCGTTATATGCGAGAATTGTATATAGATCGTGTTAAAAAAATAAAAGAAGTGATGCCACACGCTTGTATTGGTGTAGATGTTATTGTTGGATTTCCAGGAGAAACCGACGCACATTTTTTAGATACTTATAATTTTTTAACCGAGTTAGATATTTCATATTTACATGTGTTTACATATTCTGAACGCGATAATACCGAAGCTACAGAAATGGATGGTGTGGTGCCAAATAATGTAAGAAGCAAACGCAGTAAAATGCTACGTGGTTTATCGGTTAAAAAGCGCCGCGCTTTTTATGAAAGTCAGATTGGGAGTACTAGAACTGTTTTATTTGAAAGCGAAAATAAAGAAGGGTACGTACAAGGTTTTACCGAAAATTATATAAAAGTAAAAACACCTTGGAACCCAGAATTAGTAAATACTTTACATAAGGTTGAGTTAACTAAAATTGATGATGATGGTTTGGTAAGGTTTGAGTTTATAAACCCGAATTCTGCAATAGATGTTCTATTGCATAATGCTGGATAAAAGCACTAGCCCTATAAAAACAAAAATGCCGAAGTTTAAAGCTTCGGCATTTTTGTTAGTTTTTTATATTTAAAATTTAAATTCTTAAGCCAACAGGTAGCATACGTTTGTATTTTCTGTTGCTTCTTACAAACTTGGCAATTTCTGGGCTTGTTGGAACAATACTCAAGTTTCTATCATTAATTTGCTCGAAAACAGCAGCTAAAAATTCTTTTCTAAAATTCTCGTCTTTTATTTCTTCAGGAATTATCATTTTAGTTAGAAAAATCTTTCGTTCTTGCAAGGAGTATTCTATTTTAGCTAGATGATCATCTATCTTAATTTCAAATTGGCGTAAAAAATCATTATCAATTAATTCTGCAGCTTCAACCATGGTATATTTTGTTTTTATTTCAATGGAATTCTAATAGTGGGAGACTATTTTAGTAGTTTTGTGGTGCAAATTTACAAAAAAAATGTCAACTTTCAGAAAAATATACGTTAAAACCTTATGAATCAAGAGATAATACATGTGTATTTTATGCCAGGTATGGCAGCAAGCCCTAAAATTTTCGAACATATAAAGTTGCCAGAAAGCCAGTTTCAAATTCATAACTTAGAATGGATTATTCCTCTTGATAAAGAATTAATAAGTGATTATGCTTTGCGACTTTTAAAACAGATTAAACATGATAACATTGTATTGCTTGGCGTATCTTTTGGAGGCGTGTTAGTTCAAGAAATAAGTAAACATATTAGAGTAAAAAAACTCATTATTGTATCTAGTGTAAAAACAGTGAGCGAGTTGCCAAAACGCATGTTAATAACCAAAGCTACCAAAGCGTATAAGTTAGTGCCAACGCAACTTGCCAGTGGTATAGATACCCTTGCTAAATATACATTTGGAAGCAGTGTTGCCAAACGATTAGAGTTATATAAAAAATATTTATCGGTAAATGATAGTAAGTATTTAAGTTGGGCAATTAAAAATATGGTGTGTTGGAGTCAAGAACATTATAATCCAGATATCATTCATATTCATGGTGATAGCGATTCTGTATTTCCTATAAAGAATATTACGAATTGTATTATTGTAAAAGGAGGGACGCATATTATGATTATTAACAAATACAAGTGGTTTAATGAAAAGTTACCTAATATTATTTTAAATAACTAACCACCATAGTTTCAATTATTTTTTATAATTTTAACAAAACTTTTTAAAGATGAAGATAGTACAGAAAGCACTTGCGTTTGTAGGGTTATTAAGTTTATGCGGACTATTTATTTATGCCCTGCAAGATGCGCCAACGGACGAGAATTTTGAAACCAAACTAATAAACGATTATAATGTTTATGCACTTCAGGTACCAGACGATTTGAGCTTTGCAGGAGAAGCTCTGCCTTTAGAAAATCCAGATATTTTAGAGCGTATGGATAGAGAGCTACTCGTTAATACCTATTGGCAATCTAACGGATTATTAATGTTTAAACGTGCAAAAAAGTATTTCCCAATTATAGAACCTATTTTAGCAAAGCATGGTGTGCCAGACGATTTTAAATATTTAGCCGTTATAGAAAGTGGTTTAACCAACGCGGTTTCTCCAGCAGGAGCCAGAGGTGTTTGGCAAATTATGCCAGCTACAGGTCGAGAAAATGGTTTAGAGGTTAATAAGAATGTTGACGAACGTTATAACTTAGAAAAAGCAACCGAAGTGGCTTGTAAATACTTACTAAAATCTAAAGAAGAATTAGGAACTTGGACATTAGCAGCAGCAGGGTATAATGCTGGTAATGCAGGTGTTTCAAGACGTTTAAAAGAGCAAGGTGTTAATGATTATTACGATTTGTTATTGGGTGAAGAAACAGGACGTTACCTATTTAGAATTGTTGCTTTAAAAGAGATTTTATCTAACCCTGATAAATATGGATTCAATTTTAGAGAAAAAGATTTGTATAAAAGTGTGCCAACTTATCAAGTAGAAGTAGATACAGCAGTTACCGATTTTTCAAAATTTGCGCAAAGTTTTGGTGTCAATTACAAAATATTAAAGTTACACAACCCTTGGTTACGCGAACCACACCTTAATAACAAATCAAGAAAATTGTATAAGATAGATATTCCAAAGAAGGGATATTATAACACTAAGCCGTAAAATAACTTATTAACCTCTACGTTTTTGAGCTCTTAAAGAACCGCCAGAGCCATAGTGTTGATTTGGTCCAGCTGCACGCTTCATGTTTTGCTTCATCATTTTTATTTGATCGGTTAACATGCCTTGTTTATCTAGTTTAGTAGCTTCGCTAAGTAGTTTTTGTGCTTCTTGCTTACGTCGCTTAGAAAATGCAATACCTGCTAAATTTAATTTAGCCATAGCTAAATCATGATCCATAGATAAACCTAACGAAATCGCTTTTTTAAAATATTTTTCAGCTTCATTCATATTGCTTTGAGATACCATAATACCATGTAAATAATTATAATAGCCCTGTTGTTTCTTTACTAATGCAGATTCTGGATTTTTAATTTTATTCAACCATTTTTTTGCACCATCAAAGTCTTGCTTGCGCAATCTTAAAAAAGCCAACAAAATAAATTCATTTTTAAAATATAAGAACACGAAAATTAATGATAACAGAATAAACATGATACCATTGCCAATATAACCTTCAGTAAATTGATAAACGGCATAGGCAATAATACCCGCTGCAATAATTAGTTTTATAATTTTATTATACATGATGCGTAATTTGAAATAAAGTTAGATGCTTTTTATTAAAAACAACCTTTTCTTGTTATTTTACAACTGCAAAGAAACTAAATTTTTATTAAAAAAGAAGCATTCGTATTTAACAAAAAATAACGGTTACCCTAAATAAATAAAGGTGTAACATGGGTTTTTGATTTAAAAAAATAAATTAAAAATATTTTTAAAATAAGGTTTGTCAAAGTAATAAAGGCTTTGTATATTTGCCCTCAGTTTTGGAGAAGTGCCAAAATTAAAATTTACAATTCAGATTTAAAAAAATAAGACAATGCCAAAAAGAACGTTTCAGCCATCGAAAAGAAAGAGAAGAAATAAACATGGTTTCAGAGAAAGAATGGCTTCTGCTAACGGTAGAAAGGTATTAGCACGTAGAAGAGCTAAAGGAAGAAAAAAATTATCTGTGTCAACTGAATCAAGACATAAAAAATAATGATTAACAATTGTTGATAATAAAAAGGTGTTACTTAAGTGTAACGCCTTTTTTTATATCTGCTGATTACTATTTTTGTAACAAATTAAAATACAACATATAACCGAAAGAAAATGCCGAAAAATTCTAAACTTAAATCTATTTTAATAATTGGGTCGGGACCCATAGTTATTGGACAAGCATGTGAATTTGATTATTCTGGATCTCAAGCCTTAAGATCGTTAAAAGAAGATGGGATAGAAACTGTTTTAATAAATTCTAACCCTGCAACTATCATGACTGATCCATCTATGGCAGATCATATATACTTGTTGCCGCTTACAACAAAATCTATAATTAAAATATTAAAAGAACATCCACAGATTGATGCCGTTTTGCCTACCATGGGAGGGCAAACCGCATTAAACTTATGCATTGAAGCTGATGAAAAAGGGATTTGGGAAGATTTTAATGTTGAGATTATAGGTGTTGATATTGACGCCATAAATATTACTGAAGACCGGGAGCAGTTTAGAGAGTTGATGCTTAAAATTGGCATCCCAATGGCACCACAAGCGACAGCGACATCTTTTTTAAAAGGCAAAGAAATTGCCCAAGAATTTGGTTTTCCTTTAATAATTAGAGCATCGTTTACATTAGGAGGCGCAGGTGCTTCATTTGTTTATAAAGAAGAAGATTTTGATGAGTTATTAACCCGCGGATTAGAGGTTTCTCCAATTCATGAAGTAATGATTGATAAAGCACTTATTGGTTGGAAAGAATATGAGCTTGAGTTACTTAGAGACGCCAATGATAATGTGGTAATAATCTGTTCTATAGAAAATATGGACCCGATTGGAATTCATACTGGAGATTCTATTACTGTAGCTCCAGCTATGACTTTGAGTGATAGAACATACCAAAGAATGCGTGATATGGCAATACATATGATGCGTAGTATTGGTGATTTTGCAGGTGGTTGTAACGTGCAATTTGCGGTTAGCCCTGATGAAAAAGAAGATATTATTGCTATTGAAATTAACCCACGTGTATCACGTTCATCGGCTTTAGCAAGTAAGGCAACTGGGTATCCTATTGCAAAAATAGCAGCAAAATTAGCCATTGGTTATCATTTAGATGAATTACAAAATCAAATTACTAAATCAACCTCGGCATTATTTGAGCCTACCTTAGATTATGTGATTGTAAAAATACCACGTTGGAATTTCGATAAATTTGAAGGAAGTGATAGAGTTTTAGGTCTTCAAATGAAATCTGTAGGCGAAGTTATGGGTATTGGGCGTTCATTTCAAGAAGCCTTGCACAAAGCAACGCAATCGCTTGAAATTAAACGAAATGGATTAGGAGCAGACGGAAAAGAGAATAAGAATTACGACCAGATTATCGAGAAATTAACCTATGCTTCTTGGGATCGTGTTTTTATAATTTACGATGCTATTCGCATGGGAATTCCTTTAAGTAGAATTCATGAAATCACAAAAATTGATATGTGGTTCTTAAAACAATACGAAGAGCTGCATTTTATTAATAACGAAATTTCTACGTTCACCATAGATACTGTACAAAAGGATTTACTTCTTGAAGCAAAACAAAAAGGCTATGGCGACAGGCAAATAGCACATATGTTGGGTTGTTTAGAGAGTCAAGTTTATAATAAAAGAGAAGAACTCGGGATAAACCGAGTTTACAAATTGGTTGATACTTGTGCCGCTGAATTTAAAGCGAAAACACCATATTATTATTCAACTTTTGAGAGTGATATGGAAACCGCAGATGGTAAGCGTTTTGAAGATAATGAAAGTGTTGTTACAGATAAGAAAAAAATAATTGTTTTAGGCTCTGGACCTAATAGAATTGGCCAAGGTATCGAGTTCGATTACTGTTGTGTTCATGGGGTTTTAGCTGCTGCCGAATGTGGCTACGAAACCATCATGATTAACTGTAACCCTGAAACGGTTTCTACAGATTTTGATACTGCAGATAAATTATATTTCGAACCTGTTTTTTGGGAACATATTTACGACATTGTTAAACATGAAAAACCAGAAGGTGTTATTGTACAATTAGGAGGTCAAACCGCTTTAAAATTAGCAGAGAAACTAACAAAATACGGTGTCAAAATTATAGGAACCAGTTTTGAATCGTTAGATTTAGCTGAAGATAGAGGCTTGTTTTCTAACCTTTTAAAAGAAAATAATATTCCTTATCCTGAATTTGATATTGCTACAACTGCTGATGAAGCTGCAGCCATTGCCGATGTTTTAGATTTCCCGATTTTGGTGCGTCCGTCTTATGTTTTAGGTGGACAAGGCATGAAAATTGTCATTAACAAAGAAGAACTGGAAAAGCATGTGGTTGATTTATTAAGCAGAATGCCTGGGAATCAGTTATTATTAGACCACTATTTAGACGGAGCTATTGAAGCTGAAGCTGATGCTATTTGCGATGGCGAAGATGTCTATATTATAGGAATCATGGAGCATATAGAACCTTGTGGTATTCATTCTGGAGATAGTAACTCTTTATTACCTCCTTTTAACTTAGGAGATTTAGTAATGCAACAAATTATAGATCATACTAAAAAGATTGCATTAGCACTTAATACCGTAGGTTTAATAAATATTCAATTCGCTATTAAAGACGATACGGTATATATTATTGAAGCCAACCCAAGAGCGTCTAGAACAGTGCCATTTATTGCTAAAGCGTATGGAGAGCCTTATGTGAACTATGCAACCAAAGTGATGTTAGGAGAAAAGAAAATTAAAGATTTTGATTTTAATCCTAAATTAGATGGTTATGCTATTAAGCAACCTGTTTTCTCTTTTAATAAGTTTCCAAATGTAAATAAGAAACTAGGACCAGAAATGAAGAGTACGGGAGAAAGCATCTTATTTATTGATAGCTTAAAAGATGACGAGTTTTACGATTTATACTCTAGACGAAAAATGTATTTGAGTAAATAACATTTATTTGAAAAATATGATAATAAGAAAGCCGCTTAAAAGTGGCTTTCTTATTATCAATCATTATGATTTTTTTGTATTACTTCTTTTTTAGATTAAAATCAAAAGAAACTTCTACCTTTTCAGAGATTTTATTTCGAACTATTTTAGGGATTTTTATATCAAAATCAGAAACATTTACACTAAAGTTACTGGATATTGAAATGGTATCTTCACTTTTGGTAATGTTTAAAATGACATCTTTAAGTTGTTTTGTTTTACCATGAAAAGTTAATGCACCATCAATTGTAAAAGAGGATGTTGTATTAATTTTATCAACAGAAAAACCTTTTATTTTTCCTTTAAAAGTAGCTTTTGGATACGTATCCGATTCAGCATAGTTTTCATTAAAATGCTCTTCCATCAACGCATTTTTAAAACGAAAACCTTTAACCAGTACTAATGCTGCAAATTCACCGTTATCAGAATTTATAATGGCAGTAACAGCGTTATTGGTTGCTTTAACCTCTTCAACAGAAGGTACCGATGCTTCAAAATTAACAACCCCTGTTTTTGTTAGATATTTTGTCTGAGAGAATATATTTATGCTTATAAAGGCAATTAAATAGATTAATTTTTTCATGCTAATAATTGTTTCTATGGTATTAAATGCAAAATGCCTGCCAAATATTTAAAATTAGTTTTCTAACAACCCATCATCTTTCCATTGTTGAATCATAGCTCTTAAACCTGAACTTATTTGTCCACCAGCTGAAGCCGGGGGCATTGGATTTGAAGCATTATTTGTGCGAGCTATTATACGGTCAACTCTACTTTTTACCTGATCATAGGTCGTTAATGAAAAGGGGGCTCCATTATCAGTAGTGCTTCCATGGCATTGGTGACAATTATTGCTTATGATACTTTTAATATCTCCATCATAAGTAATAACTGTTGGATCTATTTCTTCTTCCTGAATTAAATCATCATTACTATCACTAGAACAATTAAATAGCAATAAGGTTATTGCTAAGGTGTAGGTTAAATTTTTAAATTTCATAGCTTCTATTTTTGTGTTATTTATTGAATTGAGTTTTTAATACTCTAAACGACATTTAAAAAGTTCTACTTAAATTAAATCCGAAATAGATATCTCCGTCAGACCAATCACCATTCCCTTGTCCTAAAAACCCGTTGGTATTCATAGCTTGGGCATTGGTAAAATGCATTTGAAATACATGACCACCAGTTTCTATATCTAAACCTATAGATAGAGGATTTTTAAATGATGAATTGCTAGCCCTGTTTAAATGCAGTCCATAATCTGCATTTATAGACAAGCGGTTAGTAAGTTTGTAACGCCCGCCTAAACCAAGAGCAAATTGAGAATTACTTTGTTGATCAATAACAACATAATTGTCATGAAAAAAAGTAGGAGCTAATTCTATAGAAAAATCAGTATTTATTTTTCTAGATACGAGAAATTGAACCGTATATCCCAAGCGGTGTTTGAATTTTAAAAGCGGCAAATCATCTTTTTCCAGTGCCGTATTTATTAGTATGGAATTATAGCCAACTATAGTAAACGGAAAACCATTTTCTTCCTGTCTTAATAATCTATACTTGGCTGATATATCAAAAATTTTTAAAAATGAGCTTCTGGAAACACCAATGTTTATACTTTCGGAAATACCATAAACAAAATTTAATCGTGTAACGGCTTGATCAAGTCCAAAAAAGGTGTCAATACCATTTTTAAGACTTCCAAACCTGTGCGAAACAATAAGTGTAAATTCTTTTTTTGCGACTAGTTTAGTGGATTCGAAATTTACAATTTTTAAGCCTTTAAATGTAGCAGTTTTATACGCTGTTTCTGTTGAATTGGGATTGATTTCATCAAATAAATCATCTTGAGCATATAATAATGTAGGCAGACATAATAGGGTAAACAGCAGGTTTCTCATCTTTTATACTTAATGATTTATGAGTTGTTTATTGTTTTATAAAGCGTTTTGTTTGAAATTTATTTTCTATTTCTACACTAATTAAATAAACGCCATTGCTCCAATTTGAAACATCTAATGAGGTATCAAGATTAGAAATAGTTTTACCAAAAATTTGCTTTCCTAAAATATTATAAACTTCAACTTTGCCAGTTTCAAAAGTGTTTGATAATTTAATATCGATTTTTGTAGAACTAGGATTTGGTATTATTCTAAAATTATTAGTAAACTCAAAATCATCAGCACCTAGAGTAATACCACTAGACGCAATTCCTCTATTATCGGTACCATGAGTACTTAGTGCAAATGAGTTTTCACTTCCTCTAGCCCAAACAAGGTTTAAAGATGTGTCTGTAGTACTAAACACATAATCGTTAGTTTCGCCTGTGTTTAAAGCTCTTGTAGCGACTAAAGTTCTTGTTCCAGCATCTATTGTGTTTGAAGCAATTGACCAATCTTGATTACCGTCTAATTCTGGTGTAAAGCCTATGCCTAAAAAAGTTCTATCGGTTAAATTAGTACCATCAAAAATAACGACATCACCATCTCGTGTCATTGAGTTAACTCCAAACCCTAGGGCAAGCCACCTATCGCTTGGGCCAATTAATGTTAGTGTAACCTCAGTAGTAGTAATATCAACTTGAGCGGCATATTCTAGACTCGAACTTGATGATAGATTGATGTTGCCCGTTGTAAATGTTTGTGCATATAGAACAGCAG
>Ga0316189_10006573_pt1 | contig 11067 bp, 8 predicted proteins | sample LowCovwburrow_MG_FD_204930 | JGI IMG/M metagenome (GOLD analysis project Ga0316189, IMG submission 204930) | Coastal sediment microbial communities from Maine, United States - Lowes Cove worm burrow | ecosystem: Environmental > Aquatic > Marine > Coastal > Sediment | place: USA: Maine... | reverse complement strand
AGTTCGCGGACGAGTTCGCGGACGAGTTCGCGAACAAGACATCGACCAAGACATCGAACAAGACATCGAACAAGACGCTTTCGGGTGGCTCGGCGGCGCAGTCCCTCACCCGCTCGCGGCCTTCGCCCGCGCCCGTCCGGTGCACCTCGCGCTCCGCGTCCGCGGCCCCGACGGCGTCGTCGGTCGACCGCTGGACGCGGCTCAGCTCCGCAACGCGGTCGCGGCCCTCGCCGCCCGCCTCGGCGACGGCGGGGTCCGGCCCGGGCACCGCGTCGCCCTCCTCGGCCGCCGCTGCGCCGCCTGGGTCATCGCTCTCCACGCGATCGGCTGGCTCGGCGCGAGCGTCGTCCCCCTCGACCCGAAGGCGCCGCCGGAGACGCTTCGCGCCCGCATGTCGGCGGCGGAGCAGACCGTCGTCATCAACGTCGACCAGCTCGATCCGCGCCTGCGCCAGCTCGCGCCCGACACCACCATCCACATCAGCGGGGCGGAGCTCGAGCGCTGGGCAGTCGCCACCGCGCAGCGCCCAGCGGCCGTCGCAGCGCGCCCCTGGGGCCTCGCCGAGGAGCGAGCGCTGCTCTTCACCTCGGGTTCGACGGGCGACCCCAAGCCGGTGCCGCTGACCACCGCCCAGCTCCTCTTCGCGACCGTCGGCGGCGCGCTGCACCTCGGCCACGATCTCGCCGACTGCTGGCACGCCTGCCTTCCGCCGTGGCACATCGGCGGCCTGGCGATCGTCCTCCGCACGGCCTGGTGTCAGACGACCCTCGACCTCGGGCTCGGCTTTTTTCCGGCGGCGATAGGCCGGGCGATCGACCGAGGCGCCATCACCCAGCTCTCGCTCGTCCCGGCGATGCTCCGCCGCCTCACCCAGGACCGACGAGGCCGGCGCTTCCCGCCGAGCCTGCGCTGGATCCTCCTCGGGGGCGCCGCCGCCGAGGAGGCAGACATCGTCGCCGCCGAGGCGCTCGGCGCCGTCGTCTGCCCGACCTGGGGGATGACCGAGAGCGCCGCTCAGATCGCGACCCGCTCGCCGGCGACGCGGCGACGCGGCGACGATGGGCTCGTCGGACCACCGCTCCCCTTCGTCGAGGTCGAGCGGGATCCAGCCAGCGCTCGCCTCCGGGTCTACGGCCCGCAGCTAGGCGTAGCTGCGCCCTCCTACCTCACCCAGGACCGCGGAGAGGTAAGCCCCCAGGGACAGGTTCGGATCTTCGGCAGGGCGGACCGCCTGGTGATCAGCGGCGGCCGCAACATCGACCCCGCCGCGGTCGAGCGAGTCCTCCTCCGCCACCCCGCGGTCGCCCAGGCGCTGGCCTTCGGCGTCCCTGATCCGAGCCTCGGCGAGCAGCTCGTCGCCGCCATCGTCCCAGCCGAAGGGCCCGACACAGAGCAGCACGGCGACCTCGCGACCTTCGCGGCGAACCGACTCCACCGCTACGATCGTCCGCGCCGCTGGGCCCTGGTCCGCTCCCTACCCACCACCGCCGCGGGCAAGCTCAGCGCCGCGACCCGCAGGTCGATCCGGGCTCGAACCCTCGCCGCCCTCGACGTCGACCTCGATCCCCAAGGTGCGCAGCTGGTCGATGAAGAGCGGCGGTGCATCCCGCGAGCGGAAGCTCGCCAGCTCGACAAACGCGTGCTCATGCTCGACCCGGGCGTGAAGAACATCATCGGCGCCCCGCACCGCGAAGACGACCCGGAGCCGAGCCCCGCGAGCCCCGCGGACGAGGACGACCCGGTCGATCGACAGGCGCAGGCGGTCGCCGAGGCGCACCGGCCTGCGAAAGTCAGCCTCGGCGTGGACCATCGGCACCCCCCAGCCGGCGCCCTTCATCGCCGTGAACCACGGCCCGAGGGCCCCGGAGAGGACATCCTCCCAGGCCTGGTGGCACCACTCGAAGAAGCGGCTAAAAAAGGCGACACCGGCGGCATCGACCTCGGAAAAGCGGACGACGTGGACGTGGGGCTCGAGCATCCTGGCGACCTTGGCCCAAGGACTAGGGCCGGGCAAGAGCTCGGGCAACCCGGGCAACCCAGGCAACCCAGGTTCGACGCCCACGACGACCGGGCTCTCGCGCCCTCCGCAAAGCCGACGACGAGCGCCCCGGCCGACCCGACCGACCCGACCGACCCGACCGACCCGACCGACCCGACCGACCCGACCGAAGGACCCACCGATGAATAAGAGCAACGAGAGCAACGAGCCCCGCGTCGCCCCGGACGCCCGAGACACCACCCCAGGCGCTGTCAGCCCCGACAAAGGCGGCCGTGACCTCGGCAGCGGGGCGATGTTCGACGGGATCGCCGCGCGCTACGACATGCTCAACCGGGTCATGAGCATGGGCCTCGACGTCCGCTGGCGACGGGCCCTCGCCCGGGCGATCGCCGACGTGACCCCGACCGGCGGCGAAGTGCTCGACGTCGCCACCGGCACCGCCGACGTCGCCCTGACCATCGCCGCCCAGGCGCCCTCCCTCCGGATCATCGGCGTCGATCCGAGCGCAGGCATGCTCGAGCGCGGCCGGACAAAGGTCCGCAGCGCCGGCCTCGACCGTCGGATCGCCCTCGAGATCGCCGACGGTCTCTCCCTCCCCTTCGCCGACGATCGCTTCGACGCGGCCTGCGTCTCCTTTGGGATCCGCAACTTCAAGGACCGCGCGCTCGGACTCGCCGAGCTCACCCGCGTCACCCGCCCAGGCGGTCTGGTGGCCATCCTCGAGCTCGCTGAGCCCCGCGACAGCGGCCTCCTCGGCGCCGCCGCGCGGACCCACGTCCGCTACGTCGTCCCCCGCCTCGGGGCGATCCTCTCCGGCTCCCGCGAGTACCGCTACCTACAGGACTCGATCGCCGCCTTCCCGCCCGCCGCCGAGTTCTCAGCGATGATGCGCGACGCGGGCCTGCGCGAGGTCGAGGCCCGACCGATGACCTTCGGCGCGGTAGTTCTCTTCCTCGGGCGTGTCCCCTAGCGGCCTGGCCCTTGGACGGACGGCGGACGAGCGCCCCACGCCGACCCCCTCAGACAGGCGGAAGCAGGGCGCTGAGACGACCTGCCCACAGGAGCACCTCGCAGCGATCATCGGCGGCGATCGAATGCCTTGGCGCGTGGACCGGCGCGAGGCCCAGGATCTTCCCGGCAAAGCAGGAGCTCAGTCGAAGCCGCTCTCCGGCATACCGGCGCCCAGCTTCTTCAGTCGGCCGCGCACGTCTTCGGGCGTGCGATCCCAGCTCGACTTCATCCCCTCGATCTGCATGAATTGCCGCAGCGCTCGGCCGTCGATCTCCCGCAGCCGCGCGGTGATCTTGAGCAGAGCCCGGAGCATCGGCAGCAGCTCCTCGTCGAAGGTCTCGTAGGCCTCGGTGCTCGCGCGCATGCTCGCCGCGAACGCGACGGTCCCCTCGAGCGAGTCTTTCAGCTCGGCGAGCGCCTCTGGATCGTAGGCGTCCAGCTCCGCCTCGATCGCTGCGAGGCGCTCGTCAAGACGGTCCAGGGACCCCTCAATCTCCCCCTCGAGAGCGGCCATCCGCCGGTCCGCGCGCTCCAGCAGTCGCTCCGCGACCGCGTCGATGAGCGCCTGCTCAGCGTCGCCGAGCCCCGCCCGTAGGGGGGCCGCCAGCGAGCGTATCCTCGCGTCCCAGACGCCGAGCCCCGCAGCGGCGGCGCCAAGGAACTCCGAGTCCGGCGGGCTCTCGACCGCCGGATCGCCGAAGGCGAGGCTCAGCAGGCCGTTCCAGACCTGGACCCCGTAGATCAGCTTGGTGTACGAGGACTCGCTCTTGTCGTCGACCAGGGGCTTGAACTGGTTGAGGACAAGCGGGACGTCGAGCGCCGGCTCATAGGACTCGATCGTCGACCCTGGCGGCAGCGGATCCGAGCTCTGAGCGCCGGAGATCAGCCGCAGGTGCTTCTCGCCGAAGGTGTTGTTGGGGGCGGTGTAGGCCTGGGCGTCGGCGTAGATCGGGGCGCCGGCGTCGACCTCGATCTGCAAGATCGCCCGCTGGTCGGCGAAGCGGAGCTCGACGACCCGGCCGACGTCGATCCCGGCGATCCGGACTCGATTACCGGAGATCAGCCCCGCCGCGCTGTCGACGACCACGTCGTAGCGGACCCGGTCAGCTCCGCAGGCGCTCAGCGCCGACGTGCCCGCGACAAGCCCCGCCAGCAGCCCCGCCAGCGAGAGAGCGCGAGAGAGCCTCCGTCGTCCGTGGTCGAGCCTGCCCGCCATCGCCCCCTACTTCGTCGACGCGGAGTCGATCTTGCCGCGGAGCTCCCGGCTCGGCTTGCTGAAGAAGATCCGCACGCCCTCCGCCTGGAGGAAGGTGCGCACGGTCTTCTCGGTCAGGGACGCCCCGCGCTTGGCCATGATCGCCAGGTTCTTCACCAGCCCGCGGGAGACGTCGGCGATAGGCTTGAGGTCCTCGGTGACCTTGATCAGGTTGCCAGAGACGACCGCCGAGTCGTCGACGACCTTCTTGACCTTGTTGGGGTCGATCGCGTCGAGGATCCGCTCGCTCTTGTCGAGCACGCGCTCCATCCGGTCGCTGATCTTCGGCACCCGGTCCTCGACGACCGCGAGGATCCGGTCGCTGCGGTCGAGGATCCGCCCGAGCTTGGGGTTGCTCAGCAGGGCCTCGCTGCTGGCGACGATCGAGCGCAGGTCCTCGCGGTTCTCCTCGACGACCTCGCGGCCGAGCGAGGTCAGCTTCTCGGTGTTGCCGAGGACCGCCCCGACCTTGTCGCCGATGCTGCTCAGCTCGGCGGCGAGCTTTTCCTTGTCGTCGGTCTCGAGGGCCCCGAGCACGTGGTTGAGCCGCTTGGTCAGCTCGACGACGTGGGGGTAGAGCGCCTCCTCGCTGTAGATGACCGGCCGCGCGAGGTTGAAGAGATCGGCGACGTCGACGCTGTCCTCGCCGACCGGGAGCTGAGCCCCGGGCTCCAGCGGGGTCGCGCCCGCGTCAAAGCCCTGGCGGAGATCGAGGAACTTCTCGCCGAGCAGGCTCTTGGGCTGGACCGAGACGGTCGCATCGCTGAGGATCATCGTCCCCGGGCGAAACTCGAGGGCGAGCTCGGCCATCGGTCCGCCCTCCGCGTCGCGCACGAGCTCAACCCCGCTCACCCGACCGATCTCGACCCCGGCGCTCTTCACCGCGTTGCCGGAGACCAACCCCGAGGCGTCGTTCACCTGGACCTGGTAGTGCGCCCAGTCGCTCCCCCGCACCGCGCCGAGCTCGACCGCGACCCACATGAGGAGGCCGAGCGAGACAACGACGAAGGCTCCGAGAGAGAACAGCTTCTTGTCCATGGCGCGCGGATCTTACCCTCTTCGCCTAGGAGGCGGCGAGCCGGACCGCCCACAGCCCGCCGGGCTCGGCCCGCAGCCCCTGCGAGGGGGCCTAATTCCCCCCCGAAACCCCCTATGGCGACCTCTACAGGGCATTTTTCGACCTCGGAGAAAAGTTCGCGGCCATCGCGATGGGAGCCGCGGAATCGCACAACCTTCACCGCGGGCGACGGTCGTTCGCAGACGGCTGCGGGGTTCATCGCGACCGCCGGTGAAGGCGGTCGACCCCGCGATCCGGCGGAGCGCGACCGCCTGGCTCTAGCTCGCCGGGCCCCTTCGCCGGGCTCTTCGCGTCGAGGAGCGCGCGGCGGCTCGCCAGGCTCGCCTGCGGACCCCAGGGACATGTCCTCGGCGATCGCCGAGGTGCGCTCGCCAAAAAGGCGATGACCTCCGGCCCAGATCGGGCGGAGGTCATCATCATCGCGGGGTTCGCGGGGTTCGCGGGGTTCGCGGGAGTTCGCGGGTAGGCCTACGATTGGCCCTAGCGGATCTCGTCGCGGCGGCGGAGGAACGCCGGGATCTCCGTCGGATCCGCCCCCTCGCGGCCCCAAGTGCTGGCGTCACGACCCTGGCGACGGACACCGCGCTCGACCTGCGGGGCCGGAGCCGGAGCCGGGGCCTGGGCCTGCGGCTGACCGCCGAAGAAGGCAGCGCCGGTCTGGGCGTTGCGGACGCTGCTCGCGGCGGCGTGGGCCCGCTGCGGAGTGGCGTGGGGGATCGGCACCCCGCCCGAGCTCTGCCGACGGCTGGTGTGGTGACGGATCACCTGCTCCAGCTCCTCCTCGGCCGGCGCGTGCCGGTCGAAGCCGGTCGCGATCACGGTCAGGCGGAACATGTCGCCCATGTTCTCGTCGATGACCGCGCCGAAGATGATGTTGCAGTCCTCGTGCGCCGCCTCTTGGATGAGCGACGCGGCCTCCTCGACCTCGTGGAGGCGGAGGTCCGGGCCGGCGGTGATGTTGATCAGGATCCCCTGCGCGCCGTGGATCGTCACATCCTCGAGGAGCGGCGACGAGATCGCCTGCTGCGCGGCGGAGAGGGCCCGGCCCTCGTCGCTGGCAATGCCCATGCCCATCAGCGCCCGTCCCTGACCGGACATGATCGTCCGGACGTCGGCGAAGTCGACGTTGATGATGCCCGAGACCGTGATCAGGTCCGAGACGCCCTGGGTCGCGTGCTGGAGCACCTCATCCGCCAGGCGGAAGGAGTCCAGGAGGCTGGTGTTCGCGCTGGTGATCTGGAGGAGACGATCGTTCGGGATCGTGATCAGGGTGTCGACCGCGTCCTCGAGCTTCTCGATCCCCAGCTCCGCGAACTTGAGCCGACGCCGGCCCTCAAAGCGGAAGGGCTTGGTGACCACGCCGACGGTGAGCGCCCCGACCTCGCGGGCGATCTGGGCGATGATCGGCGCTGCGCCGGTGCCCGTGCCGCCGCCCATGCCGGCGGTGACGAAGACCATGTCCGCGCCCTGGATCGCCTCGGCGATCTCGTTGACGCTCTCAAGCGCCGCCTCGCGACCCTTCTCCGGGTTCGCGCCTGCGCCGAGGCCTCGGGTGATCTCCCGCCCGAGCTGAATCGCGGTCGGCGCGAGGCTCTTCTCGAGCGCCTGAATGTCGGTGTTGGCGACGATGAACTCGACGCCCTCAACCTTGTTGGTGATCATCGTGTTGATCGCGTTGCCACCGGCACCGCCAACGCCGATGACCTTGATCTTCGCCTGCTCCGGAAGTGCTTCGTCGAGCTCAAAGTACGCCATGTCGTGCTGATCCCTTCTTGTCTTGCTGTGCTCCGACGACCGCCTTACGCGACGCAGATCCGGCGAGCAAAAAAATGAGAATTTCTGCCGCTATCGGGGGTAAGGGCGTGTAATCCGTTGTCCTACATCAGGCTAGCGTGAACAGGCCGGCGTCACCCGGCTATCCTCAGCCAGAGCCCATGGACACACCCAACACCGGCTATCTCCGCGGTTTTCACTCCCTCGAGCTCGAGCGCGAGGAGCCGGCCCTGCTCACGGTCCAGGGCCAGGTGCCGGCGGAGCTCCGCGGCACCCTCTACCGGATAGGCCCCGCCCGCCATGACATCTACGGCGAGCGCCTCGGCCACTGGTTCGACGGCGACGGCATGGTCCACGCGATCGAGCTCGGCGACGGCCCGCCCCGCGACCTCAACCGTTTTGTCCAGCACACCCGCCTCGGAGTGAGCAGCCCGCCGGCTGACGCCGACCCGCGGGGGATGAAAGCTGCCCCCTGAACTTCGCTCGTCGAGGGGCTTTCTTGAGGGTCTTTCACCGGCTAGCGCCGACCCCTGGAGCTCGTCACCGGCTAGCGCCGACCCATGGGGACGAAGGTCGATCGCAAAGCCGCGTCTACTCGGGGACTCTCTTGAGAGTGACACGGGGATAGGCAAAAGAGCGCAGCGCCCACGCCCGACTGCTCTTCCGCGCATATTCGTCCCTGTCCTCCACAGCGGATGATCGAGCACACACTTGCCCTGCGCTCGTGAAACGTCTCCCCCTCGCTCGCGCTGTATCCTCGCGAGCTCGCGAGACTCCTCCGAACAGCGAAGGCTCGACCTGTGTTCTCTACAATCGACGTACGCCCTCTGGTCGCGAGTTCTCTATGCAGGCAGAGCGTCGCCCTTTGTCTCGGCTTCATCGGCCTCATCGGCCTCATCGGCTGCTGCGGCGGTTGTCAGCGCAAGGGTGGAGCGACGAAGGCCCCCAGGCAGACGAGGAGTACTCCCTCCTCGCACGAGAAGACGATCAAGACCGTCCCCTCGCTCGAGGAGATCAAGGCTGACCTGCTTCAAGCCAGCAACATCGCCCGGGGCATGCTCCTCTACGATCTCACCGCCTGGCACGGCACAGACGCGCTCCTCGCCAGCGACTACTCCGGAGCCCCCTTCAAGGGCTTTCTCGTCACCGCGGAGAGCGCGACGAACGCTGATCTGTGGATGCTAGGCGCCCTGCCTGACGACAAGCTCGGAGTCGTCGCCCATGTGCACTGTGACGTCGAGGCGAGCCCTGAGCCCTGCACCGTCCCTCCCGACTTCGCACCGCGACCGATGACGGCAGACGAGCAGACCATGCACCGAGCGATCGAGACCGCAGTGTCGGATCCGTTCTTTGCCCCCGCCCAGGAGGCCTATAACTATATCGTGCTCAAGGGCTCCGACTATGGAGTCGACGCCGGCTGGCTCGTCTACATCGTCGCCTCGACGACCGACGCCAACGTCATCCCCGTAGGCCGCCACTTTCGCTTTGACATCAGCCCCACGGGAGCGAAGGTCCTCAGGCGTCGCGCGTCCCACCGCACGATCATCGAATCTCGCCGCGATGAGCTCCCCGAAGGGGTCAGAGGCGAGGTCGTCGCGGTGATGAGCTCAGCGGTGTTCGACGCCTACCCGACCGAGTTCCAGTTCTACGTCTCGGGCCTCTGGAGGGTCGACCTCTCCATCGTCGGGTGTGATGGCAGCCTATGGAACGTCGACGGCCTCTCCGTGGAGCAGCTCCAAGGATCGGCCCCAGGGGCGAAGTGCCCCAACCCGTGGAAAGAGGCCAACTCGCGGAAAGCTCAGTAGGCCCTGCTGCGCGAGGGCAGGTCGGCGATCGCCGGCAGCCAGCGCCGACGGGTCGTCGCCTCCACGATCCTCCCCCCCTCGGGCCGCTTGGAGCGGTCGATCTTCGCGGCCCAGCGGATCCCGTCGATCTCGCCCTCGCTGCCGCGATGGCCGGCCAAGCATCGCCGTGCGAGCAATGCTCAGCGGTCGCTCGACCGAGCTCATCCATCGACTGGAGCTCGAACCTTCCGCCGGGCAGCTCTTCTCCGAGCCCGAGCCGACGGGCGACCGCCAAGTACGGCTCGCCTAGCAGATTCGCGCCGCGATGCTCGAGGCGATCGAGGCGATCGAGGCGATCGAGGCGATCGAGACGATCGAGACGATCGAGGCGATCGAGGAGCCCGAGGAGCCCGAGGAGCCCGAGCTCCGCGCCGCCCCCGAGGGTGCGGAGGATCGAGTGACACCGGCGAATTCGGCCAGTTCGATGAATTCGCCCTCCTCGACCCGCTCGACTCGCTCGCCAACTCGCCCCGCCCCTACCTCGACGAGCACCGCGGACTCGCTCACCGCAGCGCTTTCGGCTGTCTCGACCGCCTCGACCGCCTCGGCCGTCTCGGCCACGAGTTCCCAGGTGTACCAAGCGCCGAGCGATCTTCGCGGGCGATCGCGAATTCCTCGGCGACCAGGCCACATCCGGAGGGTCGACGTGCGATGCTGGACCCTCTCCCGGGACCCATGGACGCCGAATCCGTCATCCCCCTCGCGCTCTTCGTCCTCGCTTTTGGCCTGATCTCGCGGCGACTCGACTCGAGCATCATCACGGCGCCGATGGTCTTCGTCGCCGTCGGCGGGCTGGTCTCTGCGACAGGCTCGCTCGCCCTCGGGTTCGAGCCCTGGGTGATCGACCTCCTCGCCGAGACGACGCTCGTCCTGGTGCTCTTCTCCGACGCCGCCCGGATCGACGTCCGCCAGCTCTGGCGCGAGCGCGGCCTGCCGCTGCGCCTGCTCCTGCTGAGCATGCCCCTGACGATCGCCCTCGGGGCCGCCGTCGCGGCGCTCCTCTTCCCGGCGCTGAGCTTCTGGGAGGCCGCCCTCCTCGCGGCGATCCTAGCCCCCACCGACGCCGCCCTCGGCCAGGCCGTCGTCAGCAACGAGCGGGTCCCCCTGCGGATCCGTCAGGCGCTGAACGTCGAGAGCGGGCTCAACGACGGTATCGTTCTCCCGCTGGTGATGATCTGCGCCGCCCTCGCGAGCGCCGGCGCCGAGGGGGCAGAGGCGAGCCGCAGCGCCGGCGAGTGGATCGTCTATGGCGGGCTCCAGGTGCTCCTCGGACCCGTCGTCGGGGCCGCGATCGCCATCATCGGCGGTCGCCTGATCAGCGGCGCGGTCGACCGCAAGTGGATGAGCTCGAGCTTTGAGCGGCTCGGCGGACTATCCCTCGCGCTCCTCGCCTTCCTCTGCGCCGAGCAGGCCGGCGGCAACGGCTTCATCTCAGCCTTCGTCGCCGGCCTCAGCCTCGGCGAGACCGCGCCGGAGATCTGCCCGACGATCCACGAGTTCATCGAGGCCGAGGGCCAGGCGCTGATGCTCCTCGTCTTCTTGCTCCTCGGGGGTGTGCTCGCCGGCCCCGCCCTCGCCGAGGCGACCCCGCAGATGATCGGCTATGCGCTCCTGAGCCTGACCTTGATCCGGATGCTGCCGACCGCGCTAAGCCTGATCGGCGCCCGCCTGAGCCCGGTGACGACGCTCTTCCTCGGCTGGTTCGGCCCCCGCGGTCTCGCGTCGATCCTCTTCGGCCTGCTCATCGTCGAGGACTCCCAAGCCCCGCACCGCGAGATGATCTTCACCGTCGTCGTGCTCACCGTGCTGCTCTCGGTGATCGCCCACGGCCTCAGCGCAAACCCGGCGGCCAAGCGCTACGGCGCCCGCCTAGACAGAGCCCGCGAGAGCTCCGGGGGCGAGCTGCCCGAGCACGCCGAGGTCGTCGCCCACCCGACTCGGGTGACCATGAAGCGAGATCGCGACTCCGCGAGATCCCGTGCCTAGGAGCCGTGGCGAGAGTCCCGTGTGCTCTCGCGCCACAATCGTCGGTCCTCTTGGCTTCGACGAAACGCCGCTGTACCGGGCGATAGCGCAAGTTTGACGGAGCCGAGAGGGCCTGTGAGGG
>Ga0316189_10006572_pt1 | contig 11067 bp, 7 predicted proteins | sample LowCovwburrow_MG_FD_204930 | JGI IMG/M metagenome (GOLD analysis project Ga0316189, IMG submission 204930) | Coastal sediment microbial communities from Maine, United States - Lowes Cove worm burrow | ecosystem: Environmental > Aquatic > Marine > Coastal > Sediment | place: USA: Maine... | reverse complement strand
CCCGGCTCAGTCATCAGGTTCTTGGAAATATTGCCAGTACCAAATGCCGCATAATATTCACCATTATCCGCCACGACGGGTACCAGTAACTTGGTGTACCAGCCTCCACCCGGAAGCAGTTCGACGACTTTCATATCATCGCGAAGACCAAAAAACTCCAAAGTCTGGATTGGACGGCGGTTTCTATCACGTTCTTTTTCAGCATCTGTCCGGTTTTCGCCAGCCATCGCTGTTTTCAGCTTTGCCTCGGTGGCATCAAAATCAGCAGCAAACGCCAGGCCGGAAGATAAAAACAATAAAGCAGTCAAAAAATATTTCATTAGAATTTCCTATAATCCAATTTCGGAGTGCCATGATAAATGAAACTGTCAACGGATGTTATGTCAATCAATGGACGGATTACCGCGATAGTTCTCAGGAACGCTCCAACTCTGCAATCCGATCCAGTAATTCCAGCGCCAGTGCCGCACCTGCCAGGTTGACACCCAGGTCGCGCTGCAGATGAATGACCGTCTTCACGCGTTTTAAGCTACTGATGGTAAACCGCCAGTGTTCGACGTCCTCACCCGTCGGATCAAGAATACCTTCCGTGACCAGGGTCGTAATGGTTTGCGTTTCCACGGTACAACTGCGACACAGCTCCGCCAGGCTGACGAGGTAGCCTTCTTCCAACACTTCGCCCACCAGGATTCTTTCACCATTTCTCTCGCCGCTCATGATCAGGCCACCTCCATTGACGCCCGTGGGTCAAACTTGATTTCTTCCTGCATGCGTTTGTAGAACTCCCGTGACTTTTCATCATCGGCAGGCGGCAGGGCAATTTGCAGTACCAGGTATAGGTCACCCGGTGTTTTTGCAGGTATACCCCGGCCCTTGAGCCGCAATTTCTTGCCGGCCCTGGAGTTCGCGGGGATTTTCAGGTCAATGGCACCTGATGGCGTTGGCACTTTCACCGTTGCGCCCAAAGCAGCTTCCCAGGGGGCGACAGGTAGTTCCAGATAAACGTCAGCACCTTCAACACGATAGTACCGGTGTGGATTAAATTCTATTTCCAGGTAAAGGTCACCGGCTTTGCCACTACCCTGTCCCTTGGCACCCTGCCCACTCAGGCGAATTTGCTGACCCTGGCGAATACCTTTGGGGATACTGACTTTCAACGTCCGGCTACGGCTAACCACGTGCCCGTCAGGCGTCACCTCCGGCATTTGCAGGGAAATAGAGCGTGTTGCACCACGATAGCTGTCTTCGAGATCGACAAGTATTTTGGCATGATGGTCTTCGCCCTGCATATGAAACCCCCGGCCGCTGCCACCCGAGCGTCCTGCCTGCCCGAATAATGATTCAAAAAAATCACTGAAGCCCTGCTGGCTGCCGCCGCCCCGTGGTGCACCATGAAACTCAAAGCCCGAGCCCCAATCCGGCGGTGGTTTAAAACCCTGCTGCGCATTCCAGTTTGAACCCAACTGGTCGTAGGCGACGCGTTTTTCGGGGTCTTTCAAAACCTCGTAGGCCTCACCAAGGTCTTTGAATTTCAGTTCAGCATCCGTTTCTTTACTGACATCCGGATGGTATTTACGCGCCAGTTTTCGGTAGGCGCGTTTGATCTCATCCTGGGTCGCCTTACGATCGACGTTCAGTGTCTTGTAATAATCCTTGTAATCCATGCCTTAGCCACTCACCAACGGATAGATAAAAACCATGCAAGCTGCATCAACTTTGCTCCGGGAGCCCTTTACGACCCACTGATACCCAATGTTGGGGTGATGTCCTGCCGGGTCAATGGCTATAAACCCGTTAAGGTGTCAACACCCGGATGTGTCAGTTTTGTAGTTTTTCCTTCGGCATATAGGTCTCAGCCTCCTGCCTGGTCAATTGCTCAACACGCAGTGTCCAGTTCGCAAGACTGGAATTGACCTGTAGGACAAAACTGCCGCTTCCATCAAACAACCTAACACCATTATCAACGTACTTGGTCGTAAAAATCTTACCAACATACTCACCTGTCACCGTGAACAGGCTGACTTCCACCGCCATTTGCCCGGGATAGTCACCGCGGGTACGCCAGTCGACAATCCATGGCGCCTTTACTTCAAATTCCGCCGTTGTCTTGTTGCCGGTACCTTTAAATTCACGGATCAATTCCTTGCTCAAGGCATTGCCTGCAAAACAACTGAGTGTCACGAATATTGCAATACTAACTAAGAACCTGTTCATTTGATTCTCCTGGTTCGGACACATCCGCCTGCGGTTGAATACCAAAAAACCGGGTGTCCTTTCAATTATTATAATTAATATTCGGTATCATTATTCCATTGCCTGAAAATTGATGCTCCAAACGCATGCCGCCCGACGCCCATAAACAATTCAATTCGCAGTTAAAATACAGAGCAACTACAATGAGCGGATCTTTGCGCATTCGGATTCAGTATCCGGATAAATCCATAAGCCGTGTATATCCAGACCGGTGTTTGAGAACGTGTTTCAAACCAGAAAATGCAGGAACTTTTTCATGAGTAGCCGCCTACAACTTTTGTCATTGATTCTTGTCAGCTTCATTTTGATCAGCTGCAATGAATCCGGGCAAATAGTACAACCCATACCCGAAGTGTCGGTGATGGTGACAGAGCCGCGTGACATTCCCATTTCTTCCGTGTTTGTCGGCAAGACCGCCAGTTCGCGCCGAATCGAAATTCGCTCCCGGGTGGAAGGCTTTCTTGAGCATCGCCTGTATGAAGAAGGCACCATGGTGAAAGAGGGCCAGGTTTTATTTCAGATGGATCGCAAGCCGTTTGAAGCTCAATTGGGCGCGGCCAAAGCTGAGTTGGCTCAACAACAGGCCAGACTGACCAATGCAGAGGCCAACCTTGCACGGGTAAAGCCGTTGGCAGAACAAAATGCAGTCGCGCAAAAAGAGCTGGATGATGCCATTGGTATGTACCGGTCCTCAGCGGCCTCAGTAGAAGCCGCCAAAGCAAAAGTGATGCAGGCAGAGTTGGATCTGGGCTACACCGACATTTATACACCGGTGACAGGTGTATCGAGTTTTGCCCGTAAACGTGAAGGATCCTACATTGGAATCGGTCAGGATGCGCTACTCACCTATGTTGCTCAAATCCAGCCTATGTGGGTGGAGTTCAGCATATCTGAAAACCAATTATTCCGAAGTCGAGCGGATAGAACCAGCGGCCTGGTGAAAGCTCCGAGGGGTGAAGAGTACGAAGTCGAAATCGAGATGGCCGATCAGAGTATCTACCCGCATCGCGGCAAAATCACGTTTGCCGACGCATCATTGAGTGAGGAAACCGGCACTTTTCTTATTCGTGCCGAAATACCCAACCCGGAAAAGATGCTTCGTCCTGGTCAATTTGTACGCGCCCGACTACACGGCGGTTTACGCCCACAAGCCATTTTGGTCCCTCAACGCGCCGTTCAACAGGCGGCCCAGGGTAGTTTTGTATGGGTGATTGAAGATGGCAAAACCAGGTTTCAACCGGTGAAAACAGGTCCATGGCATGGCGATGACTGGTTTATAGAGGATGGATTGGAGGGCGGCGAGCAGGTTGTTGTCGATGGCGCACTCAGCATCCGGCCTGGAATCGAGGTGAAGACCATCCCCTACCAGGCTGCTAATCAAGCCGACCAGGGCTAAGCCGTATGATTTCTGCAATTTTTATCAAGCGGCCAATTATGGCTACCGTGCTGTCAATCGTAGTTGTGATTGGCGGCTTAGTGTCCATGGCTGGTTTACCGATTACACAATACCCGGATATCGCGCCCGTGCAGGTGACCGTATCCACCAATTACCCCGGTGCCGATGCAGATACGGTGGCTAACTCGGTCGCCGCCCCGCTTGAGAAACAAATCAACGGTGTCGATAACATGCTCTATATGCAGTCGAGCAGTTCGGCCACCGGCAACCTGACGCTGACCGTTTACTTCAGCATGGACACCGACCCTGATACTGCCGAGGTACAGGTAAATAATCGTGTCGGTCTTGCCTTGCCGGAACTACCTGATGTAGTTCAGAGCGCCGGCGTAAAGGTAGAGAAACGATCATCCAGCTTTCTTATGCTGATTGGCATTTTCTCGCCTGAGAACCGTTACGATGAACAGTACATCGGCAACTATGCCGATCTGTATGTACTGGACGCCCTGAAACGAATTCCCGGCGCCAACCAGGCCAGCATCATGGGTCTGCCTGATCTGGCAATGCGTCTGTGGCTACAGCCCGACCGCATGGCCAGCCTGGGTATCACACCCACCGATGTGCAAACAGCCGTCAGTCAACAGAACAAACAGTTCGGTGCTGGCCGGCTGGGTCAGGCACCCACATCACATCCGGTAGAGATGACATTCCCGGTTGTAACCGAGGGGCGTTTTAACCAGGCGGAGGAATTCGAGAATGTCATATTGAGGGCAGACTCCGAAGGCACGGCGATTGTCCGCATGAAGGATGTCGGTTATGCCGAAGAAGGTCTGAAGCAATACCTGCTGCGTTCAAATCTCAACAATAGTGCTGCAACATTTATCGCGGTCTACCAGCAACCTGGCTCCAATGCGATGGAAGTGGCCGCCAGTGTTCGTGCAGAACTGTCACGTTTGAAAGAGAGCTTTCCCGATGGCATCGACTACAAAGTATCTTTGGATTCCACCAAGTTTGTAGAAGCCTCCATTGATGAAGTTATCGAGACCCTGATCATCGCTGTCATTCTCGTGGTTCTGGTGACCTACCTGTTTTTGCAAAGCATCAACTCCACGCTGATACCCACCATCGCTATTTTTGTTTCGATCATCGGGACATTTATGGGTATGTCAGCGCTCGGTTTCTCGATTAATTTGCTGACCTTGTTCGGGCTTATTCTTGCCATTGGCATTGTCTGTGATGATGCCATCGTGGTGGTGGAAAATGTCGAGCGGAATATGAACGACGAGGGCATGAAACCACTGGAAGCAACCTTTCGTGCCATGCAGGAGGTAACCGGTCCGGTGATCGCCACTACGCTTGTTTTGATCGCCGTATTTGTACCGGTGGCATTCCTTGGTGGTACCACGGGGGTCTTGTATAAACAGTTTGCCATTACCATTGCCATTTCCGTGGCCATATCCAGCTTTGTGGCATTGACCCTGACACCCGCACTGGCAGCCATTTTGTTAAAACCCGCTACGACACCCGGTCGCTTTTTCACCTTGTTCAATAACGGGATGGAACGCATGACCAACCGGTACGTTGATGGTGTCAAACTTGCCATCAAACGTGGCGGACTGGCCCTGGCGATGCTGGCAGCCATGCTGGTCAGCATTTATTTGCTTTTTGCTACCATCCCGGGAAGCTTTGTGCCGGCGGAAGATCAAGGCTATCTATTCGCAGCCGTGGTTTTGCCCGATGGTGCAAGCATAGACCGGTCCGAGAAGATGACCACCGAGGTTGCGAATATTTTCGCCGGACACCCGGCTGTTGAGGATGCCTCGGCACTGTCTGGCTTCAGTATCATCGACGGCCAGTTCAAAACCAACACGGGCACCGTGTTCGTTTCACTCAAAGATTTTTCAGAGCGCACCGACCCGTCCATGACGGTTAATGCCTTAATGGCTTACGCCACACCAAAAATGCGGGCGCTGAAAGAAGGCTTCGCTTTTCCGATCAATCCACCGCCGATTCCAGGTCTGGGTAGTCAGGGCGGCTTCGAGTTCTGGTTACAAAATCGCGGACAGGGCGGTATCGCTCATCTTGAGAAAACAACGCGCGAACTCATGGCCAGGGCCGGGGAAACCGGTGAGGTTGTTCGTCTGAACTCCACCATCAACTCGGCTTCCCGACAGTTACGCACCAATGTCGACCGGGCCAAGGCGGAAACACTGGGGCTGCCGATCGCCGATGTTTACAACACACTGCAAACCCTTTTCGGTTCCTTGTACGTTAGTCAGTACAACAAATTTGGCCGGGTCTGGCAGGTTATTTTGCAGGCTGAACCACGTTTCCGTGAAAAGCCCGAAGACATTCAGAATATTTTCGTACGTCAAAAACAGGGCGAAATGGTGCCACTTTCCTCAGTGGTCACCACCGAGTTTGTTTCCGGACCTGACCTGGTATCACGCTTTAATGGCTTTTTGGCCTCCAAGATAACCGGCGACGCGGCACCGGGCTTCAGCTCAGGCCAGGCCATCTCAACGATGGAATCAACATCTGCCAGCGTGCTGCCGGCTGGTTACACCTACGCCTGGTCCGGCCAGGCCTATGAAGAGAAACAGGCCAGCGGCACAGCTGCGATTGTCTTCGTATTCGCATTGGTCATGGTGTTTCTGATCCTTGCCGCGCAATACGAGCAATGGTCTTTACCCATCGCGGTTGTCACGGCCGTACCATTTGGCATATTTGGGGCACTGGTGTCGGTGTGGGCGCGAGGCATGGAAAACGATGTGTATTTCCAAATTGGCCTGGTCACCCTGATTGGTCTTTCTACAAAAAATGCGATCCTGATCGTGGAGTTTGCAGAACTTAAGTACAAAGAGGGACTGGCCGCCAAAGATGCTGCGATCGAAGCAGCCCGCCTGCGTTTGCGGCCAATTTTGATGACCTCCTTATCTTTTATTCTCGGTGCGATGCCATTGGTACTGGCTTCCGGTGCCGGTGCCGCGGCCAGGCATTCTATCGGTACTGGCATCATCGGCGGCATGATAGGAGCGACCACACTGGCGCTATTTTTCGTACCCTTGTTCTACTACCTGATTATGACGGCCAAGGAAAAAATGGCAGGATCAAAACCGGTTAAGGAAACGACCACAGCGGATGGGGAGACCTGACATGAAAATTCTGTCAACAACCCTGATTTTGCTTGTACTTGCCGCCTGCGCGGTCGGCCCCGATTACGAAAAACCTGACATCAATACACCCGAAGCCTACCGTTTCACCGATGCGGAAGCCTCGGATGTCGTTAACACCCTGTGGTGGACACAGTTTGACGACCCTGTACTCAATGCCTTGATCGATGAGGCCTTGCAGTCCAACCTGGATGTGCGAACCGCCGCCGCCCGGGTGGAGCAATTTGCCGCCCGCCTGAATATTACACGTTCGGATTTCTTTCCCCAGGTGGGTTATGGCGTCAGTGCCGATCGCCAGGGAATCTCCCGGGACAAGGCTGACGGGCTTGGTATTGACTCCATTGCCAGCAGCTACGAGGCCACCATCAATGTCGGTTGGGAATTGGATGTCTGGGGCCGCATACGCCGCGCCACCGAAGCTTCAAGGGCCCAGCTACTGGCAGCCGAGGAGGCACGTCGTACGGTCATCATGAGCCTGGTGTCATCTGTCGCAACCAGTTATATCAGTTTGCGTCGTCTCGACGCACAATTGGACATCGCGATTCGAACCAGGGATATTCGCGCCGAGTCCTTGCGTCTGTTCGAAATGCAATTTAATGGCGGTGTCATTGGCCAACTGCAACTTTCCCAAATACAGTCAGAATATGAACTGGCTGTCAGCGCCGTTCCATTGATCGAAAGGGATATTGCGGTCCTTGAAAGCCTGATCGCGGTGCTGCTGGGAAGAAACCCGGGCCCCATTCCCCGTGGCAAAACCATAGATCAACTGACACTCGCACAAGTACCTGAAGGCGTTCCTTCAGATTTACTGTTACGCCGGCCCGACATCCGTCGGGCGGAGCAGGATTTGATTTCCAACAATGCCTTGATCGGTGTCGCACGGGCGGCCTATTTCCCGAGAATCTCACTGACAGGCCTGGCCGGCTTTGTCAGCGGTGACCTGGACGCCTGGTTTGATTCCGACTCTGTCGCCTGGGCTGCTGGCGGCGGTCTCGCTGGTAGTATTTTCACCGGTGGTGCCATAAAAGGTAATGTAAAACAGGCCGAGGCCCTTCAACAGCAATCACTATTCACCTATCAGCAATCCATATTGACAGCGCTGAAAGAAGTAGAAGACGCCCTGGTCAGTACGCAAAAGGCACGCGAAAAACTGTTATCAGATGGCCGGCGGGTTGACGCATTAAATGAATACGCACGCATTGCAAAGCTTCGTTACGACAATGGTTTTACCAGCTATATCGAAGTACTGGATTCCGAACGCAGCCTGTTTGCTGCGCAGTTGACCCTTGTTGATACACAGAAAGACATCTATGTTGGTCTGATCAACACCTACAAGGCGATGGGTGGTGGCTGGATCATAATGGCAGAGCAAAAAGCCAACGAGGTAGACTTCTCTGAGGATAAAGAGTCTTATATACCGGACCCGGCAGCAGCGGCGACCTATATTGAGCCGGAGCCCGACAACCAGTAACACGAACCCACTTAAAGAGAGGCCATGTCAGACCAGAACATTCTTTTTACGCTGCTTTTCTTTGTTTTCGCACTCCTGATATGGGGACGTTGGCGCTACGACCTGGTTGCGTTTTCAGCCCTGTTGATTGCCGCAGGCGTCGGCGTTATACCCACCGATGAGGTTTTTTCCGGGTTTGGTCACCCGGCCGTTATCGTTATTGCCCTTGTCCTGATCGTCAGCCGCGGGCTGTCTAACTCGGGAGCCATCGAACTCCTGTCACGCTATCTGATCGTCGGCTCCCGAAAACTGGGTACCCATATCGGCATCATGGCCGGATTTGCCGCTGTGCTTTCCGCCGTGATGAACAACGTTGCAGCGCTTGCCCTGCTGATGCCCCTGGACATGCAGGCGGCGGCAAAAGCCAAACGTAGTCCTGCGCTGAGCCTCATGCCGCTGTCTTTCGCTTCGATCCTCGGCGGCATGATCACACTGATAGGTACACCACCCAATATCGTCATCGCCGAATACAGGAACAGCGTGCTGGGTGAGCCCTATCATATGTTCGATTTTGCACCTGTGGGTCTTGCCGTTGCCATTGTGGGCGTCGCCTATGTTGCCTTGATCGGCTGGCGCCTGATACCGGTTGCACGCGGCCAGCATGATACAGCAAAGGAACTAAGCCACCTCGGGGATTATCTCGCCGAATTAAAAGTGGCTGAATCATCCGGCGCAATCGGCCAAAAAGTAAGGGACCTTGACGAAACAACAGCAGAGCACGAAGTCGAAATTGTCGGTCTGATCCGGCGCGGTGAACGGCAGCCGGGTATGGCACGCCGCGTGGAGGTCCGCAAAAACGACGTATTGGTTGTGAAAGCGGCGCCTGCGGGTATCGAAGCGATCGTCGGCGCCCTCGGGCTTGAATACGCCAGGAAAAACAATACCGAAGGCGGTGTTTTCACCTCCGACGACACATCATTGCTCGAGGTTGTCGTGCCCCAGGGTGCGCGTATTGAAGGCCGCTCTGCACGCTCATTACGCCTGATGTACCGGCACGGCGTCACGTTGCTGGGGGTTTCACGACAGGGCAAACGCTTTATCAAGCGGGTGCAGGATCTGGAAATTCAAGCCGGCGATATCCTCCTGTTACTCGGTAACAACGAGAAACTGGACGATATCGCCACCTGGCTGGGCTGCCTGCCCCTGGCAGAGCGCGGTCTCCAGGTCACCCAGCGCAAGAAAGCCGGTCTCGCGGTGCTGATATTCGGTACTGCCGTTTTGCTGGCGAGTATCGGTGTGTTGTATCTGACGGTTGCCCTTGGTATCGCCGTGGTTTTGATGGTGCTGACCGGCATCATGCCGTTGCGCCAGTTATATCAATCGGTTGAATGGTCAGTGATTGTACTTCTGGGTTCAATGATACCCATCGGTATTGCCTTGGAGTCCAGTGGTGGCACCGCGATGATCGCCTCCGGCATAGTGACGGCTGCCTCCGACCTGTCACCAGCAGCAGTCATGGTCATCCTGATGATCGTAACCATGACGCTATCGGATGTTATGAACAACGTAGCCACCGCCGTGATCGCCGCACCCATTGGGGTCAATATTGCCAACACACTGGGGGTAAACCCCGACCCATTCCTGATGTGTGTGGCGGTGGCTGCAAGTTGCGCCTTTCTGACACCTATCGGACACAAGAACAACACCCTGATCATGGGGCCCGGCGGCTATCGCTTCGGTGACTACTGGCGTATGGGTTTACCATTGGAAATTATTGTCATTGCCATCGGCGCACCCATGATCCTGTGGGTTTGGCCTTTGTAAGTAAGTTATTGTCCAGCTGGGGAGCACAACTGAATCATGTATATGGAACTTGCGATTCTGGCCCTGTTTGTCTTCATCTACAGTCTCATTGCAGGCCGTGTCGAGCGGTCGGTCATCTCGGGGCCCATGGTTTTTGTCGTCGTGGGATTCCTGTTAGGGCCCTCTGCGCTAGGGTGGATTAAAGGCGATTCCAGCAGTGAAGATTTGAATACACTGGCCGACCTTACCCTGGCCCTGGTTCTCTTCAGTGATGCGGCGTCTGCGGACTTGTCTGTCTTAAAGCGCCAGTTCCGGATTCCGACGCGCATGTTACTGGTGGGTCTGCCTGGTGTGATTCTGTTGGGCTTTGGCCTTGCTGTCCTCATGTTCACTGGTTTGTCGATCTATGAGGCAGCCATTCTTGCCACCATGCTGGCCGCAACCGATGCGGCGCTGGGAAAGGCCGTCATCGGCAATAAATCGGTACCGTCACGCCTGCGTGAAGGCTTGAATGTGGAGAGCGGCCTGAATGATGGTATCTGTGTCCCCATTTTGCTGTTTTTCATTACCCTGACCATTACCACAAAACACGGTGGTCAAGCGGTATCTGCGCTGTCGCTGGTCACACGGGAAATCGGCATTGGTTTGGGTGTTGGATTGGGACTGGCACTCGCTGGCACCGCTTTACTGCGCTGGTGCCTGAAACAGGGTTGGGTCACCGAGGTATGGATGCAGGTGACGGTGATCGGGCTGGCCATTGCCTCATTCTCAATTGCACAAAGCCTGCATGGCAGTGGCTACATTGCCGCTTTCACCGGCGGCATGCTTTTCGGCTACCTGGAAAAGGAGTCCACCCACAAGCTCATACTGGCCGCTGAAGGCACCGGCGAAACACTGGCGTTGGTTACCTGGATGCTGTTTGGGGCCATGGTTATCGGTCCGGCATTCAGTATGTTCAGCTGGGAAGTGGTGATTTACGCGGTATTAAGTCTTAA
>Ga0316189_10006571_pt1 | contig 11068 bp, 8 predicted proteins | sample LowCovwburrow_MG_FD_204930 | JGI IMG/M metagenome (GOLD analysis project Ga0316189, IMG submission 204930) | Coastal sediment microbial communities from Maine, United States - Lowes Cove worm burrow | ecosystem: Environmental > Aquatic > Marine > Coastal > Sediment | place: USA: Maine... | reverse complement strand
CATGCTGTCAAAATATATTAATAATAACTCGGGGAATATTTCCATCTATAGCTCCTTTTTAGAGGTTGATCATAAAAAAGAGATAAAATATTTTCCCTGTTAAGTCAAATCAGGTGAGAAAGTATAGTTTAATATTCGGTTTAAATATTGGTCTCAAAAAATCCTGGGTCGGTTTTGGGGCAATTGAGGGCTGTTTTTGCCTGCAAAAAGGGAAAATGGGGTTATTTCGGGAAAAAATCGGAGAAACCTATTTGAATCAAGGAGTTGAGCGATGTTTTCAATGTCGCTGTATCATGCTGAATCTGCGGCATTATTCGCCAAAACCAACACGTTGTAGTACCTCCTTCAAAATGACGGTGAAACAGGGTCGGGGAGGGGAGGTACTACAAAAAGGTATTGACAGGGGACTGAATTTATGGGTATAAAAAGAGGCAGGGTCACACCGACACTCCGGGACGTCCTGGGTTATGACTTGTGTTGTTAATTGTTCGAGAATTTCTGGTGGGTCACACCGACACTCCGGGACGTCCTGGGTTATGACTTTTTTTACTAAACTGAGTGCTATTTCATATTTAATGTCACACCGACACTCCGGGACGTCCTGGGTTATGACTTAGGAGTAACCAATCTGAGATCTTTAGAAGTGACTTTGTCACACCGACACTCCGGGACGTCCTGGGTTATGACAAACTAAAACAAACACCTGCTGTTAAAATCATTCTTGTCACACCGACACTCCGGGACGTCCTGGGTTATGACAATTAATTTATGCATTCCGTGCGTAGAACGGTCACACCGACACTCCGGGACGTCCTGGGTTATGACCGACCCCCACGATCACGGAAATTTTTAAAATTTTCGTCACACCGACACTCCGGGACGTCCTGGGTTATGACAAAGTTTATTTTCATCACAATCAATAACTCTATAGTCACACCGACACTCCGGGACGTCCTGGGTTATGACTTTGAGTTGATTTGTTTTCATCTTGATGTGTCACACCGACACTCCGGGACGTCCTGGGTTATGACCGTAGGGGCACGGCATGCCGTTGCCCCTACACATCCTGAAATATCGCACCCGCCTCAAAAAAATCCTTGCAATTCCTAAAACATGTCGTTATCCTTTTTCGACATGAAATCTCTCTCCTACTCCATCACCTCCCGCACCCCCATTGTCACCGGTGATCACAATCACCGGAACGCTGAACTGCAACCAACCGGCATCCTCGGTAGCCTTCGCTATCAGTACTGGCTCCTCAAGGCTGTGCAGGCTTGGCAGGCTGATCCTGACAACCCGGTTTACCCCCTTTATTCTGCTGAGCTTCCTTCCAAAAAAGGCCCGAAAGACCCTGCCTTTTTCACAGCACTGGGAGCAGCGGGCTCAGTGGTACAGCTCTTCGGAGGCACCAATTGGAAAAAGATGTTTCGTTTTGCACTGACTGATGCCGTCCAAGGGACAGGGCAACCCTGTTCAGCACGGGCAGACGACAGGCAGGCTCAAAAGACCCCGTACCAATGGAAACAGGTGGCCCTTACTTTTCAGCAGGACAGAAAGATCTCTTTTTTCAACGGCACAGAAGGGGAAAGAATAGAAAACGAGGTTGAAGAGCTGATGTCCTTTGTTCACCAGTACGGCTGGCTGGGTGCGGCACCGCAGAACGGCTTGGGTTGGGTGCGTGTGCAGGGGCAGGCACAGAATCAGACCAACCTACCAAACAACAACCCAGTTTTTGCTGCCAAGGATATAGTGCTGACAGCACAAGAGGCGGACAGGCTTAAAGACGAGTTGCTTGATTTTTTCAGCGAAAAAATTGACAAGGTTGATCAACACTGGCGAAAAAGCCGGTACAAGGGCAGTATCAAGTATATCCGACAGGAGCATCCCCCTATTGGTTACGAAATCCGTCGCTGGTTGCGTGCGTCCTCCGCCCTTGACTGGAAAAGGGAAAACCTTTTCTTCGGAGATAAAAACCATGCCGGTTGCGTTCATGTCAGTCATCCCGTTGCAGAACCGAACCGAGGGTGGCGGATCAGAATGCGCTTTGCTGTTCGGCCCGACAACACAGGCGGACTCACTCCGGCACGGATAAGCCCTGCGCCGGATGCTTGGCTTGATCAAAGCGAACATCTCCTGAAATCCATTTAAAACAGGTAGCCCTTCATGATGCAGTTTCAGGCCAGTGAAGACCCTCTGAACAACATCCCGTGGGAGAAAAACGAACATTCCCCTTTGACCCCTGCCCGTCCCTTCCTGCCCTGCGACAGCATCTCCGGTACCTCCTTCCGCTTTTACTGTACCTTTGAGCTGCAAACCCCCTTCTTTTCCGGTCGTGATCGGGCCGGACAGGAAAAAGCAGCGGGCGACCACAGCACGGATATCCCGAATAATCATCTCTGTCGAGACTGGATTTCCGGTAACCCGCTGGCCAAGGCCGGGGCCTGGAAACGGTTATTCCGTACCTATTGGCCGGAAAACGCGGCATCAGACCTGGACCGGCTTTTCGGCCCGGAGACAGAGGATTTGGAGGCAGAGAAAAACCCGAAAAAACCGTGCAAAGCGGAACTGAAATTCCATCATGCCTTGTTCCCCCTGAACAGCACCGACCCTCAGCATCCGGCCCTGATCGCGCCCAGAGAACCTGAAACCGGCAAGGTGGCCCACGGGCCGATCACCTATGAGGTGGTCAACAAAGGGAGTCGTTGCGAGGTGGTTATTGACTACCTGCCGAGAACTGACGGGCTTCCCCTTGAAGACGCCTCCTGGCTGGCGGAACAGGTGCTCAAAAACGTATTTTTATCCGCACGAGCCGCTGAAAAACAGGGTGCTGCCATCGGCGGAAAATCTGGCATCTGGGGACGCATCCACCTAATCACCTGTTCTGTGCAAACCGGCCCTGATGTTCCCCGGACTATTACCTCCTCCATCAAAAGCCGGGAGTCTTGCCGATGAGCAGCGAACGGATCAGCGACGAAAAAGCAGCGGATATCGAGAAGGCTCTGAAGAAGCATTGCCGATTCCTTGCCTATGTGCGGGTGAATGCTTTGCTGCATGATTGTGATAAGAGTTTTGCGCAGTTTTTGTTGTGGTCGCTGGTCGAAAAGTTGACAAAGGATATAAAAGCTGAGCGTCCGACTCCTGATAAATACGAAAGGCATAATCTTCCGGCCAAGGATCCGAGGAGGTCTTCCGAACTCCGAAGTGAATATGTTAATCATTGGAAGGAACATGTTGTCAAAACAGAAGAAGATTTTGATCCTGCCAAATACATCCCCTTTCCTGTGCCTTATTATTTCCTTTCTTACAGTTATTCTTACGAGATCAAAGAGAAAAAAAAGAAAATTACCGTCAGGGAAAATTCCGTCGCAAAAAATAAAACAAGAGAAGGATGTTCTCTCTATGATTTTGCTGTTTATCACCACGACCCGACCTATCTGTTAGAAGAAGACGCGCCAACAGCCCTGCTGTTGTTCACTTCCGGCTCAGGAGGTATTGACGGAAAAGACACCGGCTACGAAACCGAGATGCAATCCGTCAAAGAAAGAGGATATCATGGCCATCACAGCCCGGATACAACTCGCAAAAATACGGTACTTATCAGCACACCATTCGGCTTTGAACAACCTGTAGATATTAAAAGTGCTGAACAGAAACTCCCCGGTATCAAAGAAAAACTGAAAAAACTTGTTGCCGCATTACAAGATGATAATCACCCGATGGAGGCAACAGCAGAGCTTGAAAAAAATCTCGAACTGCCTTTCAGAGAGAGTATTATCCGTACCGGAAGACCGGTGAATGATGTAACGCTGGCTGATCACGCTATCTCAACAGCTTCACTGGTAGTTGCCCAGGCCGCAAGAGTAGTCCTTGAAACCTTGGCTCCCCCTGATCGAACCGCTTCGTATTGCCTACCTGCCCGGAGACGTACCAAAGACGGCCCCAGCCAGCAAACTGGCTTTGCCGCCTTTAGCTGTGCAGTCAATGCGGACAAGCTGGATCAGATGGCCTTAGAACTCAAGGACATCACCGCAATACGGAAAGAAACGGAAAAACTGCTTGATCGTTTTCTTTCTTTGTTTACGGAGGAATACCCAGTTGGCGGGACAGTCTACCGTGATCAGCACGGTGCCCATTTGGTGGTACCGCTTCTTGGAGATCCGGCAAGACGCTGGGTGAAAGGCACAACGGAAAAATTGGTCAGGATAGACTTTGAGCAAAAAGAACAGGAACCACCTGGATGGGCGGAAGCGTCGCAGAATGCTCTCACTAATGAGGAGTTTGTGCAATGGCTGTTTGCCACTGCGAAAAGAGAATTACAAGCCTTAGCCTTCGAAAATGATCCAGAAGAAAAGGTTCATTTGGGTGCGGAACTGCTGGTCGGACTACGCTATAATCCGATTATGAAAAAGTTGAACAGACTGGCCCATGCCATTGACTGGAGCCGGGAAATATCCTGGCTGAGTGTTGCCGCTCCCCGCAACTTAAGAAAAGGAGAAGGTGGTGGCTGTGTCAAGTTTTTTAACTTTCTCAATCCACCTGAAAAGAAAAAAATCGATCACGACCTCTGCGGGGTCTGCGGTATACGGATCGGTACAAACCGCAAGCACCGGAAATGCGATCTCTGCGAACAGCGGAGTGAACTTCGGCGGGTACTGAATAATGAGACCGGAGATATTGAGAAACTGGCTGGCGGTTCTGCCGATCACCGCATGGTACTGCTCACGGTATCCTTTGACCTGTCAAAATGGCTTGCCGACACCTCAAACATCGGAATTTTTTGCCACGAATCAAATAAACCGGGGGAATGGCCGAACCAAAAAACGACAGGATACCAACGCTTCAACAGCTTTGGTCGCTTCCGCCGGATCTGGCGAAGCACTGAAATCTTTTTGAAGGAGCTTCAGAAACAGATTCGCGAAATCTGCGGTCGCAGCAACGAAGAAAATAATCTCTACCTCATGCGCACCATCCTGCTCGCGCCCCAGGATGTACAGATCATCCTGCCAGCAGCAAAGGCGGGCAAGGCCCTTGATGCGGTCTATGAAAAATTCACCGAAGAATTCGGCAGGGTCAGCGACCGGATGCCCTTCCATGTCTCCCTCTGCATCTTCCCCTTCCGGGTGCCCATCTATCTGGTGCTGGAAGCGGCCCGACGCCTGCGGGACAGCTGCCTGCACACTGAGCCGAAGCAGGCTGAGCTGAAATCAATCCAGCTGGAGGCGACTGAGCGGGAAGAAAAAACAACTATCCTGCGCACCGACATCCGAGAAACCGAAAATGGTCGGAAACGTTACTTCACCTATCCCCTGCCCATGATCTGGACGCAGAAGCACCAGCCCCCGAATATAATGAACGGCAACGACCAGTTCCACGCCAATATCTGCATTGAACGGGATGATCAAAAAAGGCCGACCAAGTGGATGTTTGTCGGTGATGTACAGGACAGCCAGACCGCCTGGATGACCGATAACCGATTGGCCATCGTAGAAATCAGCTCCGGCTTCAGCCTAGATGAACTGGCCCAGCCCTCGGAAGAGCTGCCCCCCAGTCGTTGCCATGACATCCCCTTGGGTTATTGGCCCTGCCTCAAAGAGCTGCTCAGACTGGAATCCCGCCTGTCGGAAACCCAGCAACGCAGGCTGCGTTCTATCCTGGCCATGCGGGAGAAACTTTGGCACAAGGACGACCTGCCCGGAGAAAAGCCGGGAGATCAGAAAAATCGGGAGGAGTTCCTGCGGGAGAGTATCCAAACGCTCTGGCGTGATCCCTCCCGCTTTGGCCCGAAGAAATGGGATGGTCTTCAGGACGACGAAAAAAAGCTGCTGGAGGAAAGCTGTCTCAACGGAACGATCTTTCTGGCATCGGTAGTGAAAAAATATCTCCACAACAACGACGACAAGGAGCAAGATCATGTCTGACAACAGGCAGGTGCTCAGATTTTTCACCCTTGACCCGCTCCACATCGGGGTGGGCCAAGATATTATGGGAGAGGTTGACCTCCCCATTGACCGGGAAAGCGAAACCGGGGTGCCGCGTATCCCTGGCACGGCCCTGAAAGGCGGTTTCCGCGCCCATGCAGCCTGGAAGCTCAAAATGGACGGCGAAAAAACCAAGCCCTGCCCCGGTGATCAGCCTGGGGAACAAGAAGGAGAGCCGGAAAAGTCCAACGGTTCTCTGCCTAAGGGCCATTACTGCGGCATCACCTCCTGCCCTATCTGTCAGACCTTTGGTTATCCTTCCGTCAAGCTGAAAAATAAGGGCGGAGAGAGCGAGTCGATTCCTGGTCACGAAGGCCGGGTCTATTTCCGCGATGCCCGACTGGCCTTTTTTCCAGCAGCCACGGACAAGGGGACCGTCTGGTTTACGACACCGGGCCGGGCCGCAGCTTGGCTAGATCGAGTGGAAGAAGCATATCCTGAGCTGCTCGTCAGTGGCACCGACCATCTGGCCCTGTCGGTCAGCGAGAAAAAGACAGGAACCGAGCTGCGGATTGGCTGGATTCATCTTACCGGCATAAAAAGCACCACAGAAGAGCCGCATATTCAGCTGGTGCTTGATGCCCTGCGCAACGCAACTGATCAGACGTTTCCCACTAAAGAATACTGGCAGCATATCATCAAGCATACCGTCCTCCTCGACGACACAAGCTTTTACCGCCTAGTGGAAACCTGTCTGGAACGGCGCACCTGTAATCGGGTGGATCAGGACACCGGCACAGTCGCGGACGGGGCACTCTTCAGTTATGAGGCCCTGCCTCGCGCTAGCCTGCTCTACACTAGGATACATGCGGAACGTTCTTTTTCCGGAAACCTTCCTGGAAAAATTGACGGGGACTATGCCTCGCCCTTAGCGGTCTGCGAGCTGGCCCGTGAAGGCTTTGCCCGCATGGGTATCGGCGGTATGCAGACGAGGGGGCTGGGATCGCTGCTGGTTGAGCCCCTTGTGCAACAAAAGGAGGAGGGCAGTAATGGTTGAGTTCAGTTATCAGGAACCTGTCTACCTTGCCTTGGGACAGAAAATGTATGAACACTTTCTGACCAATAAAGAAAAGGGCAATGCCGTTTCCATCCTCAGTGATGCTATGACCGTCCTGCGCCAGCTAGGAACGGCAGGGCTGAACCTCTGGATTGATGCAAAAAACACTGAACGAGGGTTCATCCGGGATACCTTGGACAAACAGAAGGAAGCTGCTGATCGACTCGGTCTTGGCAGCCGCCTTACATTACCCGAGGTACAGGATATCGATACGGCTTGGAGCAATATCGAAAACCTGATGCGGGTCCTCTGCTACGCCAAGTATTACGCCAAAACACGGGAAAAGCAGGAATAAAATGACTGAGACTGGGCAATGGTATAAAATCAGCTTTCGTCTGTCTGGCAGTCTGCATGTGGGTTCTGGCAGATGGGGCTTTGTCCTGCCCTGTCGACCCTATGTGCCGGGTTGGACCCTCTGGGGCGCACTGGTGGTACTCCTCAAAAAGACAGGGCGTTGGCCGGGCGGATACGGAGAAATCGGTCGGGCCGTAAACGAACGCTGCTGGTTGGGGCATTTTTTTCTGGAAATGAATCAGGATAACCGCACGTACCGTCACCTGCCCGCTGTTGACCGAAACAAAGGCGGAAAAACCGTTTTCGCTTGGAGGGATAACGATGAAAATCCTGTTGATACCCTTTCCTCGCCCACCCTCTTCCGGCACGGGGTTGTCCGCAGCAACGAGCAGAATCAGGACAGCCTGGGTAGGCTTTTCCTTACGGAGTCTGTGCAGGCGAGACAGAATGCATCCTACCGACTCCGTGGAATTATTTTCTATGATGGTATTAATAACGAGCCACCGTTTCATGTAAAAGACCGTCTCCATATAGGCGGAAACCGACAGGTCAGCGGTGCCGAGATCACCTGTCTCACTGTGGAGCCCCTTGATGACAGTGATAAAAACGAGGAAGAAAGAAACAACCTGCTTCGCTTCCAGCATCTACGTTGCGACCCAGCAAACAGCAGTCTTGCCTTGACTGGTGAACTTGAGCGGATTGTCCTGCGCCGCACCCGCAGCGCGAACGGCGAAAAACCAGACGGATTCGGTCAGCATTTTGTGGACTGGGGCATTCATCTCGCTCCGGGCTGGCAAGAAGCTCTGGAACATCAATACAAACCTACCTTCGACAAAAACGGCGAATTTCGACACGGTACCGTTCAACCAAAATGGTCAATATAAAGCAAGGCAGCAAAAAAATATCCTTTGACTTTTCAAACCTTCCCAGCCTAAGATAACAATTAAAGATCAATCAGAATAGCATAAATTTTGAATGATTTAAAAAACAAACAGACACTGACATTAAGGAAAAGGGAGGAAGACCAATGGATCTTAAAAAAACACTACAGGCCTTTTGTGTAGTATCTTCTGCTTTTGGGTTACTTGCCACAGCAGGGTGTGCGAAAAACACAGAGCATTCAGGACATACAGAGGGAACAGGAAAGGTATGCGAGGGCTTTGGCCCGCAAACACCAAGGGATATTGACAGCAAAGTCGGAGAGAATAAGCGACTTTTTTCCCTTGCACCCGGCTATAAAGACATGAACCTCTGTAATATTCATTTTCATGTGAATGCCGAGCATAAAGCAAAAGACTTTTCCATTTATGCAGGTGAAGGTGAGCATGGTCACGGTGGCGGCTACCAGTGTAACGACACCAAGAATCTCACCAAGAAAGAGCTGGCTCCAGTTGACGTCAAAGAAGGCTGCGAGGGCGTAAAGCCCGGTGATACCATTGAGGTGCATTGGGTTCACAGTTCCTGCGATATAACACCAGGAAAGGGACTAGGTTCCTGCCTTTCTGATACCTGTGCAAATCCAGATCTCCGCGTTGAAACGCAGGTTTTCCTGGTCGTCAATGATCCCGAGGCCATGGACTTCGGCGCAATGACGTATGACGGCAATATTGTCAATGGACTGCATCAGGCAAAATCACTGCCCGGCAACACCGGAATTCCGGTTGAGTTCCCAGGTTCCACAACAGGACCGAAATACACCCAAGAAACATGTTCACCTTTGCAGGTTACCTGGAGCGTTCGTCCCCAGTGTGCTAAAATCGACATTAGAAGCCTGCATGCTTGGTGCAAGGATAATGTCTTTGAGGAAGATCATGCTCACGGCGTACGACAGCTCGTTACTGATCCAAAACTCCTGTCTGAAATCAAATAGCACAGATAGAAGTACAAGCGGGAAGCGGTCTGAGAGAATGATCTCTCGGACCGTTTTTTTTGTTTTTCGTGCATCTTTTGCATGTCGGGTACCGTAGGGGCAAACCTATGTGTTCGCCCTGTTATTCCGGGCAGACACGCAGGTCTGCCCCTACAGTGCCCCCATCCGCCGAATTATTTCTCCAATCTGTTGCATCTCCGTTATAATTGCTGTCTCGTCCAGCGTCGTCAACTGCCGATCCCGCATCACTACTTGCCCATTAATGATTGAGTGGATAACATCTCCGCCTCCAGCTGCATAGACCAGATGGGAAATGGGGTTATACACTGGGGTGAGATGTGGTTGATCCATATCCAGCATAATTATATCGGCTTTTTTCCCCACAGCAATACTGCCGATCTCTGCTTCTGCGCCGAGCAAGGCAGCCCCTCCCAAGGTGGCAGCATGGAGGGTAGCAGCGGCATTCATCACAGTGGGATCCATTCGAGCCACCTTATGCATCTTTGCAGCCGAGTTCATCTCACCGAAGAGGTCCACATCGTTGTTAGAAGCACTGCCGTCCGTACCAAGGCCGACAGTGAGCCCCTTTTCTAACATGGCAGGCACAGGGGCAATCCCTGATGCCAATTTCATGTTGGACTCAGGACAATGGGCCAGCTTGACCTTGCGTTCCACCAGCAGATCTATCTCCTCCTCACTGACCATAACCCCATGGGCCGCCACAACCCGTTCGTTGAGCAGTCCCAGGTTTTCCAGATGCTGGACCGGTGAACACCCGTATCGTTCTGTGCAGGTATTGACCTCATCCTGGTTTTCCGACAGATGAATATGATAGAGGGCCTTCTTCTCTTCTGCTTGCGCGGCCAGTCGTTCCAGCAGGGCCGGGGAGCAGGTGTACACCGAATGAGGATTAACCGTCACCGTGATCAGCTGGTTTTTCGCGTACAATTCGAACAACTCTTCTGTATAGGTAAAGCCGTTCTCCAGTTCGCCGTAGTTAGGCGAGGGAAAATCAAACATGCCCTCGCCCAGCCAAGCCCGCATTCCCGATGCAACGGTAGCACGGGCCACATCCTTGGCAAAGAGATACATATCATTAAAGGAGGTGGTTCCGGACTTAATCATCTCGCAGATGGAAAGCAACGTGGACTGATAAACGATTTCCGAGGTCAGCTGGGCCTCTCTGGGAAAGATATGCTCTTGGAGCCACTCCATCAGAGGGAGGTCATCAGCCAGTCCCCGAAAACAGGACATGGCTGCGTGGGTATGGGTATTAATAAGGCCGGGCATTATCAAACCATGCGGATGAGCAATACATTCTGCCTGGGGATATTTTTCTGCCAGATTCGGGCCAATCTCAACAATCCGGTCTCCGGCAACAGCAACCGAAATATCTTGCTGCTCCTGTACTTCTCGGCTGTTGGCCACCAAATAACGACCGGCAAGGATCAGGTTAACCTCCCTTGTTTTGCCCTGACTCATATCCTGATGCATATTTACAGCTCCTGTACGATCTCAAGGATCATTTTTTGCAACTTTGGTTCTGCCTGATTAGCTGCCTCAACAATATCCTCCAGCATAATAGGGATAAAATCATCCGGATCATTAACATTAGCCACCACGGATAGACCCAGCACCCGTAATCCGCCATGCAGGGCCGTGATGATTTCCGGCACAGAGGACATGCCCACGGCATCAGCTCCGCATTGCTTGAGCATCCGGGTCTCTGCTGGGGTTTCCAGGCTGGGACCGGGAATGCAGACATAGGTACCCTCGATCACGTTGGGAAGTTCCAGTTTGCGAGCCGCCTGCCGAGCCAGCTTGCGCAGGGCCGGGTTATAGGGTTCAGACAGGTCGGGAAAACGAGGT
>Ga0316189_10006570_pt1 | contig 11069 bp, 10 predicted proteins | sample LowCovwburrow_MG_FD_204930 | JGI IMG/M metagenome (GOLD analysis project Ga0316189, IMG submission 204930) | Coastal sediment microbial communities from Maine, United States - Lowes Cove worm burrow | ecosystem: Environmental > Aquatic > Marine > Coastal > Sediment | place: USA: Maine... | reverse complement strand
AGAACCTGCATCGCAGTAATGAATCCAGTGCCTTCCTCGCCGATGATATTTTCGGCGGGAACTCGACAGTCTTCGAAGATGACGTCGCAGGTCATAGAGCCCGATTGGCCCATCTTTTTGTCGATCGGGCCGAGTGTGATGCCGGGTGAGCCTTTCTCGACGATAAACGAAGAAATGCCACGTGCGCCTTTGATGTCGGGATTCGTCCTAGCCATGACATTGAATGTGTCGGCAACAGCTGCATTGGTTATGTAGCGCTTCGTTCCATTCAGTATGTAATGATCGCCCTCGCGTCTTGCGGTGGTTCGCAGTGACGCAGCATCAGAGCCTGCTTCAGGTTCGGTGAGACAGAAACAACTCACCCACTCGCCACTGGCATACTTGGGCAGATATTTCTGCTTCTGTTCCTCGGTGCCGGCGAAGACGATGGCAGCAGATCCGATGCCGTTATTCGTTCCCAGGATGGAGCGAAAGGCAGGGGAGGTATGGCCCAGCGCCATAGAGACGAGAAGTTCTTCCTCCATGGTAAGCCCCAGGCCGCCGTATTCTTCCGGAATGGTCAGGCCGAATAGGCCTAGATTCTTCATCTCTTCGAGGAGGGCTTCGGGTAGTTTTCCCTCTTCGGCCATTTGGTTTTCAGCGGGAACCAATCTTTCGCTCACGAAGCGCTCGATTAGATCTACCAATTGTTTGAGTGTTTCTGGGTCTCGTATCATTGTTTCTTTGCCTAGGTTCCTGAGTTTGCGGTGTTGCCAAAATCTGAGCCAATGGCCCTCGTATTGCGTGCATATCAAAGGGCTAGAAGACTCAGGAGGTATCAGCTTTAAGCTAGCATAATTGTCTATGTGATGCGACTGCATGCAGCGTAATTACTGGAGTTCGGCCGAATACCCTAGCCTGAATGGCTATGCTAGAATGTCCGGCCTCGCGTCTACAATGGCGGCATTTCCCGCTGTAGACTGAGGAGTGGTATTGGATTCAGGGAGAACCAATGCCGAGAGAGCGAGTGAACCGATGCCTCGCATTAACCTTTATTAGAAGTAGAGAAGTTTCAGTCAGAATGAGCTGTAGTTCTTACTGTCCCAAAACTATTTCCCCCTTATATAAAAACAGAGTGAGAGTGAAACATGTCTGATAATTCTCCGCGCGATGCCTTTATTTATGACGGTGGTCGTACCGCCTTTGGTCGACATGCGGGCGCGCTTTCCCCAGTTCGTCCTGATGATCTATTGGCCCACGCAATTAAGGCGGTTGTTGAGCGAAATGCCTTCGAAGCGGCGGCCTATGAAGATGTAATTATGGGCAATACCAATGGCGCTGGTGAGGACTGCCGCAATGTTGCGCGCTTTGCCTCGCTCAGAGCAGGTATGCCCACATCAGTAGCAGGGCTAACAGTGAATAGACTTTGCGGCTCGGGTTTGGCGGCAACCTTAGATGCAGCTCGAGGAGTTAAAGCAGGCGAGGGTGATTTATTTCTCGCAGGTGGCGTTGAGTCTATGAGTAGAGCGCCCATCGTTATGTCCAAGGCGCAGACGGCATTCGATCGCGGACAGCAAATCGCAGACAGCACATTAGGTGCGAGATTCACAAATCCCGCCTACGCAGCCGAGTTTGGAAACGACACGATGCCGCAGACAGCGGATAATATTGCGAGTGATTTAGATATCTCTAGAGAACAGAGCGATAGTTTCGCTGCGGCGTCTCAGGCGAAATATGAGGCGGCTCGAGCCGACGGTTTCTTCAAGGACGAGATCATTGCTATTGATGTGCCCCAGGGCCGAAAGAAACCAGATCTGACAGTCGATGCTGATGAGCATCCACGACCTTCCTCTACAGTCGAAGTTCTTACGGGGCTGCGTTCGTTGTTTACCGGTGGCGTAGTCACAGCAGGCAGCGCGAGTGGTATCAATGACGGTGCGGCAGCACTTATCGTAGGTAGTGCCGCTGTCGGAGAAAAATATTCGGTCAAGCCACGAGTGCGCATTATCGCAGGCGCGGTCGCAGGTGTTGAGCCGCGGGTTATGGGCCTAGGTCCTGTGTTCGCAATTCGCAAAGCGCTAGCGCGAGCAAATTTAGAATTGAAGGACATGGACATTATTGAGATTAACGAGGCTTTTTCAGCACAGGTTCTTGGCTGCCTGAAAATGTTGGAAATTGATTTTAGTGACTCCCGCGTTAATCCAAATGGTGGTGCGATAGCCTTGGGCCATCCGCTGGGAGCATCAGGCGCGAGGATCGCGATCACTGCGATGCGTCAACTAGAAAGAACTGGTGGCCGCTATGCAGCCATTAGCCTCTGTATTGGAATCGGTCAGGGTGTCGCCGCGATTCTTGAGAGAGTCGACTAACTTAGTAAAAGAAATTGAGCAGTACTTCTTATAAGCAAATTAGCAACACAGGAATTAAACATGTCAAATGTCGTTAGTTATGAATTAATTGGAAATATTGGCGTAATAAGTGTCAACAGCCCGCCAGTGAATGCACTTTCACAAGCCGTACGTGAAGGCATCCTGAATGCAGTGAATGCTGCGCAAGAAGATGCATCTGAAGCAATTGTGTTGCGCTGCGAAGGCCGCACCTTCATCGCCGGTGCGGATATTACTGAGTTTGGTAAGCCGCCGATGGAGCCAGGTTTACCCGAGGTGCTCTCGGCCATAGAGAATTCATCGATACCTGTAATCGCTGCTATTCATGGCACGGCGCTAGGCGGTGGATTTGAAGTGGCTCTTGCCTGTCACTATCGCTGCGCAATTGCATCGGCGAAGGTTGGCCTGCCCGAGGTGAAGCTAGGTCTTCTTCCTGGTGCTGGCGGAACACAGCGTGTGCCGCGAGTAGCAGGCGTGCAGGCGGCGCTGGATATGATCACCAGTGGCAACCCAGTTGCGGCAGCTAAGGCGAACAGTATGGGATTGCTAGACGAAGTCGTAGCAGGGGATGATCTACAAGCGGCAGCGATTCAGTATGCAAACGGTTTGCTGGAATCCGGTGCTCCATTGAAGAGAATTCGCGACATCACTATCGACCCCGCAACTATCGAGCCAGGCTTCTTCGATGCAGCGAGAAAGAAGCTAGCTAAACGCGCTCGTGGTCAGATAGCTCCAGACAAGATCGTGTCTTGCATAGAGGCGGCAGTGAATCTACCTATGGATGAAGGCTTGGAGCGTGAGCGAGAACTGTTCCGAGAGCTAGTGACGTCTCCAGAGTCGGCAGCTATGCGTCATATCTTCTTTGCCGAGCGCCAGGCGGCGAAGATCAAAGACTTAGATAAAGATACTCCACTGCGAGACATTAAGAAGGTTGCCATCATCGGTGGCGGCACCATGGGCGGCGGCATTGCCATGTGCTTCGCGAATGTAGGTATTCCAGTTGTCATGGTGGAAATCAACGACGAGGCGCTTGCTCGTGGCATGAAGATCATTCGCAAGAACTACTCTATTACTGTGCAGAAAGGAAAGCTTCCTGCGGACAAGATGGAGCAATTGATCAGTACGATTACTGGCACAACCGATTACGCAGACTTAGCCGATGTCGATTTAGTCATCGAGGCGGTCTTCGAAAATCTAGAATTAAAGAAAGAGATTTTTGCGAAGCTGGATGGCGTCTGTAAGCCTGGTGCAATTCTGGCGACAAACACATCCTATCAGGACGTGGATGCTATCGCCGCGGCGACTAGCCGACCACAGGACGTGTTGGGATTACACTTCTTTAGCCCAGCTAATGTGATGAAGTTATTGGAGATCGTGCGCGGCGAGAAGACTGCCGACGATGTCTTGGCTACATCCATGAAAATCGGCAAGAAGATAGGCAAGGTCTGTGCGCTATCGAGAGTGTGCTACGGCTTTATTGGAAATCGCATGCTAGGCGGCTACGGCCGTGAAGCACAGATGCTGTTAATGGATGGTTGCACACCAGCACAAGTCGATTCGGCATTAGAAAAGTTTGGTATGGCCATGGGTCCTTTGGCTATGGGTGATCTGGCAGGTCTGGATGTTGGCTACAAGGCACGTGAAGGGCGCACGGATCTACCTGACGATCCAAAACTCTACCGTATGGGGACGCTGTTGGTTGAGATGGGTCGACACGGCCAGAAGACTGGCTCTGGTTTCTATAAGTACGATCCCGAGACCCGACGTCGCCTGTCAGACCCAGAAGTTGAGGCTATGATTAAGGATGAGGCCGCGAAGTTAAATCTAGAGCAACGAGACATCTCTGATGAAGAGATTCTGCAGCGTTGTCTCTATCCGCTAATTAATGAAGGCGCGCTAATCCTCGAAGAGGGAATCGCTCAGCGTCCTAGCGACATCGATGTTGTGTATGTGTTTGGTTATGCATTCCCTGCAGCTAAGGGCGGACCTATGCACTATGCCGATCAAGTCGGCCTGAAGAATGTATACGATAAGATCTGTGAGTTCAGAGAGCGCGACGGCGAGATGTATTGGAAGCCAGCGCCGCTATTAGAAAAACTAGCGAAAGAAGGCAAAACATTCGCCGAGTGGGGACGCGATAACGGGTAGGGCTCCGCGTTAAGGAGTTTCATCCGTTTATTTTCCTTTTACTGTTTTTTTAGAAGAGACTAGAACATGATTTCATATCAAACGGCTTCGCCCGGTGCGGCTCTGGTAGAGGTAGAGTCAGAGACGCCAGTACCGCAAGGTACCGAGGTGCTGGTTAAGACAATTGCCTGTGGTGTATGCCACTCCGATATACACATGCATGATGGTGTTTTTAATCTCGGCAACGGCAAGCAGTTGGAGGTTGGTCGTGAGGGCATGGTTCTGGGGCATGAAATATTTGGAGAGGTTGTCGCTGTAGGCCCAGACGCTCAGGATGTTGAGGTCGGCGATCGCCGCGTAGTCTATCCCTGGATAGGTTGTGGCGAATGTGCCGCATGCAAGCGCGGCGAAGAGCAGCTCTGCACTCCCGGGCGCGCTCTAGGCATCGTTGTCCATGGTGGTTTCGCCGATCATGTGATGATACCTCACAGTCGTTACTTGTTCGACAAGGGAGATGTGTCTGATTCCCTAGCTGCAACATATGCCTGCTCAGGTCTCACTGCCTACAGCGCACTAAAGAAAGTTGGTGAGCTTCACCCTGATGATGCCATAGTCATTATCGGTGCTGGTGGCGTTGGTATGATGGCAATTCAGATCGCAATCTCTTCGATGGGAATCGATCCGATTGTGGTCGACATCGACGAGGAAAAGCTAGCAGCGGCGCGAGAGCTTGGCGTAACTCGAACATTCAATTCTTCCGATCCGCAAACCTCGAAAGCGCTACGAAAGGCGACCGGTGGCGCATTCGCAGTACTAGACTTCGTAGGCGCAGAAGCGTCGGTGAATTATGGTCTGGGCTGTCTGCGCAAGGGTGGCATGTTAGTCATCGTCGGCCTGTATGGCGGCGCATTGAATATACCTTTGCCGTTCATACCGATGAATGCTCGAGTGATTCAAGGCAGCTATGTGGGAACGCCGCAAGATATGGCCGAACTCATGGAGTTAGTGCGAGCGGGCAAGATCGCGCCGATCGAGATAGTAGAGCGACCATTGTCGGAAGTTACAGCGGCTTTGGCAGATCTTAAGGCGGGCAAGGTACAGGGGCGTCAAGTTCTAGTTGCTAGTTAGTCTTGAAGCATTCACAACTAACTAATTGAAAGATTGAATAGACAGGAGGGTGCTTTGCAGTCCCTAGAAGAATTTAGAATCGATACCCGAGCCTGGTTAGAACAAAACTGCCCGGCGTCCATGCGAACCTCGATGGTACAAGAGGAAGTTGTTTGGGGTGGACGCAATGCTACTTTCACTAATCCCGAAAGTGAGGTTTGGCTGCAGCGCATGGCGGAGAAGGGTTGGACCTGTCCTACCTGGCCTTCCGAGTACGGAGGCGGTGGTCTGGACAAGGATCAGGCGATCGTATTGGGCGAGGAATTGGTGCGTATCAATGCTAGGCCAGCGTTAACGAGTTTCGGAATCAGTATGCTGGGTCCGGTGTTGCTGGAATATGGCAATCATCAACAGAAGCTGGAACATATACCGAAGATCGTGCGCGGCGAAATCCGCTGGTGTCAGGGCTACTCCGAGCCGGGTTCAGGGTCGGATCTTGCAAGTCTTTCTACCAAGGCAGAGTTGCAGGGAGACTACTACCTCATCAATGGCTCTAAGGTGTGGACCTCCTACGCCGACAAGGCCGATTGGATATTCTGTCTGGTGCGCACCGACTTTGAGGTGCCGAAGCATTCAGGCATTAGCTTTATCTTGTTCGATATGGCGAGCGAAGGCATCTCAACTAAGCCGATTCAGTTGATCAGCGGTTCGTCACCATTTTGTGAAACATTCTTTGATGATGTGAAGGTGCCGGCGACTAATCTGGTTGGTAGGCTCAACGAAGGCTGGACCATAGCCAAACGGCTATTGCAGCATGAGCGTACGATGATTTCCGGCTTTGGCTTAAGTGCCGGCCAATCCGACAACGGTGGAACCACGTCGACTATATCCAGTTTGGAAGGCGCCGCCATGCATTACCGCGGCGATAACGACAAACTATCCGATCCAGTGCTGCGGGATCAGATCGCGCAATTCAAGATAGATGCCGAGGCGTTCGCCTATACATCGAGGCGCTCGGTAGAAGAGTCCAAACAGGGGCAGGGGCCAAATGCAACTTCCTCTATGCTGAAGAACTATGGCTGCGAATTGAACAAGCGGCGTTACGAATTAATGTTGCTGGCAATCGGCAGTCAGGGTCTCGGGTGGGAAGGCGAAGGCTTTAGCGATGAAGAGTTGCAATTGACTCGCGAGTGGTTGCGTTCCAAGGCGAACTCTATCGAGGGTGGCACATCGGAAGTGCAGTTAAATGTGATTGCCAAGCGAGTGCTGGGCTTGCCCGATATTCTAAGTCTGGCTCAGAAGTAGCTATCTGGATCGAATAATACTGTAAGGAAGATTTGAATAATGGCTTTAGTGTTAAGTGAAGACCAGCAGTTATTGAAGGACTCGGCGAAGAGTTTCTGCGAGCAGAATGCACCCATTTCAGTGCTTAGAGGACTGCGTGATAGCAAAAATGAGCAAGGCTATGATCAAGCGATATGGTCGCAGATGATTGAGCTAGGCTGGGCAGGAATGGCCATTGGGGAAATTTACGGTGGATTCGATTTTGGCTACGGCGGGCTTGGTGTTGTATTGGAAGAAACAGGAAGGACTCTAGTTAGTTCTCCGTTAATTTCCACCGTGTTAGTCGGTGCAACTGCCATCGAACGGCTTGGCAGCGAAGTGCAGAAGCAAGATTTTCTTCCGAAGATTGTTGCCGGGGAATTACTCACAGCATTAGCTCTCGATGAACACACTAGTCACAGTCCAAGCAAGATAGCGACTACAGCAACAAAGATTGAGGGTGGTTTCAGCCTGAATGGGAGCAAGACGTTTGTCCTCGATGGGCATATTGCCAACACGCTAATAGTGGTTGCGCGAACCTCAAAAGAGGCCGATAGCGAACAGGGGATATCGCTGTTTCTCGTAGATACTGCCGCCAAAGGGCTTAGCATTACTCGAACTATCATGGTGGATAGTCGTAATTCGTCGAATATTCAATTCGACAATGTAGTGGTTGCAGAGGATGCACTGCTCGGAGAGCTCGATAAAGGTTTTAGTGGATTGGATGCGGTGCTGGATATTGCGCGCATTGGAGTCGCCGCCGAGATGTTGGGGAGTATGCAGGCGGTCTTCGAAAGCATCTTGGAGTTTTTAAAACAGCGCGAGCAATTTGGTGTTCTGATAGGCTCCTTTCAGGGGCTTCAGCATCGCGCCGCAGAGATGTACAGTGAGATAGAACTGTGTAAATCGGCTGTGCGCGCGGCTTTAGCTGGTCTGGATGATCCGGAGTCGACTCAGGCAGAGCTTGCAGGGCTCGCCAGCATGACCAAGGCGAAACTCTCCGAAGTGTTTTTTCTGGTGAGTAATGAAGGCATACAGATGCACGGCGGCATCGGAATGACCGACGAATTCGATGTAGGTTTTTTTATCAAGCGAGCGCGAGTTGCTCAGCAGTATTTGGGCGATGCTTCTTTTCATCGCGATCGATATGCGACCCTAAACGGTTTTTGAGATCAATCGACTATTCACTAGAGCTTGTTCCTTGGTAGGAGTCTGAAAGTGACCGCGAAGCTTCGCAATTTCTACGAATCCGCTAATAGCATTAACGATGCACCTCTGGTTTGTGTCTTCGAAGATTTCTTAAGCGAGAACGAAATTGAGCACGTGATTTCGGCGGCAGAGTCAAAGCTCAAACAGGCGTTGGTCAGCGCAGAAAAATCTGGCGTTAAGAGTGCGGGGCGCTCTGGTAGCAACTGCTGGATTGCCCACGGCTATGATGCGGTGATTGAAGAACTGTCATTGCGTATTGCGGAGATTGTTGGCGTTGATCTCGAATACGCCGAATCCATGCAGGTAATCCACTACGGTGAGAGCGAGCAATATGCTCCGCATTACGATGCCTGGGATAAAGCCACTGAGCGTGGACAGCGCTGCATGGCAAGGGGCGGTCAGCGCATGGTCACCTGTCTGCTCTATCTAAATGACGTAGAAGAAGGCGGTGGTACGTGCTTTCCAAAATTGGATATGGAAATTAGGGCAAAGAAGGGACGGATGGTACTGTTTCACAATTGTCGCGAGGGTAGCGCGATCCGTCACCCCGACAGCCTACATGGGGGCATGCCTGTTTTGAGGGGTGAAAAATGGGCCTGCAATCTTTGGTTTCGAGAATTGCCCTATCAATCGTCTGCAACTGTTTCTGCAAGTTCTGCGGATAACACTGCTACTCCCAGATTCAGCCGCATTATCTAATGAGATAAATCATGCCCTTGTTGATTGTTGGTGTTGTACTGGCGATTCTGATCTATGTGCCGAGTTTTTGGGTGCGCCATATCATGTCCAAGCACAGCAAGGAGATAGTTGACTTGCCGGGCACCGGCGGTGAGCTGGCAAAGCATTTGATTGAGCGTTTTGAGCTAACGGGTATCACTGTCGAAGAGACTGCGCCGAATACCGATCATTTCGATCCTGCCGGACCTGCGGTGCGATTAAGCCCGGACAACTTCAATGGTAGATCGCTTACCGCCGTGGCAGTAGCGGCCCATGAAGTTGGTCATGCCATGCAGTTTCATCGTAGTGAGAAAATTTTTGAGTTACGTAAGCGCTATCTTCCCCTGGCTACCAGACTGAATAAAATTGGCGTTGTCATCATGATGATGATTCCTTTCGTAGCCCTGCTTCTTCGCACGCCGCTGGCGATAGGTGCTGTTATAGCTGTAAGTTTGTTGCTTCAACTCGCAGGTGCCTTTGCCTACCTGATTATCCTGCCCGAGGAATGGGACGCCAGCTTTAACAAGGCATTGCCTGTTCTAATTCAGGGTGAGTACGTAGAGCCGATTCACATGCCCGCTGTTCGACAGGTGCTGAAGGCGGCGGCGTTAACGTACTTTGCAGCTGCATTGGCGAATGTCCTACATGTCGGTCGTTGGTTTATGTTACTAAGGCGCTAATTAGAGGAATAGGTAATGGATGACTCGCTGAATGTATTCGATGAAAAATTAGTGCCCTGTGGTACTGACCCCGTCACGGGGTTTTATCGCGACGGCTGCTGCAACACAAGCGAGGATGACCCAGGTTCACATACGATTTGTGTCCAAGTAGATGAGCGATTCCTGCAATATTCAAGATTTCGTGGCAACGATCTTTCCACGCCCATGCCAGATTTTGGATTTCCAGGACTCGATCCCGGTGATAGCTGGTGTCTCTGTGCTGCGCGTTGGTTGGAAGCCTATGAGCAGGGTATGGCACCTAAGGTATATCTGGCGCGCACGCACAGGCGAGCCCTCGAAATAGTTGACCTCGATAAACTGAAAGAACTCGCGGTAGACCTGAACTAGTGATCGAGGTGTGGGTTGGTGGGGCGGAATTCCCATAGCTATCACAGTAGATGTGTGGCTAACTCGAGTCCCGATAAATAAAAATTGATGTTCTGCTTCGACCCTCGGGGTAAATTAAGTGATTGATATTTCACAGAATTCTACCGTCTATGCCGTGACAATGTTGTTCGCCGGCATCGGTATTCCCATCATGGCTGCTCTCAATGCCGGACTGGGAACAAAGCTGCAAAGCCCAGCGCTAGCAGCTGCCATTCTTTTTCTTGTGGCCATGGCCGCGTCACTTTCCTACCTGCTGCTGGTGGAGGGCATACCGACCTCGTTTTCAGCGCCATCTACGCCTTTCTATTTTTATTTGGGTGGATTGTTTGTAGTTTTCTATGTGCTGAGCGTGACCTGGATCGCTCCAAGGTTTGGAATCGGCAATGCCGTTTCCTTTGTATTACTCGGGCAACTGCTCTCTATGGCTACCATTGATCAGTTTGGTTTAATGGGAGCGCCACAGACTGCGCTAACACTGCCGCGGCTTATGGGCTTAGTGTTCATGGCTATTGGCGTTTTTCTGGTGGTCCGAAAGTAGTATGCTGGGGAATTGATTCTTTTAATAAAACTCTGCATCGCAGTCGCTGAAGAGAATGCGAACACTTATCTGTTGGTGAATGTTGAGTCCGATGGATTGTTATCAGCGAAAGATCTAGTGTTCACTAACGTGGAGACAGATGCCGAAGTTTGGATTCGAGACCTTTTGACATTGGGTAGGGCGGGAGCTCGAAAGTACCGGCTGGAAGCCCTGCCAGCCGGTGAGTATTATCTAAGTAGCATCTACCCTGTTGCGAATGTCAATGACCCTGCATCGCGTATCCAGACAAAGAAAAGCGCTGGAGTAATTACAATCAGAGACTCATCGATTAACTATATTGGCGATCTGCTGTTCAAGAGTAGAGAGCGGGGTAGGGGAGTGCGAAGTAGTTTCGATTACGAAGTAAATTCGAACACATTGATTGCCGCCGTAGGAGCCGAACGTGAATCATTTCAGCGCTTGGATATCGTAGTATCAATTGCGGGCAACGCTCCCGTGTTGGTCGAAAAGAGTCTACTTGGCCTGTAAGAAAACAAGCGAACTAGTCCTAGTCCGCAAGACAATAAGAAGAAGGTA